>Ga0308165_1006723_pt1 | contig 9994 bp, 9 predicted proteins | sample PhyWR2_FD_201032 | JGI IMG/M metagenome (GOLD analysis project Ga0308165, IMG submission 201032) | Phyllosphere microbial communities from UC Gill Tract Community Farm, Albany, California, United States - DLSLW.R2 | ecosystem: Host-associated > Plants > Phyllosphere > Unclassified | place: USA... | reverse complement strand
CCTGCTCATGCCCTGCCGGATAACTGGTGGCAGCCACCAAAAGCTCTTGGCCAGGAAGACAGTGATATTGTGGTGATAAAGCGTCAATGGGGTGCCTTCTATGGTACCGACCTCGAACTGCAGTTGCGTCGTCGCGGTATTGACACCATTATGTTATGCGGTATTTCGACCAATATTGGCGTTGAGTCCACCGCCCGCCACGCCTGGGAGCTGGGATTTTCGCTGGTGATTGCGGAAGATGCCTGTAGCGCTGCCAGTACCGAACAACATCAGGGCAGTATCAATAACATCTTCCCACGGATTGCCAGAGTGCGGAGCTGTGAGGAGATTATTGCGGCATTATAACAAACGCGATAACTCGGCAAGTTCCATTCAAGTAACATCCAGGTGACGTAAATAATGACTGGCATGCCCTAAATTATTTACGTTACCTGTAGGCACTGAGTGAAAGGCGTCGATGAGCATAGATAAACTATGTGATTCGGCGCATTTCGCGAAAGTAACACCCAGGTAACGTGAAGAATGACGGGCATTATGATCTATCTTGGCCTTCCACAATGGCAGCATCCCAAATGGGCGCGATCGGGGATCTCATCCCTCGCTGACTATGCCCGTTATTTTAACTGTGTGGAAGGCAATACCACGCTTTATGCCTTGCCAAATCAGGAGCGTGTTTTACGCTGGCGCGATATGACCAGCGATGATTTCCGCTTCTGTTTTAAATTTCCGGCGACGATTTCGCATCAGGCCGCGCTGAGTCATTGCGATGATTTGCGGGATGCCTTTTTTAGTTGTCTGTCCCCCCTGGCAAACCGTATTGGTCAGTACTGGCTGCAGCTCCCGGCCACCTTCTCTCCGGCTGATTTACCCAGACTGTGGCATTTTCTTGACAACCTGCCTGATACGTTTACCTATGGCGTTGAAGTCCGTCATCCGTCTTTTTTTGCCAAGGGTGAAGATGAACGGGCATTAAATCGTGGCCTGCACCAGCGACAGGTGAATCGAGTGATCCTGGACAGCCGCCCGGTACATCAGGCTATTGCACGTAACGAAGCCATGCGTGAAGCACAGCGTAAAAAACCTAAACTTCCGGTACATGCCATTATGACGGCCAGTAATCCTTTAGTCCGTTTTATTGGCAGCGACGATAAAGAACAAAGCAGTGAATTATTTACTATCTGGTTAGATAAACTCACTGAATGGGCAGCTCAGGGCACCCCCTACCTGTTCCTTCATACCGCCGATATTGGCGAGGTCAATTCACTACTCCACCGCTTATGGCCACAGCTACAGCAGCGTTTTCCTTCTCTCACTCCTCCACCCGCTTTCGCCGAACAGGCTTCTCTGTTTTGAGCCGTAATGACTGTTTTTATGCTGATCAGGTTCTCGTTTTAATCGTCTTATTGGCGAAGTCTTTGACCTGTATTTCTAGCAAACAAGCCGCTTCAGACAGCTTATGAAATAGCTGTTCAATCAGGGTAACGTCTCCTTTAAACAGAGCCTGCTTGAGGGTCAGTTCATTTGCTTCCAGATTATCAATAAAAGAGAGAACATGGGCATAAGACGCTACATCAGGGAAGCGTTTTCTCATCTCTGCGCGAGACTTTGGATAGATACCGGTTAGCTGTTTTTGTAGGGGCCGCAAGCATCCATGATCGATAAGCTTCGCCATAATCGCGGCAATATAATGTGCCCGCTGTCCGTAACTCCCTTCAATAAGATAAGCGCGGGCAACCTGGCGTACGGTAAAAATATTATTGATAATCCCAGCGATATCGTCGTTTATATCCGGCTTAAAACGAAGACGCCAGTCTCCGCTCACTAATTTTGTACCATTCACTAACCCATAGCGACGAAACTTAGGATAATGATTTATCTCAGCCAGGCCGTAGACCAATATAGTAAAAGGAGGATTATCAGACTGAATACTCCTCACACTTTCCAGAATATCTCTGCTGACCTTATCGACAACGATAAAACTGTCGATATCAGAGCCTGGGCGCATATCCCCTCTGGCAGCGCTTCCCTGTAAATAGAAAGATAACAGTGATGAATCTATTTCCCGGGCAAGACGTTTTTTTACCTTATTCACGATAAGCGCAATATTTTCGGAAAAGGTGTCATGGGACGATGCGCTAACCAGGATATCCGTTACTGGCAGTTTTCTCTGAAGTTCTTCAGCCTTGCGACTGGCAATGTCACTCATACGACTGGCCGCGTCTCTGAAGACAGCCTCAGAATGGGTTAACCTTCTCTTGTGCTGTGTCCATTTATTTTGTAAATCAATTAGCCAGTTTCGGTCAGCAGTTTCTTGTTCATTAAGCGAGTGCCCGTGGTCAGGATTAAACAGGCAATTCAGCGCATAGCGGACAGACCAACCAAACTGCCGCACGCCCCATATATGGGTCTTAAGGTTGAGATTGCGAAGATAGTACAATCGGCTGAGGTGACTACAGGCAAAAATGGCTTGTCTGCTCTCTTCCAGCCGCTCTCTCTCAGGCATCGTTATCTGATAATCATTCTTTTTATAAAGCCACTCAGAAAGCTGAAATTGCCATATAACGTGCGCGGGATAGTCTGCCAGTTCACATTCATAAATAAGGTTAAATGATGACTCGGGAAACTCCCTGGCAATATATCTGAGGATCCAGATATCGTCCTGATACAGATCCCCGGAAAGAATAAAATAATAGTGATTCTCTGCTCTGGATGAATAGTCGGGCTGCCGTAAGTAGGAATCCGTTGTGACAATCCCTGACAGTCTGCTGCCCAGGTATTCAATAGCCACTGACACTAAGTAGGTATTTAAAAAATCATTATGATTTAACATATCAATTCCCTTGATGGTTTCTATCCAGACCCAGTATTAGCAGTGAATATTTATCGCGACAATGTTCATTTTAAAAATAACTGTTCTTTGATACTTCCGTTATCCTGCCTGCCCGGAAGGGTAATCTGTCAGTGTTTCCTTGCTGGCATAAAAAAATGCCCCTTACTCAGTTGTGTTGACAACTTTTGGGGAGCACTTCGCATATTGTGGCTCTTACTGATTAATGAGGAATTTCTGATATTTCTTTGACTTCCTGATTATTAATCTGCTGTTTTACACCGTTGGAATCGGTATAACCCAGCATGCCTGTCTCTGCTTCTTTTGGTTTTCCGTCGCTGACAATGGTTCGGCCGTCAGTCGTGTGAATGGCGTAGCTGGTTCGGGTACAGCCTGTCAGGGCTGAGAGTGTGATTATCGCTGCAACCGTTGAAAGCACTAATCTTTTCATAGAGATTTCCTCATCAGTTATCCAGTTCACTCATGTTGCTGATCTCATTCCGGTTTATCTGCTCAGTTTTTCCGGTTTGGGCGTTCTTATATGAGACCAGTCCAGTATCTCTGTCTATCTGTGGTTTTCCGTCTGTGACGATGGTGCGTCCATCCGCAGTCTTAATGGACTGATTTGAAGAACAGCCCGTGACTGAGAAAGCGAAAGATGAAGCGATTAAGATAAAATACAGACTTTTCTTATACATTAAGTATGCCTCATGTTAGGAAAAAATTTGTATGACTCATTAAGCATAGACATTCTTCTGACTATCGCCTCTAAGTTATATCTTAAAAAATGCACACAATAGGCCGATGATATCGCCCCTCTTCAGATAGCAAAGTTCCGTGCGCCACAACACAGTACGCTTCTCTTTTCTGAGCCCTGGCGACAGCGACACCGTTGCACGCTATGATAGGGGGGCGAACGCTGTGTTTATGGGGTCTCTATGATTTGCGCGCTGTATGCCGTGATTACTGCTTTAATGCTGATTAAGTTCTCGTTTGATGTTGCTCGTTTGCGTATGCAATACCGCGTCTCCTACGGAGATGGCGGTTTTAGCGAGCTTCAAAGTGTCATTCGCATCCATGCCAATGCGGTTGAATATATTCCTATCGGCCTGCTGCTGTTACTGTTGATGGAGATGAATGGGGCTCTGGCCTGGATGGTCCATGTTTGTGGCATTTTGCTGGTGGTCGGTCGGCTGATGCACTATTACGGCTATCATCATCGGCTGCTGCGCTGGCGTCGCTCCGGTATGAGTGCAACCTGGATTTCACTGGTTCTGATGGTACTGGCCAATTTATGGTATATGCCATGGGAGTTGGTTTTCTCCGTTTATTGACGCAAAATACGCTCTTTAGAATTTCCGGATTAACGTTATGTCAGACCGCGATATGCTCTTTTCTGCCCCGATAGACAAACTGGGCGACTGGACTTTTGATGAACGGGTAGCCGAAGTCTTCCCGGACATGATCCAGCGTTCGGTTCCCGGCTACTCCAATATTATCTCAATGATAGGAATGCTGGCGGAGCGCTTTGTACAACCGAACAGTCAGGTTTATGACCTCGGTTGCTCGCTCGGGGCAGCAACGCTCTCAGTACGGCGTAATATTCGCCATGAGGGATGCAAAATTATCGCCGTCGATAATTCACCTGCCATGGTTGCTCGCTGCCGCCGCCATCTTGATGCTTTTAAAGCGCAGACGGTGGTTGAAGTTATTGAAGATGATATTCGGAATGTTGTTATCAATAACGCCTCACTGGTGGTGCTGAACTTCACCTTACAGTTTCTGATACCTGAAGACCGACAGCGTTTACTGAATACTATCTGGGAAGGACTCAATCCCGGTGGCGCTTTAGTGCTGTCTGAAAAGTTCAGTTTTGAAGACCAGGAGGTGGGTGAGTTGTTGTTTAATATGCATCATGATTTTAAACGCGCCAACGGCTATAGCGAACTGGAAATCAGCCAGAAGCGTAGCATGCTGGAAAATGTCATGCTGACCGATACGGTTGCAACCCATAAAGCACGTTTAAAACAAGCAGGCTTTGAACATGCTGAACTGTGGTTTCAGTGCTTCAATTTTGGTTCATTAGTGGCAGTGAAGTCCGGGACAAATGTATGATTGATTTTGGTAATTTTTATCAGCTGATTGCTAAAGGCCCGCTGGCCCCGTGGCTTGAAACCTTACCCGCACAGCTGGCTTCATGGCAGCGCGAGTCGCTACACGGTCAGTTCAAACAGTGGTTTAACACCATTCACCATCTGCCTGAAGTTCAGCCTTATCAGCTTGATTTACTGCACCGCGTCCACGCTGAAACCGAGCAACCCCTGAGTCCGGGACAGCAACTGGGGATTGAAAAGCTGCTGCGTAATCTGATGCCATGGCGTAAAGGTCCCTTTTCGTTATACGGCGTCGATATCGATACGGAGTGGCGTTCTGATCTGAAATGGGATCGTCTGCTGCCACATATTTCGCCGCTAGAAGGTCGTACCATTCTTGATGTTGGCTGCGGCAGCGGGTATCACATGTGGCGGATGATTGGTGCAGGCGCGCATCTGGCGGTGGGTATCGATCCGATGCAGCTGTTTTTATGCCAGTTCGAAGCAGTGCGTAAATTACTGGGTAACGATCAGCGTGCGCATTTACTGCCGCTCGGTATCGAACAGCTTCCTGAGCTTAATGCCTTTGATACCGTGTTTTCGATGGGCGTGCTCTATCATCGCCGCTCGCCGCTCGACCACCTCTATCAGTTAAAAAACCAGCTGTTACCAGAAGGTGAATTAGTGCTGGAAACCCTGGTGGTGGAAGGTGATGAGCATACCGTCCTGGTGCCGGGTGAGCGTTATGCTCAGATGCGTAATGTCTATTTTATTCCTTCTGCGCTGGCGCTGAAAAACTGGTTAGAAAAATGCGGTTTTGTCGATGTCAGAATAGTCGACAGCTGTGTGACCACTTCTGAGGAGCAACGCCGGACCTCATGGCTTACCACCGAATCACTGGCTGACTTCCTTGACCCTAATGATGCCAGTAAAACCGTTGAAGGCTATCCCGCGCCGGTACGTGCGGTGCTGATAGCACGTAAGCCTTAGTAGCAGCAGAGTCCCGGGGGCCTGTTTTTTTTCAGCCCCCAGACTTCAAAAAAGGAATAACGGTCAGGTGGAAAAAGTCGAAAATCTCATCCCGATGGCGGTTTTTGCCCGTGTCGTTGAGACCTTAAGTTTCACTGAAGCCGCTAAGAGCCTCGGTATGTCAAAGTCCTCTGTCAGCCGGGATATTGCCCTGCTGGAACAGCGAGTTGGCGGCATGCTGTTAAAACGCACCACCCGCAAAATTGCTATTACTGAGCTGGGACTCAGTTACTATCAGCACTGCTTTAAAATCCTCAACGAACTCAGATCTTCTGAACTGTTTATTAAAGAGTATTATCAGGAAACAACGGGAACCATTACCCTGCTGGCACCGGTGACCTTTGGTACCCAGTATGTGGTTCCGGTTCTGAATGCGTTTCTGGAAAAAAACATTCACGCCACTATCGATCTCGATCTCTCTGATAAAGAGGTCGATATTAAAGAAAGTCCGTATGACCTGGTTATCTGCGTGTCGCAAGATCCTCCTCTGCATGAGCACATTCAGTTTTTATGTTCTATTCAGTGGGGATTATTTGCCGCACCCGGTTATCTGGAAACACTTAAGTCGATCCTCACCCCGAAAGATTTGCCCACCCGGGACTATATTTTATTGCGCGGTGTCGCTCGTTCTATTTCGCTGCCTTTCCGCAAAGATAAACAGAAGATCAGCATCAGTGTTCAGAGCCGTTTTCGTAGCAATAACAGTATTGCTTTGGTGCAGATGGCATTATCAGGACAAGGCATTGCTTATCTGCCGACCTATGTCGCACGCGAAAGCGTGGCTGCCGGAAAGCTGGTCAGGATTTTACCTGGCTGGGTCATGGACGAATATAAAATCTGGCTGTTATTTAAAACAAAAGACCGCGTGACATCAGGCATTAAGCGCTTTAGCGATGAATTACAGCAACGGATTGCTGCTGCCGAATCCAAAGAGAGTCACTGAGCCACAGTATTGCGGCCCTCCCTTCTCGCCATCAACAAAACCTTCAATACTTCAATACTTCAATACTTCAATACTTCAATACTTCAATACTTCAATACTTCAATACAGCTGAACTGATTAACTATTAACCAACATCCGTTGTATTAATAAAAATTAATGAATAATTGTGAGTATTAATAGAAATGATTATCATTATGTTTATCATTTAACTAATGTAATGATAACATTTACTGCGATGTAATCATGACTGAGGATGACAGGCATCAACAAAATCATCCCCGCATAAAAAAAACAAAAAATAATTATTTAACGGAGTTCACATGCATTTCCACCATCCGCGATTTCAGCTATCGCGTCTCAATAAACTGATTCTTTCTGGAATTCTCAGCAGCGTAACCTTAGCGAGCTATGCTGCAGAAGACGGTCAAAATACGACGACTGACGCAACAGAGACATCCCAGAAAAAAACCGCAGCAACCGCAGATCAAATGACCGTCTGGTCACAAAGAATTGAACCTGGTAGCAAGGTTGCAATCAGTGCTGAGGACATGCAGAAAAACGGCGTAAATGATTTCAGTAACGTCATGCGTTACCAGCCGTTAATCAGTGCAAATGGTTCTGCAGGTGGATCATCCGCTGGAAAAAGTTCATACGATCGCGGGGGCTCAACGGGCTATAATATCCGTGGTCTGGATGCAAACCGTGTCTCTATCGATGTTGACGGCGTGGAGTTGCCAACGGCGACTGACCGCTCCACCTCGCAAACCAACGGTCGTTCAGAGTATGGCAGCTACGGGATTGGCCGTGGTGACTATCTTGACCCGTACATGTATGGTTCTGTTGATATTGTTTCAGGCACCACTGAAGTCTCCAACCCGAATAACGCACTTGGCGGCTCGGTTTCCTTCAGACAAAAATCACCTAATAGCTATTTAAAGCATGATAAGTATAACTACTTCGGTTATCAGACAGGCTATGACTCGTCTAATCACAGCTGGCACAATGGGATCACCGCCGCCGGTGGCGATAACGACTTACGCGGTATTATTGTCATCAGCCGTAGAGACGGAAATCAAACAAAAAATCATGACGACGCGACGGTAAAAACACCGGATGCGAACTGGCACTCTAACGCTGTCCTTGCCTCAGGTATCTGGCAGGCGACTGATAATCATCAGTTAACTGCCTCGGTAGATTATTATCACAAAACCAACCATACCCATTTCCCTACCTGGAGTGGTTCAAGTTTCTCGGGATATTCTATCACCGGTACTTCCTATCAGAGCAGCCAGACCCGGCGCTACGGAACCAGCCTGGAAGATCTCTGGACGCCTGATAATTTTGCCCTTTTCGATGCTTTAAAAACAAAAGTGTTCTATACCAAGACTGAAGCCCATGATGCGACGTATGAAACACCGTCGACCATGACATGGACAAATAACGACACGCAAACTGTCGGTATCGACGCGAATGCGAATAAAGACTGGGGTCGCCATCAATTCAGCTATGGTCTTAATGCAAGAACCACTAAATCAGATCGTCCATTAACACAGACGGGTAGCTCCATCATTCTTGGTCAGCCACAGGCGGACAGTGATGTGGCGAATCTGGGTGTGTATCTTCAGGATACAATGACATGGGATCTTAACGGACATGACTTCTCGGTCATCCCTGGCGTTCGCTGGGCATATCAGCGTGCCAAACCGAAGAATCAAGAAAACCTGATGTCCAATAATACCAATGTCACCGATACCAGCTCTCTCTACGGTACGATGACAGAGAATAAAATTCTGCCATCCATTAGCTTCCAGTATAAGCTCAAGCCGGATTTAGCTGCCTACGTGCAATATAAGCGGGGTATACAGTTCCCAACCCCAGGGCAACTGTACGGTGCCTGGAGTCTGGGATATGGCGGCGGCTTCTCAAGCCCTTACGCTATCCTGAGTAGCCCGGAACTGAAAACTGAAACCAGTAATAACTATGAACTGGGCTTAAAAGGTCAACTGATTGAAGGTGTCACCTTTGGAGCATCAACCTTCTACAACGACTATCAAAACTTCATTGGTATTACCCGGTATTCCTGCGCAACAAGCGGTAAGTGCGATGGTTATCCAAGCGGGATCAGTACGGTTTATCAGTATGAGAACCGTGATAAAGCCTATATCTATGGTGCAGAAGTCAGTGCCAAATTCGCATTAGGCACCTGGTTCAAACAGGTTGATGGTATGAGCACAAATGTGGCATTTGGCTATTCAAAAGGTGCGGCTAAATCCAGCTTCTCTGGAGATCAATACGTAGACCTGGACAGCGTGGCACCAATGAGAGCGATTCTCGGCGTTGCCTATGACGATCCGGAAAAAATCTACGGAGCAGCAGTCAATGCGACCTTTAATAAAGGTAAACGCGCAACCGATACGGGTCGTAATACCTACAGCAACGGGGCTACGGCTGTGAGTGGTTCAACGAGTTATATGAATGCGCCAGGTTATGGCGTGGTTGACCTGACCGCTTACTATCGTTTGACGAAAAACGTCAGAATCAACGGTGGGGTATATAACCTGACTGACCGTAAATACTGGGATTATCTGAGTGTCAGAGATATTGAAGAAGCCACCAGCACTAATGCCGGAACGGATCAAAATTACTATAACCAGCAGCTCGCTATCGCGCCTGGTCGTAATTTCCAGTTAGGCCTCAATGTTGATTTCTAAACCAGTATAGTTTTATATTATTTCAACCCGGCTATAAAAGCCGGGTTCGTTCAACCATAATTAGCAAAGATAACCCATTGTCCCTTGAATAGGACTGAATGTTTTCCAATCTTCAATACCCTCCCAAACCAACTGTGCTTTCCACGTTCTATGAAAATCAGCACGAAATAAGTACAGAAAGCCAAAGCGAATGGACTGAGCAAATCCAACGCTGGGCTTGAATTGGGCTTGAGCTTACCGATGATTAAGCTTTGCTGGAATATCAAGGTTTTCTCATACAAGCACAACCTTAAGAATTTTAGGCAAATCTTCTGAGGGCAGTCTTTACTACCTCTAATCCCCTCATCTCTATGCTCTTTCACCGCGCTATCAAACGGTATTGATATGTCTT
>Ga0308165_1006722_pt1 | contig 9995 bp, 7 predicted proteins | sample PhyWR2_FD_201032 | JGI IMG/M metagenome (GOLD analysis project Ga0308165, IMG submission 201032) | Phyllosphere microbial communities from UC Gill Tract Community Farm, Albany, California, United States - DLSLW.R2 | ecosystem: Host-associated > Plants > Phyllosphere > Unclassified | place: USA... | reverse complement strand
GCAGGCCGGCGCCTATGGCGGCAAGGACCTGCAGGGCGACAACCCCGGCACCACCCAGGCGGTGCGTGCGGTGTGGACGCCGGTGAAGGCACCGGGCGACGTGATCCACCTGGGCCTGGCCTATTCGCAGGAAAATCCGCGCGGTTACCACGATGGCCGCGACGTGCACCACGAAGCCAGCGCGCGCCTGCGGGCCCGTCCGGAAGCCGGCCTGACCGACATCCGCCTGGTCGATTCAGGGGCGCTGGTCACCGCCGACCAGATCCGCCGCACCGGGCTGGAAGGCATCTGGATCCGCGGCCCGTTCTCGCTGCAGGCCGAAGCCCTGCGCGCCACGGTCACCCGCAATGACGGCAAGCCCGACTACACCGGCAGCGGCCAATACGCGATGGCCAGCTGGGTGCTGACCGGCGAATCACGCCCGTACAACGCCGGCGCCGTTGCCAACATCAAGCCGGCGCACGACTACGGTGCGGTGGAACTGGTGGCCCGCTACAGCCGCCTGGACCTGGACGACGGCAGCATCCTCGGTGGCCGCCAGCACGACCTGACCCTGGGCGCCAACTGGTACCTGACCAGCCACTTCAAGTTCCAGGCCAACTACGTGAAGGTCGACGCCAGCCGTCGCGGTGTGCACAGCACCCCGGAGATCTTCGAACTTCGCGCGCAGATGCACTTCTGATCCCTTCCACGTGTCAGATCCCGGCGGGCGTGTACACCGCGCCCGCCGGCCCTGCGTAGACTGCCGCCATGTACTGGCTCAGCCGCCACCGCCTGCAGTTGCTGACCGTTCTGGTGATGGTGGCCGGCACCCTGCTGTGCGCGGCCGCCGCAGGCCACTACGCCTGGCGTCGCGCGCTGGGCACCGAAAGCGCGCAGGTGCAGCGCCAGCTGCAGCTGTATGGGCAGGGGCTGCAACAGCGCATCGACCGGTTCGGCACCCTGCCGCAGGTGATGGCGCTGGACCCGGACCTGCTGCATGCACTGCAGGTGACGCCCTCGCCCGCCGAGCGGCAGCGCCTGAACCTCAAACTGCAGCGCGCCAACCAGGTTACCCGCACCTCGACACTGACCCTGGTCGGCCGCGATGGCGTGGCCGTGGCCGCCAGCAACTGGGACCAGCCAACCAGCAACGTCGGCGAGGATTACAGCTACCGACCGTACTACCAGCAGGCGCTGGCCCACGGCCGTGGCCGCTTCTACGGCATCGGCATGACCACCGGCGTGCCCGGCTACTTCATGTCCGAGGCCATCCTGGATGCCGACAGCCAGCGCATCGGCGTGATCGTGATCAAGATCGAGCTGTCGGCGCTGGAACAGGAATGGTTGAACAGCCCGGACGTGGTGCTGACCAGCGACAACCACGACGTGGTGTTCCTGGCCAACCGCGATGCCTGGCGCTACCGCCTGCTGCGCCCGCTCGGCATGGAGGAACGCCGCGAGATGCGCGCGGCGCGGCAGTACGCCGACCGCTCGCTGCAGCCGCTGCGCGTGCGCACCGAGGACGTGCTGGCCGATGGCGGCCGCATGGTGCGCCTGCTCGACCCGGCGCTCCCGCAGGCGATGCTGTGGCAGACCCTGGCGCTGCCCGACGAAGACTGGAGCCTGCACCTGCTGCACGACGCCAGCGCGGCCACCAGCGCCGGCCGCGGCGCGGCAGTGGCCGGCGCCGCCGCATGGCTGGCGCTGGGTTTCCTGGTGCTGTTCGTGCAGCAACGGCGTCGCCTGTCCAAGCACCGCCAGCGCAGCCGGCGTGAACTGGAAACCCTGCTCAAGCAGCACGCCCAGGAGCTGCGCACCGCCCAGGACGGCCTGCTGGAAGCGGCCACCGATGCCGATGTTGGCTTGAGCCGCAGCCTCGAGCATCTGCCGCAGGGCGTGGTGGTGATCGACAAGGAGCAGCGACTGGTGGCGTGGAATTCGCGCTATCTGGAGCTGTTCCGCTTCCCGGCGGGGCTGGTGCGGGTAGGCCGCCCGATCGAGGAACTGTTCCGCTTCAACGCACGTCGCGGCCTGTTGGGGCCCGGCCCGATCGATGAGGCCATCGAACGCCGCCTGACCCACCTGCGCAGTGGTCGCCCGCATATGCGCGAGAGCGAGAAGGACGACGGCACGGTGCTGGAGATCCGCGGCAACCCGCTGCCCGACGGTGGCTTCGTCACCAGCTATGCCGACATCACCAGCTACAAGAACGCTGCACGCGAGCTGCGTTCGCTGGCCGATGCGCTGGAACACCGCGTGGCCGAGCGCACCCAGGATCTGGACGAAGCCCGCCGCGAAGCCGAGCAGGCCAACCGCTACAAGACCCGCTTCGTCGCCTCGGCCGTGCACGACCTGCTGCAGCCGCTGAACGCCGCGCGCATGTTCGTGTCGGTGCTGCGCGGCAAGCTCACCGACCCCGCACAGCAGCAGACCAGCGACCATATCGACGCCGCACTGGCCGCGCAGGACGCCATCCTCAACAGCCTGCTGGACATCTCACGGCTGGAGTCGGGGTCGTTGCAGGTACGGGTGCGCGCATTCGCGCTGTCTCCCTTGCTGGAAACCCTGGCGCGCGAGTTCGGCATCGCCGCACAGAGCCGAGGCCTGCAGCTGGACTGGGTGGACACCCGTGCGGTGATCGTCAGCGACGAAGCACTGCTGCGACGCATCCTGCAGAATTTCCTGTCCAATGCGCTGCGTTATACCCCACGTGGACGCGTACTGATCGGCTGCCGGCATGCCGGCGACCAGCTGCGCATCGAGGTGCATGACCAGGGACCAGGTATTCCGGAAAGCCTGCAGGGCGAGATTTTCGAAGAGTTCCGTCGCCTCAACGACGGCGTGGAGCAGGAGCGTGGCGCCGGGCTGGGCCTGGCCATCGTTGAACGCATCGGCCGCCTGCTCGGCCACCGCATCAGCCTGCGTTCCACGCTGGGCAAGGGCAGCGTATTCGCGGTGAGCGTGGCACTCGGGCGCGCCGACGAGGTGATTGCGCCGCCGGCGGCGCCGGTCATCGCGACCGAACCATCCGATGACAGCCCGCTGCGACAATGCCGGGTATGGAGCATCGATGATGACCCCCACGTCTGCGCGGCAACCCGTGCGCTGCTGGAGCGCTGGGGCTGCCATGTGGAACTTGCCGATGGCCCCCAGGGGGCACTGGAAATCGCCAGCGCGCTGAACGTGCCGCAGCTGTTGCTGCTGGACGTACGCATGGGGCAATGGCACGGACCGGACCTGTATGAAGCGCTGTGCACGCTGTGGAAGGCGCGGCCACCGGTGATCCTGGTGACCGCCGAGCGTGATGAGGCACTGAAGGCGCATGCCGCCGAGAACGGTTGGGGCTTCCTGCTCAAGCCCGTGCGGCCGCCGGCGCTGCGGGCGTTGATGACGCAGCTGCTGTTGCGGTATCGCGGGTGAGTCAGTCACACCTGAGCGGGGGCCAGCGGCCCGCGTAAAAGCGTTCACGCTATGACGTGAGCGGGTGCTCCACCACTTGATGGCCAGACATTCTTCGCTTGCCATCCGCTCTTTGAGAGGAGATTGGGAGGCGACGTACCCGTGACGAAGCATGGGCATAGTCCGAACAACAAACGAGCAATCGCCCTACTTACCAACGTTGCTGAAGATCAGACAATTGTGCCCGGGCCAACCGGCCAGCCAGACCATAGGCAACAACCGTGCTCCCTCGTCGCGCGCCCCCTGCATCTACAAGACACTTCGGCCTGATCGCGGCAATGCTTCTCGGCCTGTACTGCAGCGGATGCGTCGATGGCAAATCACAAACAGCAGACCGCAATCAACAGAGATCCACAGAAGAAGACGGCATCAAGTACTTTCATCCGGACCTACCCGAACCAGCCGACCGGTCCGGCCGAACGTCATCGAATGAAGCTGTTTCAGCTCCGGCCAGCAATCGTAGAGAACGCAGATTCGAGTACCTTCAAGTCGAATCCGGATTCATGGCAAACGGGGGCATCTCGAGCCAAACAGCTGAAACCCTTTTGCGATCCAGCCGCAGCAGCTCTGATGCAATCGACCGTATGACCATCGACGCAGCGTCCAGCCCTGATGCCCAGGACCTGACCAAGCACTATCGATCATCTCTCGTGCGCGCAATGGGTCAGGACGGGGTTCTTGATCGCCTGGCGTGCGGCCTGAGCATATGCATTGGTATCGCTCGCGCCCAAAGCAGTGCCGATCACGAAGCATGGGGCCACAGACTGGCGTCAGACCGATCATCTCCCACATACAGCTACGCCGAAGTATCTGAGAAGCTCGGCGCGGGATACGAGAACAGATTCATGTTCTCTACCGATCCCGAACTGAATTCGATCAGCGGGAACTGATCAGGAAAGCGGAACAGCATCCACAACGACGCAGTACATGCGTCAACGTCCCGTCTCCGTCACCCATCCAATCCAACGCGCGCATCACCTTCCGGCTCCAGCGCCTTCACCAGCACTGCCGCCTGCGTGCGGCTGTGGCATTCGAGCTTTTTCAGGATGGCGGTCACGTGCACCTTCACCGTGTTTTCGGCCAAGCCCAGTTCATAGGCGATCTGCTTGTTGAGCAGCCCGTCGGCCAGGCACAGCAGCACCCGGAACTGCTGCGGCGTCAGCTGCGCCAGGCGGCTGGCCAGCAACGCGTCGGCCTCGGAACGCTCGGCCGCCATCGCCGGGAACCACAGGCCACCATCGAGCACCGCCGCCACCGCTTCCCCGATGGTTTCGGCAGGCGCGGACTTGGGAATGAAACCGGCCGCGCCGAACTGCTGCGCGCGGCGGATCACCCGCGGGTGGTCGTTGGAGGACAGGATCACCACCGGAATGTCCGGGTGCGAACCGCGCACGTGCAGCAACGCGGAGAAGCCATGTGCGCCCGGCATGGTCAGGTCCAGCAGCACCAGATCCACATCGGGCTGTGCGTCCAGCGAGGTGGCCAGTGCTTCGGCGCTGGCCACCTCGCGTACCTGCGCCAGCGGCAGACTCTGCCGCAACGACTGCAACACCGCCGAACGCAGCAGCGGATGGTCATCGGCGATCAGGATGGTGTATTCGCTCATGCGGCCATTGTACGGGCAGCGATCTGCCTCCGCCGGGCATGGCCCGGCGCTACCGGAGCATCAGTACGGGCGCTACCGCCCCGCCGGCTCCACGCTGCTGCGCCATGCATCCAGGAACTGGCGGCGCTTGAGCGCATCCAGGTAGACCAGCAGGCCGGGGCCGAGCTGGATCGGGCGACGGCTGCGGCCAGGGGCATCCCCGCCGCCTGCATCGCTGCGCACGATCGGCATCAGCCGCGCTTCCCGCGCGAGCACCTGCTGGCCGCGTGGCGAAAGCAGGTAGTCGAGAAAGCGCCGCGCTTCCTGCGGGTGCGCGCCGGTGCGCGGAATCACCGCCGTACGCAGCACCACCAGCGTGTAGTCCTCCGGCTCGACAATGGCCAGCGGTGCGCCCGCATCGATACGCGCCTGCGCATACGAGCCCAGCACGTTGTAGACCAGCGACAACTGGCCGCTGGCCACCTGGTCCAGCAGCACCCCGGTACGCTCCTCGCGCACCACCGCGTTGTCGCCCAGCGCGCCGAGCAACGCGCCGGCGATGCTGCCGCGCTGGGCGTCCTGGGTCGCCAGCAGGTAGCCCACGCTGCTGCGTTCGATATCGTAGGTACCGACCTTGCCGCGCAACGGCGCCCCCTCCGCGCGCAGCAGGTCCAGCAGCTGTCGACGCGTGTGCGGCGCGTTCGCGGCCGGCAGGCTGCGGGTGTTGTAGACCATCACCACCGGTTCGTAGCTGATGCCGAATGCCTCGCCACGCCATTGCGCCCACGCTGGCAGCGCCTGGGTCTGCAGCGAGCGGTGCGGCAGCGCATGGCCATCGTTGACCAGCTTGGTCTGCAGGTCCATGCCGCTGGAAATCAGCAGGTCCGGCGACGCGGGCCCGCTGCGGTCGCGCAGGTAACGCGCGTACAGGTCCTGGGTGATGATGTCTTCGTACACCACCTCGCTGCCCGGATGCAGCCGCTGATAGTCGGCGATGACTTCAGCGAAGACCTCGATATCGGTAGTGCCGTGGATGCGCAGCTGCGCGGTGGCGGCGCCCTGGGCGGGGAAGCGGCGTACATCGCCCGGCGCAGCGAGGGCCGGCACGGCCAGCAACAGGGAAAAAGCTGCGGCAAACAGGCGGATCATGTGCTGCTCCGGGGCAGGCGGATGGTGGCGACCAGGCCACCCTGCGGTCGATTGCTGAGATCGATCTGGCCGCCATGGCTGTCGACCACCCGCTTGACGATGGCCAGGCCAAGGCCTGCACCGCCGGAGGGTGCGCCCTCGCCGCGCGCGAAACGCTCGAACACGCGTTCGGCATCGGCGGCGGCGATGCCCGTGCCGTGGTCGGCGATGGTCAGCACCGCCTGCCCGCCTTCCGCGGTCAGCGCGATCTGCAAGGGGCCATCGCCGCCGTACTTCAGCGCGTTGTCGACCAGATTCTTGATGGCTTCGCGCAGCAGCAGCGCATCGCCATGCACCTGCACCGGCTCGGCCGTCATCGCCAGCTGCACGCGCGGGGCGGGCCCTGCCTGCGGCAGCGCTTCGTGCAGGGCCTGGTGTACGGTCTCGGCCAGATCCACGGTGGCGAAGCGCTGCAGATGTGATCGATGGATGACGCTGGCATCGCTGAGCAGCTGGTTGAGCAGCCGGCTCATGTGGGTGGCGTTGCGCTCGATCGCCTGCAGGCTGCGCCGCATGTCTTCCGGATCGTCGTCGTCCAGCGCCAGCTGCGCCTGCGCACGCAGCGCGGCCAACGGCGTGCGCATCTGGTGCGCGGCCTCGGCCATGAACGCGCGCAGGGTTTCATTGCTGCTGGACAGGCGTTCCATGAAGCGGTTCAGCGCGGCCACCATCTGGTCCATCTCGCGTGGCACGCGCGCATCGAGCGGTTTCAGGTCGGACGGCTCGCGGCGTGACAGTTCGCGCTCGACCCGCACCAGCGGCCGGAACGCGCGGTGCACGCCGAACGCCACCAGTGCCAGCAGCAATCCCGACAACACGCCGATGGCCAACAGCGCGCGGGTGACCAGCTCCTGCGCCACCGCTTCGCGCGCACGCCGGGTCTGCCCCACCTGCACCTGCACCTCGCCCTGCGCGGAGGCCGCGGCAAAGCTGCGGCCGACCACCACGAAACGCACGGTTTCACCGCTGTAGGGCGCATCGAACAACTGCGGTTGCGTGCCCGGCCGCCGTGGCGACGCAGGCAGGTCGCCGTAGCCGGTGATCAGGTTGCCGCGGCTGTCGGCCACCCGGTAGAACACGCGGTCTTCCGGCGCCATCGCCAGCAGGTCCAGCGCGGCATACGGAAGGTCCACCTGCCACTGGCCATCGACCAATGCCACCGAATCGGCGATCGACAGGGCCGAAGACACCAGCAGATGGTCGTAGGAGCGGTTGGCGGCGCGTTGGCCATAGTCGCGTGCAGCGAACAGCAGCGCCACCGCGAACACCGCCAGCAACGCGCCCAGATACAGCAGCAGGGTGCGCCGCAGCGACCCGGGGGCGGCACCTGCGCTGCGCGCGTCAGCCATCGGCATCGGCCGGGCCGTCGCTGGCTTCGAGCAGATAGCCGACACCCCGCACCGTGGTGATGCGCAGCGGCGCGCCCGCCAGCTTTCTGCGCAGGCGACCGATGTACAGCTCGATGGCATTCGGCCCGGCTTCGTCATCGAAACCGAACAGGCCATTGCCGATCTCATCCTTGCCCACCACCTGGCCCAAGCGACCGACCAGGATCTCCAGCAAGCGATATTCGCGGTTGGGCAGCTCGATCGGCTCGCCATCCAGGGTCACCCGGTGTGCGGCGTTGTCGAACTGGAAGCCGCCGATCTGCACCACTTCGCTGGCCTGCCCACGTGCACGTCGCAGCAGCACGCGGCAGCGCGCTTCGAATTCACGGAAGTCGAACGGCTTGCCGAGGTAGTCGTCAGCGCCGACATCGAGCGCCTGCACGCGATCTTCGATGCCATCGCGTGCGGTCAGCATCAGCACCGGTGTGCTGTCACCACGCTCGCGCATGCCGGCCAGCACCCGCAGCCCATCCAGTTTTGGCAGGCCGATATCCAGCACCACCAGATCGAAACTCTGGTAACGCAGCACGCTGGCGGCGGCCAAGCCGTCGGCCTGCCAGTCCACCGCGTGACCACTGCGGCGCATGCGACGGATGATCGCATCGGCCAGGTCCGGGTTGTCTTCGACCAGCAGCAGGCGCATGGGCACGGGGGTGGGAGGGGAAACGAATGCTACCGCGTGGAGTGGGATGGCGTCCGCCGGGCATGGCCCGGCGCTACCGGCAGCGCATCCTTCTGGTAGCGCCGGGCCATGCCCGGCGAGCGCAGCGGAGACCATTTACGCTGCACCGCACAAACCGCTGACAGGACGATGACAGCTTGCGCGACACAGACTGCGGCCGCGCACCGTCCGGTGCCCACGATTGCCGCGCGCCTGGCGTGCACCTGGGAGGGTTTGTGGAATTGAGCATTGCCTGGCGGCGTCCTGCTGCCATGATGGCCCTGGCTGCGCTGGCCGCGCCGGCCTTTGCCGAAGACGAGCGTCCAGTGACCGCCACGGTGGGCGGCCGCCTGCACCTGGACTTCGCCACCTTCGACAACGACAACCGGGGTACGCCGAACAAGGACGACACCGAGATCCGCCGCGCCTGGGTTGACGTGTCCGGCAAGTTCTTCGTGGTCGACTACAAGCTGGAAGCCGATTTCTCCGGCGACCGTGTCGAGGCCAAGGACGTCTACCTGAGCCGCAGCTTCGGCGATGCCGGCCGCCTCACCGTGGGCCAGTTCAAGCAGTATTTCTCGCTGGACGACCGCACCGGTTCCAACTACGGCAGCTTCCTGGAGCGCGGCAACGCCGGCACCACGCTGGCGCCGCTGTACCGGCTGGGCGCCTCATGGCAGGCCAATCCCGGCGATTTCACCTGGGCGGCCAGCGTGTACAGCCTGGAGAGCATCGATGCCTGGCAGGTCAAGGGCCGCGCTGCGGGTGGACGCGTTACCTGGGCGCCGTCACCCAGCGAGGGCGACGTGCTGCACCTGGGCCTGTCGCTGGCCCGCGAGGCCTATGACAACCCGGGCGGCAACGGCACGCCGGGCCTGAAGATCCGTCCGCGTCCGGCCGGCCATCTGTCCGACGAAAGCCGCCTGACCCTGGTCGACTTCTCCGCCGGCCGCGATACCGACGTCAACAAGTGGTCGCTGGAATATGCGCAGGTGCGCGGCCCGCTGTCATGGCAGGGCGAGTTCAGCGGTGCCACCTTCGATGATGGCGCCCAGCGCGGTGATGTGATGGCCGCCTACGGCATGCTCAGCTGGTTCGTTACCGGCGAAAGCCGCGCCTACGACCGCAAGACCGGCCGCTTCGCCCGGGTCAAGAACATCCGCCACAAGGCCGGTGCCTTCGAAGTGGCCCTGCGCTACGACCAGATGTGGGGCGCGCAGCACCTCGATGGTGCGCCGGACCTGCGCCGTGGCAGTACCGAAGGCTGGACGCTGGGCGGCAACTGGTACCTGCGCGACAACCTGCGCTTCATGCTCAACGTGATCGAAAGCCGCAACCGCGACCGCCTCGCCGGCACCACGGTGGATCGCACGCGCGCGGTCACCGGGCGCCTGCAGTTCGACTTCTGACGCGTTTTCCCCGGGCACCCATGCTCGGGCCCCTTCCACGTCCCACGTCCTGTTTCCTCTAGGAGTCCGCAGATGATGCTGAGCATCCTCGGCTTTGGCATGGTCATTACGTTCATGTACTTGATCATGAGCAAACGACTGTCGCCGCTCGTTGCCCTGATCACCATTCCCATCATCTTCGCCCTGATCGGTGGCTTCGCCGCCGGCATCGACGAGATGATGCTGGAAGGCATCAAGAAGATCGCGCCGACCGGCGTGATGTTGATGTTCGCCATCCTCTACTTCGGCGTGATGATCGATGCAGGCCTGTTCGATCCGCTGGT
>Ga0308165_1006721_pt1 | contig 9996 bp, 10 predicted proteins | sample PhyWR2_FD_201032 | JGI IMG/M metagenome (GOLD analysis project Ga0308165, IMG submission 201032) | Phyllosphere microbial communities from UC Gill Tract Community Farm, Albany, California, United States - DLSLW.R2 | ecosystem: Host-associated > Plants > Phyllosphere > Unclassified | place: USA... | reverse complement strand
TGTAAATAATAAATATTGATATAAAAATACAAGACCTCAATTGAGGTCTTGTATTTTTTTAAGGGGTATATGGATAAATGAAACAAAGTTTAAAAATAAGTTTTACATTAATATTTTTTTTCATTTTAATCATATATCTATATTCTCCTATATTTCATGCCGATTATGTATGGGATGATGCATTATTATTTGTCAATAAAACAGGATTGGTTGAGCAACCTTTATCGTGGTCATTAATTTCAGGGCCAGTGCTACCCAATACAAGCTATTTCAGACCCTTAGTATTTTTATTTTGGCATGCTGAGTTTCATCTATTTGGATTAGATTCAAGCATATCTCATACTATCGGTTTAATCATATTTATTATAAATAATACTTTATTGTATGCATTGGTATATGTGGTTGCTAAAAGATTAAAATATAGTAATCCACTTATTCCTGCTACTTTAGCAACATTGTTGTATCTAACACATCCCTCTTTGATAGAGTCGACAGCATGGGTATCTGGACGCTTCGATCAGTTATATACTTTATTTAGTTTGCTAGCTTTGGTTATCTTTAGTATAAAATATAAAAACAGTGAAGAGTCTATAAGTTGGTTGTCAGGATTAGCAATCGCATTTTGTTACTTATGTGCTTTATTGAGTAAGGAAGCTGCTGTATGGTTGCCGCTTATCCTTTTTATTTTTTACGTTATTTTTGAACCTAGTAAATCATATTTAGAATTAATTAAGGCTATATTATCAAAACAGCCTAACTTGGTTTTTTTATTAATTTCATTCTTCTGTTTTTATGTGTTTTTAAGAGTAATTTCTATTGATGGGGCTGGTTTAAATATCACTAAAAATTATTTTGAAGTCACAATATTGCAAAATATAATTCCTTTGCATGCTATAAAGTACTATTTTATTCAAATATTTTCCCCATTCAGTAGTACTTCACTATTGCAGCCATTAAGTGCCATAAATCAGAATTTTTTAACCAGATTTGGTGCTTATCTAAGTGGTTTTTTTGTTTTATTGTTATTCTATTTCGCAATTTTTAAAAGAAATATTAGTGGGTTGTTAGCAGTTTGTGCATTTATTTATCTTTCTATGGTGCTCTATTTTATTCCTGTTGGGATTGCTGACAACATTGGTCATAGCCGATTTTTAACATTACCTATGGTATTTGTTGTCATGGCTATCGTATTCATACCATACAAAAAAATAATTAATCTATTAAACATTTCATACAAAAAAATATTATTATTAGGGCTATTTGTTTTAACTTTTTGGTTTGCATTGGCGCTTGTAACTGTAAAAACCATTGTTCCGTTTTGGAGTAATGAGTATAGCTTATGGTATTGGGCTTACCAAACTCATCCAGACTCAAATTTAGCTCGTAGTAATTATTTAAATGCTTTGATTCATAATAAAAAATTCAATGAAGTTATTAAAATTGGTAATGATTACATTGCTAAACATGGAGCATTAGAAGTAGGGGAGCAAATAACCTATGCCACAGCTCTATATAATATAAATGATGCAGAAAGTCTGTCTTATTTCGAAGGCGTAATAGATGTTTTGCCAAAATTGCATGAACACAACAACATTTTAGCAAGAAAAAAAGCGGATTATTTTGTATTAAGTGCAGTTCAAATGTCAGATGCGTATGCATTGTATGCCTTGGCCCTGCTTAAATTCAAAGGCGATATTCAAGGCGCAATTAAAAATTTAAAAATTGCAGATTGGTATTTGTTGGATGATCAAAAAGAATATTTAAATTATTATTTAGCAGCAGTTTTATATGCCAATAAACAGTATGATGAGGCAATTGAGCTATATAATCAGCAAAAATTAAGAACATTAAAACGAGGCGGTAAAAATTATATTTATACTCCATCAATAATCCATCAATATTGTAAAGAAAGAGAGGACAAAGAAGTTTGCGATAAAGTTTCTAAGCAAAAATTCTAAAAATATTTATGATGGAAATGTGTAATTCACTCCTAAGTTTGTATGCCTAATTTGACGTAGGTGAATCTCTGGAGTTCTAAATACATTAGAGGAATTAAGCTGTAATTTCAAATTTTAAAAGGTTCAAAATGAAAGGTTGAATGATTAAGTGTTGTGATTGTTATATTGATTAAAGTAATCAGTTTAGCTGATTTAAAAGTAATAATTTATTCGAATAGAGAGGTTTAGAATGATCAGTGGAAGTGTGAGTCTTCAAGAAAGATTTAAAGCATTTTTGGGTCATCTTATTTTTTCAGTATTCTTACTTTTAATTTCGTTAGTATTCATTTTTTATATATGGTATCCGGGTGCATTAAAACACGCCACAGGCGTCTTGACGGTTTATGCCATATTATTGTTTGTCGATCTCATACTAGGCCCGCTACTCACAGCATTTGTCTATAAAAAGGATAAAATCAAATTCATCTTTGATATGGTCATTATTCTTATTATTCAAGTCTCAGCTTTTTTATTTGGTTTATATACACTAGAAAAAGGACGACCTGCTTGGTTGGTCTTTGTTGTTGATGATTTCGAGATTATATCAAAGAGCCAATTACAACCTAATGTAAAAATTCCAGAGCAATTTCAAGTTCATTTTTGGGAAAAGCCCCAATGGATTGCAGCAACTTATTCAGATGATCCTGTCATTCGAAAACAGCAAAAAGAAGATGAAATTTTTGATGGCATTAGTTTAACAACACGACCAGAGAGTTACAGGGCATTAAATACTAAATATTCAGTAATATTAAATAAAGCGAAACCTATGGATGAACTTCGTCGTTATAACACAATTGATTCATCTGAAAAGAGCATCTTAAATAAAGCGAATCATTGGTTGCCATTGAAAGCACCAGAAATGGATATGGTGGTCTTACTGGATAAGACAGGTCAACCTACAAAAATTGTCAATTTAAGACCATGGTAGTGAATTTCTTCTGAATAAAGTAAATCTATATAAATATATTCTTGATTTATATATAATATTTATTGGCACGTGTTTTGAATAACCTTGTTTATTACTTTAACTGGAATAGACCAATGAAACATATACAACAAGGTTTTACACTCATAGAGTTAATGATAGTGGTGGCCATTATTGGAATATTGGCTGCCGTTGCAGTTCCAGCATATCAGGACTACATTACACGCGCTCAAGTATCTGAAGCTATTGTTTTGGGTTCAGGTATGAAAGTAGCTTTAGGGGATTATGGCTGGACGCATGCAACTTGGCCTACGATGTTGGTTAATGTTAATCAGGCACCTCAAGCTGATGAAGTCTCAGTTAATATGCAAGGTAAGTATTCTGAAATGACCAGTACCGTTTCTGGCACTTATCCAAGTGGACATATCACAATGACTATGACTTATGGAAAGGCAAGCGGTCAAACGATTTTTTTTGAAACATTAGATGGTGCTGCTACTTGGACTTGTACACCAGGTACACTTAACACGAAATATAGACCGAATGCGTGTAAAGAATAAATAGAGAAATTAAATGAATCATTTAGCTAGCTTAACGATAGTCATACCATGCTTCAATGAAGAAGATATGTTACCAATAAGTATTCCTAAATTTATTATAATTTTAGAGAATTTAATTGAGCAAAAGTTAGTTACAGATGATAGCAAAATATTATTTGTGGATGATGGTTCTAAAGATCAGACTTGGAAAATTATTCAAAAATATAACGAAGAAAACCACAAAATTAAGGGTTTAAAGCTGTCTCGGAATTTTGGACACCAAAATGCTTTATTGTCTGGTCTAATGAATATTGATACAGAGATTAGTATTAGTATTGATGCTGATTTGCAAGATGATCCTAAGGTTATACAAAAAATGATTGAAGCCTATTATAAAGGAGCAGAAATTGTTTTTGGTGTACGTAATGATAGATCTGCAGATAGTTTTTTTAAGCGATTTTTTGCACAAAATTACTATAAAATTATGAATACAATGGGTGTTGATCTTATTCAAGATCATGCTGATTTTAGATTAATGAGTAAAAAAGTACTCAACGTTTTAGGTGGTTTTAAGGAAGTAAATTTATTTTTAAGAGGAATTGTTCCTGTTATTGGATTTAAAACTCAGAAAATATTTTATGCTCGCTTAGAAAGGGAAGCAGGTGAAACCAAATACAATATTAAAAAAATGTTAGCACTTGCTATCAATGGAATAACATCCTTTAGTGTGATGCCGCTTATTCTTATTATTTGGATTGGGGTTCTTATTAGTATATTGTCTGGTCTCATGGGGATATGGGCGCTTTTCGTAAAATTTTTCATTGGTGGTACTGTTGAAGGGTGGACTTCGATTGTGGTGCCACTGTATTTCTTAGGTGGAATTCAGTTACTTACTCTAGGCATTATTGGTATTTACATCGCTAAAGTATATATGGAAGTAAAAGCGCGCCCAAGATTTATTATAGAAGATGAAATAAAATAATGAAAATTAAATCCTTACATTGGAAATCTATACTATTTTATCTCACAGTGGTAATTACTGTCTTCATGATAATGAATGGCACATATCTTCCAATGGTCGATTTGCCACAACATGCTGCACAAGTTGCTACTTTAGATGATCTTTTAAAAAATCAAAGTATTTGGGGGCACTTGGTTGAAACCAATTTTAAAACCCCATATTTAGTAGGATATTTTTCTTGGTTGTTTATTTATCAATTTTTTGACATTTTAACATCTAGTAAAATATTTATTTCTATAATTTTTTTAATTTTTGTTTATGCATTTGATCGGCTTCGCAAGACATTAAATGCAAGTGCCTTAGTGAGCTGGATCGCTATTCCTAGCTTTTTTGGTTTTTGCTATGAATGGGGTTTTGTTACTTTCTTACTTGCTACTGCAATTGGACTATTATTTTTTACAGCAAATATCAAATGGGTCAATCAAAGGAAAAAATATCAAAGTATTTTCATAATTTTATTAGGTATTTTTCTCTTTTTTAGTCATGTGCTCAGTTTCGTTTTTTTCTGTTTACTTTCTTTTGTTTATATTGCTGTAAATGTAAAAAGTATTAAGCCTTTATTGAATTTTATTCCTGCATATTTTATCTTCTTTTTACTTCTTGTTTTTTATCTCACACGAGCAGATAGCCTCTCAGTTCACTACAGCTATGGTGCAGATGTTAAATTTCATTCCTTATTAGAAAAAATTAAAAATTTAGTTGTTTATCCGTGGTCAGGTTTTAATGCTCAATATTTAGAAAGCCTATTTTTAATATTAGTACCGTTTCTTGCTGGATATAAGCTGAGTAATAATGTTCCTCGCTTCATTCCACTGATTGTATTTTTATTTGTTTGGTTGAGCCTACCACATTTTTTATACAATACATTTTTTATCTATGAGCGTTATTCAATTTTATTTTTCGGTTTTTACTATCTAATTTTTGATGAGGAAACTGAATTTAAATATCATAATTTTAGTTTTGCTATCATATTTGTTCTTATTGCTAGTTTGTTGGTAAATGACTATAAATCGATCATTTTTGCTAAAAAAGAAACTCAAGATTTTGAAGCCATCATTGAAAAATTACCTATCAAAAAACGTGTATTAGGTGCAGTATTCGAGCCAACAGGTGCATCGATTGGCATTCCTTTCACCTATGTGCATTTCGCATCTTGGTATCAAGCACAAAAGCAAGGATGGAGTGATTTTAATTTTGCATGGTTTCATCCACAAATTATACGATACACGTCTGCTACTGTACCTGAGGTTAAACCCAACTTTGAATGGATGCCTCATCAGCTACAAAAACTAGAAACTTGTCAAAATTATGATTTGATTTTTATACGTGCTTATGACGCTTCATTTAGTTATGTCGTATTAAATAGTCAATGTAAAAATTATAAAATCATTGCTCAGCAAGGGGCTTGGTTTGTGCTATCTAAAAATTAACTTCAAGGACTACATGTATGGGACACATATATAAAGAATCATTTTTTAATTATATAGATTTTTCTTCTTCTCGCTCTGCAACTGCTTTTATAAAATGTATTGATTTACCATTTAAAATTAATACTGTTTTAGATGTTGGATGTGGGAGAGGGGCTTGGTTAGCACAATGGGCGGAGCATGGTAAAAATATTTATGGTGTTGATGGTGCTTATGTAAATAAAGACAACTTACTGATAAGCAATGAAAATTTTGATCATCAGGATATTTCAAAACCTTTTGACCTTGGTGAAAAGTATGATTTAGTGCAGTGCCTAGAAGTAGCCGAACACTTACAAGAGAAAGATGCGGTTACATTAATTGATAATTTAATTAGACACGGTGACTTCATTTTATTTTCTGCAGCGATACCTGGTCAAGGTGGTGAGTTTCATGTAAATGAACAGCCTTTAAATTATTGGGTGAATAAATTTAGTCAAAAAGGCTATAGTTGTTTCGACTATATTAGACCACAAATTCTAAAGACAAAAAAAATAGAACCTTGGTATCGTTATAATAGTATCTTGTTTATTAAGAATGAAAAGATCTTAGATTTAGAAACTAAAGTTAAAAAAACCAAGGTAGATGGTGATCATAACTTTAATCAATTAGTCAGCTTTTTTTGGTTAACTCGAAATTTAATTTTACGATTTTTACCTGATTTTTTAATCAATGCTATAGCTAAAATCAAACATTATCTGATGGCAATGAAAAAATAATGAAGATATTCTTTTTACTTTTCATGAGTAGTGTATGTGCTGCATTTGGTCAAATTTTTTTAAAAAAAGGTGCTAGTTCATTATTTAATTTAGAGTTGGGATTTGGATTAGCCTTATATACTGTAGGCTTTGTCTTATGGGTTTACTGTTTAGGTAAGGTAAGCTTAACCGTTGTTTATGCATTCACTTTAATTACCTTTATATTAGTATTTTTATTAGCAAACTTATTTTTTAATGAAAAAATAACTGTGTTAAGTGTAATCGGAATTGCTCTAGTTTTTTTGGGTTTTTCTTTTATAGCTAAAGGACAATCTGGCATATAAAGCCAACCAAAATACCAATAACAGTACCAACAAGAATCTCAGCCTTGCTGTGCCCAACTCTCTCGCGTAGAACAGGGGCGGTGTAGTTTTTTAGCTTATTCATTTCAATGGCCTGTGCTTCAACTTTCTTTCTTAAACCATTGGCATCCATCACCACAATAAATACGAGTGTCAGCGCAACCCCAAAGGCTGGTGTATCTATTCCTTCTTTAAAAGCGATCAGTGCAGCCATACTGCTGACAATGGCACTATGATTACTTGGCATACCGCCATAGCCAATGAGATCAAAGGCGAGGCGTTTTTCTTTTAGACAATTCACTAAAAATTTAGTGATACCACAGCATAGCCATGCCAGAAAAGGTGCGAGTAAATAACTGTAATCCATGATGATATCCTGAATAATTTATTAGGGGAAGAGTGCCCAAATACAGAAGCCAAGCCATAGCAGGATTGTTATTAGAATTTGTTTATCTTGAATAATCACATCGGTTGGCGATTCTCCGCCTTTGAGGGTTTCCACAATATACCAATAGCGAAATAAACCAAAAATGACAAAGGGGACTGTTAAAATCAGATCTGGCTGTTTGTCCATCACGTAAAGACTGTAAAACACCACACTAATGACTGCGGACATTTCAGCAAACCGGTCAATTAAGCTCACTGAATAATGCGCCAACACCCCACGGCTTTGTTTGCCACTTTGAATCAGCTCTTGACGTCTTTTAATGGCGGCCAAATACAGTGAAATACTTAATGTGGTAATAAACATCCAATGCGATACCGGAACATTCAGCGCCAAAGCCCCTGCATAGACGCGAAGCACAAAGCCAAATGCCACAATAAAAATTTCAATAACAGGCTCGTTCTTGAGTTTAAATGTATAAGCCAAATTAATGGCTAAATACGCAAGAATGACATAGATGACCTGAGGCAAGATCAGCCAAGCACAACTTAGTAAGACATAAATCAGGGTTAATAGAATGTAGGCGCTTTTAGGCTGAACTTCACCCGAGGCAAGCGGTCTTTTTCTAGATTTTTCCGGATGCGCGCGATCATTTTCAATGTCTTTTAAATCATTGACGATATAGACAGCGGAGGCAGCTAAACAGAATAAAAAAGCAGCCAATACGGTTGTATAAACGGAAGCTAAGTTTAAAAACTCACCTGCAAAAATTAAAGGTGCAAAGACAAAGGCATTTTTGACCCATTGCTTCGGTCTAATCAATTTGATCAGACCTTCAATTTCCCCTAGTAATGAAATACGCGCTACTTTATTATTCATTTGATCAACAACATTATTAAATTTCAATGAATCAGTTATTTAACTTGGCGTTAATTTACGCAATTTTTGCAGTGATTGCGACTTTGTGCAATATATTAGCACAAGAAGTTTCTATTCATTTGTTTAGCACAAATTTTTCTCTATTTATTTCAGTGCTTAGCGGAACCTTAGTCGGATTGGTAGTGAAATATATCTTAGATAAGCGTTATATTTTTAAGTATAAAACAAAAAATTCACAACATAACCGCCGGACTTTTGTGTTGTATGCACTCATGGGTGTCTTTACGACAGTTATTTTTTGGGGATTTGAGTTTGGATTTCACTTTATATTTGAAAGCAAAGAAATGCGCTATATCGGTGGCATCATTGGACTGATGATTGGCTATATCAGTAAATATTACTTAGATAAAAAATATGTATTTACGGTACATTAGGATGTGGGCATGCATTTATCAAGTTGGGGAAAATTGTACCAAACTGAAACGTCAGTCTCTTTTTTAGATCGCAAAGATCCAACGCTGGCTTTTTCGCAAGATCGACAGTGTTTGATTCGAGGGCAGGGACGTAGCTATGGCGATGTCAACTTGGCTTCAGATGCGCAAACCATCCTGACCGACAATTATCGATATTTTCATGCCTTTGATCCAGTTACAGGCATTTTAGAGTGTGAATCTGGCGTTCTGTTAAAGGAGATTCAAGATACCTTTATTCCTCAAGGTTGGATGTTGCCGGTCACACCGGGCACGCAACTGATCAGTGTGGGCGGTGCAATTGCCAATGATATCCACGGTAAAAATCATCATGTCCGCGGTAACTTTGGTCATCATGTTGTCGCATTGGAACTCTTACGTTCCGATCTGAACGTCATTCAATGTTCACGGCAAGAAAACGCCGCATTATTTTTTGCAACCTTAGGTGGCATTGGCTTAACTGGGCTAATTTTGCGAGTCAAAATACAATTATTACCGTTACAATCCGATCTGCTTGATGTGGAATATCTGAATTTTCGCGGCGTTGCTGAATTTATCGAGCTTGCCAAACAATCCGAGCCTTGGGAATACACGGTGTCTTGGATTGATTGTTTGAGTGGAAAAAACGTCAGAGGCATCTTTATACGTGCCAATCATCAAGTAAGTCCAGAGTCGAGCACACATCTAAATCGCTTAAACAACAAAACCAAAAAAATTCCATTTACACCGGTCATTTCATGTATCAATACATTGAGCTTAAAGGCATTTAATCATCTGTATTATCAAGTCAATAAAACACCCCGCGTGATTCAGCAGCACCTTTATCAATTTCAATATCCGTTAGATGCCATTGAGAATTGGAATGTCCTGTATGGTCGAAAAGGGTTTTATCAATATCAATGTGTCATTCCAATACAGTATGCCAAAGACGCCATTGAGGACATGTTAGAACTGATTTATGCCGCACAGCAGGGGTCATTCTTGGTGGTATTGAAATCCTTTGGCGACCTTGCCAGTGAGGGGATGTTGAGTTTTCCAATGCAGGGACTGACGTTGGCTTTGGATTTTCCAAATTTGGGACAGAAGACCCTTACATTGTTTAAGCAACTTGACCAAGTCGTAGCGCAAGCCAAGGGGCGCTTATATTTGGCCAAAGATGCACGGATGAGTCGTGATCTGTTTTTTACGACGTATCCTCAGGCAGAAGCATTTAAAAATTATCGAGATCCTGCCATTTCATCGGATATGTCAAAA
>Ga0308165_1006720_pt1 | contig 9996 bp, 8 predicted proteins | sample PhyWR2_FD_201032 | JGI IMG/M metagenome (GOLD analysis project Ga0308165, IMG submission 201032) | Phyllosphere microbial communities from UC Gill Tract Community Farm, Albany, California, United States - DLSLW.R2 | ecosystem: Host-associated > Plants > Phyllosphere > Unclassified | place: USA... | reverse complement strand
GACGAACCGACCACTGCGCTGGACGTCACTATCCAGGCCCAGGTGCTGGACCTGCTGGCAGACCTGCAGCGCGACCTTGGCATGGCCATGCTGCTGATCTCGCACGACCTGGGCGTGGTCGCCCGCATGGCCCACCATGTCGCGCTGATGTACGGCGGCGAGATTGTCGAATCGGCCCCGGCCGAGCGCTTCTTTGCGCACCCCGAACACCCGTACGCCCGGCATCTGTTCTCGGTCTTGCCGGGCACGGCCAAGCGCGGAAAGCGCCTGGGCAGCGGCGCCTGGACGCCGTCGGTCATGGCAGATGCCACGCGCCCCACGGCCGACCCGAGCAGCACGCCCGTTGCGCAGCTGGTGGTGAGTGCCGAGCCGTCCTTGACCGCCGAACTGCCGGTGGAAGGCTTGTCGCCTGCCGTGCCTTCAACAATCGCATTGGCTTCCCACGCATCGACGAATGCAACGCCTGCGCATGCCTTGCCGACGCAGGCCAGTGACACGGTGACCGCCCCGGTCGTGCAGACCGTTTCCGCACCTTTGCTGACGCCGCGCGAAACCTTGTCCGGCCCCTTGCTGGAAGTCCAGGACCTGCGCGTGCATTTCCCGATCCGCAAGGGCTTGCTGCGCCGAACCGTTGGCTGGGTCAAGGCGGTCGATGGCGTGAGTTTCTCGCTGGCTGCCGGCCGCACGCTGGCGCTGGTGGGTGAATCCGGTTGCGGCAAGACCACCACCGGCAAGGCCTTGCTGCGCCTGATCGACAGCAGCACACGGGTAACGGGCAAGGCAAGCCTGGCAGGCGAAGATCTGCTGACCGCAGGCACCCGCGACATGCGCCGCCTGCGTCGTGACATCCAGATCATCTTCCAGGACCCATACGCCTCGCTGAACCCGCGCATGCGTGTGGGCGAAGTGCTGGACGAAGGCATTGCCTCGCTGCACCCGGAACTCGATCCGTCGGCACGCACGCAGCGCATCGCGCGCTTGCTGGACCAGGTCGGTCTGCGCAGCGACGCCGGCGCTCGATACCCGCACGAGTTTTCGGGCGGGCAGCGCCAGCGGATTGCGATTGCGCGCGCGCTGGCCGTCGAGCCGCGTCTGCTGGTCTGCGACGAACCGACGTCTGCACTGGACGTCTCGGTGCAAGCGCAGATCCTGAACCTGCTGAACGACTTGCAAGCCGAGTTCGGCATTGCTTACCTGTTCATCACCCACAACTTTGGTGTGGTCGAATATCTGGCGCACGACGTGGCGGTGATGCACGGCGGCAAGATCGTCGAAGCAGGCAGCGCGGAACAGGTGTTGGGTGCACCGCGCCACGAGTACACCAAGAAGCTGCTGGCAGCGGTGCCGCGGGTGGACGAACCCGCTTGAGGGCGATCTGCCTGGGTTTCCGCCTCTATCCCCATGAACGCACTCAAGCTGGCGCGCGGCGCGGCTTTTCATCACGACAGGCCACATGAACAATCGCACTGCGGGACCCGCATCAGGATTTGCACGAACGATGAAAGGCGCTGGCCGGTGGGTGGCCATTTTCGCAAGCGCTGCGGTCTTGGCTGCATGCGGTCACGGGACCAACATCACCAATGCAGACGCGCCAAGCCAGGCTGGCACCGCTGACAAGCCCGCTGCTGCGCGGCCGGCTGCACTTGGCACCCCGATGGCAGTCACGCTGCCCGGCACCTACGAATTTGCGATGCAGTCCGCGCAAGGCAAGGACTACAAGATCTTCGTCGCCGTCCCTGAAAGCAAACCGCCGGCCGAAGGCTTCCCGGTGCTGTACCTGCTTGATGGCAATGCCTACTTCATCGCCGCCGCCAGCGCGATGAAGGAACAGTCCACCTTCGCCGCCATCAGCGGCATCCAGCCGCTGATCGTCGTGGGCGTGGGGTACCCCGGGCAGTACTCGCTGAATCGCGAGCGCCGCAGCTTCGACTTCCTGCCGCCGGCGAGCAGCACCGGCACCGGCCAGTTCGCGGCACTGGGCGCAAGCCCCGGCGGTGCGGATACCTTCCTGGACTTCCTGGTCAACGAACTGCGCCCGGCCTTGGCGGCACGTTACCCGATCGATCTGTCTCGGCAATCGTTGGCCGGGCATTCGCTGGGCGGCTACTTCGCGCTGCATGCGCTGCTGCATCGTCCGGCTGCCTTCAACAGCTACGCCGCGATCAGCCCGTCGATCTGGTGGGACGATGCGCGGCTGCTGAAGGAAGCGCAGGCGCAACTGCCGTCCTTGACCAATGCCAAGCCGGCAGTCGACTTGCTGCTCGCGGTGTCCCCGCAAGAGATGTCGGCGTATCCCGACCGCTCGGCAATGATGTTGTCCGGCGCCCGGAATATGCAGGCCATCCTGGCGTCCGCGCCGCAAGGCGTGCGCATGCAGTACCAAGAGCTTCCTGGCGAGAACCACATCTCGACGAACCTGGTGGCCATGTCGGCCATCCTGCGTCAGGCTTCCGGTCACCGCCGCTAACACAATCAATCCCTGTGTGACCTCCAACATCCGCCAAGTGGATGATCTGTGCTGCGTGCTCGGGCTAGACTTTGTGTCACCCCTGTCGCCCACAATAAAAAACACCCCAAGGCTTGAATGTCGGAACACGACCTCGCTTACGACTACATCATCGTCGGCGCCGGCACCGCAGGTTGCGTGCTGGCCAATCGGCTGTCGAGCGACCCCGCAGTGCGCGTCTTGTTGCTCGAGGCTGGCGGCCTCGACAACTACCACTGGATCCACATTCCAGTCGGCTACCTGTACTGCATCGGCAACCCGCGCACCGACTGGATGTACAAAACCCAGGCGCAGGCTGGCCTGAATGGCCGCTCGCTGATCTACCCGCGCGGGCGCGTGCTGGGCGGCAGTTCCTCGATCAACGGCATGCTGTACTTGCGGGGCCAGCGCCAAGACTACGACCGCTGGGCCGAGGTCACCGGCGACTCCGCCTGGCGCTGGGACGCCGTGCTGCCGCTCTTCAAGCGCAGCGAAGACTACTACCGCGGCGCCAGCGAATTCCATGGCAAGGGCGGCGAGTGGAAGGTCGACAAACAGCGGCTGTCCTGGCCTATCCTGGATTCCTTTGCCAAGGCCGCTGAAGAAACCGGCATTCCCCGCGTGGACGACTTCAACCGCGGCGACAACTTCGGCGTGTCCTACTTCGACGTCAACCAGAAAGGCGGCTTCCGCTGGAACGCCTCCAAAGCCTTCCTGCGACCGATCAAGGATCGCAAGAACCTGACCGTGATGCATGGCGTAGAAGTGCAGCGCCTGGGCTTCACCGGACGCCGCTGTGCGGGCGTGGTGGTGTCGATCAACGGCCAGTCCGAACACCTGCGCGTGCGCAGCGGCGGCGAAGTGCTGCTGTCGGCCGGCGCCATCAACAGCCCCAAGCTGCTGGAACTGTCGGGCGTGGGGCAGGGCAGGCGCCTCAAAGACCTGGGCATCGCCGTGACGCACGAACTGCCCGGCGTCGGCGAAAACCTGCAAGACCACCTGCAGCTGCGCACCGTCTACAAGATCGGCGGCGCCAAGACCCTGAACATGATGGCCGCCAGCAAGCTGGGCAAACTGCTGATCGGCATGCGCTACGCCTTCAACCGCAGCGGCCCGATGAGCATGGCGCCATCCCAGCTTGGTGCGTTTGCCAAAAGCAACCCGTCACGCACGCGCGCCAATCTGGAATATCACGTGCAGCCGCTGTCGCTGGAAAAGTTCGGCGACCCGCTGCATGCCTTCAACGCTTTCACCGCATCGGTGTGTGATCTCCAACCCAGCTCGCGCGGCAGCGTACATGTGGGCAGCGCCGACCCGCTGGCCGCGCCGCACATTGCGCCCAATTACCTGTCGACCCAGGAAGACGTGAAAGTGGCGGTCGAGGCGATCCGCCTCACGCGGCAGATTTTGCAGGCGCCCGCGCTGGCAGCCTACAAACCGGAGGAGTATCTGCCCGGTCCATCGTTCCAGAGCTTCGAAGAACTGGCCAGTGCCGCCGCTGCCATCGGCACCACCATCTTCCATCCCGTCGGCACCTGCAAGATGGGCCGAGCCAACGACCCCAGCGCGGTGGTGGATGCGCACTTGCGCGTGCACGGCATTGCCGGCCTGCGGGTAGTGGATGCGTCGATCATGCCCTTCATCACCTCAGGCAACACCAACTCGCCGACGGTGATGATCGCGGAACGGGCCAGTGACCTGATCCGCGAAGCGCGAACGCGCGCGGCCTGATCCCGAAAGCAGCCGATTTTCGCGTATCATGTCGGGCTTCCCTGCGATGAGTGCATCGTGCGCGGAAAAGGAGGGTTGGGTGAGTGGTTTAAACCAGCAGTCTTGAAAACTGCCGACGGGTAACTGTCCGTGAGTTCGAATCTCACACCCTCCGCCAGAGGCCTTGTTTCATGCAGGTCTTCAGGTGTCAGGCGAAAAATAGGCCCAGCCATGGGCCTATTGTTTTTTGGGCTTTCGACGTTTCGAAGGTCGAGGTTCTCGCCGCTCTGCGCCTGATCAAAACCAAAATTCCCTGCGTAAGTCAGCGCACCAAGTCCATCAACCGACGCACCGCAGCTCCTCAAGCAGCGCAGCAATCGCTTTTTTCTTGGCGGTGGCAGCTGCGATCAATTGGTCGATCTCCGCTTCCTTCTGGCGAAGCGCCGCCACGATCGTCGTCGGGGAGGGCGTCGCTGCGCCCCCTTCGGGCATGCCTGCCTTGATCTCAGCCAAGGAAAATCCCAGCCGCTGCGCCTGATCCACGAAATGGAGCAGGGCCGCCGCATCCTCGCCATAGATGCGATAACCGTTGTCCGTGCGGCGTGCCTCGGGCAGCAACCCTTGGGCTTCGTAGAAGCGGATTCGAGATACGGACAGCCCGGTTCTTCGTGCAAGCTCACCAATGCGCATCGCTGCTTGACCCTCAACCTAGGTTGAGGGTTTATAACCAGCGCTCCTCTGGTTGGCAATTCAAGGAGCTCGGCATTGCACACGAAGACAATCATCATCACCGGGGGCACCTCGGGCATCGGGCTTGCCGCTGCGCGGGCGCTGTCGGTGCGAGGACATCGCCTGATTCTCATCGGGCGCAGCGCAGAACGCGGGCACAAGGCGATCGCCAGTCTCGCTACATCGGCGGCCGGTGCACACCGCCTGATCTTGGCCGATCTGTCGCTCATGGCCAACGTGCGCGCCGTCGTCGAGAATCTTGAAGCCACTGAGTCGGCAATCGACGTGCTGGCCAATAATGCCGGGACCTGGTTCAAGCACCGTGCGCTTACCACCGACGGCATCGAGCGCACGGTGGCCATCAACCACCTGGCCTATGTCGCGCTGACCCTGGGCCTGAAGCGCCTGCTGCTCGCGGCCCCGGCGGCCCGCGTCATCAACACCGGATCCTTTGTCTACCAGCAGGGGCGATACGATCCCGACAACCTGCAAGCGGAAAAGCGTTTCTCGACCAATGCCACCTATGCCGCGACCAAACTCTACAACCTGATGTTCACGCGCGCCCTGGCACGCCACTGGTCGGATACCGAGATCACCATCAACTGTTTCAGCCCCGGTTTCGTCGACACCAGCTTCGGGCGGGGAGAAGGCGGCTTTCTCGAGCCCGTTTACCGCTTCACCAGGCTGTTTGCGATCAGCCCGGAAAAGGGCGCAGCGACGCTGGTCCATCTTGCCGATTCTGCTGAAGTCGCTGACGTGAGCGGCGGCTATTTCGAGAAATGCCGCGAACACGAAATTCAAGGTCCCGCTTCGAATGCGGCCGATTGCGAAGCGCTGCTGGCGTGGAGTGCCCGTATGACGGGCTTCGACGCATATGGGCTGCGGCGCACTTTCCAGCAAGGCCCGACTTAGTAAAAGAACCGGACTGGGAGTCCAGTCCGGCCTGCTCGCCGTCGAAGGCGCCCCTTGGGCGCATCTTTCGCCGCAGCGACACCTGCGAGGCGACGCCTGGCAGTCGTCATCCAGGCGCGTTCAGCTGTTGCCTTAGCGCGAGCCCGTGCTGAGCGATTTTGCCATCGTCAAGTGGTGCTCGAGCGCCGGCAACTTGCGGCTGGCGAAGGCGCGCAGTTCGCTGTTGCCACCCTGGTTTGCCTCCTGCCGGAACAGCGTGACTGCCTCGGTATGGGAGCCGACGCCGATCAGCTTGACGTAGAGCGCCTCGAACTGTGCGTCATCCGCATTTTGCAATTGCTGTAGCTTCATCTCATCCGCGGGCAGCGGCTGGGGGAGCGTGGTGGCCATGTCGAGCCTGGCCGCCAACTGCCTGAGTTCCGTACCGTTCGACGTGTGGTCGTCGACCATCTGGCGGGCAAAGCGGTGAATTTGCGGGTTGGTACTGCGCGTCAAGGCAAGGCGGCTGGCCGCCACTTCCAGCATGTCGCTCTGCATCGCCCGCGTCACGAACATGGTGTCGAGCGCGGCGCCCGACGCGCTGGCTGGGACTGCGGGTGGCGTCGTGCCGTCGGCCATGGACGAGAGTTGGGAGCAGGCCGCCATGGCGGCGCAGAGGCCCAATAAAAAGACCCGCTGGACAATCGGCCCGGGCGGTCGTGCGGCAGTGGAAGAAGTGGGGCGGTGCGAAGCTGGCTGGTGTGCAGGCATGAGGTGATTTCCCTGTTGTCGAGTGGCGTGCGGTTGCTCGAAATGGCGGGGAAAAATTCGCAAAGGCCGTACCTGCTCGGCCATGACGGCGCGGCTTTGCAAGCACTTGTCAAGGCTGCTTGAGAAGGGCGCAGAGCTTGGCGGAAACCGTGCTTGGCACGAGCGTGGTCGAGCGGGAATGTCCGTTGCACGGACGTTCGTTTTCCATTCTCACCTCTGGAGAACATGCCATGCATCCGCCTGGTCCGCTGATCCACGAAGCATTGCCGATCAACGATATCCGCATGTACTGCCTGGAATACGAATCCGACGGGCCGCCGCTGTTGCTGCTGCATTCGATCTCCGGCAACGGCCACCTTTTCGACGGTCTGGTGAGTGCCGGGCTGGCGTCGTCCTTTCGCCTGCTGGTGCCCGACATGCGCGGTCGTGGGCGCACCGAGACACCCCTGCACGGTTACTCCCTGGATGACGGCTGCCGCGACATCATCGCGCTGCTCGATCATTTCGGCATCGAACGCATCGCCGTCTGCGGGCATTCTTTCGGCGGTCTGCTGGCACTGTATTTCACCGCCCGGTTTCCCGAGCGGGTAACGCGGCTGGTGATGCTCGATGCCGCGCCCGACATGCACCCTGCCGCCCCGATGATGGTTGCACTGGCCGACGCTCGCCTGGATGGGATTTTCCTGTCGAGCGAAAGTTATCTGGCGATGGTCAGGCTCGCCCCCTTTGTCGATCATTGGTTTGAAGAGATGCGTGGCTTTTTCGTGGCCGACATCAAGCCCCTGGGCCTGGGCATGCATACCACGCGAAGCCGCGGCTACGTCGCGGCGCTGGCGTCCTTGCACGTCTATTCCTTGAGTACCCGCCAATGGCGCCAAGAGGCAGCCAAGGTGTGCCAGCCGGTGATGCTCCTCCAGGCGAACCGGCCGTTTTTCATGGGCATCCCGATGCTGACCGACGATGGCGCGCGCGCAATGTGCGCGGTGATGCCGCAAACTCGGCATCTCCATGTCCGCGGCAATCACCTGACGATGTTGTTCGGTCCCGGCGCCGAGCAGATCACGACGGCCTTGACGTCGTTCCTGGCCGAGCCGGCGCCGACCCACGATGCGCAGCCCGTGACGGTCTCCGAGTGATCGCGCATATTCCTGCTCCACGCAGCTTGTATGAGCGTCCTGCAGGGGGGATAAAGCTCAGTCTTCTCTTCAGTAAGTTAAAACGCCTAGTGAAGACGATCGTTGTGGCTGCTACATTCATGAGATTGTCAAAACTTGTGGCCGAAACCCGATGAAACCGCTCCGCCCGTCGTTCCCGTTTTCAGCTCTTTCGCTGGCTGTGGCTTGCCTCTCCCTGGCTGCCGGCGCCGCTCAAGCTCAGACCGCTGATCCCGCTGCAGAAGTGCAACGTGTGCTGGCCAGCCCGGCCTTCAAAAGCGCCGCGGCAACGCTGGACAAGGAGCATGAACGTATCGTCGAGGAAGCCATCAAGCTGACCGAAATCCCCGCGCCGCCGTTCGCTGAAAAAGACCGTGCGGAAGCGTTCGCCAAGATGCTCACCGCCGCCGGCCTGAGCGATGTGCAGATCGACCCGGAAGGCAATGTGCTGGGCCTGCGCAAGGGCACCCGCAGTGACGGCAAGGTAGTGGTGGTCTCGGCCCATTTGGACACCGTGTTCCCCGCGGGCACCGACGTCAAGGTCAAGCGCCAGGGCACCAAGCTGTATGCGCCTGGCATCGGCGATGACACCATGAGCCTGGCAGTGCTGCTGGGCTTCGTGCGCGCGATGAAAGATGCGGGCGTCAACACCCGCGACGACATCCTGTTCGTGGGCACCGTAGGCGAAGAAGGCCCGGGCGACTTGCGTGGCGTGCGCTACCTGTTCACCAAGGGCGCCTACAAGGACAAGATCAAGTCCTTCTTCTCGGTCGAGTCGGGCGACGTCAATCGGGTCACCAACGGCGGCGTGGGCTCCAAGCGCTACCGCATCACCTTCAATGGTCCCGGCGGCCACAGCTACGGTGCCTTCGGCAGCGTCAATCCGATGTTCGCCCAGGCCCATGCGGCAGCCGAGTTCTCGCGCATCCAGGTGCCCGCCAAGCCCAAGACCACTTACAGCATCGGTTTGATCGGTGGTGGCACGTCGGTCAACTCCATCCCGGTCAGCAGCTGGATGGAAGTCGACATGCGCTCGGAATCGGTCGACGAACTCAAGCGTGTTGAAGACCGCATGCTGAAGATCATGCAGGAAGCGGCCGATGGCGAGAACTTCGCCCGTTCCACCAAAGACGCCAAGATCACGGTAGAAGCGAAGCTCATCGGCGATCGTCCTGCCGGCAGTACCGACATGAAGGCCGAGATCGTGCAGATCGCCACGAAGGCCATCGAGGCTGGCGGCTACAAGCCGGACTACAACTGGAGCTCTACGGACTCCAATATGCCGATGAATCTGGGCATCCCGGCCCTGACTATCGGCCGCGGCGGCATCGGCAAGAGCGGCCGCAGCCATTCGCTGGATGAGTGGACCGACGTCGAAAAGGATCCGATGGTCAAGGCAATGACCACCTCGCTGAGCATCGTGCTTACCGCCACCGGCATGGAATAAGGAAGCCAGCAGCATGCAGCGGCGCCAATTGCTTCTCGGCACCGCCGCCGCCCTGGTGCCGCTGGCACTGCGGGCGGAGGCGGTGCCACGCATCCGGATGTTCGAGCTCTATCAGCCGGACCTGAGCTTTTCCGAGCTCGCGCAAAAGTTGAAGGGCAAGCCCATCACGATCCAGGGCTTCATGGCGCCGCACCTGAAGGTGGAGTCCGATTTCTTCGTGCTGTCGAACTCGCCGGTGGAAACCTGCCCGTTCTGCGAGTCCGAGGACCAATGGATCGACACCATCATCTTCGTGCGCATGAAAAAGCGCCAGGAAGCGGTCAATCCGGGCGCGTTGATCCAGGTGGTCGGCGTGCTTGAGATCGGTCCGGAAACCGACAGCGCCACCGGCTTCGTCAGCCGCGTGCGTCTGACAGACGCCACCTTCCAGCGCCTGTGAAACCGACACTGGAAGCAGTGGCGGTCAGCACCACTTTTTCTGACGCCGGCGGTGGCCGCATCTCTGCGCTCGACAAGGTCGATGCTCGTTTCCTGCGGGGTCAACTGAGCGTCATCGTTGGGCCCTCGGGCTCGGGAAAAAGCACCTTGCTGCATGCGCTGGCCGGCATCGTCGTGCCTGATGAAGGCCGCGTCGTGTCTGGCACGGTAGACCTCAGCACACTCGACGAAGCCCGACGCGACGCCTGGCGCTTGACCCACTGCGGCATGGTGTTCCAGGACTTCCGTCTGATCGATGAACTCGACGCGCTTGCCAACACCTTGCTACCCGCACAGTTCATGCATCTGCGCGTGCCTGCAGCCCTGCGTCA
>Ga0308165_1006718_pt1 | contig 9997 bp, 8 predicted proteins | sample PhyWR2_FD_201032 | JGI IMG/M metagenome (GOLD analysis project Ga0308165, IMG submission 201032) | Phyllosphere microbial communities from UC Gill Tract Community Farm, Albany, California, United States - DLSLW.R2 | ecosystem: Host-associated > Plants > Phyllosphere > Unclassified | place: USA... | reverse complement strand
TGGCGTTTGGTTTCTTTGCGAAAACCGCACCGATTGGTGTGACAATCGCAACGGATATCAATAACTATCTCGATTTCGTTATGGCGCTCTTTATGGCGTTTGGCGTGTCGTTTGAGGTTCCGGTAGCTATTATTTTACTGTGCTGGAGCGGGGTGACTACGCCAGCGGAGTTAAAACAGAAACGCCCATACGTGATCGTGGGTGCCTTCGTGCTGGGCATGTTGCTCACGCCGCCTGACGTGTTCTCACAAACACTGCTGGCGATCCCAATGTGTATCCTGTTTGAAATCGGCGTGTTCTTCGCCCGGTTCTACGTGGGTAAACGTCGTTCTCGCAGTGACGAGGATGAGGGAAGCGAAGAAGATACCGACGAACAGCCAAAACAGGGCTGACACAGTAAGTGCCAGAGGCCGCCGAAAGGGCGGCCTCTTTACATGGTTTTTGGAGTGCTTTCATGCTGGATATTGGCGTTAACTTAACAAGCAGTCAGTTTGCCAAAGATGTTCCTCTGGTTGTTGAGCGTGCGCGTACGGCAGGGGTGAACGCGATGTTGATCACCGGCACTGATGTGCATGAGAGCAAACGTGCTATCACCATGGCGCAGGAATATCCAGATTATTGCTGGTCAACCGCCGGTGTTCACCCGCACAATGCCAGTTCATGGAATCTTCAATGTGCCGAGGAAATCGCCGCGTTGGCTGCTTTGCCTGAGGTGGTTGCCGTTGGCGAATGCGGTCTTGATTTTGACCGTAACTTTTCGACCCCAGATGAACAAGAGCGAGCTTTTATCGCCCAGTTGGCGTTAGCATCAGAACTCAACAAACCGCTGTTTTTGCATTGCCGTTCGGCGCATGAAAAATTTATCTCTCTATTGCGCCCATGGTTAGCCAAAATACCTGGCGCGGTAGTACATTGTTTTACCGGTAGCCGTGAAGAGCTGCATGAATGTTTGGATCTGGGGCTGTATATCGGCATCACTGGATGGGTTTGTGATGAGCGACGTGGCCTTGAGCTGCGTGCCATGCTGCCCGAGATCCCAACTGAGCGTCTATTGCTTGAAACGGACGCCCCCTATTTACTGCCGCGTGACTTAGAAAACAAACCTAAATCGCGACGTAATGAACCCTGTTTCTTACCGCACATCGTTTCACAGGTCGCTGGCTGGCGTCAGCAGGATGTGGAGTGGTTAAAGCAGGTTACTGAAAATAATGCCCGCCAACTTTTTCGGCTGGTATGAGTAAGGAGAATAACGTGAGCTATGCATTTCCAGGAGCCTTTCCAGGCCGTCGTCTGCGTCGTGTTCGTCGCCATGATTTCAGCCGTCGTTTAGTTGCTGAAAACGTTCTGACCGTAGACGATTTGATTTACCCCGTGTTTGTTATGGAAGGCAAGAATCATCAGGAAGAAGTTTCCTCAATGCCGGGTGTGCACCGTATGACGATCGATCTGCTGATCAAAGAAGCAGAAGCGATTGCCAAACTGGGCGTACCGGTATTGTCGTTGTTCCCGGTTATTGGCACAGACAAAAAATCACTGCACGCTGAAGAAGCTTATAACCCTGATGGGTTGGTGCAGCGTGCCGTGCGTGCGCTGAAAGATGCGGTTCCTGAGCTGGGATTGTTGACCGATGTGGCGCTAGATCCTTATACCACTCATGGTCAGGATGGGGTTATTGACGCTGATGGCTACGTCATTAACGATATCACCAAAGAGATTCTGGTTCGTCAGGCACTCTCTCATGCTGAAGCTGGTGCTGAAATTATCGCTCCGAGCGATATGATGGATGGGCGTATTGGTGCCATTCGCGATCAGCTCGAAGCCCAGCAGATGGTCAATACCCAGATCATGGCGTATTCCGCTAAGTATGCTTCTTGCTACTACGGCCCATTCCGTGATGCATTGGGCTCTTCTGGCAATCTGAAAGGGGGTAATAAGAAAACCTATCAGATGGATCCAGCCAACAGCGATGAAGCCTTGCAGGAAGTGGCTCAAGATCTGCAAGAAGGTGCTGATATGGTGATGGTAAAACCGGGTATGCCGTATCTGGATATGGTGCGTCGTGTGAAAGATACCTTTGGTGTTCCGACCTTTGCCTATCAGGTTTCTGGCGAGTATGCGATGCATATGGCCGCTATCCAAAATGGCTGGCTGCAAGAAAAACCGGCTATTATGGAATCTCTGATTTGCTTCAAACGTGCGGGCGCTGACGGCGTGCTGACTTATTTCGCCAAGCGTGTTGCCCAGTGGCTGCATGATGCAGAAATGAATCGCTAATCATTGTTTGATTCGAAGAAGACAAGAACCGCCGTTGATATCTCACGGCGGTTTTTTTATTTAACGCTTTTCGAAATCTGTATTCTCAACGCTTTGCTGAACGGGTTTATTGAGTAGGTTAAGCAATAGAATGGCTCGTTTTTCACCATCGGCTTCGGTGTAAATGGCTTCAAAACCTTCAAACGCACCGCTGGTGATTACAACGGTGTCGCCCGGCGCTGGCGTATCAGGATCAATGAGCTCAGTGGGTGGAGCCGTCATTAACTGCTTGATAACTTTAAAAGGAATAGTGGCCGGTAGAGAACCAAATCGAACGAAATGGCTGACCCCGCGTGTAGATTGCACCGTGGTGGTGTGAATTCTTTCGGGATCAAGCTCGATAAACATGTAGTTAGGGAACATAGGTTCCTTCACCTGTGTACGTTTGCCGCGTACGATTTTTTCCAACGTAATCATTGGAGTAAAGCAGGGGATTTCCTGACGCGTCAGATGTTCTTTCGCACGCTCTAATTGACCTCTTTTGCAATACAGCAGATACCACGATTCCATAACAACCTACAATTTAATGACTTACCCAGAGCATAGCAAAAGGTCGGATTGATAGACAGTTTCAGGTATTTATAGTGAGTATTTCCTATCGCTTATGCCGAGGTTTTACATTTTTTGCCACTTCAGGCAGAAGATCACAGCGTTGACCATAATTATTAGTTATAAATGTCGCCCTATATAACCACTCGGGTGAGGAGTGGCTTCGGCGTGATAAAGCGCAATAAAATTATTCTCAATGTCAGGAGAAATTTCCATGGAGTTGTTTTTACTGAGTAACGGTAAGGTTTCCGGTGAATCCGAATTGCTGGGTTATGCAAAAGGACCCATTCAGTCCATGCTGCTAAGCAAGAAGATACGTTCTGCGGTACTGGTGCCCTATGCTGTGATCCGCGGTAACTACGACGCGCGTGCCGCAGAGTTAGAAAACTCATTAGGCATTCAAGTGACAAGCCTGCATCATTTTGACGATCCGGTAAAAGCCATTGAAGAGGCCGAATGTATTCTGGTGAGCGGCGGTAATACGTGGCTACTGAACCAAATGCTGCATGAGAATGGCCTAATTGTGCCGATTCAGCGCGCGGTACGTGAACGTGAGATCCCCTACATCGGCTGGAGTGCCGGTTGTAACGTGGCAACGCCAAGCATTCGGACCACCAATGATATGCCGGTGCGCAATAGCGTGGTACTGCCTGCGCTAGGTTTGTTCCCTGTTCAGATCAACCCGCACTATATCGATGCCCACCTGAGTGGTCATATGGGCGAAACGCGCGACGAGCGTATCGCTGAGTTCTGCGCGGTGAACCCAAGTGAATATGTGATTGCGTTACGTGAAGGCAGCTTGCTGCATGTCTCCGGTGATGAGTTGGAATACTACAGCGTCAAAGCTCAGGGCTATAAAGTGTTCCGCCACAACCAAGAAACTCATGAGTATTTTGATACGCAAGCATTGGCCGAAATGGTGCCTTTTCGCTGTCGTTAATCGTCAATGAGTTAAGCGATACCGTTTGTTGCTGGCAGCCTATCGAATGATAATGCTTATTAAAGCAATTAGTTACCTGCTTGTAACAAAAGTGCAGCAACCAAAGTGAAGAACGCTTATAATGGGTTCTTCACCAGCCCAATAAGAAAGCTATGAAATACCGTGACTTGCGCGAATTCCTCTCTTTGCTGGAACAGAGAGGTGAGCTAAAACGCATCAGCCAGCCAATCGATCCTTATCTGGAAATGACAGAAATTGCTGACCGCACTTTGCGTGCCGGTGGCCCAGCGTTGCTGTTTGAAAACCCGAAGGGGTATGACATTCCCGTTTTGTGTAACCTGTTTGGTACCGCGAAGCGTGTTGCCTTAGGAATGGGGCAGGAAGATGTTAGCGCGTTGCGTGAAGTCGGTAAGCTGTTGGCATTTTTAAAAGAACCGGAGCCGCCAAAAGGGTTCCGCGACCTGTTTGATAAACTGCCTCAGTTCAAACAGGTTCTGAATATGCCGACGAAACGGCTGAGCACCGCACCGTGCCAAGAGCTTATTTGGCAGGGCGATGATGTTGATTTGGGCCGTATTCCGGTGATGCATTGCTGGCCTGAAGACGCGGCACCGCTGATTTCGTGGGGGCTGACGGTGACCCGTGGTCCACATAAAGAGCGGCAGAACCTTGGCATTTATCGCCAGCAGGTTTTGGGCAAGAATAAAGTGATTATGCGCTGGCTATCTCATCGTGGCGGTGCGCTTGATTTCCAAGAGTGGTGCCAAGCACATCCTGGTGAACGCTTCCCAGTGTCAGTGGCTTTAGGTGCCGATCCGGCGACGATACTCGGCGCGGTGACGCCGGTGCCGGATACGCTTTCTGAATATGCGTTTGCCGGGCTGTTGCGCGGCAATAAGAGCGAAGTCGTTAAATGTATTTCTAACGATCTGGAAGTGCCAGCCAGTGCTGAAATCGTGCTGGAAGGCTATATTGAGCCGGGTGAAATAGCGCCAGAAGGACCTTATGGCGACCACACGGGTTATTACAATGAAATCGATAATTTCCCCGTTTTTACCGTGACTCATATTACCCAACGTCGTGATCCTATTTACCATTCGACCTATACGGGACGTCCACCGGATGAACCTGCTGTGATGGGGCTGGCGTTAAACGAAGTTTTTGTGCCGATTCTGCAAAAGCAGTTCCCAGAAATCGTGGATTTCTATCTGCCGCCGGAAGGATGTTCATATCGCATGGCGGTCGTTACCATGAAGAAACAGTACGCCGGTCATGCCAAGCGCGTGATGATGGGTGTCTGGTCGTTTTTACGTCAATTCATGTACACCAAATTTGTCATTGTTTGTGATGACGATATCAATGCTCGAGATTGGAACGACGTTATTTGGGCTATCACTACTCGAATGGATCCCGCGCGTGATACGGTGATGATTGAAAATACACCGATAGATTATCTTGATTTTGCTTCTCCTGTGTCGGGGCTGGGTTCCAAAATGGGACTGGATGCCACCAACAAATGGCCGGGCGAAACACAACGCGAATGGGGACGCCCCATTGTTATGGATGAAAAAGTCCGCACGCGGATTGACGCCATCTGGGATGAACTGGCAATTCTGGAAGATAACCATACTGATGCTAAGAATAGCCGTAAGCCTAATTAACGGTGGCTGTCTGGTTATGCAAAACCCATTATCCGATAGAGTAACTACATGACAACGTTGAGCTGTAAAGTCACTTCCGTTGAGGCTATCACCGATACGGTTTATCGCGTTCGCTTAGTGCCGGAAGCACCGGTTTCGTTTCGCGCGGGCCAGTATTTGATGGTTGAAATGGATGAGCGTGACAAGCGTCCGTTCTCTATGGCTTCAACGCCATTGGAAAAGGATTTTATCGAACTGCATATCGGCGCTTCAGAGATTAATCTCTATGCGATGGCGGTAATGGATCGCATTCTGAAAGATCGTGTGGTGAATGTTGATATTCCTCACGGTGACGCTTGGCTGCGTGAAGAGGGCGATCGCCCATTAGTGTTGATCGCCGGCGGTACAGGGTTCTCCTACACTCGCTCTATTTTAATGATGGCGCTGGCACAGCAGCCTAATCGTGAAATTGCGATTTATTGGGGTGGCCGTGAATCCAAGTATCTGTACGATCTGGCCGAGTTAGAAGCGCTGCAAGAAAAGCATCCACAGCTGAAAGTTATCCCTGTGGTTGAACAACCAGAAGAGGGCTGGAATGGCCGAACTGGCACCGTTTTGAGCGCTGTTTTGCAAGACTACGGCTCGTTGGCAGAATATGACATCTATATCGCTGGGCGTTTTGAAATGGCGAAGATTGCGCGTGAGCGTTTCTGCGCCGAGCGCGAAGCCAAAGCAGAGCATATGTTTGGCGATGCGTTTGCGTTCATCTGATATAACGCATCTGCTAGTGGTGTAATGACTGCTAGCAGGTGATGTTCTGCCAGAAATAAAAAACCCGCCCCTGACAGGCGGGAAGTACGGCAACTAAACTTTTATATCCGTTATGCTTTAACCGGCAAGAGAGTTGGTTAAACCCGCTCGAACACGGTCGCAATACCCTGACCTAATCCAATACACATGGTTGCTAGACCAAACTGTACGTCACGGCGCTCCATCAGATTCAGCAGCGTAGTTGAAATACGTGAGCCGGAACAGCCGAGTGGATGGCCTAAGGCGATTGCTCCGCCGTTAAGATTCACCTTCTCATCCAACACATCCAACAGCCCAAGATCTTTTAGGCACGGCAAGGTCTGAGCCGCAAATGCCTCGTTCAATTCAAACTGCCCGATATCTGAAATACTCAGTCCGGCACGCTTTAAGGCGAGCTGGGTTGCGGGCACCGGGCCGTATCCCATAATGGAAGGATCGCAGCCCACTACGGCCATCGAACGAATGCGTGCCCGTGGTTTTAAGCCTAATGATTTGGCGCGTGATTCGCTCATCAGCAGCATCGCCGATGCACCATCGGAAAGTGCTGAGGAGGTGCCTGCCGTGACGGTACCATTTACCGGATCGAAGGCGGGCCTTAACGCTGCCAAGCTGGCGACGGTGGTTTCAGGGCGAATGACTTCATCATTAAACAGCATTTTCAACACGCCATCGGCATCGTGACCTGCGGTAGGGACGATCTCGTTTTTAAATGCGCCAGAGGTTGTGGCGGCATAGGCGCGTTGATGCGAGCGAGCGGCAAATTCATCCTGCATTTCACGGCTGATTTTGTGCATTTTCGCCAGCATTTCGGCGGTCAGCCCCATCATGCCAGCCGCTTTGGCTACGGTGCGGCTTAGGCCTGGGTGGAAATCAACGCCGTGGCTCATCGGCACGTGGCCCATATGCTCAACGCCGCCAATCAGGCTAATCTGTGCGTCGCCGATCATAATGGCGCGAGCGGCATCGTGAATCGCCTGCATCGACGAACCGCACAGGCGGTTAACCGTTGTTGCCGGTACGCTATGTGGCAGTTCAGCCAACAAAGCGGCGTTACGTGCAATATTAAAGCCTTGTTCCAACGTTTGTTGTACACAGCCCCAGTAAATGTCATCGATCTCTTTTGCATCGACGTTTGGGTTGCGGCTGAGTAGCGAACGCATCAGATGCGCCGAGAGATCTTCGGCTCGAACCTGACGATATGCGCCGCCTTTTGAGCGGCCCATTGGCGTGCGGACGGCATCGATAACCACCACGTTTTCAATTGAACGGTTTTCCATGATTCCTTCCTTAAGCCTGTTGAGTGGCGCTGGAGACCATCGTTGCGTCGGTCTCAATCGGCGCCGCCGCCGGATAATAGGTCGCGTTGGTTTCTGCTTTGGCGCGTAGGCCTGCTGGCACCTGATATAGCTCGCCTAAATGCTGATAGCGTTGGGCCATTTCGACATATTGCGTAGTGCCGATGGTGTCCAGATAACGGAATGCGCCGCCGTGGAACGGAGGGAAACCAATGCCATACACCAGCGCCATATCTGCTTCTGCAGGACTTGCCACGATTTTCTCTTCGAAGCAGCGAACGACTTCGTTGATCATCGGGATCATCATCCGAGCGATGATCTCTTCATCAGTGAACTGTTCGTTTGATGGTGCAACCTCGGCTAGCAGAGCCGCCGTTTGCTCATCTTGTACTTTACGTGGTTTGCCTTTGCTGTCTTGCTCGTAACGATAGAAGCCCACACTATTTTTCTGACCAAAGCGCTGTGCATCAAACATCACATCCACTGCATCGCGATAGTTTTTGCCCATACGCTGCGGGAAACCTTGAGCCATCACCGCTTGAGCATGATGTGCCGTGTCGATGCCGACGACGTCGAGCAGATAAGCTGGGCCCATTGGCCAGCCAAACTGCTTCTCCATCACTTTATCAACTTGGCGGAAATCAGCCCCGTCGCGCAACAGAAGGCTAAAACCGGCGAAGTAAGGGAACAGCACGCGGTTGACGAAAAACCCAGGGCAATCATTCACCACGATCGGTGTTTTGCCCATTTTGGTAGCATAAGCGACAACGGTACCAATCGTTTGATCGGATGTTTTTGCGCCGCGAATGATCTCTACCAATGGCATGCGATGTACTGGGTTAAAGAAGTGCATGCCGCAGAAGTTTTCAGGACGTTGCAGCGAGGCGGCTAACTGATCGATAGGGATGGTGGACGTATTCGAAGCCAGAACCGCGTCTGGTTTGATCAATGATTCTGCTTCCGCTAAGACGGCTGCTTTAATTTTTGGATTTTCAACAACGGCCTCAACCACGATTTGCGCATGTTCAACACCTGCGTAGTTAAGCGTTGGTTGGATTGTGGAAAGGATCTGCGCCATTTTCAGTCCATTGATTTTCCCACGTTCGAGCTGTTTATTGAGAAGTTTTCCTGCTTCATTCATACCGAGCACCAGCGATTTTTCACTGATGTCTTTCATTAACACCGGCGTGCCTTTCAGCGCAGATTGATAGGCGATACCGCCGCCCATAATACCCGCACCGAGCACCACAGCCTGTGAAGGGACTTGTCCAGACTGAGCAAGTTTCTTTGCTTTGCCTTTTATGAACTGATCGTTGAGGAAAATGCCAACCAGAGCGCGAGCTTGGGTGGTGCGGGTTAATGGCACAAAGCTGGCGGTTTCAAGCTTGAGCGCTTCGGCACGTTTTAACCCGGCGGCTGCTTCAATGGTTTTCACCGCAGTGATTGGCGCAGGATAGTGTTTCCCAGCGGTTTGCATCACCATGCCTTTAGCCGTGGTGAAGCTCATCAGCGATTCAATTGGGCTGAGTTTTAGCGGTTCCAGTTTTGGCTGGCGCTGTGCTTTCCAATCAAGTTGGCCATCGATGGCTTGGTGCAACATTTTGAGTGCGCCGCTAACCAGTTTATCTTGCGATACTACGGCATCGACTAAACCGACTTTGAGGGCTTGTTCAGCGCCAATATCTTTACCGGCGGCAATGATCTCCAGTGCGCTATCCGCACCGAGCAGGCGCGGCAAACGAACCGAACCGCCGAAGCCAGGCATAATTCCCAGCTTTGTTTCAGGCAGGCCAATGCGAACGTCCGGTGTGGCGATACGGAAATCGGTGGCTAATACACATTCGCAACCCCCGCCCAGCGCATAGCCATTTATGGCGGTAATGGTGGGGACGGGTAAATCTTCTAAACGGTTAAATACGCTATTAGCGAAGTTGAGCCATTCCGTGAGTTTTTCTGCTGGAGCCGCAAATAGAGACAAAAACTCGGTGATATCTGCGCCAACGATAAAAGCGGCTTTGGTTGAACGCACCAATAGGCCCCGTAGCTGCGGCTGTTTTTCAAGCACATCTAGGGCTGCGCCTAAGCTGGCAACAGTTTTGGTATCCAGCTTGTTAATGGCGGCTGGAGCGTCAAATACTAGCTCGGCAATGCCGTCTTCGAGCCAGTTTACATGTAGGTTTTCGCCTTGGTAGAGCATCGTGATCTCCTGAATCAGCGCAGTTGATCTGGTATGACCAGATGTTTTGAAGTGTGGTTTTAATGTTAATAAAATGCAAACAAAACATTGCGCATTTGCAAACTTGATCACAGAGAGTTGAATGGGTTTTTTGCCAACTTCCTGTTTTTAAGGAGGGCTGTGATAAGATGGAAAAATTCGTTGTGGGCAAAGGGTCATTTACATGGAAACACTAGCTTCGTTGTATTCTGAACACATGGAAACGCTGCAGCAG
>Ga0308165_1006716_pt1 | contig 9999 bp, 15 predicted proteins | sample PhyWR2_FD_201032 | JGI IMG/M metagenome (GOLD analysis project Ga0308165, IMG submission 201032) | Phyllosphere microbial communities from UC Gill Tract Community Farm, Albany, California, United States - DLSLW.R2 | ecosystem: Host-associated > Plants > Phyllosphere > Unclassified | place: USA... | reverse complement strand
CGCTGATGCGCGAGAACGAGGTCATCCTCAGCGTCGCGCAGCTTGAGGACGAGGCGGTGTCCGACGCCCTCACCCTCGACGCCGCTCCCCCGAAGAGCCAGGCCGCCGAGTTCGCCCCGGTCACACCCGGTCACGCTGCAGCGCAACAGCCCATGGCATCCACGGAGAACGGTCATGGATGATGCACGCCTATGGGGGTCGGAACAGGCATTTTGGTCGTACCGGTCTGTCGGTGTAGATGTGGAGTGTGGGAACCATTGCGTCACAACTTCATCCACCCGAGTAAGCGGTCAGGCACGGCGTAAGACTGTCTCCCGCCTGTGGCGATCATCGTCTCGCCCAAGACGGCGACCTGCCCGATCTGACATCGCTGGACATGTGGCCCGACTTCCAGCGAGATTCGTTGATGGGCTCTGCCCGCTTTAGTGGCGCAGCGCGTACACGAATACAACTAGGGCCTGACACCCGCGAGAAATGCGTGCGGCTCGCTAGTGCCACCCACGCCGGCCCCAAAAAGACTATCCGGCGAGCGCGTTACGAACTCATCACTGACACTAATAGGTACGGCCGCTTCGGCCGCCAGGAGAACGTCCAGGGAGCGGCTGTTCACCCGGTAGTCACGGCTAAGGAGTTTCGGCTAACCGAGACATCCTAACACCACGGGCCGACATCTGAACCTAGCGCTTGAATGTCAGCTGAGTCAGATTCAGACTCTTCAAAGCAAGGCGGCTTGGTGCCGAAAGCGGACGCTCCGAACCGCCGCAATGAGTCAAGGCCAGACGTAGCTGGAGCGCTCACGCCTGACCTTGTTGGCGATGGCGCTCGAACGCGGTCTTTGCGCGGTCGCGACTCCACATTCGTCGGCCTGCGTGTCAGGGTTCGGCCGGGAGGACCGACTGATGGCGACACGCAAGACCCTCATCAGATCGCGCGCCGGCGTTCGCCTTCAACGCATCGAGCATCTGGCCCGGCAGCAGGTGGTCCAGTCGTCCTGGCGGCTTTCGACCCTGCGCCAAAACCCGCCACGCTCATTTGCCGATGAGATGGAAGCGGAGGACGCCTTCGACATGGAGGTCATCGCTTCGCTGACCGATCCCATCATCATGGAGATGCAGCGTCGCGGACTGATCGACTGACATGGCGGCCAAGCTGAAGGTCTTCACCTGGTCCGACGGCTTCCATGCCTTCACCGTCGCCACAAGCTCGCGACCCAAGGCTTTGGAGGCCTGGGGCTCAAAGCAGGATCTGTTCGCAACCGGCCTGGCGAGCCAGCTTTCCGGCGGACCGGATTACGAGGCCGCCCTAGCCTCTCCTGGCGAGGTCGTCGAGCGCGGGCTTGCGATCGATGTCGGCAAGATCGGCAAGGCGAAACCCGCCAAACCTCGGGGACCGTCCAGGGCGAAGGCCGCCAGGATTGAAAAGCTGAAGACGGCGTTGGCCGATTTGGACGAACGCCGTCAGGCCGAGATGGCTAATTTCGAAGAACGACAGGCCGCGCTGAATCAGGCGCGTCAGGAGGCGGAGACGACCTATGAGGCGGAGCGCAAATCCCTGGCTGCGGCTCTGAAAAAGGCCAAAGCCTGATGTGCAACCTGTATCGCCAACGCTCCGGCCCCCAAGCCATATTGGATGCGGCGAACGCCATGCGATCGACCGTCGGAAACCTCGCGCCGGGCGACGTCTATCCCGACTATCCCGCGCCGATCGTGCGCTGGGAGGGCGCAGAGCGCATTCTGGCTTCGGCGCGCTGGGGCATGCCGTCATCCCAGAAGATGATCTTCGACAATGCGACGAGACGTGCCGACAAGCTAAGGGCCAAAGGCGGCGAGGTCGACTTTCAGAAAGTCCTCGAGTTCGAACCCGACAGCGGCACGACCAACGTCCGCAACACCAGCTCCGGCCATTGGCGCCCATATCTGTCGCCGGCATCTCGATGCCTGGTGCCTTTCACTGCCTTCAGCGAACCGGGCCGTGATGCGGCCGGAAAATACCAACCCGTCTGGTTCAAGCTTGCGGGAGACGAACCCAAGCCGCTCGCCTTCTTCGCCGGCATCCACCTCCAAGCCCACACGAGCGTCCGCAAGATCAAGACCGGCATGGAGACGATCGATGTCTTCGCCTTTCTGACGACCGAGCCTAACGCCGAGGTCGGCGCGGTTCACCCCAAGGCCATGCCGGTGATCCTGACGCAATCCGACGAGATCGAGGCCTGGATGACGGCGCCGTGGGAGACGGCCAAGGCGCTGCAGCGCCCGCTGCCCGACGGCGCTTTGTCAGTTATCGACGCCTAGGCCACGTAAAGCCTCTGATAGTTGTTTAAAGACGATCCGGTCCCGTCCTGGCGGTCAACACAAGTTCTGCGGTCAACGGATCAGGCGAAAGGCCCCAGCGTGCGAGCGCCGCGTCGAACACGCTCGGATCGGCCGCCACGGCGGCGAATAGCGTCATCGATGATCGGAATTTGAGATCGTCGGGCGATCCGAACAGCTGAAGCACCGACGCCGCCGGCGCCGTGGTCGCGGTTTGGGCTGCGCGGATGAGACGCGCCCCTAGAACGGGATGCAGCAGATAGGCCTGCGCCTCCGCGAGCGATCCCATGCCATAGAAGGCGGCTGTCGAAGACTGTCCCAGCGACCGGGCCTGGGGGAAGACAAACCACATCCAGTGGCTTGTCTTGCGACCCGCCGCGAGCTCGGCCATCGCCGTTTCGATCACGGGGTCTTGAGCTAGGACGAAACGGTCGAGTGCTGTGGTCATTCGGCCGTCTCGCCCAGACTGGCGAACCAGTCTGCATAGGTAGTGTTTCGCGCCATGTGTCGATTGAGATCCGGCGAGCCGTCGGTCCACCACACAGGGCCCCGCTCACCCAACCCCACCTTGGCCTTGTCGACGCTGCGCCGCGCTGCGGCCAAAGCGTCCGTATCCTCAGCCGCCAAGGCCGTCCGCACCGCCCGGCGCGCCGACATCAGATCATGCACCAGTTCGTCCCTCGCCTCCGCCGACAGAGCAGGATTGGAGCACCGCCACAGCCGGCCTCGAACCACGAAATAGCGGCCGTCGGGGGTGGTGGGGTATCGGAGGGGCTGCGTCATCGTGGGGCTAACGCGCCGCGCCCGGGATGGCGCCGCCCACAGGGCGATCCACAACGCCGTTGCGATCCGCCTTGACTCTCACACGCTCGAATAAGAACAAATAAGGAACGTTCAGCTCGCATCCGGTTTCAGGAGAACATGTCCGCCGCCTCCCCATCCTTCCAGGCGCTCCGCGCGGAGATCGCCCGTATCGAGGCGGGTCGACGTCCGCCTGGCGGCGTGCTGCCGTTTGGACTGGCCGCGCTCGATCGCCGGCTGCCCGCCGGCGGCTTGGCGCTCGGCGCGCTGCATGAGGTGGCTGGCGGCGGCGACGGGGCCATCGACGGGGCCGTTGCCGCCTTGTTTGCGGCCGGTGTGGCAGCGCGCACCCAGGGGCCGGTGCTCTGGTGTGTGACCCGCCCGGACCTGTTCGCGCCGGCGCTGGAGCAGGCGGGGCTGTCTTCGAACCGAGTCATCTATGTGGAGGCCGAGGACGAGGCCGGATTGCTGGCCGCCTTCGAGGACGGCCTGCGTCACGGCGGCTTCGGCGCGGTCGTCGGCGAAGTGGCCCGCCTGTCCATGACGGCGTCCCGGCGGCTGCAGTTGGTCGCCGAGGACACCGGCTCTCTTGGTCTGGCCGTGCGACGATGGCGTCGTCAGGCCGAGGCGGCGGACTTCGGCCAGCCGACCGCCGCCGCCACCCGCTGGCGGGTCACCGCCCTGCCCTCCGCCCCCCTGCCCGTGCCCGGCGTCGGCCGCCCGCGCTGGTTCGTCGAACTGATCCGCTGCCGCGCCGGAGCCTGCGCGGATTTCGAACTGGAAGCCTGCGATGAGACGGGTCGTCTCGCTCTACCTCCCCACCTGGCCGACCGATCGGCTGCGACGCTGGCTTGGACCCGACGCGCCGTCGCCTGAGACGCCCTTGGTCCTGGTCGGGCGCCAAGGCCGCAAACGCGTGGTGTTGGCCGCCGACCCCGCCGCCCGCGCCCATCGCCTGCATCCCGGCATGGCCGCGACCCAAGCCCGGGCCCTGGTCACCGATCTTGTCGTCCATCCCTTCGATCCGGCAGGCGACGCGGCCGCCCTGGACCAACTCGCCCTCTGGGCGCTGCGCCGCTATGCGCCGATCGTGGCCGCCGACCCGCCGGACGGCCTGGTGCTCGACGTCACCGGGGCCGGTCACCGCTATGGCGGCGATGAGGGCCTGCTCGAGGATCTGATCGCCCAGACCGCCGCTGTCGGCCTGGGCGCCCACGCCGCCCTCGCCGACACGTGGGGCGCCGCCCATGCCTTGGCCCGCAACCTCGCCGAACCAACCATTGTCGTCGCGCGCGGGGGGCCTGCCATCCGTCGCCTGCCCTTGCGCGCCTTGCGCCTGCCCGCCGACATGGTCGATGGCTTGGGACGTCTGGGGATCGACGCCATAGGCGAACTGGAGGCCAAGCCCCGCGCGCCTCTGGCCCTGCGCTTCGGGCCGGAACTGATCCGCCGACTGGATCAGGCCTACGGTCGCGCCCAGGAGCCGATCACCCCGATCGACGCTCCGGAACTGATCCAGGTCCGGCGGGTCTTCGCCGAGCCGATCGGCGCGCCCGAGACCCTGGCACGCTACACGCTGAAACTGGTCGAAGCCCTGAGCGAGGCGCTCGAGGCTCAGGGGCTTGGCGCGTCGCGGCTCGACCTGCGGTTTGAACGGATCGACAACCGGACCGAGGCCGTCCGCGTCGGCCTGGCGCGCCCCGTGCGCGATGTCGCGCGGCTCACACGCCTGCTGTGCGACAAGATCGAAACCGTCGATCCTGGTCTCGGCGTGGAGGCCATGGTTCTGGCCGCACCGGTCGTCCTACCGCTGGACTGGTCGCCGAGTTCCGGCGATCTGGGCGGCCCGGCGACGCCGGACATCGGCGATCTCGTCGATCTGCTCGCCAATCGTCTCGGCCCGCAGAACCTGTATCGACTGGCCCCCGCGCAGAGCGACGTGCCGGAACGCTCGATCCGCAAACTGCCGCCGACCGCGCCGCCGGTGCCGGAAACCTGGACGCGACGCTGGCCGCGCCCTTCCCGGTTGCTCGCCCAACCCGAAGCCATCGAGGCCGTCGCGCTTATGCCCGATCAGCCGCCGGTCGCCTTTAGCTGGCGCGGCGTTCGTCATCGCGTCAGGCGCGCTGACGGTCCTGAGCGGATCTTCGGCGAATGGTGGCGGCGTGACGGCGAACGCGATGCGGTGCGCGACTATTTTCAGCTGGAGGACGAAGCTGGCGCGCGCTTCTGGGTCTTTCGACGCGGCGATGGCGAACAGTCTCAGACCGGCGATCTCAGCTGGTGGCTCCACGGGCTCTTCGGCTGACACCTTTCGACCGGGGTCAATGTCAATCTCGAGTGGTCCGCGCTGTCTCGGAATTGCTGACCGTCGGCCTTGGCTGCCGCTTGTTGATCGGACAAATAGCATGTCTGCATGGCCCTCCCCAGCAATACCGGTTGTACCGGGCCACGTCTGACAGGCACGGGCAAGGCGAGGGATACGCGGTAGCCGGTAGATGCAACCTAATGCCCGTCAGGATCGCCATCGCGAAACCGCCACTTCATGATCAGGACGCAGGCCGCCATGACCAGGGCAAAACTGTTCGACACAGCCACCGGCCAGGCTCGGGTCATGACGCCATAGACCACCCAGAGGATGAAACAGGTGACGGTAAGCGAATAGGTCTTGAGGCTGACCGAAGACGCGTCGCGCTCTTTCCAGATTTTGAGGGCTTGGGGCGCAAAGCTCGTGATCGAGCAGACCGCCGCCGCTGTACCCACAATGTTGGCTGTCAGGTCGCTCATGGAGGGGCAACGGCGCCCCTTGGGTCACCGTTCCTGTGTGCGAAAACGCACCTCTACAGTGGCGAAGCCGCGCGGGGATAGGACGTTTCCAATCCCGATTTCTGCCCCCGTCGCGGCGCCGGCCTGTCCTCTCAACGACGACGCCTCAGCTCTCGCAAAAAAGAAGGACCGGGTTGCTGAACCGTTGACCCGTCTTGGGGTTGACCCTCGGCAGGGAGCGCTGACCGCCATGACCATCGTCAATCCATTGGGCGTCGCCCCGATGCCTTCGTTTACCAATGCGGCCGCCCTTGCCGGCATCGCGCTGTTCGATCCGGACGGGCACAATCCGGGCAATCTGCACGATCAGGCGTCCAGAGAGATGCTGGTTTCTCGCCTGGCGCGCCTTCTGCGCCTCCCGGTCATTGATGTCGTTGAAGATGCGGAAGACGTCGGACCCGACGTCTTGCTGGTGCCTCGCGACACCCTGATCGGTGAAGACATGACCTCGCGCACGGTCTTCACCGCGGGCAATCTGTTAGGCGGCCGCGTGCCCCACCGCTTCATCGCGACCAAAGCGATCACCCACGGCCTGATCGATCGGTCCGCGACCTGCCCGCCCGGCTGGTCCAACACCATGGCCGACCGTCTGGGCGATGCGGCTCTGGACGGCTACACCGCCTTCTGCGTTGCCGACGCGATCGAAGCCGGTCGACGCCTCCTGGAAACCGGGCCTGTCCGCGTAAAGGATGTCCTGGCCAAGGCAGGGCTGGGCCAGACGGTCGTCGAAACGCCTGAGGCGCTCGTCGCCGTCATCGCCGATCAGGACCAAGCGCAAATCGCCGCCTTCGGCGTCGTCCTTGAGGAAAACCTGCTCGGCGTGGAAACCTACAGCGTTGGAACCCTGTCGGTCGGCGGACTACGCATCAGCTATGTCGGCGATCAGCGGGAAACGACGGATCACAAGGGACGCGAGGTGTACGGCGGTTCACGACTGAGGTGCGTCAGGGGCGATCTCGATCGATTGACTCACCTCGGACTGACCCCCGAGGCGGTGGAAGCGGTACGTTGCGCCGCCGTGTTCGACGACGCCGCCCAGCGCGCCTATCCGGACTTGGTTCTGACCCGCCGGAACTACGATGTCCTCGCCGGCAAGGATGCGCGAGGGCGAAGGCGAGTAGGCGTTCTGGAGCAGTCGTGGCGGGTCGGCGGCGCGACGGGCGCGGAAATCGCCGCCCTAGAGGCCTTCGCGGCGTCGCCGGCGCTGACTTCCGTCGAAACCGCCACGGTCGAGGTGTACGGCCTCGCCGATGTCGGACCGGAGGATGTCGTCTATTTCCGGGGTGAGGACCCCAAGGTCGGGCCGATGACGAAATACGTCACGAGGACAGCGTGATCGCGCCTGAAGAGATCGACGAGGGCCGGGTTCGACTGACTGTCGACGGACAGAAGCTGACCGGTACCCTTCTGACTCCGGAAGCGCCCGTGCCGGGATTTCTGTTTGTGCACGGCTGGGGCGGCGATCAGGAAGAAGACCTGGGCCTGGCAGAAGATCTCGCTCGACTGGGCTGCGTCTGTTTCACCTTCGACCTTCGAGGCCATGCCGAAAGCGATGCGAGCCGAGACGAGGTCACTCGGCAGAATGGGTTGGACGACGTGACCGCGGCTTATGACTATTTGGCGTCCCAGCCGCTGATCGATCCCGGTGCGATCGGCGTGATCGGCACGAGCTACGGAGGCTATTTGTCGGCTCTGCTGACGAGCATCCGTGACGTGCGCTGGTTGGCGCTGCGTGTCCCGGCCCTCTATCCGGACGAGCACTGGGAGGTCCCCAAGGCCAAGCTCGATAAGGACGCGGTGCGCGCCTATCGACAACAGCTGCGAACGCCGCAGGAAGACAAAGCGCTCTCGGCCTGCGCCGCGTTCAAGGGCGACGCCCTCATAGTGCAGTCGGGCAAGGACGATCGCATTCCGCCCGAAGTCATCGCCTCATATCAGGCAGCCTTCAAGGACGCGAACTCGTTCAGCCACAGGATCATCGCCGAAGCGACCCACGCGATGCGCGATCCCGCCCATCAGCGGCTTTACGCCACTCTGCTGATCAGCTGGGTTGAGGAAATGGTGCGGGCTAGCCGCCGGTCTTATCGGTAAGCCTGTCGCCAACGCCCAGCCCAGACGCACGTACGCAGCCCGCTGCTTTCGTCTCTGGAACGCCGCGCGTCGCGCCTCGTTGATGGCATAGGCAAACGGAGACCCGCCATGATCGACCTCTCGAACATCAAAGAGCATATGGAAGTGATTGGCGCCGACGGCGTCCATCTCGGCACCGTCGATAAGGTTGAAGGCGATCGCATCAAGCTCACCAAGGCCGACAGCGGATCGCACAGCGATCACCATCATTACCTTTCTGGCGGCCTTATCGCCGAGGTCGAGGGCAATCAGGTGCGCCTATCCGCAAACGCCGACAACGCCGCTCTGCTCGAGGAAGAAGAGGCCGGCGAGGCGATCGCCGACCTTAAATAGTGTCGGCGATTCGGGATAATGATGCCGTCGCCGCACAGCTGCTGGCCATCCGCGAGCAGCTGACAACCGAAGTGTGGTCAACCGCCGAAGCCGCCGCGGCGTCCGGCGACCACGAGCGCATCCGTGATCTGGTGAAGCTGAAGGTCGATATCGAAGCCATCGACTTCGCCCTCGGACACCTGCCGGCGGGCAGACCTGAGTGAGACGAGAGATGATCGACCTGAACATCGCCAGCGCCGATACTTTGGACGGGATTGAGATGTTGCGCGGCCACGGGTTCGAAATCGTTCGCTATCGGGAGGAAAGAGGTCGTTTCACCAGCCTTCGCCAGCTCGATGAGGTACCGGGTTTGAGCGGCAAGACTGACGGCGTTGAAGCGCACGTTTCGGTCAAAGCCACGAGCTCAGCGACCCAGCCAACTTCGCAGTAACGGTCCGATGCGTGGGTCGCCTGATCAAGATCGCTTCCTCACTAGAGAAGACGGACACTGAACTGCGTCGGCTTGTTGAGTTCCATTCGTACGGCGGGCCTGCGCTCTGAAAGACCGTAGTCCTAAAAGGGATTTGCAGGATCTTTTTGTGCAGCGGCGATTTCTGCCGGCGTTGGGTCCCGGCAAATGGTCAGTTCATCCGACGACCAGTCGACCAGTCCGAGATCCGCCATCGCTCGCAGCCAACCGTCCATCGGCCAGATCGACCAGGCGGCGTGGAAGCGTTTGGCGTTGGCGATCAGGGCGCGGAAATGCTGCAGGGGCGGATCATAGCCGTCATGATGTTGGTGGAAGACGGGCACACCGCCGGCGAAGAGGAGCGGCAGGCCCTCTCGCGCAATGCGAAACCCCAGATCCGTGTCTTCGGCGCCGTAGCCGACGTAGGTCTCGTCGAACCCGCCAAGCCGATGGAAGGTCGAGCGACGGAGCGCGAAAGCTAGAGACCAGAACAGGCCCGGATTGCCCTCCGGGCTTTCGCCTTCCCGTGGAAAGGGGCGCACGGGATGGGGTCGCCCGGCGGCGCTCAGATCAACTTCCGACAGGGGTCCCGGCCGGACGGCTCCGGCAGGAAGATAGAGCACCTCTGGACAGATGACGGCGTCATGCTCGGCGAGCACCGCCTGCATCCGGTCGCAAACTGCCGACGACACGATGCAATCCACATCCAGAAACAGCAGAATATCGCCCGACGCCAAGGCGGCCGCCAGATTTCGGGCGGCGGCCAGAGGCAGGGCGTCGCCTGCCAGACGTTCGACGCGGACCGGAAAACCCACCGGCGGCAGCCTCGCGGGCGCATCGCTCATGTCGACGACGATCAGTTCGTCGGGCGGCGAGGCGCTGAGCTTCAATCCCTCGACCAATCGGTCCAGATGCGCCTGCCGGTTGCGAACCAGCGTCAGAGCGGACAGCGTCGTCATCGCCGGCTCCACAAATCCAGCCGATAGTTCGGATGCTTTTCGGCGAGATCCACCTGCATGAGCTCCGATAATCCAAGCCAGAGGCGCTCGACGGCGTCGTCGGCGGTCTGGGGATAGTCAGTCTCGCCAGTCCAGTGCACCAGAAGAACGCGTCCGCCCTCGACCAGGCCGTCGGAGATGCGTTGCGCCGCAA
>Ga0308165_1006714_pt1 | contig 10000 bp, 5 predicted proteins | sample PhyWR2_FD_201032 | JGI IMG/M metagenome (GOLD analysis project Ga0308165, IMG submission 201032) | Phyllosphere microbial communities from UC Gill Tract Community Farm, Albany, California, United States - DLSLW.R2 | ecosystem: Host-associated > Plants > Phyllosphere > Unclassified | place: USA... | reverse complement strand
TTCACCTTTTCGGCATTGTAGCCCTCAATTGTTCCCTCAACGAAATTCAAACTATCAAAGCCCGATTTCCCGGCTACGGCATTGCATAAATCGACCATATCTTTCCGAAATTCAACGCCTACAACTTCGGCATCCAACTTCAAAGCCGAGTGCAAATAATCGTACAGGGCAAACGTCAAATAGCCTTTGCCAGAACCCATATCGGCAACCTTTTTTATTGTGCCTTCGGGCAACTCCTTAATTAGCGAACTTAATATTTCGATATAATGATTTATCTGACGGAACTTATCCTGCGCATTTTTGAACACTTTTCCGTCTTCATCTGTAATTTTAAGTTCCGTTAAATACTTCTTCGATTCAGGCTTGATCAATCGCGATTTTTCTTTATCGTGGCGCATTTCAGGCACTTCTTTTACAGTAGCTTTTGTTTCCCTTAAAACAATTTTCCCATTGTTCAATTCCTCAAAAATCAAGTCGTTCTCGGTGGTAAAAAGCGTTCCGATCTTAAATCCGCTATGCAGATATTCGGAAACTAAATTTACTCCATCAATAATTGGAAAATTTTTCACCACATCGCGGGTTTTGTACCTAAAAGTAAAGGCCAGTTTATCTTCGCGTTTAATTACAACCCTTCTTATAAGAATTTGCTTTAACGATTCATCTTCTCCCTTATAATTTCCCAGAGAAATTTTTACGAAATTTTGGGCCGTTAAACTGTTTTCTATAGCCGAAATAAATTGTTCTACCTGTGCTGAAAATACCATCGATAAGTTTTGAAACACAAAGATAAACCAATTTATTTTTAGATTGCCTGATTGCAAAAATGTAACAATAGAGCGACTATCGGAGACAAGAAATAATGCAAGTTTTAAATTATGAGATTTTTAGGTTTATTTAGAAACGAAAGTGCAGTCCGTTGAGCGGCCGTTCTGTCCCGTTCTTCCTCCAATCTTTTTTTAATCAAACGCAATTCTGAAATTTGAGTGATGATATCAAAAAAAGTATTTCCGTGCGCCCGGGTTTAGGTACAAAGGCCGGTTCGTTATCGGTGAGCATACTGCGTTGTCTAGCCCCGACATACGCGAAAATCCTTTTGGATGCAGTGTTGTCAACCACCAACCACAATTAACGAAAAGATTGGAGCTTTGGCGGGACCGAACCACTAATACGTGTTACAGGATTTGCGCTTCAAAAAATTGTAATAAACCATCAAAAAGTTAGCCTATATAATTTCATTAATGTAAAGCCGTTCATAATATAGCTATTTAATGTCAGTGATTAATTCAGGTCGCATCTTGAAAAAGCGCTATCTGTAATCATTCCAAAAAGCCAAATGAATTCCATTTTAAAGAAATTAAGATTATTTTAGGAAGAATAAAAGAATCAAACATATATAATGAGTGACTTTCAGATAAAAAAATCGCCTACGGTTTACGATGCCATTGTTGTTGGCTCGGGCGCTGGCGGCGGAATGGCGGCATACGTTCTGGCTAATGCCGGCCAAAAAGTTTTAATGCTCGAAGCCGGACAGTATTTCGATCCACGTTTAGATTCTCACCAACTGAAATGGCCCTGGGAGTCGCCGCGACGTGGCGCTGGAACGGTAAGGCCTTTTGGCGATTTCGATGCTTCGTACGGAGGCTGGGAATTGGAGGGCGAACCTTATACCCAAAAAAATAAGACGGAATTTGAATGGTTCCGATCGCGGATGCTCGGCGGACGTACCAATCACTGGGGCAGGATTTCGTTAAGGATGGGGCCACAGGACTTTAAGCCAACAGATGGATTGACCGACCCCTGGCCAATTACCTACGCCGATGTTAAGCCTTTTTACGATAAAGTAGATCGCATGATCGGGATTTACGGAACGGTTGAAGGGATAGAAAACGAGCCCGATGGCATTTTCATGAAACCGCCCAAGCCTCGCTTAAACGAGTTGTTTATTAAAAAAGGCGCAGAAAAAGCGGGCGTAAAAGTGATTACCGGCCGTGGGGCTGTTATGACGGAGGCAATAAAGGGAAATAACGATCGTGCACGTTGTTTTTACTGCGGTCAGTGTGGCAGAAGCTGCAAGGTTTATGGTGATTTTTCGGCATCGTCGTGCCTCGTTATTCCAGCAGTAAAAACGGGTAATTTAACCGTAATTACCGATGCCATGGTTCGCGAGGTGATTACCGACAAAGATGGCACAGCGAAAGGCGTTTCGTACGTTAATAGAAAAGATTTGCAAGAATATCAGGTAAACGGAAAACTGGTTATTTTGGGCGCAAGTGCATGCGAATCGGCTCGAATCCTTCTTAACTCAAAATCGTCTGCACATCCAGGCGGCCTGGCCAATAGCAGCGGCGTGGTAGGAAAATACCTTCACGACTCTACCGGGGCCGGCGTTTACGGTTTCCTGCCGCAATTAATGGATAGAAAACGTTATAACGAGGATGGACTCGGAAGTGTTCACATTTACTCTCCCTGGTGGCTTGATAACAAAAAATTAAACTTCCCGAGGGGATATCATATCGAATATGGCGGCGGCTTGGGCATGCCTTCTTATGGATTTGGTAGCGGCATGGACAAACTAAATGGCATGGTGCCCGACAGAAATGGGAAAATGAAAGAAGCTGGTGGCTATGGTAAATCGTTAAAAGATGATTATCGCCGCTTTTATGGTACAAGCGTTGGTATGGCCGGCCGTGGAACTGCAATTGCCAGAGCAGACAATTACTGCGAAATCGATCCTAATATGGTTGATAAATACGGCATACCGGTATTGAGGTTTAATTACACCTGGGCAAAAGAAGAAATTCTGCAGGCAAAGCACATGCAAGAAACGTTTTTATCGATTATGAAAGAAATGGGTGCCGTGGTAACGTCAAAAATCCATGGTCCGGAAACCAATTATGGCCTATTAAATCCCGGAAAAATCATTCACGAGGTCGGCACGATTCGCATGGGTGATGACCCTAAAAAATCTGCGCTGAATAAATATTGCCAGGCCCATGACTGTAAGAACCTGTTTGTTGTTGATGCTGGCCCCTTTGTACAGCAAGGCGATAAAAATGCAACATGGACAATCCTGGCGCTCTCTATGAGAACTGCCGAATATATTTTAGCTCAAAAGAAAAAACAAAACATTTAACATGAACAGACGAGATTCCATAAAGGCTTTGGGCTTAACCGCCTTGAGTACAGCTGTACTGGTTGAAGCCTGTAAACAGCCCGAAAGCACGAGTGACAAACCGATTCCTGTTGAGGAACCAAAAGTAGAGGCCGGACGCGAGCAGTGGGAGGTTGAAAGAGATAAAGCGCTTAAATCTGTAAAATATTTCAGCGATCACGAAATGGCTACCATAACGGTTTTAGCTGATATTATTATTCCTAAAGATGATGTGTCGGGCAGTGCCTCAGACGCTAAAGTGCCTGAGTTTATTGAGTTTATTGTGAAGGACATCCCTGAACATAAGATACCGATGCGTGGCGGCTTAAAATGGTTGGATATTTATTGCTTTAATAAATTCCAGAAATCTTTTGTCGAAGCTTCGGCCTCGCAGCAAATAGCCATCGTTGATGAAATTGCTTATCCCAATAAGGCAAAGCCTGAGGTGCAGCCAGGAGTTACTTTCTTTAACAGAATGCGTGATTTAACTGCTTCGGGATTTTATACAACAGAAATGGGCGTAAAAGATATTGGTTATGTAGGTAATTCGCCAAACCAATGGGAAGGCGTGCCTGCCGATGTATTGAAACAGTACGGTATGCAGAATGTAACGATATAATTGAATAAGGAAATCTAGTTCAAACCCAAAGAAGTCAAGTTTTTAAAAACTTGACTTCTTTTTTTGGCTGCGGACATCCATTGGCTATGGAACTACGACTTAAATTTTAGTCGCCTTTTCAACCATACATTTAGTCATCATTTCGACTGGAGCGCAGCGAAATGGAGAAATCTTTAAGCTATAAGTTACAAAGCGTTCATTTAGTCGTCATTTCGACTGGAGCGCAGCGAAATGGAGAAATCTTTAAGCTATATGTTACAGAGCATACATTTAGTCGTCATTTCGACTGGAGCGCAGCGAAATGGAGAAATCTTTAAACTATAAGTTACAAAGCATACATTTAGTCGTCATTTCGACTGGAGCGCAGCGGAATGGAGAAATCTTTAAGCTATAAGTTACAAAGATTTCTCCGCTACGGTCGAAATGACGATTTATTCCATAACTCGCCAACTCAATAGATAAGGCAACAAAATGCAGATTTACTGAATAACCAAAGAAGTCAAGTTTTAAAAACTTGACTTCTTTTTTTGGTCGCTGATATTGCCAGGAACGGGCTACTTTGTAGATCTTCCTATTTTTATTCCACAATCAATATCAAACCCTTTCCTTTTTCGACGGGAATCGACTTTCCATCAGGATAAGCGCCTGCGGTTTGAAACTTGTCGATACTTGGAGCAGAAATCTTCACCTTATCGGCGCTTAAGCCCAATTTGTTCCAGTCGATAGTCAAATTAACATGGGTATCAGTTTCGTTCCAACTGGCCAGCGCAATCATGGCTTTACCTTTTTGTTTATAAACCGTTGCTAACACGTTTGGATTGTCTGTTTTTACCGGGCAGTTTTCGCTCCAATATCCAATCATTTCTGAACCTTTAATACCGAAGTTGTCCCAGGTTTTCCACAAAGGTTTTGGGTCGCTTTTATCCGACCAACCTAAGCGACTGGTCATTCCGTAAATCATTCCACGCCACGGATTGCCATCGTCTTGTAGCATCTCGCCCATTAAACCGAACGGAATACCGCTCACTTCGGTTAAGAAGAAATCAGGCATATTTTTTTCATAATCGAAATACTCGCCAAACCATAAACGATTTAAGTAAGGAAAATGCTCCATATACAAAATAGCGCTGTTATTAAACCCGTCGCTTTTATTGTACTGGTTAGCTGAATGTAAATCGATGATTCCGGGATGATTATCCTGGGTTAAAACACGTTTAATTCTTTTCATTGTTACCCGATCAAAAGCCACATCATCCAGATACACCCCGTCGATACCCACGTTATTCACCAACCAATTCATTCCTTCTACATAGTAATTGTGCCACCTGTTCATGCCGCTGTTTATAATTGCTGCATCCTTAATTTCCGGAACAAACCACGCCGCAATGTAATTAGAATCTAAATGTTCCTGAAGCCAGCTAAAGCCCCCGCCCTTGCCAGGCGAGTAAACTTCGGTACCTAAGCTACGCAGCGCAGGCCACTCATAAGCATGATTCGACAACTCGCGAACGGTGTTATAAATTTTAACTTTTAAGCCTTTGGTATGCGCTTCATCAATATAATTCTTCATTTTTTTCCATTCGATAAAGGGATAATTTATCCATGGGTTGATTGGCGTAGCATGATGAATGTTCACTACCGAAGCTCCGGTAGCTTTAATGGTATCCAGATCGCCATATTTGTGATAGAAACGATTATCCCATTGAAAATCTGTATTCAACAAATGAAAAGGTGTGATTAGTAAGTTGAAATTGTAATAAAGCACATCGCCCTTTTTCATGGTTCTGGCGCCTGTAAAGTTATCAGCCAACATCGAACTCCCTTTTACATTAATCTGTATGCCGCCATTATCGTCGTTACCCCACGATTTTGGTAGCAATAAAGGCTTTTGCAGGTAGAAGTTGGTGTTTAGTGGACGAACATAATTTTCGTCGCGTAAATTGTAATACAGGCCCGCGTTCACATTACCTATCCAAACGGCATCCTGGTTTTTGTGCGCAACGTCCCATTTCCATTTTACCGTGTCTGGCCTAAAGCCACCCTTTTCGCCGAGGCCCATCAAATAGCGGGTACTTGCTTTATTAAAAGGAATGTGGAAATCTACATTACTAAAAGCGACGTCGTTTAATGCCTCAACCTTCACCGTATAATGAACGTAACCATCGAACTCTAACGAAGCCTCAATATCCATTTTCAGGTTTTGAGATGTGTTAGTAGCCGCCCACCTAACGGTTCCTGACTCTTTGCTGGTAATTTTTAGATTATCTGTGGTAAATTTCTCTTGTGTTTTTGGCGTATTAAAAAAATGGAAATGGATTGGTTCGGCTAAAATGTTGTTTGGTTGCTCAACGTAAGCCGTCATTTCTGAATTAAAAAATGTTTGAATCTGTTTTGGAAAGCCATCTGCGTTAATTTCAAACTTCCTTCCCAACAGGGATATCACATTCCCATCTACCTGCAGTGGTGTGTAAGGCGCAACAACGGTATTTGCCTGTGCCTTGGTTGAGTTCAACCATGTTAAACGCGTTTGTTTGTTAGGCGTTCCAACACCAGCATCAGCTAAAACGCTTTTACCAACGGTCAATTTTACATCAATCGTTTTCGCTTTGCCATTCGCTTTTACAATGAACTTCCCATCATAAACACCTGCGGCCGTCGTTTTCGGAATATTAACGGTAATCCACAACGGTTGAATTTTACCCGCAGTAGCATTAACGGTTTCAGTTAGGGGCTTATTATCGTAACTAATTCCGTTTGTATTAAGGCAGTTGATAAATTTGGCTGGAATTGTTTTTCCTGTTGATGACTTCAAATCGCCAAAACTTACCTTTATATCTTTTAAATCCTTCAAAGCATAAACACCAAGTTGAAAAGCATAGTTTTCGCCCCTACTCGCTGTACCGTAAAAAGTGTTTGAAACTCCTTTTTGAATCCACCGATAAGGTAAATCTTTCTGCATTTTGATGGGAAACATTCTATCTTCGGGAAATACAACGAAAGGTTCACTCGAATATTTACGCTTAATCGCTGCTGTTTCTTGCGCAGTTGCAATCACCTCCATCGGATAGAAGGAGTTAAAAGCGTCGATAGACTGAACTTCTAAAACGCTTGTATTTACAGCAACCTGATCTGCTTTGCTTAGCCTTTTGTTATCTGCTTTTAAATAGACTCCTTTTGGGTAATTACTTCGGCCTTCGTTTGTATAAGGCAGATAATAAATGTAGTATTTGCCCTTCTGCGATGCCTTAAAATAAACATCGGCGCTTTCCCTGCTAAAGTTCTCCGTTCCTAAAACAGCCGCATTATTGCCTTGAGCATCTTTGATAATGATTTTCTTTAGCTCGGGGTTTTCATCTCTCCTGCGCCAGTCTATTTTGGCATGCGCCACATTTCCGGTTCCGGTAAATTGGACGATAACGCGATGATTTCCCAACGAGTCGGGGTTCCAGGTGTTGTTCCCATTGGTATATTTTAGGATTTGGGCATGCAAAGAAAGCTGCGCAACCAAACCGCAGAACAGCAAAAGCTTAAGTTTCATTTTCGAATTTGTTTTAATGCTAATTTAGGGATACCTGCGTGAAAAAGCGGTATGTAATGAAAAAATGAGTCAAACGTTTGCTTAAAATGTATTCGCTCATTAGTCATTGGCTCGGCGCAGTGTCATTCTGAGCGAAGCGACGACCGCGAAGCAGCTACGAAGTAAATCCCTTTCCTATAAACACAGAAACTATAATATCCCACAGGTCTCTTGCAAATTAGGCTCGTGCGCCTACTCAGGCCAGTATTCCATCGCTTAGAGATCCTTCGTGCCTCAGGATGACAAAAAAAGGAGGGGTTCGGCGCAGCGTCATTCTGAGCAAAGCGACGACCGCGAAGCAGCTACGAAGTAAATGCCTACCCTACAAGCACAGAAACTAAGATATCCCACAGTCCCCGTGCAATTTGGGCTTGTGCTTTGTTGAACGCAGTAATTCACCGCCTGGACATCACTCATGCAGCAGGATGACAAAAAAATTGACTACCGCTGGTTTCAGCCAATGGGCAAAAGCAAAAAAAGTCCTGCTCTTTCGAACAGGACTTCTCAATGTTTTTTTTAGCCCTCTATTTAACGGAGGGTTTAAGTGTGGCTTATTCGCCTTTTGCTTCTTCTTTAGCTGGCTCTTCAGTAGCTGGTGCCTCAGTAGCAGGAGCTTCTTCAACAGCGGCTTCTTCAGTAGTAGCTTCTGCAGCAACTGCCTCAGTAGTTTCAGCTTTAGCTTTAGGAGCAGAAGATTTGCTTCTACCACGACGAGTAGTTTTCTTTTCTTCTTTAGCCTCTGCATCTTTACCGTAAACTTCGTTATAATCTACCAATTCAATTAAAGCCATCTCAGCGTTATCGCCCATACGGTTGTTTAATTTAATGATACGAGTGTAACCACCCGGACGGTTTGCAACTTTCTCAGCAACCTCGCGGAATAAAATAGTTACTACTTCTTTATCCTGAAGATAAGAGAATACTGTACGACGTGAGTGCGTAGTATCACTTTTCGATTTAGTGATTAACGGCTCAACATAAGTACGCAAAGCTTTAGCTTTTGCCAAAGTTGTAGTAATTCTTTTTGCTTTAATAAGTGAAGTAGCCATGTTAGCTAACATCGCTTTTCTGTGGCTGTCGGTTCTGCCTAAGTGATTAACTTTTTTACCGTGTCTCATTGTTGTTTGATTAAGTGTATACCGTCTCTGTCTCAGAGGGAATTATACACTGTTAAAAATTATTTAATTTTCAAATTCCAATAATCAATTTCAAAGAAAATGACAAATGAAACTGATTGTAGCTAGAGTAAAACCGGACTCAAGACTCTCGACTCCGAACTCCAGACTGTTTTATTCTTCGTCTAATTTAAATTTAGACAAGTTCATTCCAAAAGATAAACCTTTTGATTTTACAAGATCCATCTCTACTAATTCAGTTTTAAGGATTTTACGCATATGTAAAATTTCCTCATCTACTTCTTTAGTTTCTTCTTTTGCCTGAGATTCTAATACCAGGTTCTCATCAGAGAACAACATAAAGTGTTGGATAAGAATTTTAGCCGCTTCCTTTAATGCTTCCTCAGGGTGAATTGAACCATCAGTTGAAATATCCAATACCAATTTCTCATAATCCGTTTTTTGTTCAACACGGAAGTTTTCAATTGTGTATTTAACGTTTTTCATTGGTGTGTAGATCGAATCGATAGCGATAACACCTACAACAGCATCAGCAACTTTATTTTCTTCAGCAGGAACATAACCACGACCTTTATTGATGGTTAATTCAACTTCTAAAGTAACCGCTTTATCCATGTTACAAATAACATGCTCAGGGTTTAAAACGGTAAAGTTGTTAGAGAATTTAGTAATATCACCAGCTTTAAACTGATCTTGACCGTTTACAATGATGAAAACTTTTTCAGCATCGCCAGAATCACCAGTTTTCTTAAAACGAACTTGTTTTAAGTTCAAAATGATATCGGTTAAATCTTCTACAACACCTTTCATGGTAGAAAACTCATGAGAAACGCCTGAAAAACGAATAGTAGTAATAGCATAACCTTCTAAAGAAGAAAGTAAAATTCTTCTTAAGGCATTACCAATTGTTACACCGAAACCGGGCTCTAAAGGACGAAATTCAAATGTACCGTCGAAATCTGTCGATTTCTGCATGATCACTTTGTCTGGTTTCTGAAATGCTAAAATTGCCATTTATATTTTTTTAAATTCGTTAGTGAATATATAGTAATAGTAAAAAAGTTAATTACCCTTGCGAGGTAATTAACTATATTATTTATTACTTTGAGTATAACTCGATGATTAAGTTTTCCTTAATGTTTTCTGGAATCTCGTCGCGTTGAGGATAAGTTAAGAACTTTCCTGTTAACTCTTTTGCATCCCACTCTAACCAGGCAAATTTATTAATTGCTCTACCTGCAACTGAGTTACTAATTGATTCTAATGATTTTGATTTCTCACGAACCGCAACTACATCACCAGCTTTTAACTGATATGAAGGGATATTTACAACTTCACCATTCACGGTTACGTGTTTATGGCTAACTAACTGGCGTGCACCAGAACGGGTTGTTGCAATACCTAAACGGTAAACGGTGTTATCTAAACGTGCTTCTAACAATTGAAGTAAGTTATCACCAGTGATACCTGCACGTGAAGATGCTTTTTTAAACAAGTTACTGAACTGCTTTTCTAAC
>Ga0308165_1006712_pt1 | contig 10002 bp, 10 predicted proteins | sample PhyWR2_FD_201032 | JGI IMG/M metagenome (GOLD analysis project Ga0308165, IMG submission 201032) | Phyllosphere microbial communities from UC Gill Tract Community Farm, Albany, California, United States - DLSLW.R2 | ecosystem: Host-associated > Plants > Phyllosphere > Unclassified | place: USA... | reverse complement strand
TGCTGGTGCACTCCCGCTACATGCAGGTGCTGTCCAAGCCGCCCGTCGCCGGGGTGATCTTCGCCGGGAGCCTCGTCGCGTTCTACTACACGGGGTGGTTCGACTTCGCGCTGTTCAAGCACCAGGGGCACGTGCTCATGCAGGTGCACTTCCTGGCGAGCGGGTACCTGTTCTTCTGGATGCTCGTGGGCGTCGACCCGGGCCCGCCGAAGGCCAGCCCGCCGATCCGCCTCGTGGTGCTGCTCGTGACGATGGCCTTCCACGCGTTCTTCGGGGTCGCGGTCATGGAGTCCACCACGCTGCTCGCCCCAGACTGGTGGCGGGCGATGGGCGGCGACGACCAGGCGGCGCTGCTCACCGACCAGCAGACCGGGGGCGGGATCGCGTGGGGCGCCGGTGAGCTGCCTGTCGTCTTCGCGGCGCTCATCGTCGTGTTCCAGTGGACGCGCTCGGACGCACGGGACGCCAAGCGCTACGACCGGCAGGCCGAGCGGGACGGCGACGCCGAGCTCGAGGCGTACAACGCCCGTCTGGCCGAGCTCGGGCGTCAGGCGGACGGGCAGCGCTGAGGGTCAGCACCTGCGGCTCAGAGACCTGCCTCGTGCACGCAGATCGCGACCTGGACGCGGTTCTCGACCCCGAGCTTGCCGAAGAGCCGTCCGACGTGGGACTTGACGGTCGCGACGCTCATGAACAGGCTCGCGGCGATCTCGGCGTTCGACTGCCCGCGCGCGACGGCGAGCGCGACCTCGTGCTCGCGCTCGGTGAGGGTCGCGAGCCGGGCCCGCGCCTCGGCGTCCTGGCGGGGCCCTGTCGCGGCGACGGCGGCGATGAGCTGCCCGGTGACGCTCGGCGAGAGCATCGGCTGCCCGGCAGCCGAGGCCCGCACGGCCGCGACGAGATCGGCGGGCGGGGTGTCCTTGAGCAAGAACCCGCGCGCGCCGAGCCGCAAGGCGCTCAGGACCATGTCGTCGGTGTCGAAGGTGGTGAGCACGACCACGACGAGGTCGGGCTGGAGGGCGAGTGCCCGCTCGGTTGCGGCGAGGCCGTCGAGCCTCGGCATGCGGATGTCCATGAGGACCACGTCGGGTCGTAGCGACTCGACGAGGGCGACACCCTCGAGGCCGTCGGAGGCCTCGCCGACGACGGTGATCGCCGGGTCGCCGCCGAGGATCAGGCGCAGGGCCGAGCGGACGAGGGCGTCGTCGTCGACGAGCAGCACGGAGACCGGCTGCGACGGCGTGCTGGTCATGAGGTCCACGGGACCCAGGCTCTCACGGTGAAGGTGCCGTGGTCGTCGACCCCGTGCTCGAGGTGACCGCCCGCGAGGCTGAGTCGTTCGGCCAGACCTGTGAGACCTAGACCCGAGGACGGCAGAGCAGTCTCACCGAGACCGCGCGGTGGGCCGTCGGTCGTGTTGCTCGCGACGATCGTCAGCCTCGACCCGGGTGCGCCGTCGATCGTGAGGGTCACCGGGCGACCCGGGGCGTGCTTGCGGGCGTTGGTCAGAGCCTCCTGGACCACGCGGAACGCAGTCCGTCCGGTGCTCGGGGCGAGCGCCGCGAGGACGGCTGGCTCGACGGGGACGCGGAGCGTGACGGGGGTCCCGGCGACCCGGGTCTCGTCGAGCAGCTCGTCGAGGGTCGCGAGGGTCGGCTGGGGTCGTTCGGGCGGTGCGGCAGGCCCTGTCGCCGTGGACCAGCGGACCTCGGGTGCGCGCAGCACCCCGAGGACCTCACGGAGCTCGGTGAGCGCGAGGTGCGCGTTGTCGCGGATGACCGTGGCCACCTCGGTGGTCTCGTCGGCGGTGAGGTCTGTCCTGTACGCCAGGGCGCCAGCGTGCATGGCCACGAGGGAGATGCGGTGGGCGAGGACGTCGTGCATCTCGCGGGCGATGGCCGCCCGCTCGGCGGTCCGTGCCTGGGCAACGCGTGCCGCCTGCTCGCGCTCGGCGGTCTCGGCCCTGGCCTGCAGGACGGCGAAGAGCTCGCGCCGACCGCCGATGGAGAACCCCGCGAGGACCGTCGGCACGAGGACCGCGAGGGTGATCAGCGCGACGACCCAGAGCTCGAGCGGGTCCGCAGGCTCGGTGACGACCTCGAAGACCATGGTCGAGAGGAACCACAGCACCGCCACGGGCAGCACCTCACGCCACCGCCGCCGGGTGGCGAGCGACACCGTCGCGATGACGAGAGCACCGATGCTGAAGGACGACACCGATGCGAGGACGGTGATGAGGCAGGCGACGAGCAGCGGTGCGCGGCGCCGGAACGGCAGCAGGCCGAGCGCGACGAGCCCGGCCAGGAGGTCGAGGGCTGCGGCGGCGTCGGAGGGGGCGGACTCGGAGAGCACGGCACCGAAGGCGACGAACCCGACGGTGAAGGCGAGCAGCATCCGCCAGGTCTTGCCCCAGAGCGTGAGCGGCGGGGAGACGAAGGGCTCGTCGCCTGACGAGGCCTTCGGCGTGCGCGGGACGCTGTGGTTCGCAGGAGCGGTCGACGGCGTCTGTCGGGCTGCTGCGGACGCAGGGGCGGGCGGGGCTGGGGCTGGCACCCGACCACAGTAGGACGGTGCGGCGCGCGGACGACAGTGACCACGGGCTACGGACGGCTCCGACGAAAGTTGGAGACGGGCCGAGCAGTGGTGGCTCCGCCCGGCCCCAGCAGGCCTTGCCCGTCCGCGCGCTTGCCCCCGGCCCGGCCCGGCCTGACCCGGCCCGCAGGCTGGGCTCAGGACGAGGCGCGCTGGCGCTAGAGCGCCGCGTGCGGGTCGGAGGCGTTGAGTGCGGCGACCACCTGCTCGTAGTCCCCGCGCACCTCGCCGTACCTGAGGAACTTCACGGTCTCCACGAGGATCTCGTGCGCGTCGGGCTGCTCCTCGACGAGGGTGAGGACCTCGTCGACGAAGGCGTCGAGGGGCATCGCGACAGGGCTCTCGGCCTGCCCGGGCATGAGGTCGGTGCGGACCGCGGGCGGCACGATCTCCAGGACGCTCACCGTGGTGCCGGCGAGCTGGAGGCGGAGGGACTCGGTCAGCATGTGGATCGCGGCCTTGGTCGCGTTGTACGTCGGGGTGACGCGCAGCGGGGCGTGGGCCAGCCCGCTCGACACCGTGACGATGGTCGCGGCGGGCCTGGTCTGCAGGTGCTCGACGAAGGCGGCGACCAGCCGGATCGGGCCGAGCAGGTTGGTCGTGACGATCGCCTCGGCGTCGGCGAGGAAGCCCGGCGTACGCCAGTCTTCGGTCCGCATGATGCCCGCCATCGCGACCAGGACGTCGAGCTCGGGGTAGGCGGCCAGGACCTCGGCGGCCGCTCTCGTGATGCTCTCCGGGTCGGCGACGTCGATCTGCACGGTGCCGATGCCGGGGTGCTCGGCGGCGATCTGCTCGAGCAGATCGGTGCGCCTCCCGCCGACGACGACGGTGTTCCCGAGGTCGTGCAGCCTCAGGGCGAGGGCGAGCCCGATGCCGCTCGTGGCGCCGGGGATGAAGAGGGTGCTTCCGGTGATGTTCATGCCTCCACCCTGCGACCCGTGGGACGCGAGCGGGAGAGACCTGGTGAACCAGGGACCGCCGATCCCTGGTTGTCGGGACGCGCACCCCACGATGATGGTGCGATGGACCGAGACGAGCTCGCAGCCTTCCTCCGTGCCCGGCGCGAGGCGCTCCAGCCGGGCGACGTCGGCCTGCCGCCGGGCGCTCGCCGTCGCGCACCGGGGTTGCGGCGTGAGGAGGTGGCTGCGCTGACAGGGATGTCGACCGACTACTACGCGCGGCTCGAGCAGGGCCGGGGTCCCCAGCCGAGCACGCAGATGCTCGCGGCGCTGGCCCGCACGCTCAGGCTCACCGCAGACGGTCGGGACTACCTGTTCCGCGCCGCCGGTCACCCTGCGCCCGACCGGAGGAGCACGTCGTCGCACGTCGCACCAGCGCTCCTGCGGGTGCTCGACAGGCTCTCCGACAGCCCCGCGCTGATCCTCTCCGAGCTGTGCGAGCCGCTCGCCGCGAACGCGATGGCCGTCGCCCTGTTCGGTGACGTCCTCGGCCGGACAGGGTGGGCGCGCAGCGACATCTATCGATGGTTCACCGAGCCTGCCTCGCGGGACATCTACCCGCGGGCCGACCACGACAGGCAGGGGCGGGCGCTCGTCGCCTCGCTCCGGGTCGCCTACGGGCGCTCGGGAGCGAGCTCCCGGGCCGGTGCGCTGGTCGCGGCGCTGAGCCTGGAGAGCAGCGAGTTCGTCGACCTGTGGGCCGAGCACGAGGTGGCGCGCAGGTTCGCCGACCACAAGACGCTCCTGCACCCGGAGGTCGGCCCGATCGAGCTCGACTGCCAGGCGCTGTTCACCGAGGACCAGACGCAGTCGCTGCTGGTGCTGACCGCCGCCCCGGAGGACACCGAGGCGCGCGCGAGGCTCGACCTGCTGCGGGTGGTCGGGGTGCAGGCTTTCGACGCCTGAGCGCAGAGCGTGCAGGTGATCGGACGACAGGCTGCCCCGAGCCCTAGACCTGGGATCCCGTCACGTCGTCGTCGCGGCGGGGCGGGCCTTCAGCCGTCCGCCATCCCCGCGGAGCTCGACACGAAGCCGTGCTCGTGGGCGAGCACCACGGCCTGCACCCGGTCCCGCAGACCGAGCTTGCGCAGGACTGCGCCGACGTGCGTCTTGACGGTCGACTCGCTGACGAACATGCGCTGCGCGATCTCGGTGTTGTTGAGTCCTTCGGCGACGGCGGAGAGGACCTCACGCTCCCTGGCTGTCAGGGTGTCGACGCCGGGCGGGTCAGGGCGTCGCGCACGGAAGGCGCCGTCGAGGAGCAGGGAGAGGTCGTCGGGTGCCAGCACGGCGTGGCCGGCGTGCACGCTGCGGATCGCATCACCCAGCAGGGCTGGGGTCGCGCCCTTGAGCAGGAAGCCGCTCGCGCCGTAGCGGATCGCTGCCGCGGCCCTGTCGTCGAGGTCGAAGGTCGTCAGCACGATCACGCGGACCGGGGACGTGCGAGCCGCAGCACGAGTCGGCGCGAAGATCTGCCGGGTCGCCTCGACGCCGTCGAGCTCGGGCATGCGCACGTCCATGAGGACCACGTCAGGAGCCAGCTCGTCGACGAGGCGCAGCGCCTCGAGGCCGTCGCTCGCCTGGCCCACGACCTCCAGGCCGTCCTGGGCGTCGACGATCACCGCGATGCCCTCCCGGAAGAGCGTCTGGTCGTCGACGAGCAGCACCCTGATCGGGGCAGTGGCGGTCATGCGGGGTCCTCTACGGCGTGCGTCGGCGGGTTCGTGCGCAGCGTACCGCTGAGCGGGACCACGGCAGACGCGGTGACGCAGACCGTCTGGTCGGTCGCGGGGTGCGGAGGGTCCGCGGTGAGCGTGAAGGTCCCGCCCACGTGCTCGAGCCTGCGCCGGATGCCCTCGACCCCCAGACCGACCGTGCCAGCCCGGGACTCTGCCTCCGCGCGGTCTGCAGAGTCTGCAGCGTCGCGGGCGTCGCTGCTCTCGTCGCCGGCCGACGCCGGCCAACCGTCCGCGGCGTTGCTGACGGTGAGGGTGAGGTTCTCACCCCACTCCCGCGCCACGACCACGGGCTCGCCGCGGCGACCGTGCTTGAGCGCGTTCGTGAGCATCTCCTGGAGCACCCTGTAGGCGGTGGTCTCCAGCTCGGGGGGAAGGGGGCGGCCTGCTCCCGTCGTCGAGTCCACGAGCGGGGTCCCGGCCGACCTCACGTCCTCGATCAGCGTGTCGAGGGTCCCGCGTGGCACAGGCCCGGCGCTGGGTCGGCCGTCCATCGTCGAGAGCACCTCGCGGACGTCGGCCAAGGACGCCCGCGCCGAGGTCGCGATGCTCGCCGCGGCAGCACGGAGGGCCGCGGGGTCGTCGTCGGGGAGGTACTGGACAGACTCGGCCTGAGCCAGCACGACGGCGAGCGAGTGCCCCACGACGTCGTGGACGTCTCGTGCGAGCCTGGCCTGACGCTCGCGCAGCTCGGCGAGCTCCTCAGCCTGGCTCCTCTGCGCCTGGGCCTCGTCCCGCTCGGCGACCATGCGTCGCGTCTCGGCCTGCGACGTCCGAGCCTGGTCGCGCCAGCGCAGGACCAGCCCGAAGCCCCAGGGTGCCAGCATCGCCGCGGAGCCGAGCACGACCAGCGGGACGGTGGCTGAGCTCTGGGCGACTGTGGCCACGACCCTGCGTGCGATGTAGTGCACGTTCTCCCATCGTCCGTCCATCCTGCTCACGTGCTCGACGGTGAACCACGCCGAGAGCACGACTGACAGCGCCGCCGCCCAGAGCGTCACGGGTCGTCCGTAGCGCGCCGCGCCGAAGGAGATCAGGATCATCACGCCGACGACCAGGCTGATCCCCGAGCCGATCACGACCTGGAGGGCGACCGACAGCCAGGCGAGCGTGAGCCCGAGGGCTGGGGCTCGCCGGAACAGGACGCCGGCGCCGACGAGCAGGGCGATGAGGAGGAGGCTCCACTTGATGCTGAGCGGTGGGCGCCAGCCGACCCGCGCGAGCTCTTCGTAGCTGAGGAGTGCGAGGACAAGACCGACGAAGGCGTCTGGCCAGCCTGCGACCGGGCGAGAGGGCAGCGCAGTCGACGTCGGACCCCACGGCCTGAGGCTCCAGCGTCCGGCACCCGCGACCGGGGGCTCGGAGGAGCCCGGAGGGGATGGTGCGTGCCGGTTGGTCAGGTTCATGCTTCGACGATAGAGAGGCCCGAGCACCCGGAGCATCATCCTCAGGTGCCGCCCTGCTGGCCGACGGTGCCGCGACCTGTGGCCCCTGCGGGAGGGGCCACCACCAGGCTCAGAGAGTCTGCGTCACCTGGTCGTAGCGCAGGCGGGTCTGGCGCGGGCGGGTCGCGCCCTCCTCGGCGGGTGTCCCGACGTTGAGGACGACCAGGGAGCGCCAGCCGTTCTCGCTGAAGAACTCGGCGTCTACCGCCGCGGCGTCGAAGCCGCCGAGGGGCCCGACGTGCAGACCGGCTGCCCGCAGACCGACGATGAGATAGCCGACCTGGAGGAGCGAGGAGGTGCGAGCCGTGCCGCTGCGGGCCTCTTCACCGGCGGCCTCGAAGCGCTCGCGCGCGCCCTCCATGTACGGGGCGAGGACGTCCATGTGCTCGTGGAAGCGGGTGTCTGCCGCCGCGACGATGGTCAGCGGGGCGGCGAGCGTCTTGGCCTTGTTGCCCTCCGCCATGTGCTCGACGAGACGGGCCCGGGCTGCCGGGTCGCGCAGCACGAGCAGGCGCAGCGGGACGGTGTTCATCGCGGTCGGACCCCACCGGACCAGGTCGTAGGCCGCCTGGATCTTCTCGTCAGGCACCTCGGTGTCGTCGAAGGCGTTGACGGAGCGCGCCTCGCGGAACAGCAGGTCTGCGGTCGCGGCGTCGATCTCGAGCAGCTCGTCGAAGGCTGCGTCGGTCGGGGTGAAGGTCTCGGTCGTCATGGGGACGTCAACAACCGGTGGGGGACGAGGAGTTCCCGGGATCGCCGTGAGATGCGCCACACGAGCGGTCCGGTTCGCCCTCCACACCCGGGCCACGGCATCCTGGGCGGATGCGTGTCGAACCCGTGACCGAGGAGGTCCTCGTCAGCCGTCTCGTCGACCTCGTGGTGGGGCGGCCGGCGACCTCGGCGGTCCGGGTGCTGCTCGACGGGCACCCGAGCACCCGCCCCGGTGCGCTCGCAGACACCCTCGTCGAGCCCTTGCGTGCTGCGGGTCGCCCGACGGCGCGCATCCGCGTGGACGACTTCCTCAGGCCGGCGTCGTTGCGCCTGGAGATGGGCCGCCACGACTCGGACAGCCTGCTCGACGGGTGGATCGACGTCGGGTCCCTCAACCGCGAGGTGCTGTCGGCCGTCGGGCCCGAGGGCCAGGGCCGGTATCTGCCGTCGTTGCGCGACCCCGTGACCGACAGGGCCACCCGTGCACCCTACGTCGACGCACCGCCGGGACTGGTGGTCCTGCTCGACGGATCGCTCGCGATGGGCCGCTGGCTCGACGTCGACCTCACGGTCCACCTCTCGCTGAGGTCGTCGACCATCGCCCGGCGGACCGCCGAGGCCGACCGCTGGACCCTCGAGGCCTACGAGCGCTACAGCGAGGAGGTCGAGCCCGAGGCGACGGCCGACGTCGTCGTCAGGGTCGACGACGCGCGCCGGCCGGCGTGGTTGTCGGCCTGAGGCCGGAGAGTCTAAGGGAGCCGGCCTGCGGTAGTGGCCGACAGACGGCCTAGGCGTGGATCGGATACTTCAGCAACTACTTGACTGTTGCCGTGGCGAGGAGAACACTCGAGAGGTGCTCGACGACCAGACGATGGACTGCGTCCTCCAGGCGCTCTCCGACACGACCAGGCGACGCCTCGTCGAGCGGCTCTCAGACGGTCCCGCTGGCGTCACCGAGCTTGCCCGACCCTTCGACGTCACGCTGTCAGCGGTCATGCAGCACCTCACCGTCCTCGAACGCTCCGGCATCGTCACGTCGAGCAAGACAGGACGCGTCCGCACCTACCAGCTCGTCCCCGGGGCGCTGCAGCCCGTCGAGCGGTGGGCGCACCGTCAGCGCACAGCCTGGGAGTCACGCCTCGACGCCCTCGCCACGGTGCTGACCGACCAGAGCAACCCCCGACCACCAGCACCTGGAGAGACACCATGACCTCCATGCACCCCGCGGAGCACGCCACCTTCACCCTCGAGCGCAGCTACGACGCGCCGCCCGAGCAGGTCTTCGCCGCCTGGGCAGACCCGGCCATCAAGGCACGCTGGTTCGTCAGCCCTGGAGCCGAGCACTCCCTCGACTTCCGTGTCGGCGGCATCGAGACCACCCGCGGCGGACCTGACCCTGACGTCCCCTTCGTCTTCACCTCGACGTACGAGGAGATCCAGCTGGGCGCGCGCCTCGTCTACTCCTCGACGCTGGCCCACGCCGGGCGGGTCGCGACGGTCTCCCTCACCTGCGTGGAGATCGCCGAGCGCGGCTCGGGGAGCGCGCTCGTCCTGACCGAGCACTACGTCTTCCTCGACCACCTCGAAGAACCCGCCTGGCGCGAGCAGGGCACCGCGGAGTGGCTCGACAGGCTCCAGACGGTCCTCGGCTGAACCTCGCCTGTACCCGCTCGCCGGTGATGCAGCAGGTGCGACGAGGACACACCCCTGACACGACGGCAGCGTCCCTCCCGCCATGCAGGGAAGGACGCTGCTGGTCGCGCAGGTCAGGGATCCGACGTCTCAGGCCACGACCTCGACGCCCTGGTGGACCAGGGCCGAGATGTGCCGCTTGAGCTCGTTGAACTCCGGTGACGTCACGTCACGGTCGGTCCCCAGGTCGATCGGCACGATCTCCCGGATGTGCCCGGGCACCCCGTGCGAGGCGCCGCCGGCCATCACGACCACGCGGTCGGCGAGGAACACGGCCTCTTCGATCGAGTGCGTGACGAACACGACCGTCGTCCCCGTCTCGCGGTGGATCCGCGAGAGCTCAGCCTGGAGCGACGAGCGGGTCAGCGCGTCGAGCGCCCCGAAGGGCTCGTCCATGAGCATCACCGACGGGTCGTTGGCCAGCACCCGCGCGATCGCGACGCGCTGCTGCATGCCGCCCGACAGCTCGTGCGGGAACTTCGCCGCGAAGCGCGTGAGACCGACAGCCTCGAGGAAGCGGCTGGTGCGCTCGCGGACCACGTCGCGGGAGAGGCGTGCCTGGCGTGGCCCGTAGGCGATGTTCTCGCTCACCGAGAGCCACGGGAACAACCCGTAGTCCTGGAACACGACACCGCGCTCCGGGTCGGGCTTGGACACGGCTTCTCCCGCGACGGTGACTGTCCCCTTGGTGGCCGGTTCGAAGCCGGCGAGGATGCGCAGCAGCGTGCTCTTGCCGCAGCCGCTCGCGCCGACGACGCAGACGAACTCTCCGGCCGGGACGCTCAGGTCGACGCCGTCCATCGCGAAGATGCCTGAGCCGGCGCGGCCGTAGCGCTTGCCGAGGTCGGAGATCTCGATGTCAGC
>Ga0308165_1006709_pt1 | contig 10003 bp, 8 predicted proteins | sample PhyWR2_FD_201032 | JGI IMG/M metagenome (GOLD analysis project Ga0308165, IMG submission 201032) | Phyllosphere microbial communities from UC Gill Tract Community Farm, Albany, California, United States - DLSLW.R2 | ecosystem: Host-associated > Plants > Phyllosphere > Unclassified | place: USA... | reverse complement strand
GCAGCTGGTGGCCCAGACCGTGGCCGTGCTGATCACCGTGCTCCTCTCGGGCCTGGCGACGGCGGTCATCGGCCTGGCCATCCACAAGACCATCGGCTTCCGGGTCAGCCACGAGGCCGAGGTGGCAGGCGTCGACCGCTCCGAGCACGCCGAGACCGCCTACGAGTTCGACGGCCTGGCGCACAGCCGCTTCAACCCCTTCGGCCACCATGGCCTCCCCCACACGGTGCACACGGCACCGGACCAGCGACGGACCGGGGAACCGGCGGAAGAACACGGTCGCGTCAAGGAGTCCGTCACGGCGGGCAACGCCGCCTGAGAACCGGTCCGCGCCGCGGGGAGCGCCTGACAGAATGAGCCTATGGACATAGCCCTCGGTTTGCTGGTGCTCGTTGCGGTCGTCTGCGCCGGAAGCGCCCTGGGCCGGAAGCTGGACATCTCGGTCCCGCTGCTGCTGGTCCTGGCCGGCGTCGCGGGGTCCTTCATCCCCTTCGTCCCGGACATCGAGCTGAACCCCGAAATGGTCCTGGTGGGCCTGCTGCCGCCACTGCTCTACGCGGCGGCACTGCGCACCTCGCTGTTCGACTTCGGCTCCAACCGCCGCGCCATCGGCCTGCTCTCGGTGGGCTACGTGATCTTCGGAACCATCGCCGTCGGACTGGTGGTCTGGTGGCTGTTCCCGGAAATCCCGCTGGCGGCGGCGATCGCCCTTGGCGCCGTCGTCGCGCCGCCGGACGCCGTGGCCGCCACCGCGATCGCCCGCAAGGTGGGCATGCCGCGCCGGATCGTGACCATCCTCGAGGGCGAGTCACTGGTCAACGACGCCACCGCCCTGGTCTGCCTGCGCAGCGCCATCGCCGCCATTGCCGGAACCGTCTCGGCGGCCGGCGTCGCGGGGGGATTCGTGCTCGCCGCGGGCGGCGGCCTGGTGGTGGGCCTGGCCGCGGCCTACGTCCTGACGATGCTGCGCAAGCGGATCCGCAACGTCGCGATCAACACCTCGACGTCGTTGATGGCCCCGTTCGTCGCCTACCTCCCGGCCGAGGCCATCCACGCCTCCGGGGTCCTCGCCGTCGTCGTCACCGGCCTGGTGATGGGGATGAAGGCGCCGTCCATGCCGAACGGCGCGGCCCGGCTCAGCCAGCGCAGCAACTGGAACACCGTGCAGTTCCTGCTGGAGAACTCCGTGTTCCTGCTGATCGGCCTGCAGGTCCGGACCATCATCGAGGGCGTCCAGGACGATTCGCTCGGCGCGGGCCGGATCTGGGCCGGCTGCGCAGTGATCCTGCTGGCGGTGCTGGTGCTGCGGCCGGTCTGGGTCTTCCCCGCAACCTACCTGCCGCGGCTGATTCCCAGCATCAAGCGCAAGGACCCTGCCCCGCCCTGGCAATTCGCCGCGATCGTGTCCTGGGCGGGCATGCGCGGCGTGGTGACCCTGGCCGCGGTGCTGGTGCTGCCGGCAGACCTGGAACACCGCTCCGTGCTGATCCTTGCGGCCATGGTGGTGGTGGGCGGCACTCTCACCCTGCAGGGCTTCACACTGCCCCCGCTGGTCCGGTGGCTTCGGGTGCAGGGCCCCGACCGGCGCGAGGATGCGCTCAACCAGGCCTCCCTGATGCAGTTGGCGACGGCGGCGGGCGTGGAGCGGTTGCAGGAACTGCGCACCGACAACGACCCGCCCGAAGTGATGGCGATGCTGAAGCGGCGCACCCAGGAGCGCGGCCTGGCGGCGTGGGAACGCCTGGGCCGGCCCACCTCCGAGGCCGCGACCCCCAGCCAGCGGTACGCGGAGCTGCGCCTGGCGATGCTGGAGGCGGAACGGGCCAAGGTGCTGGAGCTCCGACGCGGCGGTGAATACGCCCACGAGGTGCTCAGCGAGGTCCTGGACCGGCTGGACGTCGAGGAATCCATGCTGGATATCTCCCTCGACGAGCTGGACACGGCCGGCGACGGCGGCGGTGAGGGCCTCGCGCAGCCCGGCGGCGCCTGCGGGCACCTGGAGTCCGCACCCGACCGCGAAGTCCCCGAGGACCCGTTCTGCGCCGAGTGCCGACGGGAGGGCACGACGCCGGTCCACCTCAGGATGTGCCTGGCGTGCGGAAACGTCGCCTGTTGCGACTCCTCCCCGGGCACCCACGCCACGAAGCACTACCGCTCTACCGGCCATCCCGTGATGCGCAGCGCCGAACCGGGCGAGGAGTGGCGCTGGTGCTACGAGGACGACCTGCTGGGCTAGGCACCGCTTCGCTTGCGCCACCAGGGGCCGGCGCCACATCCCGGTGTCAACGAGCCCGGGTCAACGCGCCGGTGTCAACGCGCCCGTGTCAACGCGCCGGAATCAGAGCGCGGGGGTGGCTCGTTCCGGGGTGTGGTCCTCGGCCGCCGTCACGGGTGAGATTCGGAGCCTGGTGGAGAGGGCGGCAATGGCTGCGAAGGCGAAGGCACCGATCGCGATAGCCAGGGACATCACGGCCACCATGCCGTATCCGCCGTTCCGGGGATCGAGGAAGGGGTATGGGTACCAATCGACAATGGGGCCGCGGATCAGGCTGTAGACGAGGTACAGCAGCGGAAAGGCCAGCCACACCATGGAGGTCCGCAGCGGAATCCTGGTGGTCGGCAGGTCCACGAGCCAATCGATCACCATGATCGTGGGGATCGTGTAGTGCAACACCACATTGATCCAGGGAATCGGGGTGTTGACGTCGATGTCGCTCAGGAGCAGGTTGTACACAATGCCCGTGATGGTCATGTAGATGGTCGCGGCGCCCCGCAGGAGGTCCAGCCACCGGGGGCTGAGACCCTTCCACGAGCAGTAAGCGGCAACCGCGAGGGTTACGAAGGCGATGACGTTCGATTCAATCGTGAAATAGCTGAAGAAGTTGCTCGCCTTAGCCCCTGGAACATTCAGCAGGAGGTGGGACAGCTGCAGGACGACGGCGGCGAGGCCGAGGGCGGCAAACCAGGCCCTGAAGAGGGCAAGACCACGGTTGGGCGTTGTCATGGACGATCTCCCTCGCTGTATATCGCCGGCATCGGATCGGGCGGCACCGTCGTCCGTCCGCCCTCACCGTCACCTTACCGTCAGCAACGCCCGGCTCCGGGCGGGCGGTGGTCACGATCCGGACACAGGGTTTCGACCGCCCGCGGATGCCTGCCGGCGGTGGCCGGGCGTACCCTCGGAGCTGTGGACATCGTTGAATTCCTGTCCCAACGGATCGGCGAGGATGAGGCCGCGGCCAGGTCACTGCTGACCGACAGGACCCTCTCGAAATCCGGCGAATGGTACGAACAGCGGCTGCTGCTCGAGTGCGAGGCCAAACGGCGGCTGATTCAGGTGGTGGAGGCTGCCCGGCAGTCCGCCCTGACGGCCATGGTCACCGAATCCGTCGACGGCGGCTCCGGGGACGGCGGCTGGGCGCCACGGTCCCTGGACTGGATGGAACGGTCGCTGCGGGCGGTGGCGCTGCCGTACGTCGACCACCCCGACTTCGAGCAGGACTGGCTGCGGCCCTGACGCACCGGCCCTGGGGCTTCTGGCGTGCGTCCGCCGACCGGAACAGCTCCGCGCAGAGCGAACGGCCCGCACGGCACGAAATATCCCGGGACCCGGCGCCGTTGCCCCCACTATGACAACTATTGGAATCATCGGTGCGGGTCACATTGGCAGTCAGGTCGCCCGCAAGGCGGTCGAACTCGGCTACGACGTCGTCATCAGCAACTCCCGCGGACCCGAGACGCTGGGCGACCTTGTCGCGGAACTGGGGCCGAAGGCCCGCGCGGCCACGGCCGCCGAAGCCGCCGCGGCGGGCGACTTCGCCGTCGTCACCGTCCCGCTGAAGAACATCGGCGACATCCCGGCAGAACCGCTTGCCGGGAAGATCGTGGTGGACACCAACAACTACTACTGGGAGCGCGACGGCCGCATCGCCGCGCTGGACAACGGCGAGGCCACCACCTCCGGCATGCTGCAGGACCTCCTCCCGGAGTCCAAGGTGGCCAAGGGCTTCAACCACATCATGTACACCCAGATCACCACCGACGGCACCCCCGCCGGCACCGACAACCGCCGGGCGCTGGCCACCGCGAGTGACTACCCGGAGGCCGCGGAACTGGTCACCCGGCTGTACGACGAGTTCGGTTTCGACACCGTCAACATCGGCCCGCTCTCCGAGAGCTGGCGCGTGGAACGCGACCGCCCTGCCTACGGCAGCCGCCAGAACGCCAAGGAACTGCGCGAGAACCTGGCCAAGGCGCCCCGCACCCTTTAGCGGTATCCCCCGGACCGCCGACGCCACCACGGGCGCCGGCGGTCCGGCTCCGTTGCCGGTACCTCCGGTTCCGCCGCGGCACGACGCTCCCGCCATCTGGCGACCTCGACGTCGGCATCCCGGGTCTTCGTGATCACCGGCGGGCCGCCCTGCAACTGGCGCCGCGCCTCGATGACGCGGGCGTTGAAGTCGGCGATGGTCTCCCGCACCTGGGATTCCGCCACCTGCTGGTCCAGCCGGTCATCCAGGGCGGCGTCCTCGGTCCGCAGCAGGATTGCGGCCGGACCCAGTCCGCTCAGGTCCTCACGCTGCAGCAGCCCCTTGACCCACCAGTCCGGGTCATAGACCTCGCCCAGGCCCGGGATCGGCTTGCCGGCGTACTTCAAATTGTCGAACTTCCCCTGCGCCATGGCGTCCCGGACCAGGTACTCGGCACGGGCCGCGTCGTCCACTGCCGCGCGCTTTCGCCGCAGATCCGCCTCCGCCGCGTCCAGCTCGGCCTGTTCCTCAACCGAACTGCCGCTAATCCGGAGGGACCGCAGCCCGGCGGCCCGTTCCACCCGGCGCCGGAATGCCAAATTCTCCCCCTCGACCATGGTGCACCCCTTCCCGGGTCCGATGTTTGTCTCCCAGTATGACCAGCGGGACGACGGCGGCGGAACCCCGGTAAAACGTCAGCATCAGCTCAACTTCTTGCCCAGTAGGTTACTTGTGCCACATGCGTTGCTACGCTGTCTGCTACGGGGGGCGGATTGAGCTAAGGAGCCGACGTGTCTCGTCATGATGTGGGTATGCGCACCCCGGAAGCGCATGTGGTGCCTCCGGCCGGCGGCATCGCCGTTGAGCAGGAGCTGCACCAGCAGGTTGCGGAGCGGCAGGTGCCCGCCGCCGCTCCCCCGTCAGCCAAGGCGCTGGCCAGGGCGGGGATCGCCGGCTGGGCGGCCCGGCTGGGAACGCCCGGGCCCGAATCCCCGCGCTCCCGGCGTTTGGCCCACCTCGGCGCCGTCGCCGCCATCGCCGCCCTGGTCCTCTACCTGTGCTGGCGCATCCTTTTCACCCTTCCCTCCGACGAGGGAGACCTCACCGTCGCCTGGATCCTCGTCACCTTCGAGGCACTGCCGCTTACCGGGCTGGTGCTCAAGGCCTGGGCCGTGTGGAACATCGACAGCCGTCCGCCCGCGCCGGTCACGGAGGCGCCCCACGGGATGCGCGCCGCGGTCCTGATCCCCACCTATAACGAGCCCGTGGAGGTGCTGACCCCCACCGTCGCCGCGGCTTGTGCCCTGGCCCCTGCGCACGAGACCTGGGTGCTCGACGATGGCGACCGGCCCTGGGTGGAGGAGATGTGCGCCGCCTACGGTGCCCGCTACGTCCGGCGCGAGGACCACAGCCACGCCAAGGCCGGCAACATGAACCACGCCCTGGACCTGATGGCCGTTGAGGAGGCCGCCGGCGCGCCGGGCATCGACATCATCGCCGTCCTGGACTGCGACCACGTGCCGCTGCCGACTTTCCTCACCTCGACGCTGGGCTGGTTTGCCGACGAGGACGTTGCCCTGGTCCAGGGCCCGCAGTCCTTTTACAACGGCGGCGCGTTCGACGACGATGGCGTCACCGGGGAACAGGGCATGTTCTTCAACGTGATGATGCCCTCCCGCAACGTGCCCGGCGCCGGCCCGTTCTGGTGCGGCTCGACGTCGCTCCTGCGCGTCGCCGCGCTCCGGGAGGTGGGCGGGGTGGCCACCGAGACGATCACCGAAGACATGCACACCACCCTCAAGCTCATCCGCCGCGGCTGGAAAACCGCCTACCACCACCAGACCCTCGCCGTCGGGCTGGCCCCCTCCACCCCCGACCAGTACCTGCTCCAGCGGCGTCGCTGGGGCATGGGCGCCATGCAGATCCTGGTGCACGAGAAGCTCTGGGCGGCGAAGAGTTGGATGTCCTGGCGGAACTACCACGAGTACCTCAACGGAACACTGTGGTGGCTCGAGGGCATCGCCACGCTGGTCGCCTTCCTCATCCCCATCCTGGTCATGGTCTCCGGAGCCCAGACGTCCACCGCGGGGCCGTTGTTGTTCATGGCGGTGTTCCTGGCGATGTTCTCCATCCGCCTGTGGGGCTCCAAGCGCCTCATGCGCCACGAGATTCACTGGCCCACGGCATTCGCCCTGCGGATCTTCCGGGTGCCGGTGGGGCTCGCCTGCCTCTGGTGGCTGATGACCCGCAACGTCCTGGAGTTCGAGGTCACCCCCAAGGGGGCCGCGGACACCCGCCTGCGCGGCCGCACGCCTCGCATCCTGATCGTCATGGTCGTGCTGATCACCGCGGTCCTGCTCTACGCCGTTGCCGGGCTCGCCGGCCTCGTGCCGTGGCGCACGACGCCTGGCTCCACCGTGGCATCGGGTGCCTGGCTGCTGCTGGCCGGCATCATCCTCGTGATGGGGACGCGGCGGATCCGCGCCGTCGAGTACGCCACGTCCCGCCGCAACGGCTACCGCTTCGAGGTGCCGGCCCGGGTGGAGAGCGGCGGCGTCACCGGCGACCTGCTGGATGTCTCCGTCGGCGGCGCCGCGGTCCGGTTCCCGGCCGGAACGCTGCCGCACGCCGGCGACGTCGCCCTGAGCCTGCCCGGCAGCGCACCCGTAACACTGCAGGTCATCCGCGCCACGGACCAGGCCGACGGCACGCAGATCGCCTCGCTGCGGGCGCCCGACGGCGGCTGGGAGAGCTTCCGGACGCTGTCCCTCTGGATCTTCCACACGCCCGACGGCGCACTGCCGGACTTCCCCGCCGGGGTGCCGGCCGCGGCGTCCCTGCGGGGGCGGTAGCCGGCCGGATTTCGCAGGCGGAAATTTAGCCGTTCCTGGGCCCTGTGAACAGGGTCTTGTGGCCCCCGATAACCGGTAGGTGGGGTCAAGTACACTCATGCAATGAGGCTTCTGTACATCACAGAAAGTGCGCCCAACCGCGACCCCGTGTACGGGGATGGCAGCTCCATGATCCCGTACGAAATCCTGCGGAACCTGCCCGACGACGTCCACGTGACCCTGCTCAGCTACGCCGGCCGGGTCGAACTGCCGGCGGAGATCCGCGAGCGCTGCACGGAGGTCCACGTCCTCACCCCCCGCCCGCGCGCGGCCGCCCTCGTCCGCTCCCTAGGCGGCCTCAACGGCGCCGGCCGGCACGAACGGGCGACGCGTGAAGCGGCGGAATTAACGGCTGCGCTCTCCGCCCGCGCCGACGCCACCCTCATCCACGGACCACACGCCCTCTTCCTCTCCCACAACGTCCAGGGTCCCCTGGTGCTGCAGACCGTCGACCCCTGGTCCGTGCGGACGCAGATGGACACCGACATCGCCCGCCGGCTGAAGGCCGCCTACCGCGCCCGGGAATTCCTGGCCCTGCGCGCCGAACGCCGGCTCCCCTCCCGCGCCCGCCTGCTCACCGTCGGAGCCAAGGACGCTGCCCGGTGGTCCGTCAGCCTGGGCCGCCCCGTCCGCAGCATCCCCAACGGCGCCGACCAAGCCGCGCCGCCCGCGGCCCGGCGCGAGGACCCCGTGGTCTGTTTCGTCGGCAGCCTGAATTACGGCCCGAACATCGACAGCGCCCAGGTCCTGGTCCGGACCATCGCCCCACTGGTCTGGAAAAGCGTCCCCCGGGCCACCTTTGTCCTGGCCGGGCGCCAGCCGGACCCCGCCGTCCTGGCCCTGGCCGGCCCGCGGGTGGAGGTTGCCGCCAACGTGCCCTCCGTCCTGGACGTCTACCGGGCGGCGGACGTGGCTGCCTTCCCCGACGAACACGGCGTCGGGATCCGCAACTCCGTGCGGGAGGCGCTGGCCGCCGGTGTGCCCGTTGTGGCCACCCCGGTGGCGGCCCGGGAGCAGGAAGCCCACCCGTTGTTGACCGTCGTCGAGGACCCGGAGGTCTTCGCCGGGCGGGTCGTCGAGGCGCTCGAGAACCGCGGGACCGGCGCGGGGACCGCAGAGTCTGAGGGTGCGGGGTTGGTCCGTTCCTGGCAGACCGCGGCGTTGGAGTACCTGGCGGAACTGCACTCGGCCATCGGCTCCGCGGGGGCGGGGCTTCCGGCGCGGAGCACTTCCGCATGACGCAGGCCCCGCCGGGGGAACTGGCCCGGACCGGCGTGCGCGGCGCGATGTGGCAGGGCCTTGCCTTCGCCGGCGGCCGCATCATCGTCCTGATCACCACCGTGGTCCTGGCCCGGCTGCTGTCCCCGCACGAATACGGCCTGGTGGCCCTGGCCCTGGTCCTGATGGGCTACGCGGAGACGATTGCGGACGCCGGGGTTGCGCAGGCCCTGGTGTACCTCCCGAGGACCGGTGTCATCGCCCGGTCCGCGCTCATGATCTCGGCGATCCTGGGCTCCCTGCTGGGGCTCACGGCCTTCCTCGCCGCGCCCCTCATCGCCGACCTGTTCAAACTCCCCGATGTGGTCCCCCTGGTGCAGATCCTGGGCGTCTCGGTGCTGGCGACCTCGCTCGGAGCCGTCCCCGAGGCCCTGCTCCGCCGCGACCTGCAGTTCAAGAAGCTCACCGCGGCCCCGGTCCTCAAGGCAGTCACCATGGGGACCGTGACCCTGTTCCTGGCCTTCACCGGCCACGGGGCGTGGTCGCTGGCGGTGGGCACGGCCGCCGGGTCCGTGGCGTACGCGGCGACCTGCTGGTTCCTGGTCCGGACGCACGCCCCCTGGCAGATCTGGCGGATCAGCAAGCCCGCGCTGCTGGCCAACGTCAAGTACGGCGCACCCGTGGCGGGCAGCAGCCTGCTGGCCCGGCTGATCTTCGACATCGACTACCTGATCATCGGGATCATCCTCGGCGCCCAGGCCCTCGGCTACTACACGCTGGCGTTCCGGCTCCCGGAAGTGGTGATCCTCAACGTCTTCTTCGTCCTTTCCACCGTCCTCTTCCCGCTCTACGCCCGGGTCCGCGGCGAACCCGAACGGCTCCGCGCCGGCTACCTGACCAGCGTGCGGATCCAGTCCCTCTACGGCGTCACCGCCGGTGTGGGCCTCTCCGTGGTGGCGCCGGTGCTGGTACCGCTGGTGTTCGGCGATAAGTGGGACGAGGCCGTGCTGCCGCTGATCTTCCTGGCCCTCTACGCCGCCGCCCGCTCCCTCGGCGCCGGCGCCAACGACGTCTACAAGGCCCTGGGCCGGCCCGGGCTCTCGATCGTGGTGTCCCTGGTCCGCCTGCTGATCCTCCTGCCCGTCCTGCTGTATTCCACCCGCTGGGGCATCGTGGGCGTGGCGGTGGCGCAGCTGGTGGTGGCCGTGGTGTTCGCGGTGGGAATGCAGGTGGTCGCGGCGAAGGTCATCCAGTTGCGGCCCCGGGCCCTGCTGGGCGCCATCGCCCCCGGCCTGGTGTGCGGCGCCGCGGTGGCGCTGACCGGGTTGGGGAACCTCCTGGCCCCGGAACTGGGGCCCGTGCCCTGCATGGTGCTGGTGGTCGTGGTGGCGGTCGCGGCGGTCTACGCGATCGTCCGGTTCGCCTACCGGCCGCTGCACGACGAGCTGCTGGGCATGGTCCGCCGCTCCTAGGCGGAGGCTCTGCCAGCCGCGGCGAACTGCTGAGGTGGTCCGGCGGCGGCACTGCTAGGCCGGACGGCGGCCCGTGACGGTGCCGGCCGGGATCGCGACCGCGAACAGCCGCAGCCTCAATGCCACCCGCCCCGCGACGGCCTTCAGCAGGCCGAAGCGGACCCCCTGCCGG
>Ga0308165_1006706_pt1 | contig 10007 bp, 8 predicted proteins | sample PhyWR2_FD_201032 | JGI IMG/M metagenome (GOLD analysis project Ga0308165, IMG submission 201032) | Phyllosphere microbial communities from UC Gill Tract Community Farm, Albany, California, United States - DLSLW.R2 | ecosystem: Host-associated > Plants > Phyllosphere > Unclassified | place: USA... | reverse complement strand
TCGATACTGCTTTTTTTCCACAATGTGTAACCGGTAACATATACGTTATCAGCTGACTTTTATGAGGCAATAATCTTTCTGTAAAAATGTGAGTTGTTTCAAATTTAAAATATTGCTACCTAAGGGGTCCCAGGTGAAAATCACCCCATAAGACCGCCCTCGTACCTGAAGAGAAAATAAAAACATGTCGACCATGCAGAAAATCGCCGATGCCATAGGGGTTTCAAAAACCACTGTTTCACGCGCATTAAATGAGACGGGATATGTCGGCGTCAAAACCCGCCAGAGGATACTTGAGGTTGCCGAAGAGCTGGGTTATCGCCCTAATTTACTTGCGAAAAATCTGTCGACTAATCAGTCAAAGTGTATCGGGCTGGTCATGGCGAACAAAATGTTTGACGGGCATTATTTCAATGAGATTGTCTCTTTTTGTGCCCGCAAGCTGCAAAGTCAGGGGCTGGATCTGTTATTAGCGGATGGTAAAAGTAGTGCAGAAGGCGAGCGTGCCGCCATTTCTCTGCTGACCGGCCTACGCTGTGATGCCATTATTCTCTACTCTCACTTTCTGACTACCGAAGATTTGGACGCGTTAATTGAGCGCACCACTACGCCAATAATGGTCATTAACCGAGAACTAACGTTACACCCGGCTCACACCGTATGCTGCGACCATCAGCATGATGCTTATCTGGTTGCAAATCGCTTAATCGACGCTGGATACCGAAAGATAGCCACCATATCAGGAAATTTAACCTCACCAACGGCGAAATCGCGTCAGGCAGGTATTCAGACTGCATTACAAGAAGCGCAGCTAAATGAACATGCCGCGTATGCTGAAGGAAACTGGAGTATAGAAAGCGGCTATCGAGCGATGCAAAATCTGCTCAGCGAAAAACCCGATTTAGAGGCGGTTATTGCGGCTAACGATGAAATGGCTATCGGCGCTATGCGCTGCCTGGCAGAGGCAGGAAAAAAAATTCCCGAAGATGTTGCCATTGTAGGATTTGATGATATTCCCGCAGCCGCCTATCTGGTTCCGACGCTTTCCAGCGTTAAAGCGCCGGTAAGCGCGATGCTTGAAGTCGCGATTGAGCAAATGTTTTCTCAGCTGGAAGGTAAAAAAATACGTCCTGTGCCTCTTTTTCATTCTGAACTGGAGCCAAGAGAGTCGTTAAAAGTCTGACGAAGTAATAGGTTTTATCCGCATATTGAAGCCATAGCGCTTCCAGTATCGTTATTTTATAGACGTTCAAACCAGAAGGAACTTACCGTGAAGAACATCTTGCTGACAATACGGAACGATAATGCAATGCCGAGGCTGATACCTGAAGCTGACTTCAATATAAAACTTAAAATGCCGTCCAAAAATGTTGATCATACCAGGCAGTTTTTGGCGGAAGGGGTCGAGGATATAGCCCTGGACGGTTATGCCCTTAAATCTGGCTATCGTCTGGTCAAGTCGCTCAAGAAAAATCAATATCGGCTGGTCACTACCGGGGATGAGTGTGAAACGGCCTATCTGGTTGAGCTCTTTTTTCGCAACGATATTGTATTCAACAAAGTGAGCTGCACACAAATCAAAGTGTGGCGAACCATCTCGTCAGAACATAACGCCGCAGTGAAAGATTTGGCTAAGTTATTTTTCGCTAACTTGCTAAAAAAATACCATATTGTCGTCTCTGATGAAGAGCATACTTCAGACGGCAAGCGCTTCTGGGAAACCATGGTCGACTGGTCATTTAAAACGGGTTACAACGTCTATACCTCTGACGGCTCAGAAATAAACCGACCTTTGACCGCTATCCAGGATATGAATGATTTCTATGGGCGGTGGGATAATTTTTGTTGGGGCAATTCTTCAGAGGTTCACAGACACAGACTGGTCATGATTAGCAGGGAAGTGTTGTTGCAGTAAGCCGCTCAAATAATTCAAGCTGCCCGCAGGCAACCTGAATTATTCAAACAACAGCCTTAACGCATGATTTTGTCACCACGCGACACGCCGACGATACCTGAGCGAGCAACCTCAACTATCTTCGCAACATCACGAATAGTATCAAGAAACGCGTTTAACTTGTCGCTGGTACCTGCAAGCTGAACGGTGTAGAGCGTTGGCGTAACATCGACAATTTGCCCACGGAAAATTTCGGCCGTCCGCTTCACTTCTTCGCGTCCGTAGCCGCTGGCCTGTACTTTGACCAACATAATTTCCCGCTCAACAAAAGCGCCTTGTCCTAGCTCGCTGACACGTAGTACATCAACCAGTTTATGCAGCTGCTTTTCAATCTGCTCCAGCGCCTTTTCATCACCCACCGTCTGGATGGTCATACGCGAAAGAGTGGGATCGTCGGTCGGCGCAACCGTCAGACTTTCAATGTTATAGCCACGTTGTGAGAACAGGCCGATCACCCGGGATAAAGCGCCGGATTCATTTTCCAGTAACACAGATAATACTCGGCGCATCATTATGTTCTCTCCGTTTTGCTTAACCACATTTCATCCATGCTGCCACCGCGTATCTGCATCGGATAAACGTGTTCAGTGCCATCAACTTTCACATCAACAAATACCAGACGACCGCTACGGACGATTTCCAGCGCTTCCGCCAGTTTGCTTTCCAGTTCTTCTGGTTTGGTAATGTTAATACCGACATGCCCGTAAGCTTCAGCCACGGCAACAAAGTTCGGTAAGGACTCCATATAAGACTGAGAGTGACGGCCGGAATAGATCATGTCCTGCCACTGCTTAACCATACCGAGATAGCGGTTGTTCAGATTCAAGACCAGTACCGCGACACCGTATTGCAATGCCGTCGACAGTTCCTGGATATTCATCTGAATGCTGCCATCCCCTGTCACACAAACGACGGTTTCGTCCGGCAGGGCCATTTTAACGCCCAGCGCCGCAGGTAAACCAAAGCCCATGGTGCCCAGACCGCCTGAGTTAATCCAGCGACGCGGTTTATCAAACGGATAGTACAGTGCTGCAAACATCTGGTGCTGACCGACATCAGAGGTGACGTAGGCTTCACCCTTAGTCAGCCGATAAATCGTTTCGATTGCCGCCTGCGGTTTAATTTCACTGCTGGTGGTATCAAACGCCAGACAGTTACGCGCGCGCCACTGTTCAATACGCTGCCACCAGTCGTTGAGTTCATCGACAGGCTGCTGTGTCGAGTCTTGCCCCAGCAATTCCAGCATTTGGTTCAGGGCTTGTTTCGCATCGCCGACAATCGGAATATCTGCCGCGACGGTTTTAGAGATGGACGTCGGATCGATATCAATATGAATGACTGTCGCATCAGGACAGTATTTGGCTAAATTGTTGGTGGTTCTGTCGTCAAAGCGTACGCCAACAGCAAAGATAACGTCGGAGTTATGCATCACCATATTGGCTTCATAGGTACCGTGCATACCGAGCATGCCGAGCGCCTGCTTATGCGTCGCCGGGAATGCACCCAGTCCCATCAGTGAAGAGACGACCGGAATATTCAATTTTTCAGCCAGCGCGAGCAGTTCGCTCTCACAGGCAGAATTAATCGCCCCACCGCCGACATACATCACCGGTTTTTTCGCCGCCAGCAAAGTATGAATCGCGCGTTTGATCTGTCCTTTATGACCCTGAGTCGTCGGGTTATAAGAGCGCATACTGACTGATTCAGGCCAGATATACGGGAACTTATTCGCCGGATTCATGATGTCTTTCGGTAAATCAACGACCACAGGCCCTGGTCGGCCACTGCTGGCTAACCAGAACGCTTTTTTAATCACTGCTGGCACATCTTCAACCTGTTTAACCAGGAAGCTGTGCTTTACCACAGGGCGGGAAATACCCACCATATCGCATTCCTGGAAAGCATCGTAACCAATCAGAGAGGTCGCGACCTGACCGGACAACACCACCATCGGGATGGAGTCCATATAAGCCGTAGCAATTCCGGTAATGGCGTTGGTTGCACCAGGACCTGAGGTGACCAGAACGACTCCGGTTTCCCCGGTAGCACGCGCCAGGCCATCAGCCATGTGCACAGCAGCTTGTTCATGGCGCACCAGCACATGATCAATCCCGCCCATTGTATGAAGCGCATCATAAATATCGAGTACTGCGCCTCCCGGATAGCCGAATACTTGCTTTACGCCTTGATCGATTAACGATCGGACGACCATTTCGGCTCCTGACAACATCTCCATTTGCTTTGCCTCCAGGCTCACGTTGATGACTGCACGCAAAAAGGACTCTGCGCCGTCGTTGCCGCCGATGTGCAGCTGACATTTTTCATTTTATTAGTCGTAGTGTGACTAACATAACCGCTCAGACCAGGCCTGGCAAACACGACACCGGGCAGAGCACAGAGGGTCATTTGCCTTGCTCGCTATAAAATAACCGTATTGCAGAGTGATATGCTAATTGTTTGCATGCTGTTAAATTAATATCTCAGCAAGTAAATGAATCGAAGCGAATTGACCACTTATTCACTACAAGTATAAACATTCACGTCAGAAAAAATAAAACCCTATAGCAGAAAATGCCGAATTTGAGTGCAAAAGGAGAAAAATCTGATTCATCGCCGCTGTCTCATACCGGCTGTTTTTTTATCACACGACCCATTGAAAGTACGTTCTTTCTGTTTGTCTGGTTTTATTTTTCCAATATCAAAACCAAAATACGATCAGAAAATCATCGAACTAATCACTGGCTGATTATTTTTCTAACTCCCCGTTTTGTAGCGTAATTCACCAGAACTAGCCCTTATGTAACCCAGGTCATTATTTAATGAAGAGTTGACATACCCCTGCAAATCAAGTACCAATTAGTACATCTTACGAATTACTTGGGGCTTGAATGATGATTCGCACTACCCGCCTACTCGGTCTACTACTAAACGCATCTCATTTGCGCGGTAGACTGGTGGACAGCAATCAGCATTGATTCAAGCCAACAGACAAAGAAACCCGCGCCAAACGCGGGTTTTTTTATGCCTGCGGATAAGGCAACCAGACAGAAAAGGATTACACCATGAGCGAGCAAGTCATTATTTTTGATACCACCTTACGTGACGGGGAACAGGCCTTACAGGCAAGTCTGAGCGTGAAGGAAAAATTGCAAATCGCTATGGCACTGGAGCGTATGGGCGTTGATGTGATGGAGGTTGGCTTCCCGGTCTCTTCTCCCGGTGATTTTGAGTCAGTCCAGACCATTGCCAGAAACATCAAAAATAGCCGCGTTTGTGCCCTGGCACGCTGTGTTGAAAAGGATATCGATGTTGCCGCTGAGTCATTGAAAGTGGCTGAAGCCTTCCGTATTCATACCTTTATCGCCTCTTCACCGATGCATATCGCCACCAAATTGCGCAGCACCCTGGATGAAGTTATCGAACGCGCGGTCTACATGATAAAACGCGCCCGTAATTATACTGACGATGTTGAGTTCTCTTGCGAAGATGCCGGTCGTACTCCGATTGCTGACCTGGCGCGTATGGTCGAAGCGGCTATCAGTGCCGGTGCCACTACCATCAATATTCCCGACACCGTTGGCTACACCATGCCGTTTGAATTCGCCAATCTGATTACCGGATTGTATGAGCGAGTGCCTAATATTGATAAAGCCATTATCTCGGTCCATACCCACGATGACTTAGGTCTGGCTGTCGGCAATGCGATTGCTGCAGTACACGCTGGTGCTCGTCAGGTAGAAGGGACATTGAATGGAATCGGTGAACGTGCGGGTAACTGTTCGCTGGAAGAAGTGATTATGGCAATCAAAGTACGCAAGGACATCATGAACTTGCATACCAACATTAATCACCAGGAAATCTGGCGCACCAGCCAGGCCGTCAGCCAGATTTGTAATATGCCGGTTCCTGCGAACAAAGCCGTGGTGGGTACGGGCGCATTTGCTCACTCATCCGGTATTCATCAGGATGGCGTGCTGAAAAATCGTGAAAACTACGAGATCATGACGCCGGAATCTATCGGCCTGAATCAGGTACAATTGAACCTGACCTCTCGTTCTGGTCGCGCAGCCGTTAAACACCGTATGGATGAAATGGGTTATAAAGAAGATGACTATAACCTGGATAATCTGTACACCGCATTCTTGAAACTGGCCGATAAAAAAGGTCAGGTTTTTGACTACGATTTGGAAGCACTGGCCTTTATTAACAAACAGCAAGAAGAGTCTGAGCATTTTCGTCTGGACTACTTCAGCGTGCAGTCAGCGTCTAATGATATCGCGACCGCCTCAGTTAGACTGGCTTGCGGCGAAGAGTTGTTAAGTGAAGCCGCAAATGGGAATGGTCCGGTTGATGCCGTGTATCAGGCGATTAACCGCGTTACCGGATATAAGATTGAGCTGGCAAAATACAGCTTGAAAGCCAAAGGCCATGGTGAAAACGCACTCGGTCAGGTTGATATTGTTGCAACCTATAATGGCCGTAACTTCCATGGCATCGGCCTGGCGACCGATATTGTTGAGTCCTCCGCTCAGGCGATGGTCAACGTCCTCAACAATATCTGGCGTGCCGGAAAAGTAGAACAAGAATTACAACGCAAAGCTCAACAACAGAATACAGAACAAAATCAGGAAACAGTGTAATGTCTAAAAACTATCAAATTGCCGTTTTACCGGGTGATGGTATTGGCCCGGAAGTAATGGCCCAAGCCCTGAAAGTACTGGATGCGATTCGTCAGCGTTTCTCTCTGCGTATTACCACCAGCACCTATGCTGTGGGTGGCGCGGCAATCGATTTGCACGGTACTCCGCTGCCGTCCGACACCGTTATCGGGTGTGAGGAAGCTGATGCGGTATTATTCGGTTCCGTAGGCGGCCCAAAATGGGAGCACCTGCCTCCTGCCGAACAACCAGAGCGCGGCGCACTGTTGCCATTGCGTAAACATTTCAAACTGTTCAGTAACTTACGTCCGGCTCGCTTGTATCAAGGCCTGGAAGCATTCTGCCCACTGCGCGCTGATATTGCTGCTAATGGCTTCGATATTTTATGCGTTCGTGAACTGACTGGCGGCATCTACTTTGGCCAGCCAAAAGGACGTGAAGGTAGCGGTGCAGAGGAAAAAGCCTTTGATACTGAAGTTTATCATCGCTATGAAATCGAACGCATTGCCCGTATCGCTTTTGAGTCTGCACGCAAACGTCGTAGCAAAGTCACTTCGATTGATAAAGCCAACGTCCTGCAAACTTCCCTGTTGTGGCGCGAAGTTGTCAATGAAATAGCCAAAGAGTACCCGGATGTCGCGCTGTCCCATATGTATATCGACAACGCCACCATGCAGCTGATTAAAGACCCTTCACAATTCGACGTGTTGCTGTGTTCTAACCTGTTCGGTGATATTTTATCCGACGAATGCGCCATGATAACTGGCTCTATGGGCATGCTGCCTTCAGCCAGCCTGAATGAAGAAGGCTTTGGTCTGTATGAGCCTGCTGGCGGCTCAGCGCCTGATATTGCCGGTAAAAATATTGCTAACCCGATTGCACAAATTCTTTCTCTGGCACTGTTGCTGCGTTATAGCCTCGAGGCAGAAGATGCCGCTCTGGCTATTGAAGCCGCGATTAACCGGGCGTTAGAAGAAGGTCATCGTACCGGTGATTTAGCCCGCGAGGGGAATGCAATCAGTACCAGCGAAATGGGCGATATCATTGCTCGTTACATCGCTGAAGGAAAGTAATTATGGCTAAGACTTTATATCAGAAATTGTACGATGCTCACGTGGTGTTTGAAGCCCCACAAGAGACTCCTCTGTTGTATATCGACAGACATTTGGTGCACGAAGTGACTTCTCCGCAGGCATTTGATGGCCTGCGTGCACATGGCCGTCCTGTACGTCAGCCATCAAAAACCTTCGCCACCATGGATCACAACGTCTCTACCCAGACCAAAGATATTAATGCTTCTGGTGAGATGGCCCGTATCCAGATGCAGGAACTGATTAAAAACTGTAACGAGTTTGGCGTCGAGCTGTATGACCTGAACCACCCTTTCCAGGGTATCGTCCATGTTATGGGGCCAGAGCAAGGTATTACGCTGCCCGGCATGACGATTGTTTGCGGTGACTCCCATACCGCCACACACGGTGCCTTTGGCGCGCTGGCGTTTGGTATTGGTACCTCAGAAGTAGAACATGTGCTGGCTACCCAGACTCTGAAACAGGGTCGCGCCAAAACCATGAAGATTGAAGTCAATGGTATTGCCGCTCCTGGTATTACCGCCAAAGATATCGTACTGGCGATTATCGGTAAAACCGGCAGCGCAGGCGGTACCGGTTATGTCGTAGAATTCAGCGGTGATGCGATTCGTGCATTAAGCATGGAAGGCCGCATGACGGTGTGTAATATGGCGATTGAAATGGGTGCTAAAGCCGGTTTAATCGCACCTGATGAAACCACCTTTAATTACGTCAAAGGCCGTCTGCATGCACCTAAGGGCGCTGACTGGGATGAGGCTGTAGCCTACTGGAAAACCTTCAGCAGCGATGCGGATGCCCAGTTCGATAGTATCGTCACCTTAGATGCCGCAGAGATTGCACCGCAAGTGACCTGGGGAACTAACCCGGGCCAGGTGATTTCGGTTACCGACCTTATTCCTAACCCTGAAGCCTTCAGTGACCCTGTTGAACGTGCCTCTGCGGAAAAAGCGCTGGCCTATATGGGTCTGACGCCAGGCGTTCCGCTGACCGATGTCGCGATTGATAAAGTCTTTATTGGCTCTTGCACCAACTCACGTATTGAAGACTTGCGTGCCGCGGCAGAAATTGCCAAAGGCCGTAAAGTCGCTCCAGGCGTGCTGGCGATGGTAGTACCGGGTTCCGGTCCGGTGAAAGCCCAGGCTGAAGCAGAAGGTCTGGATAAGATCTTTATCGAAGCCGGTTTTGAATGGCGTTTACCTGGCTGTTCCATGTGTCTGGCGATGAACAATGACCGTCTGAACCCAGGCGAGCGCTGCGCATCAACCAGTAACCGTAACTTTGAAGGTCGTCAGGGCCGCGGTGGGCGTACCCATCTGGTCAGCCCGGCAATGGCTGCCGCAGCTGCGGTTTCTGGTCATTTCGCTGATATCCGTACATTGAAATAAGAGGCACTACCATGGCAGAGAAATTTATTAAACATACCGGCCTGGTCGTTCCGTTAGACTTAGCGAACGTCGATACTGACGCCATTATCCCGAAGCAGTTTTTGCAGAAAGTGACCCGCACCGGTTTTGGTGCGCACCTGTTTAACGACTGGCGTTTTCTTGATGATGCAGGCCAGCAGCCAGACCCGAATTTTGTACTGAACTTCCCTCAGTATAAAGGGGCGTCGATTCTGTTAGCGCGCGAAAACTTTGGCTGTGGCTCTTCTCGTGAGCATGCGCCTTGGGCGTTGACTGACTACGGTTTTAAAGTGGTGATTGCACCTAGCTTTGCCGATATCTTCTACGGCAACGCCTTTAATAACCAGTTACTGCCGGTGAAATTAAGCGACGCGGATATCGACAGTCTGTTTAAGCTGGTCGCGGAAAATCAGGGCATAAGTTTTGTCGTTGATCTGGAAGCCGGTACCGTTCAGGCGGGCGATCGGGTCTATCATTTCACTATCGATGCGTTCCGCCGTCACTGCATGCTTAACGGCCTGGACAGTATCGGTCTGACGCTGCAACACGAAACTGAAATTTCCCGTTACGAGAAAGAATTACCGGCATTTATGCAGTAATGATGTGATGCAGGTTGCCTGAACTATTCAGGCAACCTGAACTATTCAGGCAACCTGAACTATTTAGGGTATGTATATCCTAAATATCTGTATGTATATCCTAAATATCTTTTACTCGCCCAATCAGATACAGCGCAGTAATCGATAACAGCGCGATACCCCAGTAGACAGCAGCGTGGCCGAAGTTTTGCGCCAGTGCGCCCTGTAATACCCCCGCCAGAATCACACCGGTTGAAATACTGTTAGTAAATAACGTGGTCGCTGAGCCCGCTTTACCCGGCATCAAGTCCTGGAACCACAGC
>Ga0308165_1006704_pt1 | contig 10008 bp, 11 predicted proteins | sample PhyWR2_FD_201032 | JGI IMG/M metagenome (GOLD analysis project Ga0308165, IMG submission 201032) | Phyllosphere microbial communities from UC Gill Tract Community Farm, Albany, California, United States - DLSLW.R2 | ecosystem: Host-associated > Plants > Phyllosphere > Unclassified | place: USA... | reverse complement strand
CTGTGCCCGCGAGGTCGCGGCGCAGGTCGGTGAGCAGCGCGCGCAGGCCCTCACGGCCCGCGTCGGTCGCACCGAGGAGCTCGATGCGCACGCCCGCCGCGCCGATGTGCGCCTTCACCTGGACGGGTCCGAGGCTGTCGGGCGTCACCTGCAGGGTGAGGGTGTGCTCGCCGGGGGCCGCGTGGCGCAGCGCGACGAGAGGTCCACGGACCTGCTCGGCGAGGGACGGTGCCTGGGCGGCCACCGGGACCTGGGGAGCAGCGGCGACCCGCTCACCCGGAGCCGTCGGCGTGAGCCCGGCGAGAGTCTGGGAGAACGTGCTCGTCGAGGTGGTCGGGCTCGCGGACGCCGGGGCTGCGGCGGCAGCACCACCGGCTGCGGTCTCGGTCGAGGCCGAGCCAGAGCCGCCCTGCGACAGGTCGGCGCCCTGGGCGGACGACGCGTCGGTCGCGGTCGCCGCCACAGCACCGCGTGCTGCGGCCGTGTCTGCCCCAGCGGAAGCCGGGGTCCCCGGGCGAGCCGTCGTCGTGGTCTCTCCGGCGACGCCTCCCGCCGAGGCTCCAGCCTGGGCGGCGACCGGGGCGGACGACGCGACCTGCTGGTCGGTGGCCGGTGCGGAAGGTGCCTGCTGATCGATCGCAGCGGCAGCGGCCTGGGCCGCAGCAGCACCGGCTGCCGGCGCTGCCTGGACAGCCGGGACCTGGGCCGCCGCGTCGGTCTCGGCTCCGGTCGTCGCAGCCGGCGCTGCGGCCGACGCCTGCGGGTCGGCGACCACGACAGCCCCGGCCGCGGCGAGCTGCTGGGCGAGGAGCGTGGCGGCGTCAGCCGGCACGGCCGGGACCGTCACCGGGGCGACGGTCCCGCTCGTGGCATCGGCGGTAGGCGCAGCGTCGGTCGGGGCCGCCGCGCTCGTCGACGTCGCGTCGTCGCTCGGTGCCGTGGCGCCGGTCGTGCTGGCGGACGTGGACGTCCCCTCGGACGACTCGGTCGACCGGGCCGTCCCGGCCCCGGGCGTCCGCGGCTTCGGCATGCCGAGGTCGTGGCCCGGGCGCTCGCGCTGGAGCGTCGAGGGTCCACGGTCCGTCGAGAGCTCGGTGCGGCGCGGCTGCACCGCCTCGAGCCTGCGGGGCTGCACGGGCTCGGGTCGCTCGACGGGGCGCTGGGCCGGGCGCCGCTGGTCGGCAGCCCTGTCGGTCTGGGAGCGGCTGAGCGCAGCCGCGAAGGCGTCGCCGCTGGACGACGACGCGCTGCGCGGCGCTGAGGCCGGCTGGGCGCCGCGGACGCCGAGCGTCGAGAGGGTGGTCGGGGCGGTCATGCGGCATCTCCCAGGAGTGCGGTCATGGACGAGCGGTCGGCGGCGCTGCTGGCGAGCAGCTGCTCGACCTGGGCCGCGGTCGAGAGGGCGGGTGCTGCGGCCGCTGCTGCGGCGGCAGCCTCGGAGGCTGTCGGCAGGACGCGGCGGATGGCCGTCGGTGTCTCGTAGACGTCGCGCTCGCGCACCCTGTCTCCGGGCTTGGGCGCGTCGATCATGCGACCCTCGCCGAGGTAGATGCCGATGTGCGAGCCGCCGTCGAAGACGAGCAGGTCGCCCGGCTCCGCCTGGTCGAGGGAGGCCACGGGGGTCCCCTGCGTCATCTGCTCGCGGGCGACGCGCGGCATGTCGACGCCGAGGGCCGAGAGCGAGAGCTTGACCAGACCAGAGCAGTCGAGCCCCTGCGGGGTCGCGCCGCCCCACACGTAGGGGACGCCCACGTACTTGCGGGCCTCGGCGACGAGGTCGGCGCCCGTCGGTCCGGTCGCCGACGCGGGTGCCGGGGCGACCGCGGCCGCACCCGAGAGCGCGGCGAGCTGGGTCGCGAAGTCCTGCGAGGTCCCGGTCGACGCCGACGCACCGGTGAGGGCCTGGACGGCGGACGTCGTGCTCGTCGTCGCGAGGGAGGCACCGGCCGCAGACGTCGCGGTCGAGGCCGATTCCGAGCCGAGCACCGCGACGCCCATGGCCTGCTGGGCGGTCGGCTGGGTCAGGCTGCGGATGCTCGACTGGATCTGGCTGATCCGGCCCATCGCCTCGACGGCGCTCATGACTCTCCTCGGGTTCCGTCGGTCGTGGGAGCTGCGGGTGAGGCCGGGCCGGTCGTGCGGGACCCGATCTCGTCGAGCACGATCTGCTCCTGGCGGAGGTCTTCGACAGCCTCGCGCTCGGTGTGCTTCTCGGAGAGCTTCTCGAGCGGCACGAGCTGACGGCGGGTCTGGGTCCAGGCGTCCTCGCGGCGGGTCACCTCGATGCCGGCGAGCTCGGTCGCGGCGCCGGCCTCAGAGGCCAGGCTGCGCAGCGCGGCCCGGGTGGCGACCGAGGACAACCAGGCACCGGCCTCTTCGACGGGGTCGAAGCCGTGGTCGGCGAGGGCCCCGTCGGCCCGGCTCTGACGCTGCGCGGCGGCGCGACGCGCGGCGTGCGCGACGGCGAGGTCCGCGGCGGCCTGGTCTTCCTGCAGCTTGCGGAAGCGCAGCAGACCGGCGAGGCGGAAGGGGCGGCTCATGCGGCCACCCCCATGCCCTGCACGAGGCCGCGGAGCGCAGCCCACGACTGCTCGGACGGCGCGGGCTCGTCGACACCCTGCTGCAGGAATGCGTCGATCTGGCCCTGGTGGGCCAGGGCGGCGTCGACGAGAGGGTTGCTGCCCTGCACGTAGGCGCCGACGTCCACGAGGTCCTGGACCGCGCGCCGGGCCGACATCACCTTGCGCAGGGCGGTCGCGTCGGCGCGCTGCTGCGGGCTGGTGACACGTGTCGCCACGCGCGAGATCGAGCCGAGGGCGTCGATGCTCGGGAAGTGCCCGGCCACGGCGAGGCGCCTGTCGAGCACGACGTGGCCGTCGAGGATCGAGCGGGCCGCGTCGGCGATCGGCTCGTTGTGGTCGTCGCCGTCGACCAGGACCGTGTAGATGCCCGTGACCGAGCCGCGCGCGGAGGTGCCGGCACGCTCGAGGAGCTCGGCGAGGACCGAGAAGGTGGAGGGCGGGTAGCCGCGGGTCGCGGGGGGCTCGCCGACCGACAGACCGATCTCGCGCTGGGCCATCGCCACACGGGTGAGCGAGTCCATCATGAGCACGACGTCCTGGCCGGCCTCGCGGAAGGACTCGGCGATCCGGGTCGCGACGAAGGCTGCACGCAGGCGGACGAGCGCGGGCTCGTCGGAGGTGGCGACCACGACGACAGACCGGGCCAGGCCCTCGGGCCCGAGGTCGTCCTCGAGGAACTCGCGGACCTCACGGCCACGCTCGCCGACGAGGGCGATCACGCTGATCGCCGCGTCGGTGCCGCGGGCGACCATCGAGAGGAGCGTCGACTTGCCGACACCCGAGCCTGCGAACAGGCCCATGCGCTGGCCGCGGCCCACGGTGGTGAGGGTGTCGAGGGTGCGCACGCCGAGGGTGAGCGGCTGCGCGACGCGCTGACGCTCGAGGGGGTGCGGCGCCTTGCCGTCGAGCGGCACGGAGGACGTCCCGACGAGCGGGCCCTTGCCGTCGAGCGGACGACCGAGACCGTCCACGACGCGGCCCAGCAGACCGGCGCCGACGGGGACCTGGAGCGCGCCGCCTGTCGTGCGGGCCTGGAGCCCGGGGCGGATGCCGCGCATCGCGCCGAGGGGCATGCAGCGGGCCGTCGACCCGGTGACGGCCACGACCTCGGCGAGCATCGACGCAGACTCGGGCGAGGAGCCGCGGCCCTTCTCGCCGAGGGTGAGGACGTCACCGAGGGCGCAGTCGAGACCGACCACGTCGAGGGACAGACCGACGGCCGCGCTGACCTGGCCGACCCGCTCGGGCCGCGCCGCGCCCAGCACGCCGGACCAGGCGGCCGCGGCCGACGGGGTCGGGTGCGGGGCCGTCGTCGCGGACCGCTCGGCGGTCGCCAGGTCGGCGGTCATCGGGGCTCGTCCGAGGGGACGAGCTCGACGCTCGTGCGCAGCGCCTCGACGGCGCGGGTGAAGGCCACCTCGATGCGGGCGTCGAAGAACCCGCCCTCGAAGGTGCTCACGGCGTCGCCGCGGGACAGCGAGGGGTCGGCCACGAGGACCACGCCGTCGAGGGACGGCAGGTCCTGCGTGCCGCGGGCGCTCTCGGCGGCGCGGACCGCAGCGAGGTCGGCGGGGTGCAGACGGACCGTCTGCACCTGGACGTCGTGCGGGACGTCGAGGGCGCGGGCGAGCGCCGCACGGGCCGACCGCTCGGTGTCGGCGAGCTCGGTCGCCAGGACAGCGCGGGCCAGCTCGACGGCACCCGTGTAGAGGAGACCGCGGGCGTCGTCGAGGACCGGGATCACCCGCGCCGCAGCACCCTGCGCGGCACGGTTGAGCACGGCGACGGCTGCGGCGTGCTCGGCGGTGCGGGCGGCCTCGGCCGCGCGCGCCTCGGCGACCAGGCGCTGGTGCAGCGTCTCGGTCGCCGCGGCTGCGGCCCGGCTGCCGGCGGCGAAGCCGGCGGCGTAGCCGGCCACGCGGGCCCGCTCCTGGGTGTCGCGGACACGGTGGTCCTCGACGACTGTGAGCCTGGCGGAGCCGAAGGTGGGGGCGTCAGGACACATACTCGTCCTCGCCCTCGCGGCGGATGACGATCTGGCCGCTCTCCTCGAGGCGTCGGATGACCTGGACGATCTCCGCCCGTGCCTCCTCGACCTGCGACATGCGGACGGCGCCGAGCAGCTCGATCTCCTCGAGCAGGTTCTCGCTCGCGCGCTCGGACAGGTTGCGGAGCACGGCGTCGCGCTCCCCCGGACCAGCACCCTTGAGGGCGAGGGCCAGGTTCGCGGACTCCACACCGCGCAGCACGAGCTGGAGCGCGCGGTCTTCGAGCAGCACGATGTCGGCGAAGACGAACATCCGCGAGCGCACCTCTTCGGCGAGCTCGACGTCGCGGGTCTCGAGTCCTTCGAGGATGAGCTTCTCGGTGCCCGGGTCGGCGCGGTTGATGATCTCGACGAGAGGACCGACACCACCCACGGCCGAGGTCTCCCGCGGGGTGAGGACGGCCGAGGCCTTCTTGTGGAGGGAGTCGGCGACGACCATGACGACGTCGGGCGCGGCACGCTCCATGAGCGCGATGCGGTGCGCGACCTCGCCCTGGGTCTCGTTGGGCAGCCCGGCGAGGATCGCCGAGGCGTGCTCGGGACGCAGGTGCGCGAGCACGAGGGCCATCGTCTGCGGGTGCTCGCCGTTGAGGAGCGCGAGGACCTGGCGGGCGTCGGCCTGCTGGAGGAACTCGAAGGGCTGGCCGGCCATGCTCGTGGCGAGACGGTCGAGGAGCTCTTGCGCCTTGACGCCGCCCATCGAGGCCTCGAGGAGCTGCTGGGCGAAGCCGAGGCCGCCGTTGCTGATGCTCGAGCCGCCACCGAGGGTCACCGCGTGGAACTCGGCGATGACCTCGTCGGCCATGTCGCGGTCGACCCGCTCCATGCGCAGGATCTCGGCGGTGAGCTCTTCGATCGACTGCTCGTCGAGCTGGGCCATCACCTTGGCCGCACGGTCGCGGCCGATCTGCATGAGGACGAGGGCGGCCTTCTGGGTCCCGGTCAGGGTCGCGGTGCTCATACGGAGGACCTCTGGTCCATCCAGCCGCGGAGCAGCTCGGCGACCTGCTCAGGCTGCTCGTCGACGAGGAGGGCCACGTCGTTGCGCTTGCGCTCGATGCTGATCTGCTCGGCTGAGGGCAGCTCGGGGACCTCGGGCAGCTCGAGGAGCTGGGTGTCGAGGTCGGCGGGCTCGAGGGCCAGCGGCTCGTCCATGATCGGCAGGTCACCGAGGTCGAGGGACTCGCGCGGGTCGGCACGGTTGCGGTTGCGGCGGGCCAGGAAGATCGCGAGCAGGATCACCGCGAGCAGCGCGGCGCCGGCGATGATGAGGGTGCGCATCATCTGGCTTCGTGCGGCGGCCTCGTCGGCGGCCGCGGCGGCGTCGAGGGCGGCCTGGGCCGACTCGGCGCTCGAGGTGTCGAAGGGCATCTGCGAGACGGTCACGACGTCGCCGCGTGCCTCGTCGAAGCCGGAGGCGGAAGAGACCATCGCCTGCAGCTGGGCCATGTCGACCGCAGCGGCAGCGGCCGCGTCGACGGCCACGGAGACCGACTGACGACGGACCGTGCCGGGCGCCGTGACGGTGTGCTCGGTGAGCTTGTCGACGGCGTTGTTGGCCTCGTTGGTCTCGTTGGTGTAGCTGCCGTCACCGGCGCCCTCGCCGACGGGGACCTGGATGTTGTCTGGTCCGAGCACGCCCGTCGCGGGGTTGCCGGTGCCTGTGTAGTTCTCCGTCGTGCTGCGCTCGGTGAGCGGGAGGACGCCCTCGGCGCTCGAGAAGGACTCCTGGGTCCGCTCGGTCGCGTCGTAGTCGAGGTCGGCCGTGACGGTGACGACGGCCTTGCCCTGCCCGACGATCGGCTCGAGCATCGACTGGATCGACTGCGCGACCCGCTGCTCGTACTCGACGGTCTGCTTGTTGGCGCCGCCGGCGGCGAGGCCGGTCCCGACAGCGGAGAGCACGGTGCCCGAGGCGTCGATGACGGCGACGTCGGTCGCCTTCATGCCCTCGACGCTCGCCGAGACGAGGTTGACGATCGACTGCACCTGGTCGTCGGTCAGCGTGACGCCGGAGCGGGTCTTGACGAAGACCGACGCCGTCGGGTCGGTCGCCTCGTCGACGAAGACCGACTCGGCCGGCATCGCGAGCTTGACCGTCGCGAGCTCGACGCCCTCCATGGAGGAGACCGTCTTGCCCATCTCGCCCTCGAGGGCGCGCTTGTACGTGACGTCCTGCTGGAACTCCGAGGAGGTCATGCCCATGTCGTCGAGCAGCGAGTAGCCGCCGTCGGCCGAGGGGGACATCCCGCTCGCCGCGACCTTGAGGCGCATGTCGTAGACCGACTCGGTCGGGACCAGGACAGTCGAGCCGCCGTTGGTCAGCTGGTACTTGACGCCCTGGGTGGTGAGCTGGTCGACGATCGCGCTGGCGTCGGCCGGTGCGAGGTCGGTGTAGAGCGGGGAGAACTGGGGACGGTTGAACCACATGCTCAGGGCGACGACGCCGACGACGGCGACCGCGAGGCCGATGAGCGCGAGGGTGCGCTGGGCGACCGTGAACTCACGGATGGACGAGGTGACCCGGCCCAGCGCGGAGGTGATCTGCTGCGGCATCAGGCCTGCATCCTCATGATCTCGGAGAAGGCCTCGACGGCCTTGTTGCGGACGGCGGCGGTGAGCTCGAGGGTCACCTTCGCCTCGGTCGAGGCGATCGTGTAGTCGTGGATGTCGTCGAGGTCACCGGTGACGGCCTTGACCGCGAGGGCGTTCGAGGTGTCCTGGAGCGACTGCAGGTTCGAGACCGCGCCCGTGAGGACGTTCCCGAAGGCGTTGGAGGTCTCGGCGGTGCCCGAGGTGCTGGGCACCCCGATGACGTCGGGGCCCGACAGGTAGCCGGTCGGCGAGACGCCGCCGGCGCCAGAGAGGGAGATTCCCTCGATCGCAGGGATGCTCATCAGCCTCGTCCGATCTGCAGTGCTGCTTCGTAGGTGGCCTTCGCGCGGTCGACGACCGACGCGTTCGCCTGGTAGCCGCGCTGGGCCATGATCATCTGGGACATCTGCCCGGCCATGTCGACCTCGGGGTACTTGACGTAGCCCTCGCCGTCGGCGAGCGGGTGGTCGGGCTCGTAGACCATCCGGCCCTCGGCGCTGCCGAGCTCGATGCCGGCGACCTGGACGCCCTGGCCGTTCTCGGGGTAGCCGACCGCGCTCGCCACGACGTAGCGGGCCTGGAAGGCCGCCTCGTCGGAGGGGCGGACGGTGTTGATGTTGGCGAGGTTGTCGCTCACCGCGTCGAGCCACTTGCGGTTGACGGTCATGCCTGTGCTGGCGATGCCGATCGCTCCGAAGGTTGTCATCAGCTGGTCCTCATGGCTGTTCGGAGGGACGAGAAGGTGCCGTCCACCGCTTGGGTGGCCAGCTGGTAGCGCAGGTTGGTGTCGACGTTGAGCAACGTCTCCGCGTCGAGGTTGACGTTGTTGCCGTCAAGACGCGTGGGCTCGAGGGAGCGGGCCTCGGTGGGCTTGGCCGCACCGGTGCCGCGGCGTACCGCGGAGGCGAGCTCGCTCTCGAAGGAGACACGGCCCGCGAGGTAGTTCGGGGTGTTGATGTTCGCGACGTTGTTCGCGATCACCCGCTGGCGCAGGGCAAGGCCGTCCAGAGCGCTGTTGAGCGCGACGAAGGTCACTGAATCGAACACGACTATCCCCACGTGATGGTGACTGATCGGCCGATCCATGGCCTCCTGCGCGAGCCTTCCTGGCTCGTAAAGCACTATCGTCAGGTCCTCGCAACCCATGAGGGTTTTCTCACCCCCGGGTGAGAGGACCTGTTCTTTCACCCGACGGCGTCGAGGTACACCGCCGTCGTCGTGTCGTTCGTGCGCATGGAGCTGACCGCGCGCAGGTGCGCCCGAGCGGTGCTGGCGGCCTCTTCGAGCCGCTGCGTGAGCTCCAGCTGACGGTCGAGGATCGTCACGGCGCGGTCCGCGAGACCGGCCGGGATCGGTCCGAGCCCGGCTGGCGGCGTCCAGGAGAGGTCGGGCAGCACATCCGAGTCGTCGATCAAGAACCCCGGGGCGACAAGAGCCTCTGCCTGGTCCATCGACCTGTCGAGCTCGTCGAGCGCGGCCTCCCACGCGGACCGCACGGGGGCCGGAGCCTCCGGCGGCGTGGAGACAGTCTCTGGTGCGGACACCAGCACAGGCACGAGAGCCTGCTCGGTCCGGTCGGCCGTGAGAGCCTCAGCCGACACCGAGCACTCCCCCGGTCTGCTGCGGTGCACCGACCGTGGCCAGCTCGCCGGTCCGGCGCGTCGCGCCGCCGAGCTCGGCGGCGGCCTCGTGCCAGGCGGCCCGGAGCGGCTCGACCACGGCCCGGCACTGCTGCGTGCGGTCGGCGTCGTGGGTGATGTTGGCCTGCACGAGCTCACCCATGAGGTGGGTGTACAGGGACTGCAGCGCCGGGCCGCCGGACCACGCCTCGACGTCGAGGGTGACCATCAGCTCGGCCAGGATGTCCTGCGCGTGCAGGAGCTGGACGTTCGCCTCGGCGGCGTCGCCGGCACGCTGCGCCTTCTCGGCCCTGTCGAGGTCGAGGACCATGCGGTCGTACAGCATGGTCAGGAGGCGAGCAGGGGTGGCGCTGAGGACGGCATCGCTGAGGAACCGTGCGCGCTGTGCTTCGGAGCTCATCATGTTGCTCATGTGGTCCTCATCGGCAGCAGACCGGGCGGTGTGAGAGAAGCGGGCGACCGAAGATCGACTCCTGGTCGGGAGACCAGCCCGGGGCCGGACCGTCAGAGCCGGCGGGGGGGGATCAGTTCCAGGTGGGCAGCGACGAGACCTGGCCGGCGAGCCAGCTCGACTGCGACTGGAGACCGCTGAGCGTCACCTCGAGGGAGGCGTAGGTGCGCTCGAGCCCGGACCTGCGGGTGGTCAGACGACGGTCCCAGTCGCTCACCTGCTCGGTGAGGTTCTTGGTGAACGATTCCTGGCTCTTGATCTTCTGCGTGAGGCTGCCGTCGATCGGGCTCGAGATCTTGGTCGCCGTCTCGGCCACCCGCTCGGCGAGCCCGGAGACGACCTTCTGGACCTTGGCCGGGTCGCTCGCGAGGGCCTCCGCGAACTTCGCCTGGTCGAAGGTGAAGGCGCCGTCTCGTCCCAGCACGATGCCGACCTCGGAGGGCGAGATGCCGTCGACGGGGTAGGCGAGGGCCGAGGTGAGGGACTGCTGGATCCCGCGGGTCGCACTGTCGCCCGAGAGCACCCCTCCGGCGATGACCGTCCGTCCGTCGTCCGACGTCGTCGTGGTGGTCGCGGTCCGCGAGGTGATCTCGGAGAGCACGACGCCCATCGAGCCGACGAGGTCGGAGGCGAGCTTGGTGAGGGCCGCGTCGTTGCGCGTGGTGGTCACGGTGACGGGTGCGGTCTCGAGGG
>Ga0308165_1006701_pt1 | contig 10011 bp, 6 predicted proteins | sample PhyWR2_FD_201032 | JGI IMG/M metagenome (GOLD analysis project Ga0308165, IMG submission 201032) | Phyllosphere microbial communities from UC Gill Tract Community Farm, Albany, California, United States - DLSLW.R2 | ecosystem: Host-associated > Plants > Phyllosphere > Unclassified | place: USA... | reverse complement strand
CGCCCCTTCGACTATGCCGTCCCGGAGCCGCTGGACCAGGCTGCCCAGCCTGGAACCCGGGTGAAGGTCAAGTTCAATGGCCAGGACCTCAGCGGATTCCTCCTTGAGCGGGTGGAGGAGTCCGACGCCGGACACACCTTGGTTCCCTTGGCGAAGGTTGTGTCCCCGGTCCAGGTCCTCACGCCCGCCGTCAGGGACCTTGCCACCGCCGTTGCTGCCCGTTACGCCGGTACGGTCAGCGATGTCCTCCGCTTGGCGGTGCCCCCGCGGGTGGCCAAGCTGGAAAAGGACTACCCCGACTCGCTGGGTGCAAAGGAGGCGGTTCCTGCGCCCGAAGCTGCCGGAACCCCCGCCGTTTCCGCCTGGCGTGAGTACCGCACAGGTGCTGCGTTCCTGCGGCACCTGGCTGGCGGGGGATCGCCCCGCGCCGTCGTCAACCCCCTGCAGGGGTACGGTCCCGCGGGCTGGCCGGACCTGCTGGCCCAGGCCTCTGCTGCCGCCTACACCTCCGGTAGGGGCTCGGTGCTGGTGGTACCCGACTACCGGGACCTGGACCGGCTCGAGGAAGCGCTCGAAAGGCTGGTCCCGGCCGAGGCGGTGGCCCGGCTCACCGCCCACGACGGGCCCACCCCGCGGTACCGCAATTTCCTCCGACTCTTGGCCGGCACTGCGAAGATCGCCATCGGCACAAGGTCCGCCGCCTTCGCGCCTGTTCAGGACCTGGGGCTGGTGGCCTGCTGGGACGACGGCGACGATCTTCACATCGAGCAGCGCGCACCATACGCCCATGCCCGGGAGGTCCTGCTTCTGCGGGCCGAGCAGGAAGGCGCTGCCTGCCTGCTTGCAGGCCATGCCCGCAGCACCGAAGTGCAGCGGTTGGTGGAAGCCGGCTGGGCCGTCCCGGTCGAAACCGAGCGTGGAACCCTCCGCAGGACCGTTGCCCGCGTCGTCAGCACTGCCGACAGCTTCGAACAGGCGCGGGATCCACTGGCCACCCTCGCCCGCCTCCCGCACGCCGCGTGGCAGGCGGCCAAAGAAGGACTGGAGCGCGGCCCTGTGCTGGTGCAGGTGGCCAGGGCAGGCTATGCGCCCTCGCTGGTATGCGAAACGTGCCGTGCACCGGCTCGCTGCGCCCACTGCCAGGGACCCCTGGCGCTGGGTGGAACATCAGCGCTGCCGCAGTGCCGCTGGTGTTCCACCCCGGCACCGGACTGGAGGTGTTCCCACTGTGGGGGCAGGCGGCTGCGCAAGGGCGCCACCGGGGTTCTGCGCACTGCCGAGGAGCTTGGCCGAGCATTTCCCGGCACCACAGTCATCACGTCCTCCGGCGACCAGGTGAAGGCCAGGGTGGGGGCGGGCAAGGCGCTGGTGGTGGCCACCGTCGGCGCCGAACCTGTCGCAGAGGGCGGTTATGCTGCTGCCCTGCTCCTGGACGGCGATTCCCTGCTCCGCCGCGAAACCCTCCGTGCAGGAGAAGACACCGTGCGGCGCTGGTTCAATGCTGCAGCGCTGGTCCGTCCCGCCCCGGACAAGGGGCTGGTGGTGGTTACGGCCTCGGACGCGGCAGCAACCGGCGCCCTGCTGCGGTGGGACCCGGCAGGTTACGCCCAGCGCGAGCTGTCCCTCCGGATGGAGCTGCAACTGCCGCCGGCTGTGCGGATTGCTTCCGTGACGGGGCCGCGGGCTGCCGTGGAACACTACACCGGTGCCGTGGAAGCCGGCCTCGCACGCGCCGGCATAACGCTGCGCACTGCGGGCCCGGCGCCGCTGCTGCTGACTGCACCGCCCTCCGGCAGGCGCTCAGCCGAGGACGTACGGACCCTGCTGTTCTTCCCTTACGGCCAGGCGGCCGCCGTCGTCCGCGTCCTCAGGGTCACCCGGGCAACCGTAGCAGCCAAACGGACCACCGACCCGGTGCAGCTCCGCCTCGACGGTGTCGACGTGCTTTAGGTCCGGCGCCTTTTCGCCATGACTTCGTGGGCCGCGTCCACCAGCTGGCGTGCCGATTCGTCCCAGCTGAATTCGCTTGCCCGCGCAATGGATCGCCGGGACATGTCCTGCCAGTGCGCGTCATCCTGCAGTCGCGCCACCGCGTCGGCGAACTGCTTCGGGGACTCCGGGTCCACGTAGAGCGCTGCGTCCGCACCAACTTCCCGGAAAATCGGAATGTCGCTGGCGATCACCGGGGTGCCAAGCGCCATGGCCTCGACCAGGGGAAGCCCATACCCCTCGGCCCTGGAGAGGCTCACCAGTGCGGTGGCCCGCCGCAGCAGGGCGTCATACTCCGCATCCGTCACCCCGTTGTGGAACACCACCGAGGCGCCCGGCGGGATGATTTGTTCCAGCTCGGCGCGCCGCTGCGGCGTTATGCGGCTGAGCAGGTGCAGGGTGTAGCCGGGCAGGCCGGCCATGCCCGCCACCATGGTGTCCACGTTCTTGTACGGCATGAACGAGCCCATGTAGATGATCGTCTTGTCAGTACCATCGTCCGGGTTGCGGGGTTCCTGGGCCGGCTGCGGGGCGTTGGCGATGATGCGCACGGGCCGGCGCGTCAGCCGGTACTTGGCCATCAGCGCCTCGGTGGTGCGGCTGATGGTGGCCACGATATCGGCGCGGTTGAGGAGCAGGCGCTGCGGCCAGAACGCCTTGTGGTATAGCCGCCAGAGCAGGCGCACGGGTCCGGGCAGGAAGCCCGGGGGAGTGGGGTGCTCGTAGTAGATGAGGTCGTGCAGCGTAAGGATGAGGCCGTACTTGCGGCCCCACGTGCCCATGGTCTGCATGGGGCACACCACCACGTCCGCTCCGATGCCGTTGACCGTCCGGGCGACGAACAGCTCACGGGGGGAGAGCGGGCTGCTGATGAGCGTGTACGGAACGTCCGGAAGGAGGGCCAGTTGCCGGACATCGGAGACCAGCATGGACACGTCGGCGATCTTCGCCGTGGCAGCAATCAGGCTTGCTCCGTAGCGGCTGATGCCGTCGTGGTGGTCGGTGCGGGTGAAACGTGCATCGATGACAATCTTCACGCGGGGTGGTCCTTCAGGAAGCTGCGGATGTAGCGGGCGGCCGGTTCCGGCGTTTCGTAGTGGATCAGGTGTCCGACGCCGGGTATCACCTTCAGCTGCCCGTCCGGCAGCAGGGCCAGGAGGCGGTGCTGGTTGGGAAGGGTGGCAATTTCGTCTTTTTCGCCGGCGATCAGCAGCACGGGAAGTTCCAGGCGTTCGGCCACCTCTGCCACATGGTTGCTGACGGAGGCGGTGAAGGACTCCAGCAGGCTGTCCCGGTCGGCGAAGGAACTGAAATAGGCGTGGTGCTGGCCATGAATGAAGGCGCGCAGCTCCATGTCGCGCGTCTTGGCCATGGTTTCGCTCATCACCCGCACGATCAGCGGATTGCGCAAAAGCGCCAGGCCCGGCTTCCGGGGGAGGCGTGCCGCCAGCCGGTAGTAGAGCACGGCCAGCCGGGTCATCACGCCTTTGGGTCCTTCCAGCGCCGGGGCGGCGATGGGGTTGACCAGGATCAGGGGCTTTACGGCATCCGGGTTGTTGGCTGCGAAGTGTGACGCCACGATGGAGCCGAAGGAATGTCCCAGCAGCACGGTGTCCGGTCCCAGGCCCTGGGACGCCATGAAATCGGTGATGAACTGCCCGTAACGCTCCACTGAGTGCGCGTCCTGGACAAAGGCGTCTGAACTGCCAAAGCCGGGCAGGTCCGGCATGATGATGCGCATGTCCGGGAGCTGGTCCGCGACGCGCAGGAGCCCGTGGTGGTCGCCGCGGAATCCATGGACCACCAGGATGGTCCGGGTATCCGGCGTCTCTTCGAGGGGCTGGTAGGTCCAGAAGGCCACCGTTCCGCCGTCGAGGATCACCGTGGAGGCGGACGTGCGGGCGGCGAGGCCGGGACTCAGGTACTTGGGCGCAGGGGATGTTTCCGGGTTCACGGTATCCATGCCGGGCCTAGTTGACGTTGTCCGGATGGGAGCCGGTCCGCTGCCCGCGATCCAGCTCCTTGATGGCCACCAGATCGCGCTCTGAAAGCTCGAAATTGAAGACGTCGAGGTTCTCCCGGATCCGCGCTTCGGAGCTGGCCTTGGGAATGGCGATATTTCCCAGCTGCATGTGCCAGCGGAGGATCACCTGCGCGGGCGTTTTGCGGTGCTCGGCGGCGCAGGCCTGGATGACGGGGTCGGCAAGGACCTGGCCGCGGCCCAGCGGGCTCCATGCTTCCGTGCGGATTCCGAGTTCCGCGTGCTTGCTGCGCAGTTCTTCCTGCTGCAGCCAGGGGTGAAGCTCAATCTGGTTGACGGCGGGGACCACTTCAGCGCTTTGCAGCAGGCGGTCCAGGTGCGCCGGCTGGAAATTGCTGACGCCAATGGCGCGGACCCGGCCTTCGCGGTACAGGGTTTCCAAGGCGCGGTAGGTTTCGGGGAACAGGCCGCGGCGCGGACAGGGCCAGTGGATCAGGTACATGTCCACGTAGTCCAGGCCCAGGTTGACCATGGAGTCGTCGAAGGCCCGCAGGGTTGCATCGTAGCCGTGGTGGTCATTCCACACCTTCGTCGTGACGAACACGTCTTCCCGGCCAAGCGGCGGAAACAGTTCCCCGGAACCACCATTGCCTTCCCCGGCGCCCAGCTGGGAACTGATGCCCCTGGCCACCCCGGTTTCGTTGCCATACATGGCGGCCGTGTCGAAGTGCCGGTACCCGGCGGCGAGCGCGGTGGCTACCAGGCCTTCCGCGTCTTTTGCCGGCACCTTGTAGAGCCCGAAGCCGAGCTGGTCTATCAGCACGCCGTTGTTCAGGCTGAGTCGGGGTGAGGTTCTCATGGCATCGACTCTACCCACTTCAGCTGGTCAGTCCCTCGTAATCGACAAGGCGCCGGGCAGTGGCTTCATCAAGGATCAGGTCGGTCGCGAGCCGCGCCGCCAGGGCACCGCGGAGGCCATTGATCTTGGACACTCCCGATACCACGCAGATCCTGCGGCGGACTTGCCGCAGCTGGGCCAGTGCAGGGCCGGTGGACCTTTCGTTCAGGACGATCCCGTCAGAGGAACCGTCGCCCCGGAAGAAGACGGTGGCCACGTCGCCCACCACGTCGGAGTTGGCCAGCGCGTTCAGGTCGTCCTCGTCCAGGTACCCGCCGGCATAAACGTGACTGGGGTAGTCGGCGTGCACGGAACCGACACCGAAAATGGCGATGCTCATCTTGGCCTGCAGCTCCAGGACCCGCTGGACGCTGCGTTCATTCCACATTGCCGTCTTGGTGGCGGCGTGGTCGAAGAAGGCAGGGACAGGGAACTGTTCCACCCGGGCTCCGTAGGCGCTGCCGAACCTGCGCATGATGTCGCTTGCATAGGTAATGCCGGTGGTGTGCATGTTGCCGGCGCCGTTGAGCTGGACGATGACGCTGTCATGCGTGATCTTCCTGGTGAGGTGCCTGCTCACCGCACTGAGGGTTGATCCCCAGGCCACTCCGATGATGGCGTTGGAGTCCACCACCGGCCCGATGGTCCGCGCCGCCTGCATGGCAACCCGGTCCAAGGTCTCAGCCTCATTGAGCGTCCCGAGGATCGGGACCACATGGACGTCCAGGTTGTACCGGCGCCGGATCATCCCCTCCAGTTCGGGTCCGGTATCCAGGGGGTTGCGGATCTGGATCTGCACCAGGCCCGACTCCCTGGCGGAGGACAGGAGGCGGGAAACCGTGGACCGGGACGTCCGCAGTTCACGTGCTATCGCGTCCATCGTCAGGTCCTGCAGATAATACATTTGTGCAGCTCGGAGGGCGTCTTGGTCCCGGGAAAGTGCCATCTCAGTTCCGTTCTGCACGTTTGTGCATAGTCCTTGACTCCATTTTCCATTTCTCCAAACAATAGAGCAGAACGGCGGCGCCACCCAGCGGTGACCGCATCACACAAAGCCCCAAGGGAGTCGTTTTGGGACCCAAGGATTCATCTGTACAACCCTCTGTCAGCGCGCCCCTTTCAGCGGCCGAACGTTCGTCGGTCCACAGCCTGCGGCGCCGTCCACACGCAAAGGTGCTCGTGGTGGGAGGTGGCATCAACGGAGTCGGCACCTTCCGGGATCTGGCCCTGCAGGGCGTGGATGTAGCACTGGTGGAGCGCGGCGACTACTGCCAGGGTGCAAGCGGCGCATCCTCGCACATGATCCACGGCGGCATCCGGTATCTCGAGAACGGCGAGTTCCGCCTGGTCCGGGAATCCGTGGTGGAACGCAATCGCCTGCTGAAGATTGCCCCGCACTACGTCAAGCCCTTGCAGACAACAATCCCGATCTTCAGTACCTTCTCCGGGATCCTGTCCGCACCGCTGCGCTTCCTGACACACAAGCAGCAGGGCAAGCCCAAGGAGCGCGGCGCGTTCCTCATCAAGGCCGGCCTCAGCCTCTACGATTCGTTCTCCCGTGACGGCGGGACGGTGCCCCGGCACCAGTTCCGCACCCACAAGGCGGCCCTCCAGGAGCTACCTGCCCTCCGGCCCGACGTCAAGTACACGGCCACTTACTTCGATGCCTCCGTCCACAACCCCGAGCGGCTGACACTCGACGTCCTCCAGGACGGCGAAAAGGCCGGCCGGGCCGGCAACACCGAGGCCGCCGGAGCACAGGGAAACACCGCCCGCGCCAGCAACTACCTCTCGCTGCAGTCCATGTCGTCCGCACCCAACCCCGGGACCGGCCGGGGAAGCACCGTCCGGCTCCGCGACGAACTCACCGGTGAGGAATTCGACTTCACGGCGGACATCATCGTCAACACCACGGGGGCCTGGGTGGACAACACCAACGAGGCCATGGGCGCAGCTTCCTCCTTCATGGGCGGCACCAAGGGCTCCCACATCGTGCTTGACCACCCCGGCCTCCTCGCAGCCTGCCGCGGACGGGAAATCTTCTTCGAGCACACCGATGGCCGGATCGTCCTCATCTACCCCATGGGCGACCGCGTACTGGTGGGCACCACCGACGTCGATGCGGACATGTCGGAGGACGCGATCTGCACCGATGAGGAGATCCAGTACTTCTTCGACCTCATCGGCCACGTCTTCCCCTCGATCGACGTGACGCCCGACGACATCGTCTACACCTTCTCCGGGGTGCGCCCCCTGCCAAGCCACGACGCCACCCAGCCCGGCTTCGTCTCCCGCGACTACCGCATCGAACGGCGCGCCTCCGGCGCCAACGGAAGCGGCGCCGTCGTCCTGAGCCTGGTGGGCGGCAAGTGGACCACCTTCCGTGCCCTTGCTGAGCACCTGACCAACGAGGTCCTCGCCGAACTCGGCGTGCAGCGCAAGGTGTCGACGGCGCAGCTTTCCATCGGCGGCGGCGCCGGCTTCCCAGCCGATGACGCCGGCGTGCAGAAATGGATCAAGGCACACATGGACGCCGGCCGTGACGCCGACCGCACAGCCGGGCTGCTGACCCGCTACGGGACCCGCGCCGAAGCCGTGATCGCGTACCTCGATGCGGAACCCGACCAGCCACTGCGCTCCACCCGCGAACTTAGTGTCCGTGAACTCGGGTTCATGGCGGCAAACGAGCAGGTGGGGCACCTGGTGGATGTGTTTATCCGGCGGACCTCCCTGGCCTTCCGCGGGCTGGTTACCGGAGAACTTCTCAACGAAGTGGCGGAGGTGCTGTCCGTCCCGCTCAAGTGGGACGCTGCCACCCGCGCCGCTGAGATCAAGCACGCCCAGGACGTGCTGCAGCGTTTCCACCGCGTGGAAATGCACAGCCTGGTCTCCTAAGGCCGGGCAGCCGGCCGGGGCGCGCCAGCGTCCCGGCCCAACGGTCCTTCACCCGCGGAGGACCGACAACTAAACAAAGAAGGAGTCAAAGATGTCTCTAGGAATAGTCTTCCTCTCCGAAGTCTTTGGCACGGGCATGCTGACCCTGTTGGGTTGCGGCGTCGTTGCCAACGTGGCTTTGCGGGGGACAAAAGGCAACAACGGCGGTTTCCTCATGGTCACATGGGGGTGGGGAATCGCCGTCTTCTGTGGCGTCTTCGTCGCCGCCAAGTCGGGTGCGCACCTGAACCCTGCCGTTACGCTCGGCCTGCTGCTCAATGGCAAAGCCGAATACGCTCCTGGCGTCGCCGTGGATTTCGCCTCGACCCTGACCTACTTCGGCGGCGAAATGGTGGGTGCCTTCCTCGGTGCCGTCGTCTGCTGGCTGGCGTACAAGCAGCACTTTGATGACGAGCCCGAGCCCGCCGGCAAGCTCGGCGTCTTCTCCACCGGGCCCGCCATCCGCACCAGCAGCTGGAACCTGATTACCGAGATCATCGGCACCTTCGTGCTGGTGTTCGTGATCCTCACCCTCGGTGGCACCCCCTCCGGCCTTGGCCCGCTCGCCGTCGCCCTCCTGGTGGTCGGCATCGGTGTTTCCCTCGGCGGACCCACCGGCTACGCCATCAACCCCGCCCGTGACCTTGGCCCCCGCATCGCCCACGCAGTGCTTCCCATTCGCGGCAAGGGTTCCAGCGACTGGGCGTACTCCTGGATCCCCGTCGTCGGACCGCTGGTCGGCGGCGCGCTCGGCGGCCTGGTGGCCCGCATTGTTCCCATCATCATCACGGCTGCTGCCTGACCCGTACCGAATCCAACCAACAAAGACAAGGACGTCATCATGAACCAGTACGTAATCGCCATCGACCAGGGCACCACCAGCACGCGCGCCATCATCTTCGACCACAGCGGCGCCATTGTCTCCAGCGGACAGATGGAACACGAGCAGATCTTCCCGCAGGCCGGGTGGGTGGAACATGACGCTACGGAAATCTGGAACAACACCCGTGAGGTCATCGGCTCGGCCCTCTCCAAGGCGAACCTGACGCGGCACGATATCGCCGCCGTCGGCATCACCAACCAGCGTGAAACCGCTGTGGTGTGGGACAAGACCACGGGCAAGCCCGTGTACAACGCCATCGTCTGGCAGGACACCCGCACCCAGGACATCGTGGACCAGCTGGCGAAGGACGGCGGGGCAGACCGCTTCAAACAAAAAGTGGGACTGCCCCTGGCCACTTACTTCTCCGGCACCAAGATCAAATGGATCCTGGACAACGTCGACGGCGCCAGGGAAAAGGCCGAGGCCGGGGACCTGGTCTTCGGCAACACCGACGCGTGGGTCCTCTGGAACCTGACCGGCGGTGTTGACGGCGGCGTCCACGTCACTGACGTCACCAACGCTTCCCGCACCCTGTTCATGGACCTCGAAACCCTGCAGTGGGACGACGAGATCCTTGGCATCTTCGGCGTCCCGCGCAGCATGATGCCGGAAATCAAGTCCTCCTCGGAGGTTTACGGCACCGTCCACAGCTCACAGCTGCTCCGCGAGACGCCGGTGGCGGGCATCCTGGGCGACCAGCAGGCCGCGACGTTCGGCCAGGCCGCCTTCGATACCGGTGAAGCGAAGAACACCTACGGCACAGGCTGCTTCCTGATCTTCAACACGGGCGAGGAAATCGTCCACTCGAAGAACGGGCTGCTCACCACCGTGGGTTACAAGCTGGGCGACGCGAAACCGCATTATGCCCTCGAAGGGTCCATCGCGGTCACCGGCTCCCTGGTGCAGTGGCTTCGCGACAACCTGGGCATGATCAGCAGCGCCCCGGAAGTGGAAACGCTCGCTGCGTCGGTCAAGGACAACGGCGGCGTGTACATCGTCCCGGCGTTCTCCGGCCTGTTCGCCCCGTACTGGCGCTCCGACGCCCGCGGCGCGATTGTGGGCCTGACCCGGTTCGTCAACAAGAACCACATCGCACGGGCAGCGCTGGAGGCCACCGCGTTCCAGACCCGCGAGGTGCTGGATGCGGTCAACGCGGACTCCGGCGTGCCGCTGAGCGAGCTGAAGGTCGACGGCGGCATGGTGGCCAATGACGCCCTGATGCAGTTCCAGGCGGACATCCTTGGCGTCCCGGTGATCCGTCCCAAGGTCATCGAGACCACGGCGCTGGGGGCTGCCTACGCGGCAGGCCTGGCCGTCGGGTTCTGG
>Ga0308165_1006700_pt1 | contig 10012 bp, 11 predicted proteins | sample PhyWR2_FD_201032 | JGI IMG/M metagenome (GOLD analysis project Ga0308165, IMG submission 201032) | Phyllosphere microbial communities from UC Gill Tract Community Farm, Albany, California, United States - DLSLW.R2 | ecosystem: Host-associated > Plants > Phyllosphere > Unclassified | place: USA... | reverse complement strand
TTTCCATCAGCCCTTGCGCCAGACCGAAGGCTTGATGACGTCTTTGTTGCAATTGATGGGCCTCGATCTACCAGTGCCTGATCATACGACATTGAGCAGACGCTGTGCCAATCTGGCGCTTTTGAATACTCCGGATCGAAACAGGATAAATGCAAGCCATGAACCCATTCCTGTTCTTGTCGACAACACGGGATTGAAGATTTATGGCGCAGGCCAGTGGCTTGAGGACAAGCATGGGGGCAAATCTCAAATACAGTGGCGCAAACTGCATCTTGGCGTAGATGCTGATACGGGTGAAATCATCGCTGAAGTCCTGAGCGATCAGAACAGCAGCGACATCAGCCAGCTTACAGCTTTGCTTGATTAGATTGACCAGTCCATTGCCCGTTTCACTGCTGATGGGGCTTATGACAATGATGAAACTTATAGATCTGTCAGGCGTCACAGTTCGGGTGTCAGCATTCTCATTCCACCACGCGCACGGCAGTTACCCGCGAACATTTATGGCCCACCGGATCAACGGGCCTGGCACAGCCAAACGATTGCAGAGCATGGACGGATGAAATGGCAGACCATGACCAATTATGGCAGGCGTTCCAATGTGGAAACGACAATGGGCCGGTATAAATCTGTTATTGGCAAACATCTTCGCTCACGCACTTCTGCCAATCAGCAAACCGAAATCAAACTGGGATGCCGCATTCTTAATCGAATGCTGGCATCCGCACGCCGAACTCCGTCCGTGTGAAGGCTGAGCCCCCGTAACCAAACATCAAAGACCGGATTCCGCCCCACTTTGTCTCCCTGCAACAACGCCGTCGAATAGTTTAATCTTATACTGCAACAAGCGCCTTGGCGTTTAGAGATTTCAACTAATACTTGACAATCAAATACAAAATCTGTATTTGATTGTTATCGATATTTTCTTGCTGAGCTTTGGTTAACGCGCGATTAGCATCGCACTTTCAACGAACCCTCCCTTTAAAACAGTCGTTATCATTATCCGCTCCGCCCTCGCGTTGCGGTCGTCTATACTCCTAAGAAAGGGTTCATCATGACCACTGGCACAGTTAAATGGTTTGATTCCACCAAGGGCTTCGGCTTCATTCAACCTGACAATGGTGGCACTGACGCCTTCGTTCACATCTCTGCCGTCGAACGCGCCGGAATGCGTGAAATCGTCGAAGGTCAAAAGATCGGCTACGATCTGGAGCGCGACAACAAGTCGGGCAAGATGTCGGCCTGCAATCTCCAGGCTGCATAAATTGGTATCTGCTTTCCCTTGACTACGGATGTACTGGCACTGTCGAAAGCGCATTACCAATCGAGGTCAGGCAAATTGCCTGGCCTTTTTTATGCTGCCCGTCGATCTTAAGAATGGAATTCCATGGCAGAGAATACAGCAAAATCTCGTCAGCCGGTTGAGATCGCCTTTGGCGCAACGCAATCACACTCTTTCGTACACGACCATGCGGTTAAAAAACTCAATTCAATCGTTCAAGCTCGCCTCTAGACGAGCTAAATAATCCTGACCCTTTGGGTATAAAAATAAATGGAATAAAGAATTGAAAAACACACGTAACAATGACATGGCTGATCGTCTAAGCGCTGCTGGTGATGCAAAGGCGGCCCTTCTTAAGGCTTATCGCGCAGCTAAGGATGCAGCCGAGCCAACTCATGAGGCACGGCAGACGGAACGCCTAGCCCTCGCCGAGGCCCGTGAAGCCCGGCGTACGGACCGCGAGCAAGCAAAACGAGATGAACTAGCGAGGATCGCAGCACAGGAGGCCGAACGTGAGGCCGCAATTGTCGCGTCTGCTAAGGCTGAAACTGACGCGCGTGAGTTGGAAGGCAAGAATCGCATCGCTCGTGTTCTCGAAGACGAAGCAGCCCGAAAACTTGAGCGCGATCGCCGCTACGCCAATCGCAAAGCCCGCCAGAGCTGAGTTTTACACTATTAGCTTCGGTGCACTGTCACGAAAAACTTTCGAGGACATGGGCACGCGGAGTCTGGAAGCGTTTGCCAGCGAGTGTGGCATGACTATCAGCAATTATTATGCTGAGATGGAATAATGCCTCGCGTTGTTATCATTTTTTAAAACCGTCACCGCCCTAATGCAGCGGGAAGCCCTGACCAAAAAGAACGTTTTCGGACAGGGTAAGTCACACGGTTCTGTCGCAAAATTTTATTTTGTACGGAGCATGACCTAACCCTGGACGCATATTTGGAACGGTCCTGATAGCAAGGTTTTTCTGCGTTACTAACCCATCGGAGTGTGCAGTCATATGTCCGGCCTGTTTTTTGCAACTTAAAAGCTGCTGGCCATGATAATATCCGCGATGCCGATGGTTCCGTTGCAAATTTTTATGGAGCATAGAAAAGGTAGCAAACCATTCCTTATGCCTTCAGTAGAAGGTGCGTTTGGCTTCCCAGAATTGGCATTCTCTCTATAAAAGAGGGGTCAACATCACGAGGACTTACCTCTATTACAAGATACGCTAGAATTAGATTCTAATCCAGCAAAGTTAGCGACAGAACCCAATGTACTCCCTCTATATCTTAATTCTCAAAGGATTTCCAAAAAAAAATCAATTTAGCACGGATCGTTTCAGTTCCGAGTTAGTTGAAAGTCTGTGATCCCTACTGAGGTATTTTAATGTCTGACAATTTTACGCCTTATGCACTGATAGTCGACGATGATGTTATCATTCGAATGGATGCCGTGGATATCCTCGAAACTGCCGGATTTCGCGTTAAGAGCCTGTTCCAAAAAGGGTTGAGCGATTTCAGTGGGTTATGATTCAATCGGATTTCTGACATACGATGGAGATCACGATGACCTGGACTGAAACCGCTCGCCGACAGTATGAACGTCGGAATTCACGTTACGCAAGTGATTTAACGGATGCCGAATGGTCCATCATCGAACCATTGATGCCAGCACCCAGACGGCTTGGGCGCCCTCGAAAGACGAACCTGCGAGAAGTGGTGAATGCACTACTTTATATTGCTTCTTCTGGCGGGGCATGGCGGCTTTTGCCAACCGACTTCCCACCATTTTCCACTGTGCAGAAATATTTCTACCGCTGGCGAGATGACGGCATCCTGCGGACCATCAACAACACACTTGTTATGGCAGCACGTGAGTTGACCGGAAAGCAGCCCAGCCCGACCGCTGGCGTAATCGATAGCCAATCGGTGAAAACCACGGAAAGTGGCGGCATACGGGGCTTTGATGCGGGGAAGAAGATCAACGGTCGCAAGCGCCACATCGTTGTTGATACACTGGGCTTGATGGTTGGCCTCGTGATCCATTCGGCGGGAATTCAGGACAGAGACGGTGCACCGGATGTCTTGAAAACAATTCTCAAACGTTGGCCATGGTTGCGGCATATCTTTGCTGATGGCGGATACGCAGGACCAAAGCTTAAAGGCAGGCTGGAAAAGGTCGGTAAGTTTACACTGGAAATCGTCAAACGCTCCGATCTCGCTGAAGGTTTCGAACTACTCCCACGCCGATGGGTTGTAGAGCGCACTTTTGCATGGCTGGGACGGTGTCGCAGACTGGCCAAAGACTTCGAGAAAACCATCGCTTCTTCCGAAGCGTGGGTCTACATCGCAAACATACGCTTCCTCACGCGGCGCATCGCAAGAGCCTGATATCGTTAAATTCATTATGATTCAGGCTCTTAGTAAGCTCGTCCCGCTTGATATCATCGTACACAATCTCCACCAATAATAAATATTCCTAATTGAAATATCCAATATATAATATCAGGTCAACAGCAATTCCAATTGGTAAAGCAACAACTTATATACATAGGTAATTGGTAGTTACAATATTTATTGAAAATTTAATGTTATTATAAATATAAATATAGAATTAATATTATATTTGATTCCTATGTATTATATTAGATATGTGCGTATGAAATATAATCATAATACCTTTTGTATTATTATATATAATCCATATTAATGATCGAATTGGTATAAAGTTGAATTCAATGTGAGTGCTGAGTTGGGTTTTGTCGCGATCTTTTCTCTTCCAATGTGTTGTTATCCGGCGTGATTGCAGGAGGCGGATTAGGTTCGAAGCTCGCTTTTTTAACTTGCACGCAAACGGATTCCGGGCATGGTGTTTGCAGCATACGGTTATGGACGCAGCATCCGATCTTGATTTTAGTGCTCTGATTAGCAAATTTGGAAAAGCTTACCCGAGTGCATCATGCCTATCGTTTGAGTTTCTGATTATGCTACTTCCTGGAAAGGAGACGAAGACTTCAGCAGGTGTTTTAAATCAAAGGGACTTGGGTGCGCTATGTTGAGTTTGTCTACAAGAGCAGGCTGCTTCGCGACGTTGATGAGTGCAATATCCATTGCGCCCATCATGAGTCTCTGATCTCGTTTATTTTTGGCCGCAGGCGCGAGATTGAAGTGCGAATGAGAAATCCGAAATGCAAGCGTTAAATCGCCCTCTGGGTGGCGTCCATGGCTTAATGAAGGGGTGTCTGCACTCCGGCAAGCCCTCCGACAATGCAACGCTATGCGGTTGCAAATGACAGGCGGCACAAACTTCTCTGCCGCCTGAATGTTTGTTTAAATCAAACCCATATGCTCGAGAATGACATTCTCGATGATGGCTATAAGCCGCTTGCAATCTTCTGGATTTTCATTGCGGATGCAGTAGAGCTCAGTGGCCTGGGTGATGTCGGAACCACCGCCGACGCCATAATCAGTGTAGCGGTCGATGATATCCTGATTAATGTTCTTGCGTTCAAAATGTTCAATGGCATCTTCTGAGTTACGCCATACCATCCAGCTGCATGACGCCAACCGCTTTTGAAACCCGCGACTGAATTGCTGACGGCTCATGTCGTGGGGGAGGGTGACGGACAAACCGCGGGTTAAAGCGCGAACCGGACTTTTCTCATGCAGCGTTTCGGGAAGATAAATCTGAAGGGCAGAATAGTTGTCATAACCTTCATCCTGCACCGGCCAGTCACCATCGATCTTATAGTAAGATCCATACTGGTCTTTGCTCTGCTGCTTGATACGATCCGCAATGCGGCCTTCGCCACATTCTCCAACCTTAAAGATCGGAATGCTGAGCTGCTTTTTAAGATCCCTGAGGCCATCGCAGCCGGCGATGTAGATGTGTCGTTTGATGCCAGGCAAAAATTTATCAGAAAACGCTTTGGAATTCAGAACGTCCGCCGTCTCAAGGAGGAGATCATCCCCACCGATCACCGGCCATTGGGTTTGATAGCGGGATGGCGCTTTTGGTGAATGGGGAGACGGCAACAGCAGTTGCTTTTCATCTGTTTTGTTCTGCGCGGCCGTTGACGCGATGGTTTGGTGCGAGGTTTCGGTGTCTGGTGTGTCGTTTGCATGAAGGGCTTCTTTGTCAAAAATGAAATTGTCGGGAAAAGACAGGCTGATGCTCAGGGGATTTTCACCCTCAAAGCGAAGCCCGTCGGGGAGGGGCAAGTAAATCTGGGCCTCCCCAAGTTCAATGCGCAGGGTCGCGGATAATGGCCCACTGCCTGCATCAAATGAGATGGTCAGTTGAATGTTGGTATTTGCGGTTGTCATAAATTTCAGTCTTTCTGATTGTCAGTTGATTTGATGGTTTTGTTGAAAGCTGACGAACCGCGCGCGAAAGCATGCCAGAAGCGGTAGTGCTTCAGACAAAGTTTGATGGATTGCGCGATCAGTCTTTTTGGAAGGGGAGGCGAGCAGAGCTGCGGGCTGAAGGTTCAGGCGGCGCTGCTTTGGCTTGTTGCCTCAAAATGGTCGAACAACTGAAAGCTGTCGACAAGCCGTCAGACGCAAAGAGGGCGAATGACAATTGGCAGTCAGGAATATCTCAAAAAGTTTAAACGGGTTTGGCTCGTGGGCGTTGCCAGACGAGGGCATATTTGCCGTCTGCATCCTTATCGAGAAGGCGTGCGTAAATCGGTGCGACGAAGGTCGGATCATCGAATTTAACGGAGAGATAATTTCTTTCTGTATCCAATGTCTTCCGGCACCAGGCAGAACCCACGACAAAGCTCTTTTTATAAATATCGTAATCTGGACTGAATTCTCCTTTCTTTTCACGCGGCCAGAACACCAGATCAATCGTCTGTCCGATCAGTTCCATTTGACCGGCAAAGCTGCTGCCGCGCTGATCAAACATTCCAATTATTCGCATTTGATAACTCCTTATAATTTTGGACGAGCGAAAGCCTGGCCCAGCCAAACTGAAACCTAAAAACTTTCCACTCTCAACATGAATGACTGCGCGCTTCTCAGATCTCGTACGCGCTACTCAAACTTTTTTCGGGAAATAAAACTAACAGAGATCACAGATCGATCTTCTAAAAATAAAAAATAATCCGCTATTCAAATGAGTAAAATTCTAAGTCTGGCTGGCTACAAAAAATTCCCTTTTCCATATTTTCTAAAGCACATAATCCTCTTTTTGAAACGTCAAAAATGAAACAAATCAGAAATAAGGATAACGCTTCAGATAAATAGAAGCTGGGCTTTTCATGCAGACTTATTCATTTCACGCCCAAAATCTTCGCTGAAACTTGCCAGAATGCTCGAAATCGAGCTTCTAACATCAGGCACAGTATTCCTTTATCTTTCTAAGTCTTCGCCGCCATTATTTCAGATCCCGCCACACGCAAGTGTGCTGCCGAAGGCAGCGCGGGATTTCGAGGAAGGAAACTCGCAAGAGTTGCATTCTGTGAGTATTATCGGCAACTAAAAATAGCAATAGTGATGCTTGCATCACTTTTGAGGTATTGAGCCCTCCTAATTGAGAAAATCCGCAGAAATCGCGGTTTTTTTCGAAAATGAGAACCTTAAAAACTTAGAATTACGACTTCGCGTACGTTTTGGAGCCCCAACGGGGCGTTTGGAGCCGGCTTAGGCTCCCTTAACGCTGATTTCATATAAGATTAGGAGATATTCTTTACATTGTCTCTACATCAATGAATTCTCATCACGGTAGCGAAATTCCAGATTATCTTATTATTGCTATCTATTCTGATCTACAATCATTTGTGTTGCAGTTAATTGACGTAAAAGATAAGTATAATCGCTTATTTGAGCCAAAACTCATCGATAGTTGATAACTTCTGTAAATTTGTATATTTCCTATTGACGTTTTCAGCCATAATTGGAGCGATTAAGAAAATCGGTTAAATGTTGCTATAACTCGCAAAAATAGGCTCTTTATACTTTTGTGACAAAATAATAAATTTATATTGCCGGTGTTTCGCGAGAAAAGATATACTTGTATTGAGCGAGACTTGCGGGCAAAATGGCAGGGCTTGAGCAGCTGTTTTAGCAAATTCGGCGCGTTATGAGCTGTATTTTGATTGCTCCAACGAGCTTTATTTTGCGTGGCTGGCCGAGATTGTCGACTGGAGGGAATTGCGAAAATCCGTGAATGACCGACTTGGATATTCATCGGTTTTTGCCTGAGCGATCGATTTTCTGATTGAAGAGAAGGAGCATACGTGTCTGGATTAAATATCGATCCGTCGAAGGCGTTGGTTCCGTTCAAGTCGCACAAAACTCTGTCCAATGCCGAATGGAAGCGTCGCATGGAAGCGACCTACGCATTGCTGGTGCGCAGGCTTTGCAAAAAGGCGGCGGCGCATTTTCGAGCAAAAATCGCCTGGTACAAACAGATGCCGGAGATTGAAGAAGACGAAAATAAAATCGACGAATGGGAGACTTTGCATCGCGAAAAGCCGCGGCTTTCTAAGCGGCTTCATCCGGAGGTTTACCCCTGGGAACAGCGCATTGCGGCGAAACGCTATCGCCAAATTTTGCATAAGCGCAAAGCCAAATTGCAGCTCAGAATGAAACGCTCAGAGCTTGAGCTTGAAGCCACCCGCAGGAGGCTCAAAGATGAGCTCGCTATTATTAATAGTGGCCTTGCCTGGTTGATGAAACAGCCTGCCAAAATCTCTTTGAAGTCAAATTTATTGAACGGGCACCCCTATGAGCGGATGGCTGACGACCAGGGCAGGGGCGGCCGTATCATAATCAGAAATGCCGTTGTTGAACGCCGTTCAGGCGCTGAGCATTGCGATATTGTTTCAATTGATCCTGATGAGATCATCGTGAGCGATATTGACGAGTGTCGCAGCATTCGTTCACTTGCTGGCATCCGACACCCCCGCTTGAAAAAGACCGATGCGTTGTTGGGAGATGGTATTCGACAGGACAACAGTTTTTGGCTGGTGGGTAAGACCGGGGATCCAGGCTATCTCAATTCAGCCATCGGCTATCATTTTTTTTGCGCAGGAAATGGTGAGCGGTCAAGCGAGAGCGTGGTTGATTTCAAGACCGATGAATTTCTCGCGCATCGAGAAGAGATTACCAATGGTTATGCAGGTAGCGCTACAAATTTCAGCCTGTTCGAGGCAGTACCTGTCTTTAATGGTGGAAGAACCTACTATGCTGTCCGGGATCGTAATTTTTTAAGTCACGGTCAAAGCGCTCGGCCCAAAGCTCTTCATAAGCGGTCCTTTCGCTCAGAACCCTCGTTCAAAGGTTTTTACAATTCAGGTGACATGATCAGTGAAGGCGAAATTCAATCCCGATATTGCAACCCGTCATCCTGGGCATGTTACACAGAGGAATTACGACAAGCACTGTTGATGTTGGACCGTGGCGGTTCGTTTATCATTGATGGTGCTGCTGGAACTGGCAAGACCCATATGATCCCCGCAATGGTCAATTACTGTCTGGCGATCGGTAAATCCGTGAAAGTTATGGCGGGTGGTGACACGCTTGACGTGATTGAAACGCGTTGCCGTGCTTTCATGGTGGACGGACAGGGTCATAAGTTTCCAATGGGTTGGTCCCGTGAGGCCAATTATATGATTTTCGGCTCAACACGAGATCCGCGTGATTATGGAGACCCGCGATACGACGACAATAACGAAACAACTTTCAGTAGCTATCTTTTTATGCCACCACGCCATGACGAGGCAGGTTTACTGATTTTCGACGATGCGACACGTATCCCCGTTGATGCATCGCTTTTTAGCCGCAGACCACAATTCGTGGCATTGGGAGATTTTTCGCAGATCACATGTAAGAAATCGATTTTTGCGGTCGCTCGATCATCGGATCTTCCAACGCTGCTTTTGCGTAAAAATCAACGCGCGCGCAATTGCGATGCAGTGACGTGGTCGAATATCTTCAGTTATCAAAACAGATTGGCCACACCACATAGAGGCGCACGTCGAAGCGAGCTGCGTTACGTGCCCTTGGGACGCAAACGTGACGGCGTCGTAAGGGCAGAAGTAAATGCAATCATTAACGCTGCACGTCAGGCTTTGATGAAAAATGAGACTGTCGGCATCGTCACTTTCAGCCAGAGGCAACTTGAAGCACTGCGCACAGCATTTGAAACGTCTGATCTAACAAATTTGGCATTTTTAGGCTTGCCGGATGAGGTTCAGGGTAGGGAGGCAGATTGTGTATTGGTATCTTTTAACGTAGCACTCACACCAAAAGGTCGTCTTCCACTTGAGATTGACGGATTGGAAGATGAGCAACACATCGAAAAAATGAATGTCGCGCTTTCGCGTTCCAGACAGCGTACAATTCTGTTCTCATCATTATTGGCTTCTGACATTGATCTGCGCCTTGCAACAGATGCGCAGGCCTTGATCAAATCTGTGCTCCAAACGTTTGAGCTGCTTCCCAGTCAGCAACAAATGAATTTAGACTTGTTTTATAATTCCCAGCCGGTTTACGTATAAACCTCTTTGATATGATGAGATCGCATGGATAGACGCATTCCGAAAAGTGCGAAAAGGTTTTCGGGATAAGGTGCTCGTGACAACAAATGTTTAGAATATTTCTGTTGTATCGTTCTAGGCCGTAGACTCATAACGATCTGATCCAAATTCTTGCTGCTGCCAATTTGACGGCGGCGAGAAAGTTCATCGGGTCTTTGTCGTAACGGGTGGCGATGCCTCTGAACTGTTTGAG
>Ga0308165_1006699_pt1 | contig 10013 bp, 11 predicted proteins | sample PhyWR2_FD_201032 | JGI IMG/M metagenome (GOLD analysis project Ga0308165, IMG submission 201032) | Phyllosphere microbial communities from UC Gill Tract Community Farm, Albany, California, United States - DLSLW.R2 | ecosystem: Host-associated > Plants > Phyllosphere > Unclassified | place: USA... | reverse complement strand
GAATAATAAATATCGTCTCGTCCGGTTTAACTGTGTTAACGTTTATTATCTGATATGAGATGGTGGGTGTGATGAGCATCAGAGTAAAGACATTATTGCTGGGGGCCTTGCTGAGCTATTCTGCCAGCAGTATGGCGCTGAGTGAATCCGAAGCTGAAGATCTGGCTGATTTAACGGCTGTCTTTGTCTTTTTGAAAAATGATTGTGGCTACCAAAGTCTGCCTAATGAGCAGATACGGCGTGCGCTGGTCTTCTTTGCCCAGCAGAATAAATGGGATCTGAGTAATTACGATCTGGTGAATATGAAAGCACTGGGTGAAGAGAGTTACAACGATCTGAGTGGAATAAAAATTCCCACCGATAAAAAATGTAAAGCACTGGCTCAAGACTCTCTTAACCTGCTGGCTTATGTGAAATAACTCTCCCTCCCTCTGTTTTCCTGTTGAAACAATGACCGTGCATCCCCGCCCATTGTTAGCTATGATATTTTGCTTTCTTTTCAATAGGGTTAATGGAGGTGTCAGCGATGACCCAAAAACCAGTGTGGCAAGAAACGCTACATGATAAGTTTGGCCAATACTTTGCCATCGACAATGTGCTCTACCATGAAAAGACAGATCATCAGGATCTGATTATTTTTGAGAATGAGGCTTTCGGTCGCGTCATGGCGCTGGATGGTGTGGTGCAAACCACTGAGCGTGACGAATTTATCTATCACGAGATGATGGCTCACGTTCCCCTGTTTGCTCATGGTCAGGCAAAACATGTCCTGATCATCGGGGGTGGTGACGGTGGAATGCTTCGCGAAGTGGCGCGTCATAAAACCGTCGAAACCATTACAATGGTAGAAATTGACGCCGGAGTGGTTTCTTTTTGTCGCCAGTACCTGCCCAATCACAGTGCCGGAAGCTACGACGATCCCCGTTTTAAACTGGTGATTGACGACGGTGTCAATTTCGTCAATCAGACATCACAAACCTTTGATGTCATCATTTCCGACTGTACCGATCCTATCGGTCCCGGAGAAACACTTTTCACATCAGCATTCTATGAAGGATGCCATCGCTGTCTTAACCCTAATGGTATTTTCGTTGCCCAAAACGGGGTCTGCTTCTTACAGCAGGATGAGGCGATTGACAGCCATCGTAAACTCAGCCAGTCGTTTCAGGATGTGAGCTTCTACCAGGCCGCAATCCCGACTTATTTTGGCGGTATCATGACCTTTGCCTGGGCCAGCGATAATCCAGGTATGCGGCATCTGTCGAGTGAACTGATTCAGGCGCGTTTCCACAAAGCCGGTATTACTTGCCGCTATTACAATCCGGCCATTCATACCGCAGCATTTGCACTGCCACAGTATTTGCAAAATGCGCTGTCATTATCTTCCTCCTGAGGAGATTTTCATAAATTGAAAAAGCTTAAACTACATGGCTTTAACAATCTGACCAAAAGCCTCAGTTTTTGTATCTACGATATTTGTTATGCCAAAACGGCCGATCAGCGTGATGGCTATATTGCTTATATTGATGAGTTGTACAACGCCAATCGTCTGACCGAGATCCTGAGCGAAACTTGTTCCATCATCGGAGCCAATATTTTAAATATTGCCCGCCAGGACTATGAACCTCAGGGAGCCAGCGTCACGATTCTGGTTAGCGAGGAACCCATAGATCCTCAGAGTATCGATCAGTCCGAGCACCCAGGCCCACTGCCCGATGCTATTGTCGCTCACCTTGATAAAAGCCATATCTGTGTGCATACCTATCCGGAAAGTCATCCGGAAGGCGGAATTTGTACCTTCAGAGCCGATATTGAAGTCTCGACTTGTGGGGTGATTTCGCCGCTAAATGCGTTGAATTACCTGATTCACCAGCTGGAAAGCGATATTGTCACCATCGATTACCGGGTTCGGGGTTTTACCCGCGATGTGAACGGTATGAAACATTTTATCGACCATGAAATTAATTCGATTCAGAATTTTATGTCTGACGATATGAAATCACTGTACGACATGGTTGATGTAAATGTTTATCAGGAGAACATCTTCCATACCAAAATGTTACTGAAGGAGTTTGACCTTAAACACTACCTGTTTAATATCAATCCTGAGGATCTCAGCCCACAAGAACGCAAAACAATTACCGATCTGTTGTGGAAAGAAATGCGCGAGATCTACTACGCACGTAATATTTCTGCGGTTTGATTAACGACGGTGTGGAGCAGTCATGCCCCACACTATTATCGACCCTGTAAAAATTCCCGGTAAGCGCTCACTACCTGCAAAAAATCTTCCACGCCACAAAAAGAAAGACTTTCCTCATCGTAGTAGCTCATCCCTTCTTCCATTTCATCGCCGGAGATAGCTAGCTGATTCGCGCGGATCATGACCTCTTCCCCGTCCAGCCACAAGGTATACTCATGACCGACATGCTGCCACTGCCGCTCGCTGCCTTTGACGGATATCGCTGCTTGTTCAACGCTATCCAGCAAAGTTAAGTCGCCTTTCACTTCTTCATTAAACCAGTGTCCGACGACCTCATGCCCCATCGACATCTGTACCCGAACCTGGCCGGTGATGTCGCGTAAAAATTCATAATCCATAAGGGTTTCCTGTTTTAGAGTTTATTACCCCGGAAATTAGTATTAATACGCTAATTATTACAAGAAAACCGTGTCAGTGCGTTCTTTTTTGCACAAACAATGGGTTCCCTTCCGGTATGGAGAGGTTCTGGGGGACGACACAACGGCCAGGGGGATGAAAGGGTGGTTTATGATTTATGGCGTAAAACGGCATTAAAGCCGTTTCAGCGGTATGCGCACTACAAGGCGATAATACGGATTAATCGTTTTTTTCCGCGATACGACGTAAGTATTCGTTATTTTTAAAGGCAATCATAATGAGTTCAAAAAATACTCGGCAACCGATAAGTCCACCGATAATCCCCAGAATGGTGTAAACAGAGCCCTCGTTAGTGATGAGGAGAACGGATATTCCACCAACGAGAATAGATAACATGCTGAGCCAATAGAGAACGACCAGTATTTTAGGGGACAACATCGCATCAAAACCAAAAATAGCTTTCATTTTATATCCTTTATATAACGTATAAACTCCAATAGTTATTTATTATAATTAAAACCAATTAGCATTAAATGATTAATATCAATTTATAAAAGAATGCGTAATAAAAAACATTAAAACAATGACTAAATTAATATGTGCAAAAATACTAATTTTAATCCTATTCTTATTTCTTTGTTCACGATATAACAGCAGACCGTTAGAAATAGAGGAGACGGGCTTCACCCAAAATAAACAATATCAAATTGATTAATATTATTTATTTTCTTCTTTATCCTGCCGGGGCTGCAACTGGAGACCCAGTCGCAGCTTCAAATCCACTATTTTTTTAAGGCACGTTTGTCGGTACGACTTTCTGCTGAGCTGCGGGAACTTCAGGGACGATAGTCTCTGCCTGTTTTGGCATCTCAGTAGCTTGACGCCAGAGTTCCTCAACCTTTACCGCAGGCTTTGATACCTCTGTTGTGGAAGCGTCTGATGTCGCTGGCGTAACGACGTTTTCAGTCTCTGTGGAAGTCGATGTTTTCGACGCTTCTTCTGATGCCGCTGGCGCGGTATTTTCCTGGCTTTCAGGCGATGCTTCAGGTTGTACGCTATCAGGTGCCGCCTCAGGTAACGCTAACTGAGTAATCTGTGGCACCGGTAGCGTTTCCGACTGACCCACCTGTTTTTCTGGAAGAGGTGCCGACTGTGGCAGAGGATCTATCCCACGCACATTAAAGAGAGGTGTGTTTCGCGCCACCCGGTAAGCAACAAACCGTGGCTGGTCTGCTACGGTGGTCACTTTTAAGCCAGGAATAGTGACTCGGCCTATCAAGGAGCGTGCATAGCCGCCGACCTCGTGTTCACCAGCAGGAACCTGAAGCAGCATAGCCTCTCCCACAGGAAGCAGGCCAGCCTCTTTGCCATCAACAGTAATAAACAGGTCAGAACCATCCGCTATTGGCGAAGGAAGATGCGCGACCTTAAGCATGGTAGCACCCAGATTAAAGCTGGCACCGTCCTGCTGTTCTTGCTTTTTTGCGCATCCGCTTATCAGGAGGGTTATCCCAATAACAACCGGGAGAATACGCTGAATCATGGTATGTAAGTTTCCTGTTAGTGAGTTGTTACTTTTACACAATATAACGAAGGCTGTGCCAAATCTTAATGGCAACAGGCCAATCTGAGAGAATTCTGTATGTAGTACTGCGGTTTTGCCTGCCAGTGAACTTCGTAGCAACGCCCCCACAGCCCTCGAATTACCGGGTGAAAACTACCACACCAGCAGATTCCTTCATACCAACTTTCTACAATGAATCATCTCCCCTCACTTCAGAGATACACAAAGTTCGTAACGGCACACAAACATTTCCCATTAAGAAAAACAGTTCAGTACTTCTCACCGATGGGTTTCTGATTCGCATCTGGCGCAGCCTGATCGGGGTGCGTTTGCTGACGGATACCGATGCCATAGGTAGGGTGGGATATACAGTGGGAGGATAATTCTGATGGGGATCTGCCAGAGATTTATTACGATCTGGATTCAGAAGATGGCTCTGGTGAAAATGGCTACGTTCTGGATTGGGCTATACCAGAGCTTTAAGCCTCAAGGAGGCACACGCCCTTTTCAGATTTCTGTCTGACTAATCTTCTTGTGATATTAACAGTGGCTCACATCACACCCGTGAGCCACTCTTTTTAGTCAGAAAATCAGACAAATGACCATATTGCCCAGGTGAAGATAAACCCAGCGAAGCCAAGGATAGTCGTCAGAACCGTCCAGGTACGCAGACCATCCGCTACCGAAAGCCCGAGGTATTTAGTGACAATCCAGAAACCAGAATCATTGACGTGGGACAGACCTAAGCCACCGAAACAGGCCGCCAGCGTCACCAGCACTAGCTCCAGCTGATTAAGCCCAGTCACCGCTTCACTCAGCAAGCCGCAGGTAGTCAGAATCGCCACTGTAGCAGAACCCTGAGAAGCACGTAATGCAAGAGACAACAGATAGGCAGCAGGAACCAGAGGTAAATGAATATCGGTTAAGGTATCTGCTAGCGCTTTGCCGATACCTGACTCCACCAGCACTTTACCGAATACGCCACCAGCGCCAGTCACCATGATAACCATCGCGGCAGTAGGCAGGGCATCCCCCATCACGCCGCTGGCTTTTTCCAGCGACCAGCCCCGACGCAGGCCGATAAGCCACATCGCCAGAGCTAACGCAATCAGCAGCGCAACCGTCGGCGAGCCAATCAGTGCCATAGTATTGCGGATTGCATTACCTTCAGGCAGCACGGTCGCAGAGACAGTGCCGAGCATGATGATGGCAATAGGGATAACAATCAGCGCAGCAATCAGTCCGGCAGAAGGTGCAGAGACCGGTGCTGTTTCAGGCGTAGTATCTTCAGGCTTCGAAAGCTGTAACTGTTCAACCACTTCAACAGACAGAGAGTACTGACGACGGTTCATGCGCTTGGCTACCCAGTAGCCGATAACGCCGACTGGAATGGAAACCAGCAATCCAAGAATAGTTAACCAGCCAATATCCGCATTTAAAATACCTGCCGCCGCCACTGGACCCGGATGCGGCGGCATCGCAACGTGAACGGTTAGCATCACACCAGCAACAGGCAAACCGAATTTAACGGGTGAAACTTTAGCGACCTTAGCAAAGCCATAAATAATAGGGGCAAGAATAATAAAGCCGACATCGAAGAATACCGGAATACCGAGAATAAATGCCGCGATAGTCAGGGCGGCGGCAACAAGTGTGGGTCCCATAATTTCGGCGAAACGATGCGCAAGTGACTCAGCGCCACCTGAGACCTCAATCATCCTGCCAAGCATCGCGCCAAGGCCGATAATAATCGCTACCGATCCGAGTACGCCACCCATTCCGCTGGTGACGACTTTCATTACATCCTGGGTTGGGATACCGGTCGCTAAGGCCACCAGCAGGCTGACCACCAGTAAGGCAATAAACGGCTGTACTTTTAACTTGATAACCATCAGTAGCAGCAGCAGTACGCCTGCCAGTGCAATACAGAGTAAGAGCGAGGTGGCCATATTTCTATCCTCAAGAATATTTTTTATTATTCGCTATTGGCAAGCGATGTCTATATTTTTTAAATGCAGGTGTTAAATAGCCCCTTAGTAAAAGAGGCCCATTATTATAGATAGTTGAAATTAAACTTATTTAAAATGAATAAAATAATAAATATTTTACTCACTCTTATTTCACTGCCATTTATTCAGCCATTTAAGGCCATCGGTTGTTTTTCCGCGTGGATTATATTCACAGCCAATCCAGCCTGAATAGTTAGCCCGGTCTAACACTTCAAAAATATAATCATAATTGACTTCACCTTCATCCGGCTCATGACGTGCCGGAACAGAGGCAATCTGAATATGTCCAACATGTTCAGCTAAATCATGAATAATTTGCGTCAAATTTCCGTCGACAATTTGCGCATGGAAGAAGTCGAGCTGAATAAAGACATTCGGCTTATCAATTTTTTTCAGTAATGCCAGAGTCTGATACTGACTCGCCATTAAATAACCCGGTTTCACTTTCGGGCTCAAGGCTTCCAGCATAATATTGATGCCATAAGGGGCAAATTTATCCGCTGCATAACGAATATTTTCGACAAAAGTCTGCTGATAAACTGCAATATCAGCGCCCTCAGGAACCACTCCTGCCATAATATGTACCGAAGAACAACCTAATACTTGGGCATACTCCAGCGCATTATCAATATCAGCATGTGCCTCAGCGGTACGGCCCGGCAGAGCGCAACGTCCCCACTCTCCCGCAGCTATATCTCCAGGTGCGGTATTAAACAGCACTTGCGTGAGGCCATTTTCAGTTAATTTTTCCGCCAGCAACTCGGCCGGATATTCATAAGGAAACAGATACTCGACGGCAGTAAAACCTGCATCCTTTGCTGCCATAAAACGCTCAAGAAAAGGCACATCGGTAAACTGCATCGAAAGGTTGGCAGCAAATTTAGGCATAATTAACTCCGTTAAGTCAGGATAGTTCGGCTATTTCTGGTTCGGTGAGATAGCGAATTTTTCGCTCGCCAAGAATAAAAATTAATTTGGCGGTTTCTTCCAGCTCTTCCATATTATCCGCCGCTGCACGCAGGTTTTTTCCTGTTACAACCGGGCCATGGTTAGCCAGCAGAAAGGCTTTATAACGTGAAGCCAGTTTACCTAAATCCTCACCGAGACGGGCATCACCCGGGCGATAATAAGGAACCACCGGAACTTTACCGACACGCATCACCACATAAGGCGTGAAAGGTCTGATAGCATCTTCAGTATTCAGGCCTTCCAGGCAGGACAGTGCCGTCAAGTAGGTACTGTGCAGATGAACGATAGCCTGACACTCAGGGTCATTCTGATAGATTGCCCGGTGAAAACTGACCTCTTTTGAAGGCTTATCGCCTGACAACCATTCACCGCTCATCGTCACCTTTGACAGCGTGTCGACATTGAGATCGCCCAGACATGAGCCGGTAGGGGTTGCCAGCAAATTGCCATCTTCCAGCAGCAGGGAAAGATTTCCTGCTGAGCCAGTGGCATAACCACGCTGGAAAAAAGAGGCCCCAAGTTTGACCATTTCCTGTCGGGCTTGTAGCTCGCTGGCGGAATAATTCTGTTCTGGCATAGCGTCACGCATAGTGAAACTCCTTTTGCGCTCGGGCGAAGAAGTCTTCATCGCCAAAGTTACCTGACTTTAATGCCAGTGAAAGTGTGTTATCGGTTGAACGAACCCAAGGTACGCCCGGGGAAATCGTAGGACCAATATGAAACGACTGAATACCTAAAGTTTGAGCCACAATGCTGGAGGTTTCTCCACCCGCAATAATGAAGCGCTCAAAACCGGATTGCTGAAGTCTGGCGGCGATATCGGCAAACAGTTTTTCAACCGCCTGGCTGCTCGCTTCAGGACCAAAACGCTGCTGTATCTCCGCTAAGGTTTCAGGAGAAGAAGTCGCATAAAGTAATGGTGCCAGCGCATCGTACCGATGAGCTTCAATCCAGTCAGTGAGTTCCTGCACATAGGCCAGCTGCTCTGACTCACCTTGCAGCGCACGAGCAACATCAATCGCCTGCCCTTCAGCCTGCTGCAAATAGCGGGCAACCTGCTTATTGGTCATTACTGAACATGATCCGGACAGCACGACCGCCGAACCTGAGTGGGGTTTACCCGCATCGGTTGCTGGCTGGCTACTCTGTGTTTCACTCGCCCATTGACGAGCCAGACCGATTGCCAGGCCAGAACCCCCGGTGACCAGCTTCATATCACGAAGCGCTTCACCTTGCGTCAGCAAGTGCTGCTCATTCAGGGCATCCAGCACGACATAGCGTTTGCCTTCCGTTTTAAGAACCTGAAGACGCTGCCTGACGGCATCAGCCCCCTGTTCCATGAGGGAATAAGCCACTAAGCCGCACTCTCCCTGAGCCTGTTTTTCCATGACACGTAACAGATTACTGTCAGTCATAGGTGTGACAGGATGGTGACGCATACCGGAGTCACTGAGCAATTGGTCCATGACAAACAGATGGCCCTGATACACCGTACGCCCGTTAACCGGCAACGAAGGTGAAATAATCGTCTGTGTCTCGCCCAGTTTATCGAGCAGGGCATCAGTCACCGGGCCAATATTGCCCTGCGCTGTGCTGTCAAAGGTTGAGCAGTATTTAAAGTAAAACTGCTGGCACCCTTGCTGTTGTAACCACTCCAGAGCACGCAGAGAATCAGCAACCGCCTGATTCGCCGGGCAGGAGCGAGATTTCAGACTGATCACCACCGCCTCAGCCGTTACCTGAAAGTCTGCACTCGGAACACCGTTTAACTGAACGGTGGCAAGACCATTGTTAACCAGAAAGCTGGCAATATCCGTTGCCCCGGTGAAATCATCGGCAATAACACCTAACTTAATCATGATTCCTCCGATTTTCCTGGCAGCGTAATACCGCTGAAAATTTTGATAACCGCACTGTCATCTTCTTTGCCATAACCCGCATTGCTGGCGCTGGTAAACATATTGAATGCTGTTGATGCCAGCGGCAGAGGGAAATGCAGCGCTTTAGCGGTATCCGTCACCAGGCCCAAATCTTTCACAAAGATATCGACGGCGGATTTCGGGGTGTAGTCGCCATCAACGACATGCTTCATACGGTTCTCAAACATCCATGAGTTACCCGCCGCGTTGGTGACCACTTCATACATGATATCCAGCGGGATATCAGCGCGGGCGGCCAGCGCCATCGCCTCTGCACCTGCGGCAATATGTACGCCAGCCAGCAACTGGTGAATGATTTTCACCGTTGCACCCAGGCCAATCTCTTCGCCAATGCGATATACTTTACCGGCCACGGCATCCAGAACTGGCGCTAATTTTTCAAAAGCGAGGTCAGAGCCGGAGGCCATTACCGTCATATCACCGTTAGCCGCTTTTGCCGCGCCACCTGATACCGGGGCATCCAGCATAATCAGTTGATGTTCTGCCAGGCGCTGCTCAATCAGTTTTGCGTCCTGGGCTGAAATGGTTGAAGAAACCATCACCACAGTACCCGGCTTTAATTTGCTCGCCACTTGAGAGTCGCCGAACAAAATAGCATTGACCTGAGCGGCATTGACCACCAGCAGCAGCACGGCATCCAGCTTATCGGCAAAGCTATCTATTTTGGTGTCAGCCTGACATGCACCGGCCTGCTGGAGGCGTGACAGCGCATCGGGATTAAGATCGACACCGTAAGTCGCTAACCCCGCCTTGATGCAAGATGACGCAGCACCAAAGCCCATGGAACCTAAGCCGATTACGGCAACAGCATAGTCAGAATTGTTCTTCATGATAGCGACCTTGTTAAAATTAGTGATTATTTGTTCATTGATGTTAAATGTAAGGGATCTGTGGCGCTTTTTCGGTGATGG
>Ga0308165_1006698_pt1 | contig 10013 bp, 6 predicted proteins | sample PhyWR2_FD_201032 | JGI IMG/M metagenome (GOLD analysis project Ga0308165, IMG submission 201032) | Phyllosphere microbial communities from UC Gill Tract Community Farm, Albany, California, United States - DLSLW.R2 | ecosystem: Host-associated > Plants > Phyllosphere > Unclassified | place: USA... | reverse complement strand
CTAATGAGATTGCTTCAATCGATGAAAAATCGATTTCGCAATGACGAAAACGTCAATGGTAGTGGTAATTTTTGACAAAAAATCAATATCAAGTGACGTTTTTAAGGCGGTCGTCATTCCCGCGCAGGCGGTCCCGAAGCTTCGGGATTAAAGCCTGAGCATTAAGATCCCTCCCGAAGTTTCGGGAAGGATGACGACCGTTCATGTACAGCCTTATAAAGAGCGAAGTGCATAAAAACGTCAATGGTAGCATCGCGAAGAATCTGTTTCCTACCGGCCACTAAACTTACGGCCAGTAGAAGCTTGGCTTGGTGCTGCTATGTTAGAGATTCTTCGCTACGCTCAGAATGACAAAATTGGGTGCAAAAAAAGCCCGTGGAAACAACGCACTTGGGTTGAAAGTGTGTTTGGGTTAAGCCAAATTCCTGCCCGCATTTACAATACCAAACACCGTTCTAACCGCTAACTTTTCTAAAGCCTGTTGCGATTTCTCATCCTGATCGTGCTGTAATTTTTCCAATGCAAAATGCTGAATTAAAACCAATGGCAGAATGATTTTCTCGCGGGTGGCAATTGATTTCTTATCAACAGGGTAGTTCGCCATTAAAACGTCTTGTCCGGACAGTTTTAAAAGCATCTCTTTCGTTAATTCAAACTCGTCGTGCAATTGCGTCCAGAAGGCGCCGTACTCGTTATCGTGAGCTAAATGGGCTGTAATCACAAAGTCCGATTTACTCATGCTCATCATGCAGTTATCAACAATGGTTTTTAAGTAATCAGACTGCTCATAAACTTTCACCACCTTGTCCCAGTTACCAGCATTCTCCTGGTTTTTAAGTGCAGTTCCCATTCCGTAAAAGCCCGGAACGTTTTGTTTTAGCATGCTCCACGCGGTAACGAAACTAATTGCCCGTAAATCTTCAAGTTTCATTTCGCCACCCCCATTTCTCTTTACCGGGCGACTGCTGATATTGGCTTTGGATAGCAATTTTAAGGGCGAAAGTTTTTCGAGGTAACTCACAAATAAAGGATGTTCACGCAGATCTACAAATGCTTTGTATCCGTCTTCAGCCATTTCATCAAGCAAGGTTTTGTTTTCGGTGTCCAACAAAATGTTATGTTTTTCCTTTAACCCTGATGAAATGCCTGCATTAATAAGCTGTTCTATGTTAAATTCGGCACTTTCTACCGAACCGTATTGTGAACTGATGGTTTGGCCCTGAACGGTTAGCTGAATGTTCTTGTTTGCAATTTCCTTACCCATTGATGCATAAAAACGGTGTGTTTTACCGCCGCCTCGAGCTGGAGGCCCACCACGGCCATCAAAAAATGCAAGTTGGATATTATGTTTCTCCGATACCTTGGTTAACGAGGTTTTGCCGTTAAAAATAGACCAGTTGGCCATTAAGTAGCCGCCATCTTTGGTGCTATCAGAATAACCAAGCATAATATCTTGCTTGTTTCCGCGGCTTTCTAAGTGCGCTTTATAGAAGGGATTGCTGTATAGCGTTTCCATAATTGCCGCAGCTTCTTTTAAATCGTTTACGGTTTCAAAAAGCGGCACAAAATCGATGGTTAAATCGTTCTTGCTCCAGCCATTCCATAGAAAGAGCTCAATCAGCTGCAAAATATCGGTCGCCTGTTGGCAATTACTGATAATGAAGCGGTGGCAAGCCTTTTCGCCATTGCGTTTTTGAATGCCCTTTATTTCCTTAATGGTTTGAATGGTATCTTCAATCAAAGCATCAGCTTCTGTTGTATAAACCGGCTTCGCCTCTTTGAACGAAATCAGTTTTAATTTTTCTTTCTCTGTTAATTGATCATAATCAGCCGGATATAGAGAAGAGATCGGTTTGTTTTGACGGCAATAGGCATGCACGTTCCGCAGTACGCGGCTATCCTGGCGAATATCTAACGAGGCAAAATAATTTCCATATAAATCAATCTTACGAATCAGATCATTTACCAAATCTACAAATAAGCCATTGTGTTCGCTAAGGAGCGTTTCCTTGATCTTATTTAAATGTTCCCTTAATTCATCCGAAATATCATGCAGCTCGCAAGTTTGGTCGAAGGCATTTTTGTACAACACCTCTTGCAAATGCGTCATATCGTCTTCTACACCTCTAAAGGTGATGCGACGCTTCATAATCCTGAAATCGCGATAGTAGCAACGGAAGAGGATTTGACGCAGCATTTTTGAAACGGCCAATGTAGTATCGGCATGAATGTTTGGGTTTCCATCTCTATCACCACCCGGCCAAAAGCCCAATTCTAAAATCTTTTTCGTTTCGAGGTTATACTCGTCAAGGTTCTGATCTATTTCCTCCTGAATGTTGGCTGCGGCAAAGTAAAAAGTATGCTCCAAAAACCAGGCGAGGTTTAACGCCTCATCAACCGGAGTTGGCGATTTCTTATTAAAGAAAGGCGTTTTCCCCAATTGCTGCAAAAGCGAATTCATCGACGTCAGGTCGTTATCTCTAATGGCCTTTGTCAAATCAGTAATGATAGCCAGAACACTGCCCGGATAAAATTGCGTGGGGTGCGCCGTTAACACGAGGCGAAGCGACAATTCGTCGATCAATTTCTCGATCTTTGCCAGCATCGGCTTATTATCTGAGTTTTTTTTCAGGATAAATGCCAGCGTACTCTGCTCATCTGTGGTGTTCAGTTTTGTGAAAGAAGCATCCTCAACGGCATCAAAAAGCACAACTTGGCGCTCTATATATTGTATAAAACGGAAAAGCAGATCTATAATGTCCTTACGTTCCGTATAGCTGGTAAACTTAGCGAAAAACTCCTCAATAATTTGGGCAGGCTTTTGTCCGTTGGCTATTCCATCCTCGCAACTTTTAAAAAATAGTGGCAGCAAAGTGCCTGTATCTTTAATTTTGTAAAAAGGTAGCGTTAGGAAAAGGCTATTGAATAGTTCGAACTTAGAAATTACCTCATTATTAAAAATGGATTCACGCTGTGTAGTTAAACGAAGTTTCGGCATGGCTTAGCAAAAGTTTTGTGTACGGTAATACTACAAAAAATGCGCTAAGTATTAAAATTCTGGCGGTTTTAATTTGGATAATTATATAATAAATCCTAATTTTAGAATCTTATTTGGCTAGTTAATAGTCGGGTAAGAACATTTGCAATGTTTAAGGGCGTTGCATTGATTGTTAATTTTTTGGGTTAAAACAGCCGATGTCATAAAACACATCGGCTGTTTTTGTTTATCCCCACCTAACCTCCCCAAAGGGAAGGAAATCCTCTCCCTGTGAAAGTGAGTGCTTTTTTACTATTGTGCTATCCCTCTCCAAAAAGAGAGGGAGACATAGCAAGAGGTTTGAACAAACTTTGCATAAACCATCGGGTTCTACCTACCGAACCCTTTAAAACCCTCTCCTTGGGAGAGGGCTGAGCAGGAACAAGCCTGCATTGTGTATTTCAAAGGGAGAGGCTTTTAATGCACATCTGCCGGAATCTCTACATTTTTCTTAAATTTCTGCAGATATAACAACGGTATAGAGAATAACATAATCAATCCGGCAACCCAATACGCATCATCGTAAGTAAGCAACATGGTTTGTCGCGTTACCATTCCTTCCATCGCTTTAGCAGCCATCATTTTGGCATCGATAAAGTTTTGGCCCTTCGCCATAAAGTTTCTAATCAAACCATTAAAACGTTCTACAAAAGCTGGGTTGTAATCGTTCAGGTTGGTCAATAAGTTACTTCTATGGAAACCAGAGCGGATGTGAATAAGCGTTGTTAAGGCCGCGATTCCGAATGATCCACCCAACTGGCGCATCATGTTGTTCAAACCCGAACCCTGACCAATTTCTGGTCCTTTCAAATCCTGTATCGCCAACGTGGTTAAAGGCACAAATAACAAGGCCATACCAATACCGCGAATTACCAGGGGAAGGAAAAAGTCGCCCGTTCCCGATTGTAATGTCGAGTTGCTCAGCATCCAGCAGAACACGAAGAACAAGAACATACCAACAGTGGCCATAAATTGCGCTGGCACTCCCTTTTTAAGCATAATACCGATAAAAGGCATCATAATGATGGTACACAACCCACCGGGGAATAACAACTCCCCTGTTTGCAGTGCCGAGAATCCAAGCAGGTTTTGGCAAAATATTGGGAAAACGAATACCGATCCGTATAAACCAAAGCCTAATACAAACGATGTAAACATACCCACGGCAAAACTTCTGTGGCGCATAATTTTAAAGTTTACAATTGGGTGGTCGGTACTCATTTCTCTCCAAATAAACAGCAATAAGCCAAATACCGAAGCCGCAGCCAAAGCTGTAATGTATGGCGTTGCAAACCAATCTTCGCTCTCACCTTTTTCTAAAACCGTTTGTAAACTACCAACAGCAATCGCCAATAAGGCAATGCCCCACCAATCTACAGGTTGCCCCTTCCCCTCTTTCGGGGTGGCCCGAACGAAGGTGTACGTACAGTACGCGGCGAGGATACCGACGGGAATATTTACATAAAAAATCCACGGCCAGGAGCTGATATCCAGAATGTAGCCACCAATAGTTGGCCCAACAGTTGGCCCAACTACGGCACCCAAGCCAAATAAAGCGGTTGCGATACCCACATCTTCACGTGGCCAGGTTTCAATTAAGATTGCTTGCGCTGTTGATATCAATCCGCCTCCGGCCAAACCTTGTATAATTCTGAAAAGTACAAGCTCTCCGAGCGAAGTTGCGTTTCCGCACAAAAATGAAACGAGTGTAAAAACAATAATGGAGGTAAGAAAGTAATTTTTCCTGCCAAATCGGTTACCCAACCAGCCAGACATTGGCAATACGATAACGTTTGCTACCGCATAACCCGTAGAAAGCCAGGCGACATCCTCCAGAGTGGCGCCCAGGTTTCCCTGTATTTGTGGAATTGCTACGTTTACGATTGTTGTATCTATCAGCTCCAATAATGAAGCTGTAATTACCGTAAATGTAATCACCCACTTTTTTAACCCTACTTCGGCCATTTTTGTGTTTTTTAGTTAGTAGAAACTGATGCCTGAACGCTCATTCCCGGGCGTAATTTGGCAAGCATTTCTTTAGATGGGTGAATTTTGATTTTTACCGGAACGCGTTGAACCACTTTAACGAAGTTACCCGTTGCGTTATCGGGAGGCAATAAAGAACCCTTTGCGCCAGTAATTGGTGAGAAGTTATATACTTCGCCCTGAATTTTTTCATCCGGGTAAGCATCAACTTCAATCTCTACTTTCGATCCTTCTTTAATTTTCTCCAATTGAGTTTCTTTAAAGTTTGCGGTAACGTAGATACTTCCATCGTTAACAATCGAAAATAGCGATTGACCCGGCTGAACCAATTGTCCTTTTTGAACATTCTTTTTAGACACAATGCCCGAAGCCGGTGCTTTAATTTCGGTGTACGATAATTGAAGTTTGGCAAAATCGATATCGCTTTGGCGCTGGCTAATGGCGTTGCTGCTTACGGCCAATTGCGATTGCGTGGTACCAACTTGTTTAACCGCAGCATTATACTGATCTACAGCTGCCTGATAGGTAGCTTTGGCTGCATCGCGAGATGCTTTAGCCTGATCGAATGATTGTTGCGTAATTGAACCATCTTTTATCAGGTTTTCGTAACGAGCATAATCTTTATTGGCCAAGGTCAGTTTTACCCGTGCTGCCTCAACATTTGCCTTTGCAGTACTGGTATTGGCTTGAGTAGCAGCAATTTGCGATTGTGCTACACCAACGCCCGCATTTGCACCCTTTTGGCCGGCTTGTGCTTGCTCTAACTTCACTTTGTAATCGTTATCATCAAGCTTAACCAAAACCTGCCCTTCGTTTACATGCGTGTTTTCTTCAAAATTAATATCCTTTACATAACCGCCAACACGAGCAACTACAGGACTGATATCTCCATCAATCTGCGCATCATCCGTATCAACGTGTTTGCTGTAATAATTCCACTCTGTGATACCAAAAACGGCACCTATTACTAGTAAAACACCTAAAATGATGGGTACTACTAAGTTCTTTTTTTTCTTTTCAGTTGTCATTGCTGTATTTATTGCGTTATTTTTCCTGTTGATTTAAGTAATGTGTAGTAAGCCAAACCTGCATCGGCCTTCGCTATCTCTAAGTTTATTTTTGCCTGATAGAGTAAAGTTTCTGCATCGATTCTGTCGGTAACCGAAGCTACGTTGTTCTTATATTTCGATGCCAGTAACCGGTCGTTTTCAGCCGCCTGGGCGATAGACGTTTCCAAAACCTCGATCTTGTTAACCGCTACCTGATAATTTTGATAATTCCTGTTAATGTCTGTTTTAACCTGATCGGATAAAATATCTTTTTGAATGGCAATTTCACTTTGTTGAATTTTTGCCTCACTCACTTTATTTTTGTTTGTCCAAAGCGACGCAATATTCCACGAAACGGTGGCGCCAACAGTAACAGGCAAAAGGTATTGGTTTACTGGTGGAATAAAACTTCCGCTCGGGTTGATGTAATATAAATTGGCACCCACACCAACTGTAGGTCTGGTATTTGCCTTAATGGTTTTAATGTTGTAATCGGCAACCTTGTTTTGTACATCAAGTTGTTTCAACTCCTGGCGATTTGCCATTGCTAACCCAATATAGTCATTTAACGAGCTTGCTGCCTTTAAGCCAGCCGATGGATCGACAATTTTGATTTCGGTATCTTCCGGCCAGCCCAGCAAAATATCAAGGTTATAGTTAACCACTTTGCGGTTGCTTTCTATATCCATTTGGGTAAGCGTAACGTTTGCCTGTTGCAACTGGAAACGCAAAACATCGTTCTTGGTTACTATTCCCTGCTCAAAAAAGCGTTGTGCTTGTTTAATCTGGGCAGCAATCGATTCGAGGTTTTGATTGACCACCTTTTTACTCTGCTCAATTTTATAAAGCGAATAATAGGTGCTGATTACCGCATAAGTAATATCTTCTTTGCTTATATCGGCATCTAATTGCGCCACCTGCGCCAGCAACTTGGTCGATTCTTTGGCATATTTGAGCTTGCCGCCTCCATAAACCAACTCTTGTACCGCTGCTGTACCCACAAAAGCATCCGCCCTATTGGGTAAATTTAAAACAGAAGCGCCATCGCCCAGGCTAAATGTATGGGTTGGAATTTCTGCGTGATTGTACATAAAACTCGCATTTGCGGTTGGAAGCGCGTTGTCTTTAACAACTTCAAGCTGCGCCGCCGCCTGATCTATCTTGTTTTGAGCACGTTTTAAATTTTTACTATTGGCTATGCCAAGTTCGATCGCTTGATTGATATTTAGCTCCTTTGTGCTTTGTGCAAACAAAGCTGCCGGAATTAACGATGCCACAAGCATTAATCTAATTGATTTGGGTATCATTTTTTGGTTGTTAAATAAACTGTGGTTAAATCTTTTAAGTGAGCAATGGCTCTCTCTTTAATCATTTTCTTGTCCTTCGGATCGTTTAGGTCGAAATTTGAACATGGCATCACCTTGTTAGGAGAGATTACAATGTTGGTTATCGTGCCCATAATTGTTGCAATGACCATCCGCCCATCAACTTTGTTAAAACTTCCGTTTTCAATCCCCTCGTTTATTATTCGATCGATGAGCTGCATGTTCAGCCCCATGGCATCCTTAATCTTATCGTACATCTCGGGCCTTTGTGTTAAAGACAACTCCCTGTGCATCATTTTATGGAAAGCTACGTTTGCCAATATTCTATTTGCATAACCTTCGATAACCTTGTGAAGTTTTTCTAACGAAGAAATTTTATCCTCGTTTATAATGCGTAATTGAGAGGCAAAGCCTTCGATGCGGTTGTTCATTATCTCTACAAAAACACCCTCCTTCGAACCGAAATAATAATTAATCATTGCCATGTTGGCACCAGATTCTTTAGCGATCTGTCGCGTCGATGTACCCTCATATCCTGTTTCGCAAAACAGCTTTTCAGCAGCATCGAGTATGGCTTGTCTTTTATCTATCTTTTCTGTTTTCATTTCTTTTTTGACGGGACAAAATTAATCAAACGATTGATTAACTTCCAAATGTTATCGCTCTACTTTTACATTCACTTGATAAAACCTTAACTTTAAGCGAAATATTTTTTGATTATCATGAAATACACATCCTTTCTTTCCCTATTTCTGCTTGTTTTGATGTTTTTAACGGCCGCCTTTGTAACCGATAACGTGAGAAATGAGCAAAGTTGGATTAGAATAAACACGTTGGGATATTTGCCTAAGGCAACGAAAGTTGCGGTTTGGGCTAGTAAAACGGATCAGATTCCAACGCATTTCGAAATTGTTGACAAAGAAACGCAAAAGGTGGTGTACAGATCTGCAAACATCAAGGCGTTTGGTGCCTACGGGCCTTTTACCAAAACCGCCCGGCTAAATTTTTCGGGTTTCAGTTTAAGCGGCAGCTTTTATATCAAAGCGGGTGATGTCGTTTCTCCGCTGGTGCGCATTAACGATTCGGTTTATAAGGGAGCGGCCGACTTTTGTCTCCGTTATATGCGCCAGCAACGAAGCGGTTTTAATCCTTACTTAAACGATAGCTGCCACACCCACGACGGTTTCGTTTTGTACGGCGCTAAGGCAGGAATTAAAGACAGTACACATTTCGATGCTTCGGGAGGCTGGCACGATGCAAGCGATTATTTGCAATACGCTACCACTTCGGCCAATGCAACTTATCATCTGTTAATGGCTTACCGCGATTTTCCACAGGTTTTTGGCGACGAAAAACAAGCGAATGGCCTCGAGGGAGAAAATGGCAGGGCCGACGTTCTTGATGAGGCTAAATGGGGCCTTGAATGGCTGGTTAAGATGCACCCCAGTAAAAACATCATGTTTAACCAGCTGGCCGATGATCGGGACCACATTTCAATGCGAATCCCGAAAGAAGATGATCAATATGGAAAAGGCTTCGAACGCCCGTTATACTTTATATCGGGCGAGCCGCAGCAACGCGGCAAGTTTTTAAATGCCACCACGGGTACAAGCTCAACAGCGGCCAAATTGAGCAGTGCCTTTAGTTTAGGTGCTGCAATTTTCGAAAAACACGATAATACTTATGCACAGTTGTTGGCTCAGAAAGCCAAAACGGCTTATCGCTTTGCTTTAAAAAAACCGGGGGTTACTCAAACCGCATCAGTAAAATCGCCATACATTTATGCCGAAGATAATTGGGTTGATGATATGGAGCTTGCATCAGCTGGCTTAAACTTTGGCAAAAGTAAATTGAATAAAACTGCGGTGCAGGATGCGCTTGCGTATGCCCGCCGGGAAAAGGTAACGCCGTGGATGGAAAAAGATACCGCAGCACATTACCAGTATTATCCCTTCATCAATCTTGGTCATAACGAATTGGCCAAACAGCTAACAGGCGCCGAAAGAACAAACGTGGCCAATTTTTATAAGCGAGGCATTGAACAGGTTTGGAACCGGGCGGGCGAAAACGCATTTTATCGCGGCATTCCCTTTATTTGGTGCAGCAACAATTTGACCGTGTCGTTCGCTATTCAGTGTGTATGGTATGCCAACCTAACCGGCGATAGCGCTTTTGAAGAGCTGGAACAGGCTAATTTTGATTGGCTTTTTGGGTGTAACCCGTGGGGCACCAGCATGGTGTACGGTTTGCCAAATTGGGCCGATACGCCGACAAACCCACACTCGGCGTTTACGCATCTTAAAAATTATCCCATTGATGGCGGCTTGGTTGATGGCCCGGTTTATACCTCAATTTACAAGGGCCTTATTGGAATTACGTTGGCAAATGTGGATGAGTATGCCAATTTTCAAAGCAATTTGGCTGTTTACCACGATGATTATGGCGATTATAGTACAAACGAGCCAACAATGGACGGAACTGCATCGTTAATTTACCTGCTTGCGGCCAAGGAGGCGCAGGCCAAGCCAAAAAAGCCTTAGCCTCCGCGTTTGGAGGCGAAACCCGAATTTTGGGAGCAACAGTTCGTGGCGATTCGACAAAAAAGAAAATCGCATT
>Ga0308165_1006697_pt1 | contig 10015 bp, 5 predicted proteins | sample PhyWR2_FD_201032 | JGI IMG/M metagenome (GOLD analysis project Ga0308165, IMG submission 201032) | Phyllosphere microbial communities from UC Gill Tract Community Farm, Albany, California, United States - DLSLW.R2 | ecosystem: Host-associated > Plants > Phyllosphere > Unclassified | place: USA... | reverse complement strand
TTTTGCCTCTCCGGTAAGCGATTACCAGACCACGCTTCAACCACCATGTTGCCATCTGATAGATCAAACCCACGCTGCCAGCCATTACCATTCCAGTAATACCCCATTGAAGTCAAAACATCGCGTTCGTACTGTGTTGTATCTTCATATCGAGCCATCATTAAATTTCCTTTTCAAATAATAGACGGATTTCAGTGATATCAACCGTATATAAATACGGCCTTTTCCACCTTATGGCGCCTCTTTTCACTCGTCAATATGAATGGAAATCATTCTCATTTATATGCGTACCACTACGCAAAATAAGATATTCATCAAACTGGTGACAAATTGGCAATGTCGCTTAATTAGCCCTTAACAGCCAGCGATGTTCCATAGTGCATACCCTTCCCCAGAGCACCGGGGTTGCAGGTTGGCGGATTACAATACCCATAATGTATGTTGTAACTAAATAGCGATAAGACAGACCAATAAAACTCGCCTAGCCTACCGTTCCACAAGTTCTGCACTCGTACATTAGGTTACACGCCGAAACCAATCACTCACGGAAAGTAATCCTCGGTTTGCATAAGATTGTTTCAACGGCCCCGCAGTGGGGTTACAAACCAACAGACATTTGAGGATCTACCGATGAAAAAAGTATTAGCTCTGGTTGTCGCCGCTGCGATGGGCTTGTCATCTATCGCGTTCGCCGCTGAAGCTGCCGCTCCTGCTGCTGCACCAGCCGCCACTACTCAGACAGCACCGGCTAAAACTACTCACGTGAAAAAACATCACGCGAAGAAAACTACCGAGCAAAAAGCTCAGGCGGCCAAAAAGCACCACAAAGCCAGCGGCAAAAAAGCCCCGGCCCAGAAAGCTCAAGCAGCTAAAAAGCATCACAAAAATTCCAGCAAGAAAGCAGCAACTCCGGCTGCCTGATAGTCAACCGGCGTGAGGCACCCCTCACCTGTTCTGGTCAGAGTTGTTCAACACCCGGTTCGCCGGGTGTTTTTTCATCGGGGGTTGTCTATGCTGCGTCGCTATCGGTTCGAAATCATCCTTGGCACCCTGATCGTTTGCGGGCTCATCGCCAGCTTTTTTTATCTGTAAGCTCCGATTTTTCTCAGGAAATTATCGGAAAATCAATCACCGACCATCTACACAGCGGCTAAATCAGTCTATAGTTAGCATTCAGTGTGTCTATGGATGATCCGAATTTGTCAGGCAAGAAACCTATGCGCATCTCTGTTTTACTGTTGTTGTGCTCATTTCCTTTGGCTTTATCCCATTCTGCGCATGCTGATAGCCCTTCCGAGGCGTCTGCGGCCGATCAAACCCGTCTGTTTTTTGGCAAAGACGACCGTATTAAAGTCACCGAAACCAGCGGTTGGCCGTGGCAGGCCATTGGTCAGGTAGAAACCGCCAGTGGCAACCTGTGTACCGCTACGCTGATCTCTCCCCATCTGGCGCTCACCGCTGGCCACTGCGTACTGGCCCCTCCCGGCAATCTTGATAAGGCCGTGGCGCTGCGCTTTATTTCCGGTAGCAAAGGCTGGCAATACCAGACGGAAAATATCGAAACGCTGGTCGATAAGTCATTAGGTGAAAAGCTGAAGGCGGATGGTGACGGCTGGATCGTGCCACCGGCGGCGGCAGCGTATGATTTTGCGTTGATCAGGTTAAAAGATAACAAGCCGCTGGCGATTAAACCGTTGCCATTATGGCAAGGTGACGGAAAAGCGTTAACGCAAACCTTAAAGCTGGCAAAGCGTCTGGTCACCCAGGCCGGTTATCCAGAAGATCATCTGGACGATCTTTACAGCCATCAAAATTGTAAAGTCACCGGTTGGGCGCAACAAGGCGTGTTATCACACCAGTGCGACACCTTACCCGGTGACAGCGGCTCCCCATTGATCTTGAAGACCGCCGAAGGCTGGCGACTTATCGCTATCCAGAGTTCTGCACCCGCAGCACAAGACCGCTACCGGGCCGATAACCGCGCGCTGTCAGTTACCGGCATTCGCGATGCTTTGGATACGTTAGCCACAGGAAAATAATCCTTTCACACAACACAGGCCAACGTTACCCCACTACAGGGTAAGGTTGGCTGGCAAACTGTGCTGCCATTGACCTGACTTCTAGCCATGACGTATAGCAAAATTACTGATTTTCAATCAAAAAAATAATGCATTTGAATTTTTTAAAACGTTCTAAACTCTATTGATACCGCAAGCTTGCCGTGTTTATTGGAGAGAAATATAGTGGATACTAAATTCAATTCCTCCCCTGAATTGTCATGCTATCAACCTACCGGATTCCTTCAGCGTTTTTTTATGCACGTTGATAATCTCCCCGATAAAATAGCCATTATCACACCTGAAAAAATGCTTACATATCATGTTCTGGCTAAACAGGCAGCAATTATTGCACAAATCTTACAGAGCAAAGGGGTTACTCGGGAGACGCCGGTCGCCATCCTTTTACCTCCTGGAATTGAACAGATTATCAGCCAAACAGGTATCCTGATAGCTCAGGGAAGCTGTGTCCCTTTGGATCCCAATATGCCTGAGGAGCGGCTTAACGACATGCTGAACGATTTACAGATTCAGTGGACAATAGTCACTTCACGGGAAAAACATAAAAATCTTCATACTACGCTGCTTGACTTTCATGACTTAACATTAAACCAGCAGCATATCACTAGTACTTATGATGACATATCACCAGAACACCGGGCCCATATTTTATTTACATCCGGAACCACGGAAAAGCCCAAGGCCGTTGAAATTGAAGCCAAAGGGATTTTACGTTTGGTTGTTAATACCTGCTATATTAACCTCACTATCGATGATCGTATCGCCTGTATCGCCAACCCAACCTTTGATGCATCCCTGTTTGAAATTTGGGGGGCATTACTTAATGGAGCAACCACGGTTATCATTCCCAAAGAAGACGTTCTGAATATCCAGTATTTTCAACAGGAACTGATTAGACAAAAGATAACCATTATGTTTATCACCACCTCATTGTTTAATCTGGTCGCGACAACATTCCCGCAAGCGTTCCGTTTTTTTCGTTATCTATTGGTGGGCGGCGAAGCACTGAATCCCCATACTCTGAAGCTTATTCTGAATACCGCGCCTCCTCAGCACCTTCTTAATGCGTACGGCCCCACAGAAAGTACTACATTTGCAATGACTCATGATATTCAAACCGATGATTTAACCAGCGGCAGTGTTCCCATAGGTAAACCTATTGATCGCACGACTGCTTTCATCCTTGATGATTGTCTGCAACCTGTAGTTCAAGGGGATGTCGGTCACTTGTACATTGGCGGTGACGGGTTGGCGCGTGGTTACTGGAATCGCGATGCGCTGAACAAAGAACGATTCGTTAGCGTCAGTTTACCTGGTTACTCAACCCCCTTGAGACTTTACCAAACAGGAGATCTTAGTCTGCAACGGGACGATGGCGTTTTTATGTATTACGGCCGCATTGATAACCAAGTCAAGATACGCGGACATCGTATTGAATTAGAGGAAATTGAATGCCAGGTTATAAAAAGTGGTCAAGTGAAAGCAACCTCTGTTATTTTGGTGAAAAAAGAGAATGCAGAACCCTTCTTGGCAGCATTTATCGTTCCACTTAACTCCAGCAGTTTTAGGACAGATATTCTGGAAGAAAAGTTACACCAATATTTGCCAGAGTATATGTTACCCCGCTTGTTTGTCGTTGACACTATTCCGCTAACACCAACCGGAAAAACCGATAAACAACGGCTGTTAATGAAATTGGTAGAAAGCACAGCAACGTTTGAAAGACCTGATATGTTCAACGATACGGAATACGCATTGTTGCTTATCTGGCAAAAAATTCTGAATAAGGCCGAGATTGGTTTGGATGACAATTTTTTTCGACTTGGTGGCAGTTCATTACAGGCAGCAAGCTTAGTCATTGAGTTAGGTCGGCAATTCACCCGTCATTTTTCGGTACAAACACTCTATGATGCACCTACGTTACGAAAACTGGCTAATATAATTTCACAAAAAAACGTAACTCATCAACAGGATGAGGTGGCACAGTGGTTGCAGGATGCTAAGTTGCCGGATGATATCCAAGCATTATCAGGGGACCTTCAAAATTGGAGCACATTAAAAGATGCAACGGTTATGTTGACCGGCGCTACGGGTTACCTAGGTGCATTCTTTTTGCGCGATCTATTGGCGACGCCCAATATTAAGCAGGTCATTTGCCTTATTCGTGCAACCGATGAGATGACTGCTCGCCTACGGATTCAACAAAACCTCTTGCAATATGGCTTGTGGGACCCGGTGTTAAATCAGCGTATTACTATCATTACTGGCGATTTGTCTCTTCCAAAATTGGGGCTCAATGATGATCTCTATCATAGTTTGGCTGTTGAGAGCGATGCGATATTTCATCTAGGTGCTCATGTAAATTACATCCAGCCTTATCAAGCACATCGAGCCGGTAATATTGAAGGGACGCTGAATATTTTACGCCTGGCTACACAGAGTAAGCCTAAGCCACTGCACTATGTATCAACTATCGCTGCCTATGGTCCTGCCGGTCTATTTAATAAAGTATCGCGCATTTATGAGAACGATGATTTAACCCTCTTCCTTGAGGGCCTGAAATATGACTCAGGGTATTCACAAAGCCAATGGGTTGTCGAAAAGTTTGTCTGGGAGGCTAACAAGCGAGGGATCCCGTTATCGGTGTACCGCCCCGGATTTATTATAGGGGACAGCGTAAACGGCAGAGGAAATCCGAAAGATTTTGTTTCCCGCTTGATCAGAGGCTGCATTGCGATCGGTGCTCACCCTATCCTTCCCCATCAACGCAAAGAGTTTATTCCCGTTGATTATGTCAGTGCAGCACTATTAACCATCGCAAAGGATAACAATAATCTTGGGCAGGCTTATCACCTGGTTCCTCCAAACCATGCTCAATCCATCGACCTGGATCAATTCTTCGACTTGATATGCAAAAGCGGGTATCGGCTGCAAAAACTGCCATACTCTGAGTGGATTACAAGGCTGGATGCCGATCCCGAACTTTATGATAACCCTCTAATGCCGTTACTCCCAATGCTGTCCGAGACGGTTTATCAAAAACAGACTCGTTGGGAAGTGTACGAAAACATGCCAGCCTATGACGCCAGCAATACACAAGCGGCACTGGCGGCAGCTAACTGCCACCTAAAATTTACACCAATGGATAAACATCTGTTGCTGCTGCATCTGGATTTCTGGCGAAGAAACGGCTTATTACCCGGCAATAAGAATTAGTGGTGGTTCTGCTGAAATAAACTTTATTCAGATAGCGGCGTTGCGATAGAAAACGCCGCTAACTCGAGACTGTCAGTAGAAGAGAGCAAATCCAACGGTATTTATGAAGAGTAATAGTCTGACTTTCAAATTATCCCGCTAATAGCGTCTTGGATTAGGTTACTCCTACCGCATGGCCTCATTTTCCCCACCCGCCATAAACCGCTTTGGCGTGGTGCCGGTATACTGGCGGAAAAAGGCGATAAACGCGCTGTCGCTAGAGAAGGCCAACCGCTGCGCAACCGCGCTCACGGAAGGCAATTGCGCCAGTAACTCAATGGCGTGCATCAAACGCCATTGCTGGCACCACTGCTGATAGCTCAGCCCGGTTTCCCGCAGGAAAATTCGCGTTAGCGTTTTAGGATGCAGATTGATCGCCTTCGCCAATACCACCAGCCCGGGTAGTTGATCAACGCCGTTTAAACCGTCAACCCAGGCCGCAACTCGCGGATCGCTCGGTAGCATCAAACTGGTATTTTCCTGCTCCGCCACGCTCAGTTCATTGCGCAAGACTAGTAATAAATCTTCCGCATGTGGGTTCTGCTGCGCATAGTCAAACGACCAATGTGCGATGCGTTCTATCACCGCTGCCAGTAACGGATTGGCGGCCAACACCGCACTGTGCGGCATTGCCAGCATCGCGGCATCCGCAAAATAGAGCGATCGGTAAGCCACCTGCCCACGCAGTTGCACGCGGTGTCGCACCCCGCTCGGTATCCAGATAATGCGCGTTGGCGGCAGGATCAGCCAGCGTTCAGCTAATGTCACCGTCATACAGCCACGTGGTGCATAGAGGATCTGGGCCCGTTGATGCTGATGTTCGCCAGAATCATGATCCGCCAGCTCGGCACTAATTCCCACCACCGGAGCGGAGTAACTATCCGGATCAAACACCTGATGTTGCAGAATCAGCGCCATGCCACAGTCCTATTTTCATTGTTTTTTGTCCTGATGATTGTAATCGAACAATCACTATCTCCCTATACTGGCGATACTTTTTAGGGAGAATGTCATGTCCATCAAAAATCTACCTCTGCCACTGATCATCGTGATGATCATGGCACCACAAATCCTGGAAACGCTCTATAGCCCGGCGTTAACCGCTATCCGCTTTGATTACCAGATCGATGCCACGCAGGCCAGCCACACCCTGTCGGTCTATTTTTTCGCCTTCGCTTTCGGCGTGGCGTTTTGGGGAATGATAAGTGACCAATATGGCCGTAGAACCGCCATGCTCGCCGGTTTGCTGCTGTATACGGCCGGAGCCTTGCTGGCGTTGCTGAGCAGCTCTTTCACGTTGCTCATCGTCTCACGCGCCGTTATCGCCTTTGGTGCCGCCGTTGGTTCTGTGGTGACGCAGACCATGCTGCGCGATGTCTATCAGGGGCAGGCGTTAGGAAAGATGTTTGCGATAATTGGCATGGCATTGTCGATAAGCCCGGTAGTGGGTATGTTTAGCGGCGGAATGCTGGTGTTTTGGGGCGGTCGCATGGCCATTTTCTCCGCGCAAGCAGGATTGGCGCTGTTGCTGCTGATCTGGTGTTGGCGAGCGCTGCCAGAAACCCGCCAGCAAACCGCCGGTATCGCTTTACTCCCCTGTTTGCAGGAGATGCTGCGCGATAGGCAAATCTGGTGCTCGGCGTTGCTGGTTGCCAGTTTTAACATCATGGCGTTCAGCTACTTCAGTCTGGCCCCGTTTATTTTTCAGACCTTGGGGCTGACCAGCGAGCAGTTTGGTTATTCGGGGATTGTTTTGGCCTTTGGCAGCCTGTGCGGCGCAGCGGCAAACCGCTACCTTCTGCAAAAAGGATTATGCGCTTACCGGCAGATCCAAATGGCCAGCCTGTTGGCCCTGTTGGCCGCTGTTGCTGCATGGTATTGGCAGGCAAGTCTGATGATCCTGCTGCCCTGTATGGTGGTGACCGTGGCCTTTGGCTTGGCCATTCCCAATATTCTCAGCCAGGCCCTGAAGCATTACCGCAACCGGCTGGGTGCTGCCGGTGCGGTATTGGGATTACTCTATTATCTGCTGATCGCTGGCGGCCTGGCACTGGCCGCCATGGGCCAGCACCTGCCGTTAACGCTACTGGGATGTAGCTTGTTAAGCCTCGCCTGTTCAGCAAGGCTTAAAGGCTACGCAGAAAGCTGATCGATGGTCTGCAAGATACGCTTCTCAGAAATCGGGTAAGGCGTACCCAACTGCTGCGCGAACAGGCTGACGCGCAACTCCTCGATCATCCAGCGTACCGCCTTCACCTCTTCATCCTGCTGGCGTTTTGGCGGCAGCTTGTTCAGCCACTGCTGCCACGCCTGTTGGACCTGCTCCACCCGGATCATCTGAGCGCGATCGCGGTGCGGATCGATCGCCAGTTTCTCCAGGCGGCGCTCAATCGCTTGCAGATAACGCAAGGTGTCCGGCAGGCGGCTCCAACCATTATTGGTGACAAAGCCACGGTAAACCAGGCCATTAAGCTGGGCCTTGATGTCGGACAGCGCCAACGCCAACGAGATATCAACGCGCCCTTTCAGGCGCTTGTTGATATTGAACACCGTCGTCAGGATCTGTTCCACCTGTTTGGCCACGCCTACCACGGTTTCATTCAGCTCGGCCCGTACCAACTCTTGCAGCCGGGCAAAGTTCTCTTCCGCCCACACCGGCCCGCCGTGTTCGGCAATCAGCTTGTCGATGCCGCAGGAGATACAGTCGTCGATCAGATCCAATACCTTGCCATACGGGTTAAAATACAGCCCAAGCTTGGCCTTGTTCGGCAACTTCTCATGCAGATATTTGATCGGCGAAGGGATGTTCAACAGCAACAAACGGCGCGTACCTTGCCACATGGCCTGCTGCTGCTCCTGTTCGCTGTCAAACAGGCGGATGGCTACGCTGTCTTTTTCGTCCACCAGCGCCGGGTAAGCCTTAACCGAGTAACCGCCACGCTTCTGCTCATAAAACTCAGGTAGTTTGCCAAAGCTCCAGATATGCAGATTGCTCTGTTCCAGGCCATCATCAGCCACGGCCGACAGCGTCTCTTGCACCTTATCTTTGAGCTGGGCCCGCAACGCGGCCAGATCTTTGCCTTCGCGCAGGGTTTTGTGTTTCTCACCCACCACGCGGAAGGTCATTTTCAGATGATCGGGCACCTGATCCCACTGCCAATCCTCACGTGACACCGTCACGCCGGTCATGCGACGTAGCTCGCGTTCCAGCGAATCCAGCAGCGGCATTTCCAACGGCGTTGCCCGGCCAAGGAAAGCTTCAGCGTAGTTCGGTGCTGGCACAAAATTGCGGCGCATCGGCTTAGGCAACGATTTGATCAGCGCGATCACCAGTTCACGGCGGATACCGGGGATTTGCCACTCAAAACCGGCCTCTTCCACCTGATTGAGGATCGGTAACGGGATGTGCACTGTCACGCCATCGGCGTCGGTACCCGGCTCAAACTGGTAAGTCAGACGCAACTTGAGGTTGCCCTGATACCAGTAGTTCGGATAATCCAGCGCGCTGACCTTATTGGCTCCGTCCTTGATCAACATCTCTTTTTCGAAGTTGAGCAGCTCAGCGTTCTGCTTCCCGGCGGTTTTCCACCACTGGTCAAAATGACGCCCGGACACCACGTCGCTCGGAATACGCTGATCGTAGAAACTGAACAGCGTCTCGTCATCCACCAGAATGTCGCGGCGGCGCGATTTGTGTTCCAGCTCTTCTACTTCGGCACGCAGCTTCAGGTTGGCGGCGAAGAACGGGTGCCGCGTTTGCCAGTCACCTTCCACCAGCGCATGGCGGATAAACAGTTCACGGCACAGCAGCGGATCGATGGTGCTGTAATTCACCGGGCGAGCTGCGACGATCGGCAACCCAAACAGAGTGACCTTTTCGCTGGCCATCACCGCGCCCTGGGATTTGGACCAGTGCGGTTCGCTGTAATGATGCTTGACCAGGTGCTGAGCCATCGGCTCAATCCATTCTGGTTCGATACGCGCGGCTATACGGCCCCACAGGCGGCTGGTTTCCACCAGTTCTGCCACCATCGTCCATTTCGGCGGCTTCTTGAACAGCCCGGAACCAGGGAAGATGGAGAAACGGGCGTTGCGCGCACCGGTAAACTCTTGCTTATCCGCATCCTTCTGGCCAATGTGCGAAAGCAGGCCGCTCAGCAGCGCGGTATGCACGCTGCGATAATCCGAAGGCACGCTGTTGACCGGCAGGCCCAGCTCTTTCACTACCTGGCGCAGTTGGGTGTAGATATCCTGCCATTCACGTACCCGCAGATAGTTGAGGAAATCGTTGCGGCACAGGCGGCGGAACTGGCTGGAAGAGTTTTCCTTCTGCTGCTCTTTCAGGTAATCCCACAGGTTGACGAACGCCATAAAATCGGAGTCTTTGTCGGCGAAGCGGCGGTGTTTTTCATCGGAGGCCTGTTGCTTATCCATTGGCCGCTCACGCGGATCCTGGATCGACAACGCCGAGGTGATGATCATCATCTCACGCACGCTGCCACTCTTCTGGGCTTCCAGCACCATTCGCGCCAAACGTGGGTCGATCGGCAACTGCGCCAAGTGATGGCCCTGTGGGGTCAGTTGATAGTGGCCGTTTTCCGCAGTTTTGATCGCCCCCAACTCTTCCAACAGGCGCACGCCGTCCTGAATATTGCGGTTATCCGGTGCTTCGACAAACGGGA
>Ga0308165_1006695_pt1 | contig 10016 bp, 11 predicted proteins | sample PhyWR2_FD_201032 | JGI IMG/M metagenome (GOLD analysis project Ga0308165, IMG submission 201032) | Phyllosphere microbial communities from UC Gill Tract Community Farm, Albany, California, United States - DLSLW.R2 | ecosystem: Host-associated > Plants > Phyllosphere > Unclassified | place: USA... | reverse complement strand
AGGGCGGACACGACGGGCGATCGGTGGTCTGGGACGTGCATGCGCACGACTCTACGAGCGACGACCGACGGCGAGGCGGCTCGTCCACCTGCCGTGCGGACGACCACGGCACCGTCGCCGAGAGGCCCCCGGGGAATAGAGGACGACCTCTCGCCCTTGTCGCCCTCATGAAGGCAATCGTGTACTCCAGCACAGGTCCCTCGTCCGTCCTCGGCCTCGTCGACCGTGAGGTCGCCAGCCCCGGTCCCGGGGAGGTGCGCGTGCGGGTGGTCGTCTCCGGCGTGAACCCGACCGACTGGAAGGCGCGCGCCGACGGCGATCTCGCCTTCCCCGAGGTCGTCCCCAACCAGGACGGCGCAGGCGTGGTGGACGCCGTCGGCGACGGGGTCACCGAGCTCTCCGTGGGCGACCGCGTGTGGCTCTACCTCGCGGCTCACCGTCGTCCGACCGGGACGGCTCAAGAATTCACGGTCCTGCCCGTCGACCGGGCCGTCAGGCTGCCCGACGGGATTGACCTCGACGTCGCCGCCAGCATGGGGGTCCCGGCGATGACGGCCCACCGCGCGCTGACCGTCCACGAGCACGGTCCCGCCCGCCTCGCGCCGGGCGCGCTCGAGGGTCGTGTGGTCCTCGTCCAGGGTGGCGCTGGCGCCGTCGGGCACGCCGCGATCCAGCTCGGCGTGTGGGCCGGGGCGACGGTCATCACCACCGTCAGCAGCGACGCGAAGGCCGAGCTCGCCCGCGCCGCCGGCGCGCACCACGTGGTCCAGTACCCCGACGACGCTCTCGCCGACCGCATCCGTGAGATCGCGCCGGACGGCGTCGACCACGTGGTCGAGGTCGCCCCTGCGCAGAACGCGGCGCTCGACGTCGAGGTGCTCGCCAACCACGGCAGCATCGGCTACTACGCCAACAACAACGGCGACGACTTCAGCGTCCCGATCGTCCCGAGCTTCATCAAGAACGCGCGGTGGCAGGGGCTGCTCCTGTACACGGTCGGCGACGAGGCGCTGCACGCCGCCGCGGAGGACGTCACGGCCGCGCTGCGCGACGGTGCGCTGCCGGTCGGCGAGGCCGCAGGCCTGCCGATCACGTGGTTCCCGCTCGAGGAGACCGCCGCGGCGCACGACGCCGTCGAGTCCGGTGTCACGGGCAAGGTCCTGATCCGCGTCTCCGACGAGCCGCTCGGCGAGTAGGTCTCGTGCGCGGCACGCCCACCTGGCGTGCCGCGCACTGTCGTCTCAGCCCATCTCGTCGTCTCAGCCCGCCCCGCCGGAGAACACCGTGTTGACGAGCACGACGTACAGCGCCGTCCCGCCGAGGATCGACAGCAGGGCGTTGCGCCGCCACAGGTGCAGCCCGACGGTGACGACGAGGGCGAGGAGCTCGGGCACACCGTGCCACCTGTCACCGAGGGAGACGTCCTTGAGCGTGTAGACGACGAGGATGAGCATGATCCCCACGGGCATGTACCGGCCGAGGAACTGCACGAAGGCCGACTCGCGCAGCGGCCCGATCACCAGGAACGGCAGGGCGCGCAGCCCGAAGGTCACCACGAGGATCGTCGCGAGGGCCGCCAGGACGTAGCCGTCGTCAGGCACGGGCCACCCGCTCTCCGCGAGCGCGCCGGAGCGCGAACCTCACGGTCAGGGCCGCGAGGAACAGCAGCATGCCCACCACGAGCATCTCGTCGCGGGCGACGAGCAGGGCCACGAGGGCGGACCCGATCGCGAGCATCGGCGAGGTGAGGTCGCGATTCTGGCGGAAGGCGTCGAGGGCGAGGACCGTGAACAGCGCGGTGAGGGCGAACCACATCCCCTGCGGGACCTGCGGCAGCGCCCGGCCGAGGAGCGCCCCGGCGACTCCGCCCGACACCCAGTAGGACTGGCAGAGCACCTGCATCCACACGATCCTGGCGGTCGTCCGCTCGGCTGCGGGGATGTGGTGGGCGAGGGCGTAGGCCTCGTCGGTGAGGGCGTACATGCTGTACGTCTTCGCGAGGGGGCCGCGGACGGCGTGCAGCGGGAAGGACAGGGCGTAGAAGACGTGCCGGAAGTTCACGAGGACCGTCGACAGGGCGATGCTCGCGAGCGGTGTCGCGGCGACGACGAGCCCGATCGCGAGGAACTCGAGCGACCCGGCGTAGATGAAGGTCGAGAAGAGGGGTGCCCACCACCAGGAGAGCCCGGACTCGATGACGAGGAGCCCGAAGGCGACCCCGAGCGGGACCATGGCGACACCGACCGAGAGCGTGTCCTTGAGCGCTGCCGCGAAGGCGTTCGCGGGGACGGGCGTGGAGTCAGGCTCGGGTGAGAGCTCGTCGGGGTTCGCGGGCACCGCACCACGGTAGCCGCGGGCTGACGGGAGGACGGCAGGCGTCCGGGCCCCGAGCAGGACGAGCCGCTCGGGCGCAAACGCCGCGCCGAGGCTCAGCCGAGGTGCGCCTTGAGCGCGAGGAGATGGTCACGGGTGAGCGTGGCGGCCGCCGTCCCGTCGCGGTCGGCGATGGCCTGGACGATGCGCAGGTGGTTCTGGTGGTCGGCGTCGCCGCCGTACTCACCGCGCAGCCGGAGCAGGTCGATCATCGCCTGCCTGCTCCGGGGCGTGAAGGAGTCGAAGAGCTCGACGAGGATCTCGTTGTGCGCCGCGCTGACGATGCTCCTGTGCAGGGCGGTGTCGGCGTCGACGTGGACCTCGATGCTCTCCTGCCGAGCCGCCCTCTCCCGCGCGGCAGCCTCCATCGCCTGCAGCTCGTCGGACGTGCGGCGCTCGGCTGCCAGGACCGCGGCCTCGACCTCGATCGCGATGCGCGCCTCGATCACGGCGGCGACGTCCGCCCGCCGGACCACGCGGTCCCAGTCCTCGGGCTGCTCGAGCGCGGTGACGAAGACACCGGCTCCCTGCCTGCTCGCGAGCACTCCCCGGCCGGCGAGGTCCCGGATCGCCTCGCGGACGGTCGACCGTCCGACCCCGAGCTGGGGCGCGAGCGTCGTCTCGCCGGGGAGCTTCTGCCCGAGCGCCCACTCTCCGCCCCGGATGCGCTCGAGCAAGAGGTCGGCAGCCTGCTCGGCCAGCGGTGTGCGGTTCAGCTGCGTCATGGCACCATCTTCTCGCACTCCTCAACTTCTCTACTTGTCTGAGGAGTTGTGCTAGCGTCACGAGCGTGGCTCCTCTTCTCCTCCTTGGTCGCCGCGGCGAGATCTGACCCGACCGGTCCCTCGCCGCGGGGCTGCGACGCGCGCCGGTCGACCACCTCACGACCCGAAGGACCGACCATGAGCACCACCTCTCGCATCTCGACCCCCGCAGGCCCCGTCCCCGACGGCTCCCCCGCCTGGAACCGGCAACGACGCTCGCAGATGCCCTCCCACCGCTACGCCGACGCCTACTCCCGCGTCGAGGTCCCGCTCCAGGAGCGCAGCTGGCCGCTCCACAGGCTCACCGCAGCCCCGCTGTGGGTGCCTGTCGACCTGCGCGACGGCAACCAGGCGCTCGCCGAGCCGATGGACCCGGCCCGCAAGCGACGGTTCTTTGAGCTCATGGTCCAGATGGGCTACAAGGAGATCGAGGTCGGCTACCCCTCCGCCTCGCAGACCGACCACGACTTCGTGCGGCTGCTCGAAGAGAGCGACATCGCCCCGGAGGACGTGACGATCGTCGTGTTCACCCCGGCACGCCGCGACCTCGTCGAACGCACCGTGCAGTCGGTCCGCGGCATCCGCAACCCCGTCGTGATCCACATGTACACGGCGACAGCGCCGACCTGGCGCGACGTCGTCCTGCGCCGTGACCGCGACTCCCTGCGCGAGCTGATCCTCGCCGGGGGCCGCGACGTCCTCGAGCTCGCCGGGCACCTGGAGCACGTGCGCTTCGAGTTCTCCCCCGAGGTCTTCAACCTCACCGAGCCGGACTACGCCCTCGAGGTCTGCGACGCCATGACCGGGCTGTGGGACGCGACCCCCGACCGTCCCGTGATCCTCAACCTCCCGGCGACGGTCGAGATCGCCACGCCGAACGTCTACGCCGACCAGATCGAGTACATGCACCGGAACCTCGCGCGGCGCGACGCGGTGATCCTCTCCGTCCACCCGCACAACGACCGCGGCACCGGGGTCGCGTGCGCGGAGCTCGCTGTGCTGGCCGGGGCGCAGCGGGTCGAGGGCTGCCTGTTCGGCAACGGCGAGCGCACGGGCAACGTCGACCTCGTCACCCTCGCGCTCAACCTCCACGCCCAGGGCGTCGACCCGATGATCGACTTCTCGGACATCGACGAGATCCGTCGCACCGTCGAGCACAGCAACCGCATCGAGGTCCACCCGCGCCACCCCTACGCCGGCGACCTCGTCCACACGGCCTTCAGCGGGACGCACCAGGACGCCATCAAGAAGGGCTTCGCCGAGCACAGGCAGCGCGCAGCAGCCGAGGGTCTGGCAGAGGACCAGGCCCCGTGGCGGGTCCCCTACCTGCCGATCGACCCGGCCGACCTCGGTCGCAGCTACGACGCCGTGATCCGCGTGAACTCGCAGTCGGGCAAGGGCGGCATCGCCTACCTGCTCGAGGCCGACTACGGCATCGAGCTGCCCAGGCGCCTCCAGGTCGACCTCGCCGGACGTGTCCAGCAGCACGCCGACTCCACAGGTCTCGAGATCGACGCACCGCAGCTGCTCGAGATCTTCGAGCACAGCTATCTGCCGCCGGCGGACGGCCTGCTCGAGCTGCTCGACCTGACGACCGAGACCCGCGACGGCACGCGGACCCGGGTCGCGCTGCGCATCGCGGGTGTCGAGCGCAGCGGCACCTACGAGGGTGTCGGACCCGTCGAGGCCGTGACGTCGTTGCTCGGGGAGCACGGGATCGACGTCGAGATCCTCTCGCTCCACCAGACCTCCCTTCGGGCCGGCGCCTCGAGCGAGGCGCTGACCCTCGTCGAGCACGTCGGCCCTGCCGGGACGACCTGGTCCGGTGGGCGGCACCGATCCGTCCTCACGGCGAGTGCTCACGCCGTCCTCGGGGCCGCGCGGGCCGTGATGGCAGGTCAGGGCACCTCTCCCCAGGCAGAGCAACCCATCGCCCTCCTGGCGGTGCGCGGATAGCGTCACCCGCGTCAGACTCTCGCCCGACGGAAGGCCCGCTCATGCCCGCACACCAACCGCTCCGCGCCACGGCGCTCGTCTCGATGCTCGCGGTGGCCTGCGGGGTCGTGCTGTCGGGGTGCTCGGGCTCCTCGGACCCTGAGCCGGGCTCGTCGGCGATGACCGGGACTCTGCACTACGAGAAGGGGTCGGTGCCGCCGCCCTACCACTACCAGCTGACGCTCGACCTCACGGACGACGAGTTCACCCTCGTGTGGTCGGGCTACGACGACGAGGTAGGCCGCACGACGGGCACCCCTGTCGACCTCGACGCCGCCCGCGAGATCCTCGACGGCTCCGGCCTGCTCGAGGGCGACGACGACACCGGCGACTGCACGGGCGGCGCCCAGGCCGAGGTCGACCTCGTGGTCGACGGTGACGAGGTGCGCACCTCGGGCGGGACCTGCGGCGGCGAGGGTGGGGCGGGTGACGTCGCCGACGCGATCCGGGCCATCGCGGGCGACGACGTCGTGGACGACGCGATCGACGAGGTCGAGGCCGCCTCCTGACCGCGCGCCGTCCCGCAGGGCGGGGACAGCGCGGGGCCCGGCGTCGTCGGAGGACGCCGTCACGCGCGTCAGCACGTCAGCGCGCGGCGGCGTCCCTGTGCGCGGTGAGCGCCTCGACCATGAGGTCGTGGTCTTCCTGGTCCGTCAGCCCGGAGACCACCGCGACCCCCACGAGCGACCCGCGGACCCGGAGCGGGACACCGCCGCCGGCGAGGACGTGGACGGCCGGGTCGAGCCCGAGGCGCGGCTCGGCCTGCGTGACGCCCTTGCCGCGGAACCGGAGCCTGACCGCGAGCGACGGCGCGTCGAAGCGGCGCACGAGAGCGTGCTTGCGGTCCATCCAGCTGTCGTTGTCGGCGCTCGTCCCGGGACGGGCCGCGTGGAAGACTCGCTGGTCGCCGAGCCAGATCGCCACGGTGATGCCGAGGGCACGCTCGGTCGCCAGGGCGACGACGCGCTGCCCGAGGTCCCACGCCTCGTCGTGCCCGAAGCGCTCGAGGTCGAGCTCGCGGACCTCGGCGAGGATCTCCTCGGCGCGAGCGAGGTCGGAGAGGGAGTCGTCGGTCATGCCAGGCCGCCCTCGGCGCTGATGCTCGGCGCTGAGCCGACGGTTGGGGCGGTGGGCAACGACAGCTGCGCGACGAGCATGGATCGTCCTCGGTCTCGGGGGTGGGTCGGGCCACGAGCACTCTACGGCTCACCCGGCATGGGGTCGAGGGATCGTGAGCGCAGTCGCGACCGCAGGCAGACAGGCAGGCGCAGGTGCAGGTCCTGGCCACGTCGAGAGGCGTGGTGGACGACGTGGCCGGATGCCCCACAGGCGGACCGCGGGTACGTTCGCCCCATGGGACGGATGGTCGACACGTGGCGCTCTCACCTCCTCACGACCTTCTCCGGGGACGACGCCGGCAAGCCCGCCTGGGTCGAGAAGATGGCCGACGGCGACGACGCGGGGTTCTTCGGGCCCGGGTCGGCCGCGTGGGCCGTGCACGGCGGGACGGCGACGCTCATCGCGGGGATCCGTGCGCTGCTGCTCCAGACCCTCCATCCTGGTGCGATGGCCGGGGTGCACGACTGGTCTCGCTACCAGGAAGACCCTCTCGGCCGGTTGTCGGGGACCATCCGCTGGCTGCTCACCGTGACCTTCGGGGACACTGCGCAGGCTCGGGCGGAGTCGACGCGCGTCGGCCGATACCACAACCGTGTCGTCGGCACCTACGTCGCGGCCGACGGGACCGAGCACCCCTACACCGCAGGAGACCCGGAGCTGCTGTCGTGGGTGCACGTCGTGTTCACCGACGCCTTCCTCACCTGCGACGAGATCTGGGGCGGGACCATCCCCGGGGGCGCCGACCAGTACGTCCGCGAGTGGGCGACGGCCGGCGAGCTGGTCGGCGTCGTCGACCCGCCGCGGTCGAAGGCTGAGCTCACGGCAGCCTTCGAGGCCTTCCGCCCGTCGATGAAGAGCGACGAGCGCGTCGCCGAGGCCGTGCGGTTCATCCGCAACCCGCCGCTGCGACGGACCATGATGCCCGCGTACAGGATCCTCTTCGCCGGGGCCGTCGCGTCGATCCCGGCCGAGCAGCGCCGCATGCTCGGGCTGCGCCGTCCGTGGTGGCCAGCCATCACCGCGAACCGCGCGGTGCTGTGGGGTGTGGGGATGATCCTCGGGAGGTCCTCGACCTCGGAGGACGCGGCGCGGGCGAGGCTCGCGCGGCTGGCGAGGACCGCGGCCGACGACCCCACGTGAGGACTGGCGCGGGCTACGGGATGTCGAGGGGGTCGACGAGCAACCCGACCCTCTCGTCGACGTAGGCACCGACGTCACGCACCGCGCTGTCACCGAGGGCGGCGTTCCACCGCACGACGAGGGAGCCGTCGGGCGCGAAGACGACCGGCCCCTCACCCGAGCGCAGGGACGCAGCATCGAGCGAGATCTCCCGCCAGCCGTGGTTGACGGTCTCGCCCGTCTCGAACTTGCCGCGCAGAGCGGCCGCCCGCAGGTCGCGGCGCTCCTCGGCCGACTGCGACTGGTAGTTACGCACGCCCGCCTCACGAGCCCGGACGATCGCACCCGTCGCGTAGAGCGTCCCGTCGCGCCCGAGCATGAGGGCTCCCAGCCGCCACGCCCGACCGACCGGGCGCAGCACGGGGTTGCGCTTCACGAGCAGCACCCGGTGCGCCTCGACGTACTCCGCGAGCGGCTCGTCGCGCGCGTCGGCGGCCTCGAGCCGGACGACCGCACGGCGCAGGACCTCTCGGAGGGCGTCGACGGCTCTCTGGTCGTCACGGGGCGTCGCGCTCTGGTTCACCTGTCTATGATCGCGCACCCCGTACCTGCCGCGAGAGGAGACGGGTGGACTCGCGACCACCTCGGCAACCATCGCGAGAGGTCAGGCTGAGAGCAGCTGATGGGCTCGCTGGCCCGAGACACCGAGAACTGCACCGATGTCGCGCTGGGGTACGTGCCGTTCTGCGAGCGCCAACGCCAGCGCCCTGGTCTGCTGACGTACTCGCTGCTCGTACTCGGCCGCCAGACGACGAGCGTCTTCGATAGCCTCGAGCTCTGCTGCGACGTCGACACCGTCGACGGGTTGGTAGTGGACGGTCACCTGGACGTCGTCTTCGCTGACGTCTCGGACGACGGCTACAAGACCTCGTGCCATCGACTCGACCTCGGCGAGGCGCCGGGCCTGCGTGAGACCTAGCCCGGGGACCTCGACCATCCACCAGCGACCGTCGCGGCTGACGTTGGCGATGACGTGCAGAGAGGTGTTCGTGGTGCCTGTGGACATGTCTGCTCCTCGCGGATGCTTCCAGCAAAAGTCTATCAAGGCTAGACAGTAACCATCTAGCAGCGCTAGGCGAATGTTGCCTAGCGGAGCTAGACGCGCTCCGTCGAGCCTCAGGGCAGCGCACCCTCGACCGGCGCAAGCGCCTCGGCGAGCACCTCGCACAGCGAGGTCCGCACGGCGCCGGACCTCGACCACTCCCCCACGGCCGCGACCAGGGCCCCCGCGTAAGCGGCACCGGCGACCTCGGCACGGAGCGGCTCGACACCCTTCATCACGGCAAAAGACGTGAGCACGACCGCGACGTCGCTCGCGCGCACCGCGGCCGAGCGCCGGAGCTCGTCGGCGAGGCCCATCGTGTCGGCGTGGGTGAAGGCGAGCGACACGTTGTCGGGGCGCAGCGCCCCGGCGACCTCCATCAGGGCGGCCCGTGCCGCGCCGCGCACGGTCCCGTCGTCGTGACGTGGGTCGGCCAGCGACTCCCCCAGCGTCGCGACCGTCGCGTCGAAGGTCGACCAGAGGAGGTCACTCTTGGCGCCGAAGTAGTTGAAGAAGGTGTTGCGGCTGACGCCCGCACGGGCTGTGATGTCCGCCACGGAGGTGGCCGCGTAGCCGCGCTCGAAGAAGAGCTCGCCAGCCGCTTCTTCCAGCATCGCGCGGGACGAGGCGCGCGGACGGCCCGCTGCGCGGGTGGAGGGAGTGACGGGGCTCATGGGCTGATCGTAGCGACCGGACCTGAAGCGTGACTTATTGTGGGACGCAGTCCAAAAACTCGTGCGGCGATGCTCGAACCAGCCGCACCGTGCACCGCCGCACATCCGTGCCCGGTCTGCTGCTCATTCCTTGGAGACTCATGCTCGCCGCCCGACGCGCCCTCAGCCGGCGCGGAGCCGCCCTGGCCGCCCTCGTCCCTGCCGCAGCACTCGTGCTCGCCTCGTGCAGCAGCGACGACTCGTCGTCGTCCGCCGAGCCGCAGGACGGCGGCACGCTCGTCTACGCGACAGGCGACGCCGAGCCCACCTGTCTCGACCCGCACGTAGGTGGCAACTACCCGCAGGCGATGCTCACCACCCAGGTGCTCGAGCCGCTCGTCGGCCGCGACGCCGAGGGCGAGATCCTGCCCTGGCTCGCGACAGGCTGGGAGATCAGCGAGGACGGTCTGACCTGGGACTTCACCCTCGCCGAGGGCATCACCTTCACCGACGGGACGCCCTTCGACGCCGAGGCCGTCAAGGTCAACGTCGAGCACCTGCAGGACCCCGCCACGCAGTCCTCGACCGGGTACCTCGCGCTCGCCAAGGTCTCCGAGGTCGAGGTCGTCGACGCCACCCACGCCCGCTTCCACCTCACCGAGCCCGACTCTGCCCTCGCCGAGTCGCTCAGCCAGCCGTGGCTCGCGATCGAGTCGCCCACGGGGATCGCCCGCGGCATGGACGCCAACTGCGCCGCACCCGTCGGCACAGGGCCCTTCGTGGTCGAGAGCTGGACACCGCAGCAGCAGGTCGACCTGGTCCGCAACGACGACTACGCGACGGCCGCCCCCGAGGCGACGCACGAGGGTGCCGCGCACCTCGACCGCATCG
>Ga0308165_1006693_pt1 | contig 10017 bp, 9 predicted proteins | sample PhyWR2_FD_201032 | JGI IMG/M metagenome (GOLD analysis project Ga0308165, IMG submission 201032) | Phyllosphere microbial communities from UC Gill Tract Community Farm, Albany, California, United States - DLSLW.R2 | ecosystem: Host-associated > Plants > Phyllosphere > Unclassified | place: USA... | reverse complement strand
TGCTGCCGCACGGCGTCCGCGACGGCGGCGGCGACGTCGATCACGCGCGCCGGGTCGGTCCAGAAGTGCGGATCCGGCGCCCCCTCCGCGTCTCCGGCGGCGTAGGGCAGCACATCGATCACGTCGCCGGCCTCGAGCGTCGCCACGCCCTCCGCCGCCGCGGCCTCGAGGTGCTGCCGCAGCCCCTCCTCGAGGCCCAGCCCGTTCGACACCAGCAGGTCGGCGCCCAGGATGCGGGCGGAGTCCTTGGCCGAGATCTCGAACGAGTGCGGGTCGGCGCCCGGCCGCATCAGCACCATTACCTCGGCCTCGTCGCCGACCACGTTCTCGACGACGTCGCCGAGGATGTTGGTGGTCACGACCACGAGCGGTCGGTCGTCGGCGACGGCGCTGCACCCGGCGATGGTGCCGACGGCGAGCGAGGCGACGAGGGCGAGCGTGGTGACCCGCACGGCGAACCTCACGGGCGCGCTCACGAGACGCGTCCGGTCTCGGCGAGGAACAGCGGAGCGGCGGGCATCGCGAAGGTGCGGGCGACGCGGGCTCCGTCGGCGTAGTCGATCTCGTAAACGGCGTTCTCGGCCGGTGCGTTCAGGTAAGCCCGGCCGGCGTCGACGGTGAGTTCGACGCCCGCGAGCAGGGCGGGGTCGGCGACAGTCGCCGCGAGAAGTGGCTCGGTCGCGGCGAGAGTTGCCCCGGTGCCGCCGTCGAGGGTCAGGATGCGGCCGTCGTCGGCGAGCGCGACGACCAGGCCCGCTTTGTCGGTGCCCCCGCCGTCGTCGGCCGCCGCGACGAGCAGCAGCGGGGACTCGGTCTGCAGCAGGTGCCAGACGCGCTCGCGCGAGTCGAGCAGCCAGAATCCCGCGCTACCCGAGAGGGCGGCCACCGTCGGACGTCCGGGGCGGCCGTCGAACGCGGTGGCGCGCTCCGGCCCGGCGACCGGCACAGGGTACGGCACGGCCTCGAGGCTCACCGTCTCGGAGGCGGTCGTGGCGAGCACGGCGCCGTCGGCGCATCCGATCACGAGCCCCGCGCGCGTGGCGATCGAGCCGCTCGGCGACGCGCAGGCGATCCGGGTGTCCGGCTGTTCGCGAACGCTCACGGTCCCGCCCGAGGCGACGAGGGTCGCCGCCCCGAACGGCGCGACGAGGTCGGCGGTGACGCGGTCGACCTCGACGATCTCGCCCGTGCCGAGCGCGTCGGTGTCGAGCAGCACGGTCTCGCCGTCGGCGAAGGCCACGGCGGTGACGGCCCCTCCTCCCGTCACCGCGGCCGGGCCCACGCCCCGCACGGTGCCGACGACCCCGGGTTCTGCCCGGTAGTAGTGCGAGTGGTCTTCGTGGTCGACCGTCCACACGCCGGTGTCGACGATCGCGACCCCCTCGGGCGTCGTGGCGAAGACGAACCGGCCGTCGGTGTCGACAGCGCTCACCGAGTCGAGGTCGGCGACGCTCTCGCGCGACTCGTCGAGCAGGTCGAGCAGCGACACCTCGCCCGCGGCGTCGACGGTGGCGATGGTGAGTTGCGGCTCGCTCGACTCGGCGGCGCCCTCGACGTAGCCGTGTGGCTTCTCGGTCTCGTCGGTGGCGACGGGGGCAGAGCAGGCGGTGAGCAGGAGCAGGGGGCCGGCGATGAGGGCGGCGAGGTTACGAGGTGGCACGACGAACTTTCGTGAGCTGGCGGACGAGGGCGGAGAGTGCTGCGAGAGCGATGGAGGTGGCGGCGATGGATGCACCGGCGGCGGTTTCGGCGTGCCAGGAGACCAGCAACCCGATCGCGACCGCGAGGCTGCCGAGCAACGCGGCGAGCAGCATCGTGGTGGGGATCCGGCGTGCCCAGTGGCCCGCGGCGACCGCGGGCGCGAGCAGCAGGCCGACGACGAGCAGCGAGCCGACCGCGCCGTACGACGCCACGACGGCGAGGGTCACGAGGCCGACGAGCACGGCGCCGGCCAGCCGCGGACGTAACCGCAGGGTGTGCGCGACCCTGCCGTCGAAGGCGAGCGCCACGAACGGGCGGTGGAAGGCTATGGCGACGACGATCGTGACCGCGAGCGCCGCGGCGAGCAGGGCGATGTCGGCCGTTCCGATGGCGAGAACGTCGCCGAAGAGGATGGCGGTGAGGTCGACCGCGAAACTGCGCGAGTGCGACACGACGATCACGCCGAGCGAGAGCATGCCGACGAAGAGCAGTCCGATGCCGGTGTCGTTCGAGAGCCGGCCGCGGCGGGTGACCGCGCTCACCCCGAAGGTCATCACGACCGCGCTGACCGCGGCGCCGGCGATCACGGGCAGGCCGAGCAGGCTCGCGGCGGCGACCCCCGGAAGCATGCCGTGCGCCATCGCCTCGCCGAGGAAGGCCATTCCGCGGATCACGACCCAGGTGCCGACGATCGCGCAGATCGAGGCGACGAGCACGCCGCCGCCGAGGGCGCGCAGCATGAAGTCGGCGGCGAAGGGCTCGAGAACGGAGGTCACGCCATCGACCCTACATGAGAACGATAATCATTTAACGTATGCTAATGGGGTGATCGAACTCCGCGACGTCTCCGTCAAGCACAACGACATCGACGCGCTCGTCGGCGTCTCCGCGAGCATCAGGCCCGGCACCGTCACCGCGCTCGCCGGGCCCAACGGCTCCGGTAAATCGACGCTGCTCGCGGTGATCGCGGGGGTGCAGGCGCACCGGGGAACGGTGGCGCGCGACCGCACGCCCCACGCCGGGCGGGGTCGCGACGCGCGGATCGCCTTCGTCGTGCAGCGCAGCGCCGTGCCGCCGACGCTGCCCGTCACCGTGCGCGACGTGGTCTCGATGGGACGCTGGAGCGAGCGCGGACGCTGGCGCCCGCTCACGCGGGCCGACCGCGCCATCGTCACCGACAGCATCCATTCCCTCGGTCTCGACGGCCTCGAGCGTCGGCCGCTGCACGCCCTCTCGGGCGGCCAGCGTCAGCGCGCGCTCGTGGCCCAGGGCCTCGCGCAGCGCGCCGACGTGCTGCTGCTCGACGAACCCACGGTCGGCCTCGACGACGAGGCTCAGCTGCTCATCGGTATCGCGATCGCGGCGGAGGCCGATCGCGGCGTCACCGTCGTGCACGCGACGCACGATCCCGCGGTGATCGCCACGGCCGACCGCGTGATCAGGCTCGACGCCGGCCGGCTGGTCTCGCCCGAACCCGGATCGCGCTAGCCCCGCGTGTCGATCGCCGTCACGATCGTGGGAAGCACGCGCCGCATGTACGGCGCCCAGAACAGCGCGACGATCGCGCGAACGACGAGCGAGCGGCCGGCGAGCGGATGGAAGGCGTAGCTCCAGCGGATGCGCGTGTTGGCGCCCTCGGGGGTGAAGGTCCACTCGGCCCTTGCGCCCGACACGAGCCGGCCGAAGAGCTTCTCGAACCGCGTCAGGTCGTAGCCGAAGAACACGCCGGGATCGCTGTGGGTGATGGTCTCGACGACGCTTCCGCCGTCGGAGAGTTCGAGGGTGCGGCTGTAGCCCGCGACATCCCAGTTCGCCGGCTGCCCGTGCACCGCGACGACGGCCGGCAGCGGACCGAACGAGGGATAGAACAGCGTCGGCGGCGACTGCAGCGCGATCGTCCAACTGCGCAGCGCGCTCGCGTTCGCGACCGCCTCGACCGATGCCCGTGCTGATTGCATGCTCGTGGTTCGGAGCCGAGGGCTATTCGGTGGGGCTGATGCGCAGGATGACCCGGGGCTTGCGCTTCTTCGCGACGATCGCCTCGATCACCATGAAGAGGTGGTACTCCAGGCGGTACTTCCTGGCGAAGATCGTCGACAGGCGTTCCACCGACGCGGTGTCGCCGACGATCGCGGCGACGCCGGGCACCGGCACCGCGTCATCCGCCGTCGTTCCCATGCGCGAACACGGCGTCAGCTCGACGCGCGGATCGTTGCGCAGGCGCTTGACCTTTCCGGTGTCGGTCGGTGTCGTGACGATGAGCGAGTCGCCGTCGCGGGCGATCCACACGGGGGTCGATACCCGCTCTCCCGACTTGCGGAAGGTGGTGAGCGAGACGAATCGCTCGTCGTCGAGCGAGAGCAGTGCGGAACTGGTGGTCATCTGCACAATCTACCTATCTCTCGGGCGAGGTCGATTCACCGGGCTATCGTTGTGTACCGCTTACCGCGATCAAAGGAACCACAATGCCCACTGCAAACGTCGTCGTCGGATCCACCTCCGGACTGCACGCCCGCCCCGCCTCGCTCTTCTCGCAGGCGGCTCTCGCCTCGGGCGCGAGCGTCACCATCGCGAAGGCCGGCGGCTCGCCCGTCAACGCCGCGAGCATCCTCGGCCTGCTCACCCTCGGCGTGGGCCACGGCGAAGAGGTCACCCTGACCACCGACGGCGAGAACGCCGACGAGGCGCTCGCCAGCCTGACGGCGCTGCTCGAGAGCAACCTCGACGAGCAGTAGCCCGTCGAGCAAGTAGCCCGACGAGCAAGTAGCCCGAGGCACCGCGCTCAGGCGCGGTGACGGCCCTTCGCGGCCGCGAGGCGCCCGTCGTGCAGCTCGATCACGCGGTGGGCCCTCGCCGCCAGGTCGGGATCGTGCGTCGCGATCACGACCGCGATGCCCGCCGTGTCGACGAGGCTCGCCAGAATGTCCATCACCACGGCGGCGTTCGCGCTGTCGAGCTGGGCGGTCGGCTCGTCGGCGATGAGGATGCGCGGGGGCACCGCGAGCGCGCGGGCGATGCCGACGCGCTGCTGCTGGCCTCCGCTCAGCTCATCGGGCAGTTGGGCCGCGTGTTCGGTGAGACCCACGAGTTCGAGCACCTCGGCGACGCGGGCATCGCGAGCCGCGGCATCCGCATTCTTCATCCGCAGCGGAAGCTCGACGTTCTGCGCGGCCGTCAGCACGGGGATCAACCCGAACGACTGGAACACGAAACCGAGGTCGTCGCGGCGGAGGTCGACCGACTGCTGTTCGCTCAACTCGTCGACCGGCGAGCCGTCGATCCAGACCCGCCCCGTCGTCGGAGTGTCGAGCCCGCCGAGCAGCCGCAACAGCGTCGACTTGCCGGCACCCGAGGGCCCGCGCACGACGACGAGCTCGCCGGGGTAGACCTCGAGGTCGATGTCGGCGCACGCGACGACGTCGCCCGCGCGCGTGGAGAACACGCGGCCGAGGCCCTCGGCGCGCAAAAGGGACTCGCGCACGATGGGGATCGACGCCGTGTGCAGGCCGCTCATCGGTCTTCTCCTTCCGCCGCGGCTTGCGCGGGGGCGTCGTTGCCCTGTCGTACGCTCACGTGGTCGCTCTCGAGTGTCAGGCGCACCCGGTCGCGCAGGTCGAGGCTCGACGTGAAGGCCGCGGGCAACTGCATGCGGCCCACCCGGTCGAGCACGGCGAACTCCTCCGCCACCGCGTACTCGTCGCCGAGTTCGTCGGTGCGGGTGCTGCGCACCACCTCGGTCGAGGTGCGGCCGTCGCGGATCTGCACCGTGCGGCGCACCTGCGTCGCCACGGTCGGATCGTGCGTCACGATGAGGGTGGTGACTCCGCGTTCTTCGTTGACCCGGCGCATCGCCCCGAGTACCTCCTCGCTCGTGGCCTCGTCGAGCTCGCCGGTCGGCTCGTCGGCGAGCAGCACTCTCGGTTCGTTCGCGACCGCGACCGCGATGGCGACGCGCTGCTGCTGGCCGCCCGACATCTCGGCTGTGGTGCGGTCGCGCACGTCGCCGACCCCGAGCAGGTCGAGCAGCTCGTCGACCCGCTTGGCGCGCGCGTTGCCGCGCGGGCCGCGGGCGATCGCGAGCACGGCCGCGATGTTCTCGGCGGCCGTCAGGTAGGGCAGCAGGTTGCGCGCGGTCTGCTGCCAGACGAAGCCGACGCTCGAGCGCTGGAACACGACGCGTTCGGCCCGCTTCATCGCGAGCATGTCGTGGCCGGCGACCATGGCCTTTCCCGCCGAGGGGCGGTCGAGGCCGGACAGCACGTTGAGCAGCGTCGACTTACCCGAGCCGGATGCCCCGACTACCGCCACCATGTCGCCGGCGTCGACGCGCAGAGTGAGGCCCTGCAGCGCCTGCACTTCGACGTCCTTCGTGCGGAAGATGCGCACGAGGTCGACACACTCGATGTCCAATTGCGTCATGATTCCCATCCTGTTTCAGCGGAAGCGGTGCTGCGCGGGCGCCGGGTGGCCTGCCAAGCGCCGGCGGCGACGGTCGCGACGAGCACGAGCGCGAAGCCGCCGCCCACGGCCCCGAGCAGCACGGGGTCGAGGGCAATGGCCGGCTGGTCGATGCCCGCGGTGAACGGCCGGAGGTCGACGGTCGTCAGCACGACGAACGAGAGCGCGGCCCCGAGTGCCGACCCCACCACGAGCCCGACGACGGAGAGCGGCGCGAGCTCCCAGAGCACCGACCTGCGGGCCTGGCGCCTGCCGAGTCCGAGGGTCGCGAGCAGGCCGAGAGCGGTGCGGCGCGACCGACCGTCGAGCACGGTCGTGAGCGCGAGCGCGGCGGCGCTGAGCAGGGCGGCTCCGAGGATGGCGAGCAACGTCGCCGCGCGGATGCCGGCGACGGCCGGGTTGGCCGCGCGCTCGGCGGCGACGTCGGCGGGAGTGCGCAGAACGGCATCGGGCCCGACCAAGTCGACGATCGCCGAGCGCACGGAGGCGACGGATGCCCCCTGCTCGAGTTTCACCAGCACGCGGTCGATGAGCAGAGGCGACGGGAAGTTGAGCGCGTCGGCGCCCGAGAAGTCGGCGACCACCCAGTTCTCACCCGTGCCGAACGCGGTGCTCGTGAGTGGCGGACCGACGAGAGTGACGTCGCGGTAGTCGAGCACCGCGTCGGTTTCGCCTCCGCTGATGGCGTCGACCGCGGCCGAGACGCCGAGGGTGACTTTGCCGTCGGTCGAGGCCGGCAGATCGGGCAGCTCGAGTGCGCCCGGCACGCCCCGTTGCACGGCCGCGAGCTGTGCGGGGTCGACGAGCACGAGGGTGACGGGGAACCGCGAGACGTCGGTGGGTGCGAGTCGGTGGTAGGGGTCGATCGCGACGCCGGCCGCCGCCTGCACGCCGTCGATGTCGCGGATCGCCTCGACGCGGTCGGGGTCGAGTCGCAGATTGTCGACCGAGAGGTCGGCGCCCACGCGCACCTCTGCTGCAGACTGCGTTCCCGTCGCGAGCGTGCCGGAGAGCACCGCCGAGAACACGGCGACCGATACGCCGATCAGCACGGCGAGAACGGGCACGAGCCCGCCGGAACCGGCCCGCAGAGCGCGCGCCATGCCGAGGAAGGCGGCGACGCCGCGCGAACTCTGGGCGCTCGCGAGCGAACGGCGCAGCAGCAGCGGGTAGAGCCGCAGGGTGATGAGGCACCCGAGGAGCGACAGGGTGAGCGGCACGGCGGCCGCGACCAGGTCGACGCCCGACGTCGTTTGCGCGTCGCCGCGTTGCAGGGCGGAGGCGACCGAGGCCGCCGCGGCGAGCACGACGACGGCTTCGCCGACGAGGCGCAGCGGCCCCGCGAGCGCGGCGCCGACGGCGGAGGGCGCGCGCTCGGGGCCTGCGGCAACCAGCGTCATCAGCAGCGCGGGCGCGACCGCGACGGCCGCGATGGCGGCGGCACCGCTCGCGCCGAGCGCGCCGCCGGGAACCAGCAGGGCGAGGCCGACGCCGGCCGCGGTCGCCAGGGCGCCGACCACCAGGGCAGGCACGGCGACGAGCAGGCGGCGTTGTGCCGCCGAGGCGCCGCGGGCCCGCAGCAGCGCGAGGCTCACGCGCAACCGGGCAGCGGCGAGCCTGGCCACGAGAACCTCGATCGCGATCGCGAGCCCGATCGGTCCGGCCAGGATGGTGGCGAGAACCGCCTGCGAGCTCGAGGAGCGGGCGGAAGCGTCGTCGAGGAGCCCGGCCAGGTTGCTGCGGAAGATCAGCGAGCCCGATCCCGGACCTACCACGGGCTGGGCGACGCTCGAGAACTTGCGCACCTCGCGGGTCAGATCGCCGGCGGTCGACGCCTCGAGCGAGCGCGCGGCGACCGGGTACCAGAACGAACTGCGCAGGGTGAAGGGCGAGAGGGGCTTGCCGACGGCCTCGATGCCGACCGGGTTCGCGAAGACCGTCGCCGTGACATCCACCGGCAGGTCGCGTTTGTCGAAAGTGGGCTCGAGCGTCGAGGTGGTGTGCTCCCAGTACGGGTCATCCGAATTCTTGGCCTCGAAAATGCCGGAGAGCCGCACGGTCTGTCGCCGTGAGTCGGCCAGTTGCAGGGTCGCGACGTCTCCGACGCTCCAGCCCAGAGCCTCGGCGACGGGCGCCGACGCCATGACCTCGATCGGGTCGTCGCCGGGCACGGTGAGCGGGCCGACTGCCGGTTGTGAGCCCTCGAGCATCGTCACCCGGGCGAAGAACCGAGGGTCGTACCCGAGCGACACCGAGTTGGGCAGCGAGACCGATGCCCGCGCGGGCGCCGTCACCACAGTGAACTGTGCGGCCCCGAGCGTGTGCCGCAGGGGCTCCGGCTGCGCTCGGCGCAGCGCCTCCAGATTGTCGTCGAGCTCGCCCCAGATCTCGGCGGCGCCCTCCGACATCCCCTTTCCGGCCCCATCCCCGGTCGGGATCGAGCCGTCGCCCTGCGCGGTGAGATCGCGGCTGATGGCGGTCGCTCCCGCGGCGTCGTAGCGCAGCGCGTCGGAGAGGAAGCCGTCGACCGAGCGCGGAATCGCCGTGGCGGCGACGGCGAGAGCCACCGTGACGATCGCGATCATCGCGATGACCGGGGCGAACGCGCGCAGCGCGCGCCGGGCGATGACGGTCACTCGTCGCTCCCGTCGGTCGGGCGGGCGGCCGCGCGGCGCACCGAGGCGAGCAGCACGAGACAGATCGCGAGGGCGACCGCGGCGAGAGCCACGCAGAACGCGAGCAGCGGCAGCGGGTCGAGCGCGGCGGTCACGGCGGTGAATGCCGCCGCGGCCGGCACGGCGCTCGCGATGAGAGCACCGACGGTGACGACCGTGGCCACCGCCCCGGCGAGAGCGCCGATACCGAGCGCGAAGACGAGCGTGATCAGCTGTTCGCGACCGCGTGCCGTCGCCTGCTCGCGGGGTGCGAACCCGAGCGCGCGCAGCACCGAGACCTCGCCGGCGCGGGCGCGCAGGTCGTCGGTGAAGAACGCGGCCGCGGCCACGAGGGCGAGCAGCGCGGCGGCCACCGCCGCGAGCCAGAAGGCGCCGAGGGAGGCGTCGAGAACCGGCTCGGCCGAGGTCGTGGCACGCGTCGCGACTATCGCGGTCGTGGTGGCGGTGCGGGCGACGGCAGCGGCGACGGCGCCGGGGGTGTCGGTGGCGATCCAGACCTCGTTCGCATCCGCGGGAGCCGAACCGGCCTGCAGGGTCGTGATGTCGAGGGCGAGCAGGTCTGTCGCTATCGCGAGCGACGACGAGACGCCGGGGAGTCGCGGGGCGACGGCCGAGACCGCGGCGTCGATCTGCTTGCCGGTCGGCTCGAAGACGAAGGTGATCTTGTCGCCGACGTCGAGACCGACCCGGGCGGCGAGGGCCGACGTGATCACGGCCGTCGTGCCGGGCGCGCTGCCGATCGCGGCGATGTCTGACACCTCGACGGTCTTCGACGCGAGGTCGGGCTTGCCCGTGCGCACGGCCTCGACGGCGAGCACCGTCCACGGCGCGACCCCCTCGGGCAGCGGTGCCGTCCAGCCCCCGTCGGACGAGGTGAGCGCGACCCGCGAGAGCGACCCGTCGGCGTCGGCCGCCCAGAGCGCGAGTTCGAACGTCGAGACAGGCTCGACATCGTCGCCCGAGAACTCCACCGTCGCCGAGATGCCCGTCGCGTCGGCGGGGACCGCCTGCCCCGCGTCATCCGGACTCGTCGTCTCGAGTGCCTCGGCGACATCGGCGCCCTCGGTTCCCAGCACGCGCGTGGCCGCGTCGGGGCGCATCGAGACGATGCGGATGCGATCGGCCCCGAGGGTCGCGTCGGCGACCACGAGCGAGGCGGCGGCGTCGACACCGTCGAGGGCGG
>Ga0308165_1006692_pt1 | contig 10018 bp, 6 predicted proteins | sample PhyWR2_FD_201032 | JGI IMG/M metagenome (GOLD analysis project Ga0308165, IMG submission 201032) | Phyllosphere microbial communities from UC Gill Tract Community Farm, Albany, California, United States - DLSLW.R2 | ecosystem: Host-associated > Plants > Phyllosphere > Unclassified | place: USA... | reverse complement strand
AGTTGTCGATACCAGCAATACCAGAAGTACCACCTGCCCATCTCATATTTGTAATTTCGACAGTGTTTCCATCTATTGATTTAAGCGTAACCTTTGGATTACCAGCCAAACTTCCGTTCAATGCATCACCAATATTTAAAGCACCGCCAGTATAACGTTGTACAAGCCCTTTTTCAACGGTGTAAACACCGTCATATAAGTTTTTCGGTACAACACCTAAGACTATTGCTCCAAAATTACCAGAGATTGTCCCCTCACTTACAGATTTGATTTTTAATCCCAAAGCATAGCTTTCTTTAAAATCGAATTTTTCAGGAAAAAACTTGATGTTTAAGTTTCCAATTTTTTGACCTTTTGGAATTGTAATCTCGTAAGTTGAAACAGTATAATTCGCTGTTTGCAACGGTTGATATTTCGATCCATTCTGTGCATTATAAGCAGTAATTATACTATTATCCAATTCTAGTGTAACTTTAACATCCGCTTTCGGATTATACACCCCTGCTATTTGAACAGGAATTGCAAAATCCGTTGTTGGAACCATATCAAAAGCCTGAATATACAGCGGATATTTACTAGATGTCCCCGAAGATGGCGCTACAAAGTTTTTAAACTCGATGATATTTTCAACATTCCCACCTGCATCGGGACCGATGATTGCATCATCCTTCAAACAACTTGTGAACATAAACGGTAACAACAGTACCGAAATATAATTTATAATCTTTTTCATTTCAAATCAATTTATTTTGCCCAAAACAATTTATCAGTGTATTTATTCACCGTCGGGATATTTGCACCGTTATAACTGAACTCACTTGCTGGATAAGGTAGCCTAGCAAGATTTTTATCAGGAGCGGTCGAGCGTGACTCAGTAGAAATAAAGTTCAACTTACCATTACCAATCACATTTCCACCTGCAATTTTCGGATAACCAATTCTACGGTATTCATTATACGCCTCGTGCCCAAATAAGAAGTTCATTGCTATATATTTCTGTGTCACAATAGCCTCTAATTTTTGGTCTTTTGTTTGTGCTGCAGACCAGTCTGCCAGGTATTTACCTGCATTGGCAGACACGTAACTTGTCAAATAAGTAGCCGCATTTGCACCATTTGATACAACATCGGACTCATTTTTATTTAAATAAGTGAAAGAAGCTTTAATTCCGTTTTCAAAAAATGTTTTCGCATCACCTGAAAGTAATCCTTCAACGACAGCTTCTGCACCAAGAAAATTACCTTCTGCACCAAGCATTAAAGGTTGACCTGCAGATGGTCCTTTAATAACACCATAACCTCTATAGTTTGTTGCACTGATTGTTCCTGAGGCTGGTTTCATAACCCAAGCAGAAGGAGAGATTCCCACTGGCGGATTGTTTGTATTTCCCAACTGGTTTACGTTTGTTGAAATACCATTGGCAAAAAACAAGTTCGCACGTGCTTCATCACTTAATTTAGATCCATCAAAAAAAGCCATTACAAATGGTGTAGGGATAAATTGCGTTCCCCATGTACCTACAGCAGCACCATCAGCACCATATGCCCAGGTATTCCACATTGGATTCTGTTTTCCCGCAATTTTAGTAAATCCAGGTTGTACAATCACATCATCTGTAATTACACCAATAGGATCTATCGTCTTATTTGCAAACGCCGCTTTACTGCCTGCACGCAATACCAACCTTAATTTAAGTGTATTAGCAAATTTAGCCCAAGAGGTATTATCTCCTTTGAAAATGATATCCGATTTTTTAAATACATCAGAAGAAGCATTTGCCTTAAAATACGCCACCGCTCCATCGAGCTTTTTAGCCAAATCGACATAAATATCACTTGCTTTATCGTATTTCGGTGTTAAGAATGCTGCTCCTTGCAGTGCTTCAGAATAAGGAATGTCATTGTAGGTATCTACTAAATTAGCATAGTTGTAGGCCATCAACACTACGGCAGCTTGATTTAAATCCTGATAACCCGCGTTTCCGGAGGTATTTTTAACAACATAATCCAAATCCGTAAGTGTATTATAAACCCCGCTCCATAAACCACCGAACGCACTTGTTGCATAATCGTATGTCAGGATATCTCCCCAACCCGAGACCCCACCAGATGTCGCATAGTATCCTACAAAGCGTGCTCCATAGGTATTAAAACCTGGAACTTGCTGAGCTGTAGCGACCATAGCTTGCGGTAACACCAATTCAGGTGTAGAATAAGTCGGTGAATTTGGGTTAGTATTTATATCTAACGCTTTATTACAGGATTGTAAACCTTGTGTACAAAGTGCAGCTACCAATCCCAACATTATATATTTAATATTTCGTTTCATTTGTAGTAAGATTAAAAAGTTAAACTAACAGAGAATCCAAGGTATCTCGATGGTGGCGTTTGGCTCAAACCAGTTAAACCAATCGCATTTCCGTTTGAAGAACCATTTCCGTCAGAGTATTCTGGATCGGTGTAAACGTTCGTTGCTGGAGTCCATAAGAATAAGTTACGACCTTGCGCACTTACTCGAGCTCTTTTAATTACTTTTTGTCCAGCTAACCAACTTTTAGGAATGTTATAGGTTACTGACATTTCACGAATCTTCCAGAAAGCTGCCGAAGTCACATAAGTTTCATCAATATCCCTTCTTCCGGTTCCCATTGTCCAATAATCTGAACCGCCATCATACACTGTTATATTCGTGTTAGCGACATAAGATTGTGTTGCATCATCCCAATAAGATGAATTAGGGATAACAAAACGCTCTCTATCATAACCGACAGTATTGATTCCTGATCCAGAAAAATCAAAAGTGCTTGCTCCTCTATGATAGATATAATTTCCAGTGCGGTATTCAGCACTCGTATAGAACGTCAGGTCTTTCCAAGATAAGCTAAGATTCAACCCAAGTGTATGCGTAGGCATTGCAGGCCCCATATTGATCAAGCTTTCTGTTTTTGTTGGATACCCCGTATTTTTATCTACAATAATCCGTCCTTGAGGGTCTCTGTTATAACCATAACCCATGATCACTGGAAACTTCTCTCCTGCAATTGCGTATGATCCTGTACTTCCTCCATATGTTCCCAAAGCCAATTGTGTTAGACCTGCTCCTACTGCCTCTACTCTATTATCAATATAGGTAAAGTTACCGCCTACCGTTAAATCCCAATCCTGTGTTCTGATCGGTGTAACCGTCAATTTAGATTCAATCCCCTTACCAGTTGTAATACCTGCATTGACCAGGTAATTGCTGTATCCAGTTGCCCATGAGATGATAGCTGGAACGGTATTATCTGTTGTTCTATTGTTAAAATAGGTTGCATTTGCAGTTATCCGATTATTCCACCATTGTGACTCAAAGCCCAACTCAATTGAGCGAGTCATTTCAGGCTTTAATCCAGGCTGAACAATCTGATTTCCGATTGTAAAACCGCCGACGCCATTATATGGATATCCTGAGCCTTGGCTGAAAGTTGGAACAGTTGCATAAGCTCCAAATGTAGAAGTACTACCTACGTTAACTTGTCCCACTTTTGACCAGTTAGCAATCAGCTTCAAGAAATTTAATGGTTCAAAATCTTTCAATCCGTCAATAGCATCAGTCGCTACAAAAGATAATGCTACACCTGGATAAAAGAACGATCTATGATCTGGATCAAGAATAGAAACCCAGTCATTACGTCCAGTCAGACTCAAGTAAAGATAATTTTTGTACGCAACATCCACTTTTCCAGATAAACCAAATGTACGGGCGAGGTATGAAGATTGACCCGCGCTTGGATTGTTCAATGAGTTCCCAAGATTATAAATATCAGGAATGACCAAGCCACTTACAGAGGCGTTCATACCTGAATATTGATTTTGTAAAAATTGGAAGAGTAAAGTATAATCAAACTTGAAATCACCATTGGTATGTGTCGCATGGGAAATAAAGTCTGTTGCTATATTTGTAGTATAGTTAAATGCATCTGTAACATTACCCGTAATATTATTAGCCTTATAGGAACCATGAAGCCCTGCTGCATAAGGTGTAAATGAATATTTACCCGTCGTATATTTATAAGACTGATTGGCAGTTGTCATACCAACACGGCCTGTAAAATCTAACCATTGTAATGGTTTGAAACTTAAGTCAATGTTCCCCATAAAATAGTCATTACGGATATTCTGACGATTATTAGCAGCCACAAAATATGGGTTATTATAATAAGCATTGTAATAACCGCTAGGGTCAGCAAACGGATTATTTTTCCAGTCTTTATAACTTAATAAAGGGATTTGTCCAGGTTGATTCAAAACTGCATCATAAATGGAAGAATTCGCTGATGTCTGATCATATCGATTTTGTGCATAGTAAGAAGAATACGAAATATTCAACTTATCACTTAATTCTCTAGCCCCATTTACGCGAGCTGAAGCTCTTGTGTATTTATCTCCTGGAACCGTACCTGTAGAATTTAAATACTGACCAGAAAAACGGAATGAGCTTTTATCGAGCTTTGATGCAACAGACAAGTTGGTCATATTAGTAACGCCGGTTTCCCAGAATTTATCTTTATCACCGCTATAAGAATATGGTGTATATTGCGTGCTTCCATCTTGGAGCGGATCGCCAATTAACACATTTGAACCGTCAAATTTAGGTCCATATTGTTGGTTTTCATAAGGTGTGTAAATCTGAACATATTTATCCGCACCAGACCCGAATAACTTCTGCATCTTAGGTAAAAAAACCGAATTTTCAAAAGTTGTTGTGTTATCGATTGTCACTTCTAGGCCTTGGGAAGCAGCACCTTTTTTCGTTTTTATGATCAAGGCACCATTTGATGCTTGTGATCCATAAAGCGCAGCAGCAGAAGCACCATTCAGTACGGTGATATCTTCCACATCATCAGGGTTTAGATTACCCAGCATAGCTGAAGGAGAAATGATATTATCAATAACAATTAAGGCTTGGTTATTACCCGTTAAAGAGCGCATTCCCCGCAATACTACGCGGTAATTGGGATTTACACCACTACCAACTCCTTGTACTGTTAGACCCGCAACTTTTCCAGTAAGGCCGGTCACGATGTTTGTCGGTTTTGCCTTTTGTAGATCATCTGCTTTAATAGTTGTTTGGGTAACACCAATAGAACGACGACTGGCCTGAAGACCCGCACCAGTTACAACGACTTCATCAAGAACAGAAGCATTGTCATTCAGTTGTACGTTATATAAACTTGAACCTTGTGCAACGGTAATTGTTTTGTCTGAATAGCCTACAGAGCGAAAGACTAAAATTTTTCCAGTAGGAACATTAATAGAATAGTTACCGTTTGCGTCGGTTTGTGTGGCTTGGTTAGTGCCTTGAATAACAATAGTAACGCCTGGCAACCCCTCGCCATTTGTACCTGTCACTCTTCCACTAACCTTCTTTTCTTGGGCGAATGCTACCGAAGTTAGGATAGCACCACCCAATAAAAAACTGAGTAGTTTGTGTTTCATATGTTTATGTTTAATTAAGTATGTTTATTTAAATTCTTGGCAATAAAGCAGCTTGGCTAGCAATTTTTTTACTTCTCAATAATTATTATATGCTATGTTAGTTAGTTAGTCATACATCTATTAATTCAGCAATGTCAGCTGTTAAAAAATGTTAAATACAAATTTATAACTTTTTTTAACTTTTGCAATGCAAGCATAACTTTGTGATAACATTTATTTTATAATAAACTACAAGCAACTGAAAAACAGTACATTATTTTCACCTTTAAACGTAACAAAAGTAATTTGGCTTGATTATTCGCTGTAAACTGTCCTAATAACCTAAAATAATCAGTCGACGATGGAAATCCTATTTTTTGCGTAAAATAGAGACAAACAAAGACGGTAACTTATCATAAAACCAAAATATTTACTTTAAGTAAATCTAATGCGTAATTAATTCGAAATTAAATCTCACAGGGACTGTAAAACGCACTCGCACTGGTATTCCTTTTAGGTAGGCAGGAGTCCATTTACTTAACCGTTGCATTGCCTCAATCATCATCCTTTTGACATTTAGATCATAATCTCCCTCAATTTCGTAATCTTCAGTAGCACCAGACTTATTAACGACGAAACTGACAAGTATCGTTTTCTTTTTATATTTCTCAAAAAATTCTGAGGGAAACTGAACTTTACGCATAACCAATCCAATGTCAGCCATTAGATCACCACGATATTTGGGTTCTTGCTTCATGGTCTTGGCAGTATATGTATTAATTTTTCCATCGGGCAAATAGCGCTTCCCATTTATTAATATATCTTCTTTATAAAATTCTTCATATTTTGAATGATCCCAACCAGTCCAAATCCCTTCTCGTTTATCATTAACTAATTCACCTTCGATATATTGACCATTTTTATAGTCAAATCTAAAAAAGCCATTTCCTTTCCGAAGTAGCATATTTCCTACCGAATCCAAATACAGCAAATAATGAGGGAAATTGGACTTAGCCTCTGTTTTATTGGGCTCATAATAAACCAAAGCTTTTAATTTTCCATTTGGGTGATAATAATATGCGGTATCAATCAAATAGGAAAGCTCATCATAAAGTTCCACAGATTCCACCTTTCCGGTAGGAAAATAAGACACGCTCTCGCCAAAGTACTTTAATGTTTTTCCATCATAATTTAAACTATGTCCATAAAACTTCGGAAGATTCGTTTCGGTATAAAAGGCTTGTACACGATAGAGTCTTCTTGGCTCATTTTCAACAGGATAAACTTGTCTATAATAATAAGATTTGTCTTTTGTTGCTAAGAAATCACTTTCTGCATCAAAAAAACGAATAATTGTATCCTTAGAAGTGCCAATATGAATAATCTGACCTTCGGTTTTTATCTTTATATCTTGTGCAAAAACCCGGAAAGAACTCCATACTAACAGAAGAAAGATGAAATTTTTCATAAATTAAATTGGTTACTAAATGGTAGACGAATATACCATTAATATCCTAACATTCCCATCCAATAAACCAACAAGGAAGCCAATTTTTCGACTTGCTTAAGCATCAATAACGTCCCCTATTCGGTATAGTATAATACTAAAATAATACTACATCAATAATTCCAATATAGTATAGCTATAGTGGCAGGCAGATCAAACTTGCTCTTAAAGCCCAACTGTGCTATCATAGAATTGGTACCTTTGTAATAACTACAATCTTAAAAAACTCATTTGAATATGCCCGTCTGAACTAAAAGTTAAGATAAACTCCCTTATTTCATCGCCGTACGACTTTCCTTATGATCTTCAGGGCAAAAACTTATCATCCCTTTTTTCTCATACATTAACACCCCAGCGTCGCGTATCATAGCATAGACCTTTTCCCGATTGGTCCTGTAGCACACAGTCGTACTTATGAGCTTATTCGGTATGCAGTTCATATTTTTGACCGTAAATCCATGCCAGCGGCTCATCTGCCAGACAAACTCTGTCAGTGGGACATCTTTGTATTCACGTACAGCATTCGCCCATTGCGAAGCTTGTTCAAAATCCCCGTTCGTTAAATAAAATAAACTATCCCTTCGTATTTCTTCACCCTTCGGTAAATAGGATTTGATAACCGCAACTTCATCCAAACATTGAAGCACCTGTCTTTTGCTTGATCTGCGATCAGAAACTAAAACTTCTCCATATGATACCGTTGCTCGCGTAAACTGGGCATAAGAAGCTAATTCAAACCTCCCGTAATCACTCAAAATTTTCCCATTGCTAGTTTGTATTACCATCACGCCCCCAAACAGTTGTCCAGGAATATCTATAAGCGCCTCGCCCTCGATAAACAGATGTGTACTATCTCCTTGCGTCAACGGATAACGAAGAGTTGATTGGGCATTTAGCCGGACCCGCATACCGTACGGAAATTCTATAACACATTGCTGACGAGCAGCTGTTCTGATCACGATATCCGTCTCGTTGGCATTTATTTCCCGCCCACTGGATGATTTATCAAATTCCAATACCCCCTCGGCGGTCTTGGCGAGCGAAATACCGTTTAAATCAAGCAATACTCCGGTTGCATTCGTATCCAATCGAATGATAGATGAATCAGCAAGCATTATTGTACCTGCAGATTCAGACAATGGTATTTCCGTACCAGAGGACATACTAGCACATTCCAGACCGATTTCAGCCCTATAATTCCTGTGTTTTAAAATCAAGATTACACTCGACACTAAAACAAATAAAACCGCTGCTGCAGCACACCCCCACCATAATTGCCTTTTCTTTTTCCTAGCTAACCGATCTCCCGCAGCCCGGATCTGTTCAAAATCAGGCCGCCAATCGAATGACAGTTCGTTTGACCGATCATTAGACATTTCTTCGATCACCTCGGCAATCATTGCATCAAATTCCTCTTCACTAAAAATTTTCTCCGCTGCTTCTAATTGATCGGATTCTGTCAAACTGATACTCGCGTCCATACGCTTTCTGATCAGTTCTTTTACATATGTTCTGTTGTAAATCATTTCACCATGTATTAAACAAATAAGCCCATAAGATCTTTCAGCTTTTTTCGGATCACCTTAAGTGCCCTCGACAGTTTATTTTTCTCCGTCTGTTCTGCCATTCCATAGGCTGCCATTAATTCTTTATTACTCCTGCCTTCAAACTTCGATTTAATGACGAGCTCCCGATCCTGGGGAGGCAATTCTTCACAAGCCTCCAAGATCAGCATCTCAAGTTCGTTATAGGCAAATCTATCGTCTGCGCATTGACCACTAGCCATGTCCAGACCATTATCGAGCGAAATCTTATTATATTTTGCCTTATCTCTAATGTAATAAAGAGCTTTATTTTTGGCTACGCGTTGCATCCAATATACAGGTGCTTCCAGCTTCGCGACCAATTGCCTTTTTTCCCAGATTACGATTAATGTCTCATTCAATACATCCTTGACTAGATCGTCATCATCATAAATAAAACGACGGATATACTTTTCCAGACTCCCGCCATAATGCGCAAAAATCTGCTCAAGCGCTGCATTAGGCTTTGAGTCTAATAATTGAAAAAAGTAACGATCGTACATATTTGTTTCTTTTGCCATTCGTCTATCCTCTCTAACATCATTTTCAATAAATTAAAAACTTAAAAATCAGATACTTATAAAAAACACAACGTATTAGCAGGTACGAACTAGCCTTTATTGCTAGTAGTATATAGAAGAATTAGAAGATTAGATTTTAAATCAGTAATAAGACAAAGGTAATAAAAGCTATATAACAAACCAAGAAAAAAAATATACAATATACTGATTTTCAAATAGTTGAATTAAAAATTCAACCAAATACTCTTATGCTTCTTTTATAGATTAGAAAAGACAGTAATAACTAAAAAAAATGAATTCAAGAACAGCACATATCACAATGGAAAGCATCCGAATCGGATTTATGGTCTTTTGGATCTATGTGGCTATAGACAAGCTCATAGAACCCAGTGCATTCCAGGATGCTCTTCTCCGGCAACCGTTACCAAGCAGCTGGGCAAAACCTCTTTCTCTTGCACTTCCTACTTTTGAATTCACTACCGGAATCCTTTTAGCCGGTCGGTATAAAAAAATAGGATTACTGCTATCTATAGCTTTATTATCCTCTTTCAGTGTCTATATTGCATTGGGACTACTCAATCTATATCCGCAGAAACCGTGTGGCTGCGCATCCGTATTTGAAAGTTTGTCGTGGGAATGGCATTTGGTGGTAAATATGGTCCTTTTTACGTTATCCATATTGGGATGGTACTTGACTGGCCCAACCAGCCCCATGGAAAGGCACGAGAAAAGGAACCTATCAATTGCCTTTACCTTTACACCGCCCGTTCATTTAGGTATTGTCATACACTGTCTTTATCACACTTCTCAAAAACGCTTTCCGCGAAAATTTGCACTATTTCCGGCTTAGCCGGTATAGAAATAAATTATGATACGTGATGGACAGCCCGTAAAAATCGATCCCGAGGTATAAAACAGACTAAAACACCTCGTTAAAGCAAGGTTTCAGTC
>Ga0308165_1006691_pt1 | contig 10019 bp, 8 predicted proteins | sample PhyWR2_FD_201032 | JGI IMG/M metagenome (GOLD analysis project Ga0308165, IMG submission 201032) | Phyllosphere microbial communities from UC Gill Tract Community Farm, Albany, California, United States - DLSLW.R2 | ecosystem: Host-associated > Plants > Phyllosphere > Unclassified | place: USA... | reverse complement strand
GAACACGATGAGTACGAGCACGACGAACAGGGCGTTCAGCAGGCCGATGGCGTCGCCGAGGATGCCGATGAGCGGCGGGCCGACGAGGAACGCGCAGTAGCCGATCATCGCGACGGCGCTCACCCGTGCCGCAGCGCGCTTGGAGTCGTCGGCCGCGGCGGACATGCCCACCGGGAACCCGAGCGAGGCACCGAGGCCCCACAGCACGGTTCCGAGGACCATGAGTCCGGTGACCGGCGTGAGGATGAACAGGACGAGTCCGGCGATCGCCGCGGCGGCCGACACCTGCAGCACCGGCACCCGGCCGAAGCGGTCGATGAGCGGCCCACCGACGATGCGACCGACGGTCATCGCGGTGACGAACACGCCGTAGACGAGCGCGCCGGTCGTGTTGCTCTGCTCGTGGCCGTCGACCACGGCGAGTGCGAGCCAGTCGTTGGCGCTGCCCTCGGCGAAGGCCATACCGAGCATGATGACGCCGATGAGGATGAGCCGGCCGTCCGCCCAGACCGACAGGCTCTCGCGCAGCCGCTCCCGCCACGGCGCCTTCGGGGCCTCGTCGAGCCCGTCCACGACGGCCTGCTCGGTCGGCACGAACCGGACGACGATGACGGCGGCGATCGCGATGGTGACGGCCATGATGAGCGCGTGCCAGAACACCTCGAGGCCGGCGGCGGAGGCGAGCGCCCCCAGTCCGGCGCCCGCGACCGTGCCGAAGCTGAAGCACGCGTGCATGAACGGCATGACCGTCTTGCCCAGTTCCTGCTCCGCGGCGGCTCCCTCGACGTTCATCATGACGTCGAGCGCGCCGTTGCCGAAGCCGAAGATGATCAGGCCGACGAGCACGATGCCGGCAATCGGGACGAGGCTCGCGCCGATCCCGATGAGGAGCAGCCCGACGGCGATGAGCCCGAGCGTCAGTTGCATCCCGTGCCGCGGGCCGAGCCGTCCGAGGATGTGCTGCGAGGCGATGAGGCCGAGGATCGACCCGATCGACATGCCGAGGATGAGGAGTCCGACCGTGCCGGTGGTGAGGTCGAGGTTGTCGCGGATGGCCGGGAGGCGGGCCACCCAGGTCGCGATGCTGAGGCCGCTCAGGGCGAAGATCACGAAGATCGCGTTGCGCCAGGCGAGGAGCTCGCGGCGTGGGCGCAGGGCGACGGGTGCGGTCGGCGGGTTGGTCGGCTCTGACACAGGGTCCTCGGGATCGGTGCTGGTGCGCCTGGGCGCTCGGTGGAGCGGGGTGGTGAGGCCCGTGCATCTGGGTGGATCTGACGAGAATCGAATCGATTCGATTCCGTCGACTAAGCTAGCAGATCGTGGACCAGGAATCACGCCCCTCGCGACCGACGCTCGCCGATGTCGCCGAGCGCGCGGGGGTGTCGCCGTCGACCGCCTCGCTCGCGTTCAGCGGCGCCGGACCCGTCTCCGAAGCGACCAAGCAGCGGGTGCTGCAGGCTGCGGCCGACCTCGACTACGCCGGCCCCGACCCCCGGGCCCGTTCCCTCCGCCAGGGACGCAGCGGCATCGTCGGAGCCGTCGTCGCCGGCCGGATCGGGCACTCCTTCCGCGACCCGGTGATGATCCAGACCCTCGACGGACTCGCCGACGAACTCGGCGCGGTCGGTGCCGGTCTGCTGCTCCTGAACGACGCGCAGGAGGGCACGCTGCAGTTGAGCAACGCACCGATGGACGGCGTCGTCCTCATCGGCTGCAGCCCGAACCTCGACAGCTCGGTCGCGATCCTCAGCCGACGGGGGATGCCGATCGTCTCGATCGAGGGACTCGCAGCCCTCGGCGTCCCCGACATCGCCGTCGACAACCGCGGCGGCGTGCGTGAGGAGGCGCGACACCTCGCAGATCTCGGCCACGAGCGTGTCGCCGTCGTCACCCTCAACCTCGACCCGACCGAACGCCGCGGCCCGCTCACGCCCGAGTGGGAGCGATCCGCCACGACGGTCCCGGCGATCGAACGCCTGCAGGGCCTCCGCGACGTCTTCCCCGACGCGCAGGGGTTCGTCACCACGGGGTCATCGCTCGAGGAGGGGCGGGTCGCCGGACACGCCATCCTCGACGTTCCGGCGGGTGAACGGCCGACGGCGATCGCTGCACAGAGCGACCTCCTGGCCGCCGGCGTCATCCGCGCAGCCGAGGAACTCGGCATCTCCGTCCCCGCGGAGCTCAGCGTGGTCGGGTTCGATGGCATCCGCGTCGAGGGGCTCGACTACGACCTCACGACGGTGTGGCAGCCCTCCCGCGAGAAGGGGTCGGCCGCCGGCCGCGCGATCGTCGCCATGCTCGACGGCCGCGATCCGGAGTGCGAGCAGTTCAGCGTCCGCTTCCACCCTGGAGCGACGACGGCACGGGCGCACCGGGCCCGGTGATGCGACCGACCACCCTCCCGTCCATCGCCGACCTCGGGGAGCTGGCCGAGGCGCTCACGGAGTTGCGCGCGGAGGCCGGTGCGCCGTCGTTCGCCGAGCTGGCCCGGCGGGTCGGTGCCCTCCGGCTCGGACGAGGTTCCCGCGACGCCCCCGGCAAGGTGACGGTCTACGACTGCTTCCGCACCGACCGGCATCGGGTCGACGCCGAACTCATCCACGACCTCGTCCTCGCCCTCGGAGCTTCAGCGTCAGCGGCCGCCGAGTGGCGCACCACTGCTGCGCGCCTCAACGGTGCGACGCTCGGAGCGCCGGTGTCCGCCTCCGTCCTACCGGCAGCCGAGGGATCGACGTCCACCGGTGTGGAACCCGCTGCCGCACCCGTCGTCGTCCTCACCGGGCTCCCCGGGGTCGGCAAGGCCGAGTTCGCGAGGCGGCTCGCCGAGGTCGAACGCCGCCGTACCCCCGGTGCGGTGGTGCTCCGCGTCCGGCTGCACGGATTCGAAGACGGGCAGCGTCCGGCGGAAGCGGACGAGGTCCTGCGCGAACTGGTGCGCGCCGTCGGCGGTCGGTCCGATCGTCGGCTCGACGCCGCATCGCTGCGCGAGACGCTCAGAACGGCGGCACACGACCGCCGGATCATCGTCCTGCTCGAGGATGCGTTCTCCGCAGCGCAGCTCGCTCCACTCCTGATCGCCGATCACACCCGGGGTCCCGCCGGGTGCGGTCTCCATCTGATCGTGACCTCGCGAGCCCGGCTCGACGGCCTCGAGGCGCTGGCGGCCGCGGAGGGACTCGCGGTGGACCGCCGGACCGTCCTGCCGCTCGAGACCGAGGAGACGGTCCGGCGGCTCTCGGCCGCGACCGCCTCGCAGCGTCCGACGTCCTCCTCGACCGACGACGCGGCGGTCCGCCGGCTCGCGAACGCGATCAGCGGGATCCGCCTCGACCTCGACCTCGTGCTGCGCTTCATCGAAGACCACCCGGACTGGTCGCTCGCCGATGTGGCCGAGCGCTTCGGCGACCGCCCGCGGCGCGACCACGCGGTGCCGCTCCTGGAACCCTCGGTCGCCGCCATCGGACCGGACGCCGCGACCCTGTTCCGGCGACTCGGCCTGCTCCGCGGCCCAGTACGGCTGGACGTCGTCGGGACACTGCTGGACGATGCCGGTGCGGATGCGCCGACCTCGGTGCGCCTGCTCCGTCGCCTGGCGGACATGCACCTGGCCACCGTCTCGGAGCGGACCGTCGAACTGCACCCGCTCGTCCACACCGCGGCCCACCGGCTCGCGCTCGAGCAGGAGCGCCCGTCGGTCCTCGTGGTGCTGGCCGAGCGGGTGTTGGAACGGTTCCGCGAGTTGGTCGGCTCCGTCCGCTTCGACGCGTCGCTCGCCGACGGGCTGGTGGCCGCCGCAGCGCTCGCAGTCGACCAGCGGGCGGGTGCCGCGCTCGCCGCGGTCGTCTTCCACGTGGTGGAGCCGGTGGGTGATGCCGGCTATTGGAGCCATGCGGCCGAACTCCTCCAACTCGCCGCGCCGTTCGTGCCGCGGGAACGACGAGGCACGACCGCGGAGCTCCTCGCCCGCGCCTTCGAGAAGCTCGGTCGGTACGACGACGCCCTCGACCACCTGCATCGGGCGAGCCGCCTCCTCACCGAGGAGCAGCCGGGTCGCACGATGAACGTGATCGCCAATGTGGAACGCCAACTGGGACGGATGGCGGAGGCCGAGCAGTCGTATCTCCGCGCCGCTCGGATCGCGGCCGCAGCCGGCAATCCGATCACGCGGGGGCGCGCGCTCGGCAACCTCGGCAATCTGGCGCGCATCACGAGCCGGTATCGCCGGTCGGAGCGGTTGTTCGATCTCGCCGAGGCGGTGAGCGCTCGAGCCGGGGATGACGTCAATCGGACGATCGTCGAGTCGAACCGTGTGCTCCTGCTCCAGGCGCAGGGGCGGTTCGACGAGGCGCTCCGGCGCTGCGCGACCCTACTCGAGCGCGGCGGTCCCGGCGTCAACCGCGGATACCTCTTCACCCAACGCGCCATGATCCTGCTGGATCTCGACCGTGTGGCCGAGGCGGAGGAGGCCCTGCTCGCGGCAGGGGCGGACGGCGGCGGTCCGACGACGTTCGACGAGGACGCCGAGATCGCCATCCAGCTCGCCCAGGTCGCCCGTCGACGCGGGGACCTCGTCGAGGCTGCGCGTCTGGCGGACACCGCCCTGGCCTCGGCCGAGCGCGTCGGCTACCCACTCCTCCGCTCCGACGCCTGCAGCACCCTCGGCGAGATCGCCGCCGACGCCGACGACGCCGGGACCGCCGAACGCTGGGCGCGAGGCTCGCTTGAGCTCGCCGAACTGCTCGGTGACCGGGTCGAGCAGGCGAGGGCGTTCGAGACGATCGGGAGGGCGGCGGCGATCCGCGGCGACCGAGCGGCGGCCGACGCCGCGTTCGCCGCCGCCGCCGACCTCCTCAGCGCAGTCGGCCACTGGCGAGCCACGGCCGTCCAGACGATGCGCGCGGACCTCGCCCGGGCCTGACTCCACCGCCACCAGGCGTGCGTGACCTCCGTTCGTCGACCCGCGCGAGTCGTTCGGGCTCGTTCGGGTGGCTGGCTCGGAGCCGCGGCGCTCCGGCACCATCGGTTCGGGCACGCCGTGGAGCATGCCGCCACCCCCAGACGACCGGACCGGGCGACGCGTGTCGCTCGGTCCGGGCCACGAGAAGGACGAACCACATGACGCACCGCACACGATCGATGAGCCGGCTCCCGCGCCTGGCCGGAGGAGGCGCTGCGCTCGTCTTCGCCGCGGCCCTCGCCGGCTGCTCCAGCGGTTCCGTCTCGGTCGGCGAGACGGCCACCGTGACCCTGCCCGCCAAGATCGCGGGGAACGACGATCAGGACTTCGCCGTCACGGTCGCCTCGCTCGACAAGGCACCCGCCGAGGTGACCGCGCAGATGGGTGGTGACGACGACGTCTACTTCGCCTCCATCGAGTTCGCGTACGAGGGGGACGCCACCGCCGAGGTGCTCGCGTTGCCCTGGAACAACGTCTTCGCCGAGCTGTCGGATGGGAGCTTCCTCGAGACGTCGTTCATCGGTCTCACGGAGTGCACCGGGACACCGGACGATCCGACGACGGCTGCGGAGGACCTCGTCGGCGGCGAGACGATCACGGTCTGTGTGCCGCTGTCCTCGACCGATGGCCTCGAGGTGACCGGCGTCTCCGTCGGCGGTTCCGACATGGGCGCTGGCGGAACGGTCTGGAAGCGATGAGCGGCGGGCAGCAGCCTGGCCAGCAGCCGGAGCAGGAACCGGTTCAGCCGAGCGAACCGGAGACCCCACCGCAATGGTCCGTCGAGGAGTGGGGGAGTTCACCGTTCGGGTGGTTCGTCGGTGCGGGGATCGGCGTGCTCGTCGCCGTGCTCTGCTTCACCCCGATCTGGGACGAGGTCGCCGGACGGAGCACCGGACGGCGAGCCGGTTTCGGTGCGCTGCTCGGCACGATCGGGCCGTTCGGCGTCGCCGCGATCGCGCTGGCCGTCGCCGTCGTGTTCGCGGTCGTCGGTGTCCGGAAGCGACGCGCCGGCGATCGCGGCTGATCGCCCGAGCCGGCGCCCGGCCGACGGTACGGACGGCATGCCCCGTAGGGTGGAGGAGACGCTCGAAGGAGACCCATGACCGACCAGCCCATCGCCACCGCAGCACTCGTCCAGCAGGAGGCGGCGTCGCTCGCCGTGTCGCTCGCACCGGTGTACCAGGATCTGCACGCCAATCCGGAGCTCTCCTTCGCGGAGCACCGGACGGCCGCCCTGGTCGCGGATCGCATCACCGGCCTCGGGTACGGGGTCGCGACGGGGATCGGCGGCACCGGTGTCGTCGGTGTCCTGGAGAACGGCGAAGGACCGACGGTCCTCCTGCGGGCCGACATGGACGGCCTGCCCGTCCTGGAGGAGACGGGCCTCGACTACGCGAGCGTCGCGCGCGGGGTCGATCCGGAGGGCAACGACGTCCCGGTCATGCACGCCTGCGGCCACGACGTCCACGTCACCTGTCTGCTGGGTGCCGCCGAACTGCTCGCCGCACGGCGCGACACCTGGTCCGGGACACTCGTCGTCCTGTTCCAGCCGGCTGAAGAGGCCGGCGGCGGTGCGCAGACGATGGTCGACGACGACCTCTACGCACGCGTCCCGAAGCCCGACATCGTGTTCGGCCAGCACGTCGGTCCGCTGCCGGCCGGTGTCGTCGGCACGCACGCCGGTCCGTCGTTCGCCGCGACCGACGCCTACCGCGTCACCTTCCACGGCCGCGGCGGGCACGGATCCCGCCCGCAGTCGACGATCGACCCGATCGTGATGGCGGCGTCGGCGGTCGTCCGACTCCAGAGCATCGTGTCCCGCGAGGTCGCCGGAACCGACACCGCGGTCCTCACCGTCGGCACGATGCACGCCGGCACCAAGAACAACATCATCCCCGACACCGCGCAGATCGGCGTCAACATCCGCAGCTACGAACCGCACGTGCGCGACCGCGTCGTCGGCTCCATGGAGCGCATCATCCGGGCCGAGGCCGCAGCATCGGGCGCCGAGCGGGAACCGGTGATCGAACACACCGAGGCCTTCCCGGTGCTCGTGAACGATCCCGCGGCGACCGGTGCGGTGACGGCGGTGTTCGCCGACGCGTTCGGTGCCAACCGCGTCGTCGACCCCGGTCTCGTCACGGGGAGTGAGGACGTCGGCATGCTCGCGACGGCCGCCGACGCTCCCATCGTCTACTGGATCCTCGGGGGTGCCGACCCACAGGCCTTCGCGGCGGCCTACGCCTCGGGGCGCATGGAGCAGGACCTCCCCGGCAACCACTCCTCGAAGTTCGCTCCGCTCATCCACCCCACCCTCGACACCGGCATCGCAGCGCTCTCGCTCGCGGCACTGTCGCGTCTGGCCGGAACGGCGGCCACCGCATGATCGTCGTGACGACGGACACCGTCGCCGGACACCGCATCGACGCCGTCCTCGGCGAGGTCGTCGGGCTCACCGTGCGAGCCCGCGACTGGGGCTCCTCGATGTCGATCGGCTTCTCGGCGCTCGGCGGCGGCGAGGTCCCGGGGATGACCCAGCTGCTGTTCGAGTCCCGCCAGGAGGTCATGCGACGCCTGGTGGCCGACGCGGAACAGCGCGGCGCGAACGCGGTCCTCGCGATGCGTCTCGAGACCACCGACATCGGCGGTGCGTGGACGCAGCTGACCGCCTACGGCACCGCAGCGTACCTCGTCCCGATCCCCGCAGGCGAGCCCGGAGCGACCGGCCAGTCCGCCTACGCGGCGGAACAGCCGGACGCCCCGAAACCACGCGGCGACGTCTGACGGTGGAGCGGAACGAGGGGCACGCCCTTCGTTCCGACCTGCGCTGACCTGACTCGACCCGACCCGCCCGATCACCGCGCCGACGCAGACGGAGGAGCCCCATGACCGCTTGGATCGACGAACTCATCACCGAGGTGACCACGGCTGTGCGGGAGCGCAGTGACGAACGGGTGGCCGAGATGTTCGAGCGCTGCTTCGCCGACACCCTGCACAGCACGATGACGCCCATGCCGGACGGCACCGTCTTCATGCTCACCGGCGACATCCCGGCGATGTGGTTGCGCGACTCGAGCGCCCAGCTCGCCCCCTATCTCCACTTCGCAGCCGACCACCCCGAGTTGGCGGAGTTGCTCGTCGCCGTCAACCGCCGACAGCTCGACGCGATCGCGCTCGACCCCTACGCGAACGCGTTCAACGCCGAGCCGAACGGACACGGCCACCGCGACGACCGCACCGACGCGTCGCCCTGGGTGTGGGAACGCAAGTACGAGATCGACTCGCTCTGCTACCCGCTCCAGCTCGCACACGACATCTGGCTGGCGACGGGGCGCCGCGACCACCTGGATGCGCGGTACCGCTCCGCCGTCGTCGCGGCGATGGAGGTCTGGCGCGTCGAGCAGCACCACGAGCAGCGCTCGCCGTACCGGTTCCAGCGGTTCGACGCGCCGCTCTCCGACACGCTCGTCCGCGACGGACTCGGGCCGGAGACGGCGTGGACCGGGCTCTCGTGGTCGGGGTTCCGGCCGAGCGACGACGCAGGGCGGTACGGCTACAACGTTCCCGGCAACCTCTTCGCCGCGGTGACGCTCGCCGGGGTCGAATCGATCGCTGCCGAGGTGCTCGACGACGCGGCACTCGCCGCGGAAGCCGGTGCCCTCCGACGCGAGCTCGAGACCGCCATCGACGCCCACGGAGTCGTGACGACCGATCAGTACGGCGACGTCTACGCCTACGAAGTCGACGGATTCGGCAACGCGCTCCTGATGGACGACGCCAACGTGCCGAGCCTGCTCTCGCTGCCGTTCCTCGGCTGGTGCGCGCCCGACGACGCCCGGTACCTGGCCACGCGACGGTTCCTCTTGAGCGGAGACGACCCGAGCTACTTCGTCGGGTCCGCCGCCCGTGGGATCGGGAGCCCACACACGCCCGACGACCACATCTGGCCGATCGCCCTGTCCATCGAGGGCCTCACCTCGCAGGACGAGCAGGATCGCGCCCGCCTGCTCGACACGCTGCTGCGGACCGACGCCGGCACGGGGGTCATGCACGAGTCGTTCCACAAGGACGACCCCGACACGTTCACCCGCCCCTGGTTCTCCTGGGCGAACGCGATGTTCTGCGAGTTCGTCCTCGACGTGGTGGGTCTGCGTACGCACGTGCGGCGTCCTGTGCCCCGAGGTGACTGAACGGACCCGCAGTCTCGTGCGCCGGCTCAGAGCAGCCGCAGCTCCTGTGCACGGGTGACGGCCCGGGTCCGGTCGGCCACCTCGAGCTTCTCGAAGACGTGCAGCAGGTGCGTCTTCACCGTCGACTCCGAGATGAAGAGTGCCGCCGCGATCGCCCGGTTGCTGTTGCCGGCGGCGACGAGCGCCAGGACCTCGAGCTCGCGAGCGCTGAGCTGCGGGCGGGCTGGGGTCCCACCCTGCATGCGGCCGACGAGCGTCGCCGCGATGGTGGGCGCGAGCACCGTCTGACCGGCGACCACCGAACGGATGCCGGCCAGGATCTCCTGCTCGGGCGCCGCCTTCAACAGGTAGCCGCCGGCTCCGGCCTCGATCGCGCCGAGGATGTCGTCGTCGGTCTCGTAGGTCGTGAGGACGAGCACCCGGACGCCTGGCACGCGCTGCACGATGCGCGCCGTCGCCTCCGCGCCGCCGAGGACCGGCATGCGCAGGTCCATGAGCACGAGGTCCGGCCGGTGCTCCTCGGCAGCCGCGACCGCCGCAGCGCCGTCCGCCACCTCGGCGACGACCTCGAGGTCGTCCGCGCGCCCGAGCAGCGCGACGATGCCCGATCGCACGATGGGGTGGTCGTCCGCGACGACGATCCTGATCCGTGTCATCGTCCCTCCTCCGTGGTCCCTGAGCCTGTCGAAGGGCTGCCGACCGGGAGGCCGTTCGTGGTCCCTGAGCCTGTCGAAGGGCCCGCTTCGATCGTCACCGGCACTCGCACCAGCACCGTCGTCCCCGCTCCGGCGGCACTCGTGAGTTCCACCGTTCCGCCGAGCAGCGTCACCCGGTCGTGCATGCCGTGCAGCCCGAAGCCCGCGCCCGGACTG
>Ga0308165_1006689_pt1 | contig 10023 bp, 6 predicted proteins | sample PhyWR2_FD_201032 | JGI IMG/M metagenome (GOLD analysis project Ga0308165, IMG submission 201032) | Phyllosphere microbial communities from UC Gill Tract Community Farm, Albany, California, United States - DLSLW.R2 | ecosystem: Host-associated > Plants > Phyllosphere > Unclassified | place: USA... | reverse complement strand
GTTATCGGCCAAAGATTTTGAGGGGTTTGAAAAACTTAGCGATGGTGTGTACGAAACTTCCAATTACAAAACATCAACCAAAAAAATATTTATCAATTTAGATGGAGGATTAAGTAACTTTGAAGTGAGTAGATATTAGTCGGGAGTCCGGAGTCCGGAGTCCGGAGTCAGAAAAAGAGCCGAAAGACTAAAAAGTCTGGAGTCGGAGGTCCGAAAGTCCGAGGTTTGGAGATCGAAGCGAATGGCCAGCAGTTTTGCTCCATGTCTTGATACTCGCTACTCACAACTCACAACTCGCTACTCACTACTTGATACTAAAAAAATGAATCCCGAACTTGAGTATACAGTTGTAATTAATGGAAAGCCGCAGGGCCCTTTTAATTTAGCAGAACTAAAAAACTTAAACATTACGCCAGGTACTTTCGTTCGCAAACCGGGCATGGACGATTACAAAGAAGCTCACGCGATGGAAGAATTGCGTGAGCTTTTCGGCTTTAACTATCAAAAAACAGTACCGCAATATTTCGCAGCATTCGATCAGCGCCTTCTCGCCTCCGTAATTGACCATTTCATTATCTTCGGTTTTTACATCATCGCAATTTTAATCAGCTATGTCTTTATTCAGGAAAAGAATGATAGAATAATGGCCTTTTTAATTCCCTTTCCGATCATATTTGCTATAAAACTGGTTTATGGAATTTTCGCCGAATCATCTTCAAAACAAGCAACCATCGGCAAGCGCATATTAAATATTAAAGTGACCGATTTGGAGGGAAGCAGGATTTCTATCGGCCGTTCATTAGGTCGAAATTTGGCCAAACCATTTTCTGCGATACCATTCTTCTTTGGTTATTTATACAGTTTCCTGAACAAGAAGAACCAATGCTGGCATGATGTCGCTGCAGAAACCCTGGTGATAAAAGACAGGTTGATTTAGCAAGAGGAATTTACAATTACCAATAGACAATTACCAATTAGCAATAACCAATTAGCAATAAGCAATAACCAATTATCAATGACCAGTTAGCAATGACCAGTTAGCAATAACCAGTTAGCAATAGGCAACTTGAAATGGGCAATTAGCAATGACCAATGTGAACCAACTAGTCATCGGATGAATATAGCCACCACGCTAGGCATTCATCCGATGACTAAGACCAATAAACTAATGACCAGTGAACCAATGACCAATGACCAATGACCAATGAACCAATGAACTGATGAACCAGTGGAACCAGTGAACCAATTTAGTAAAAAACCATCTTTCAATTTAAGCGAGCAACCCAAACAACCATAACGGAATTTTATTGTCAACCCCTGCCTCAATATCATCTATAGCATAAAACGCATTTTCGATCCCGTTTAATTGCTTCGCCGACTTGTTTTTTCCGCCAATTTCGAAAGTGTACTTGTTGTCAACATAAAAATCTCCTTTCAATGGGGCGTTAACCTCATAACCCGCATTTTTCAGCTGGTTCATAAAAAATGCTTCACGTAAACTTCCCTTATCAGTGTTTGTAGGACTGATTGCGAACAATAGATTGGTATTTTCTAAAAAAATTTTATCCGGCTTTTGTAAAGTGCTGATGCTTTTGCCCGCGGCGGTAAGCGAATTGATCAATCTTGCGTTGTCTAAATAATGCAGGTATTCTATAATCATGTTTCTGCTGATGCCCGTTTTTTCGCTCAGATTCGTAATGTTGGGCTTAAACGGAACATTGGTTGATAAAATATACAGCAATTGATAGATTTTACGAGAGTGGTGCGGGTTGAATCCAGCAATAAATTGCAAATCCTGTTCAATGATGAGTCTAACCACCTTTTCTAAACGTAAATGATAAGTGGCCGTGTTTTCGATAAAAAAAGGATAATATCCATGGATAAAATAGTCGCTTAAGTATTGCAAGGGCTTAAAATTACCTGCAATACCATTTGCAATTTCGACATGATTAGCTAGTATATCCGAAAGTGAAAGCGCATCAAGATCAATAATTCCCCTAAAGTTCAAGTATTCACGATAAGATAAACCCGTTAATTCATATTGTACTGCCCGACGGCTCAAGTCGACATTTTGCCGCGAGATATCGACAATTGACGAACCAGTAAACACAATTTTTAGATCTTTATAAAAATCGTAAATGTTTTTTATTTCCGTCGCCCAATTAGGATATTTATGTACCTCGTCTATAAAAAGTATTTCTCCACCGCTCTGTCTAAAATCCACGGCAAAGTCCGCTAAACTCGTGGTTGTAAAATGTATATCGTCCATGGTGATGTATAGAGCCTTGTTACTTAACCCATATTTCGACTTTAATTGCTGAAGGATGAGCGTAGTCTTTCCTGTGCCACGGGCGCCCAGAATGCCGATTAATCTATCGTTCCAGTCGATTTTTTGGGCCAGAGGCCTTACAATATCCAACGTTTGCTGTTGTACGATGAGATTGGATTTTATCCTTAAATTTTCCATTTTGTTTATTCGAACAATCAAAAATACATAAAATTGCTATAAATCTATAGCAAAATATGCTAAAATTGCTAGTTATACAAAGCAATTTCCGTTTTGACAACACGCTATCAATCGAGCAATTTAACAATAAAACAACTCAACAATTTTAACATTTAACTTATCTTTGCATCCACATGGAAAACATATCGGCAAAGCATAGATTGGACGGTAGCTATTGCAACAGTTTAACGCAGTATTCAAGATTTTTAACGAGAGAGGTGAAGATTGGCGATATTGCCCTTGGTGGCGATAATCCAATCCGCATTCAATCGATGACGACTACCGACACGATGGACACATTGGGCACTGTTGAACAAACCATCCGCATGGTAGAATCGGGTTGCGAATACGTGCGCATTACTGCCCCAAGTATTAAAGAAGCCGAAAATTTAGCCAACATTAAAAAGGAACTTCGCTACCGCGGTTATGACGTACCTCTTATTGCTGATATCCACTTTACGCCAAATGCCGCTGAAATGGCCGCAAGGATTGTAGAAAAAGTTCGCGTAAATCCCGGTAATTATGCCGATAAAAAAAGGTTCGAAGATCTCGAATATACACAAGATGCTTACAACGCCGAGCTGGAGCGGATAAATAAAAAGTTTGTACCCCTAATCAAAATTTGTAAAGAATATGGTACTGCGATGCGAATAGGCACCAATCATGGTTCCCTTTCCGATCGTATTATGAGCCATTACGGCGATACGCCAAGAGGAATGGTAGAATCGGCGATGGAGTTTATCCGCATGTGCGAAGCTGAAAACTATTACAATCTTGTTATTTCAATGAAAGCCAGTAACACGCAGGTAATGGTTCAGGCGTACCGTTTATTGGTAGAAACCATGGTTAAAGAGGGCATGAATTACCCTTTGCACCTGGGCGTTACAGAGGCCGGCGATGGCGAAGACGGGCGGATCAAGTCTGCCGTTGGAATCGGAACCCTGCTCGAAGATGGCCTGGGCGATACCATTCGTGTTTCACTAACCGAAGACCCCGAGTTTGAAGCGCCGGTAGCTAAAGCCCTGGCTGATCGATATAGCTTGAGAAATCAGATGTCTGAACGTAAAAATGCGAGTGCGGAAACTAATCTTCAAACTCTAGACTTAGGACTGGAGACTTCGGACTCCGGACTCCCAACTCCGAGCTCCCAACTCCCAACTCCGGACTCCGAACTCCCAACTCCGAACTCTCAACTCCCAACTTACAGCCCCTATTCCTATTCGCGACGAACAACACAAAGCGTTCAACACATCGGTGGTCATCACCATCCCGTAGTAATGATCGATGTTTCAAACGAAAACCTAAAAAATCCTTACTTTTTAAATTCAGTAGGATACAATTATAGCGCTGGATTGGATAAGTACAATCTTGCCGATCAGGCTTGCGATTTGGCTTTTTTGGGCGATAATTTACCGTCGTTTTCATTTCCCGGCAACTTAAAGCAGGTTTACAATTATCAAACCTGGCTGGGCTTAAAAGATAAAAACAATTGCCACCCGCTATTTTCTCTCGAAGAATTTAGCAAGGCGGATCTTAAAGATCAGTCGCTGAATTTCGTTCGGGTTAATGCTCAGCAATTCGGTTCAACAATTGAGCAATTGAACAATTTATCAGTTAACCTCCCGACAGCTGTCGGGATTACCAATGTTGTGCTGATTCTCGAAACTTCCGCTGAGCATGGCATGGCCGAGCAAAGGTCGTTTTTTGTTGCTTTACAGGATAAGAACATCCAACTTCCAGTAATCATCAAAAGAAGTTACGAAAATTTAGATGCGGATACCTTGATGCTGCACGCCGCTACCGATTTGGGCGCATTATTGACAGATGGCTTTGGCGACGGGGTATGGATCGATGCGCAGGGCCACAATCTGGCCTTGATTAACTCAACCAGCTTTGGCATTTTACAGGCAACCCGAACGCGGATAAGTAAAACCGAATACATCTCGTGCCCCAGCTGCGGAAGAACGCTATTTGATTTGCAAGAAACCACGCAGCTTATCCGGTCTCGAACCGACCATTTAAAGGGAATTAAAATCGGGATTATGGGCTGTATTGTAAACGGCCCCGGAGAAATGGCCGACGCCGATTACGGTTATGTTGGCACCGGACCAGATAAAATCACTCTCTATCGCGGCAAAGAAGTGGTAAAGAAAAACGTGGTTACAGCCTATGCTTTAGATGAGTTGATTGACATTATCAAAAGCGACGGAAACTGGATAGAAAAACTGTAATTGGCGGTGGCAAACTCGTAGAGGTTCTTAATGTTGTCTGCTGGCATATTGAGCAGCTTACTAATCCGATAGTTTTTGCCTTTCGTCTGTCCGTCAAACCAGAGCTCGTTCAGTGCCATTTAATTAACCAATAAACCCTATATTGCTTTAATGAACATCCCTGAGTTTCAAACCCTATTTACCGAACTTAGAAACTGGCTGCAGAGCATCGGTCTTACTGGCGCAACGTTAATTTACTCATACTTCATTACCGGGCTAATTAGCGTTATACTATTTCTTTACCTCACCATATTTTTAACCCGACAACTTTTTATAGCCGTTGTTAAAAGTGCTAAAACCCGCCCCGATTGGCAAAAGGCACTTTTCGAATTCAGGGTTTTTAGAGCATTTGCCATCATTTTTGGGGCCTACATAGTTTACAACGTAGTGCCCTTTGTTTTTATCGATTTTAATACCGGGCTTTTTTATGCGCTCATTGTTGCCAAAATTTACATCGTACTGGCTGTAATGTTTGCTGTAAATGCGTTTTTGAATGCGGTGGTTTCCATAATGGAATCTTTAAAGAAATATGCCGATAAGCCCATAAGAAGTTATAAACAGGTTGCAAAAATCGTTTTTTATATCGTCGGCTTTGTATTAATTCTTTCCATCATCTTAAATGAGTCGCCCGTGTATATTTTTGGTGGTTTTGGCGCTGTAACCGCTGTTTTTATTCTTGTTTTTCGCGATCCGATTTTAGGCTTTGTAGCCTCCGTACAAATGAGTGCTATAGATTTAGTGCGCATTGGCGACTGGATTACCGTAGAAAAATATGGTGCCGACGGCGAGGTAACGGAAATTAACCTGACAACCATTAAAGTTAGAAACTGGGATAAAACGGTAACCATTGTTCCCAGTTACGCAATCGTAAGCGAATCGTTTAAAAACTGGCGGGCAATGGAAGAAAGCGAGGGCAGAAGGATTAAGCGCCACATCAACATCAAGATTTCCAGTATCAAGTTTTGCGATGAGGAACTCATCAACCGATTAAAAAGCATCGATTTTTTAAAGGAGTATCTTAACCAAACCCAACAGCAAATAGCCGAATTTAACGCCGAAAACACCGTTAATCCTAACAATTTGGTAAACGGTCGGCACATGACTAATATCGGTACATTTAGGGTGTATGCCGAAAAATATTTAGAGAGCAATCCTTACATCAACACCAGCTTAACGTTTATGGTTCGGCAACTGCAGGCTACCGAAAACGGACTCCCGATCGAAGTTTATGTGTTTTCAAAAGAAAAGGGATTGAAGAAGTTTGAAGAAGTTGCCGCCGATATTTTCGATCATTTGCTCGCTGCCGTTCCCTATTTCGATTTAGAGATCTTCCAAAGCCCGAGCGGCAGCGATATTCGCGGCTTTGTTGGCCGAGGTAATGATTGGGCCTAAAAACCTGTTGTCGTCCGGGCGCTACCCGGCGACAACAGTTAAAGCTACTCTCCCAAAAAGGTTAAACATTTTTCGCAAACCTTAAAAAGCAGCGGCGGTAACGTTTCGTTTTCATACGGATGACTTGCCCCGAACACATGGTTCGCACCCTCAATTTTTACCAACCTGCTATTGGCATTCGCATCCGCAAGCTTTTGCGCATTCTCAAAAGGTACGTTCACATCATCATCGCCCTGAACAATTAACCACGGAATGTTAATACGCTTTGCCGCCTCCAAAATATTTAACGTTTCTGTGTTTTCCTCCAAATCTTCAAGCAATGAAACATTTAACGGCATTTGCTCCTTCGTTCGGGCGTTGGTAACGAAAATAGTCCCGTTTTTTTTCCACTCCGCTTCCTGTTCCTTTTTCCAAAGGCTGTCGAAACTCGAGATGGCGCTCCACGTAATCAGCTTATTAACCCGCAAATCATTGGCCGCAGCTATAATTGCCAAGCCACCGCCTCGGCTATGACCAATGATGTTGACCGGAGTATCTTTACCATAAGCTTTTTCGATAAAATCCAGTACCGCATTAACATCGAAAAGTTCTTTAGATACCGTATTATTTGCGAACGTTTCCATGTCGGTAACATCTTTAGGATCATCTGCCGGCACGCCCGAATGCGATAAATTAAATTTTATATACCGAAAACCGTTCGCAGCAAAATAGCGGGCCACAAGGTTATGTGCGCCCCAGTCTTTAAAGCCCTTAAAGCCATGTATAAAAAGCACAATCGGCGTACTCGGGTTCTTATCATCAAAAGTAATGTCGCCGACAATTAATTTCCCGTCCGAACCGGGAAGGCTAAAATCATTTTGTGAAATCATAATTTAAGTATTGGTACGTTTTAATAAACCTGTGAATTTCGATTTTGTTGTATTTTTTTATCGTGATAATTATTTGGAAGTTGGCGTTTTGTGGGCTTGGGAGCGTGCCAATATCATTTAATTAAGGATAGAACCAAGAAACATTATCACCCTGAGCAGAGTCGAAGGGTAGATGTTTAAGATAACTGTAAACGTTTTTTCGCCGTTCTGTGTCATTGCCGTGCATCTATTTAAAACCGTTCTAAATTAATGTAAATTACAGATTAATGACGTTCACATGCACGAACCGTATTACTTTTGTATCCCGACAGTAGTTAATAACGGAAACACTTGGAATATTTAAAAGTAATAGCTTTTACGCATCACCACATCGACCTGAAATCTTTAGGGAAATTAGTTATTTGTGATCAGAGTTTAGATAGCAGGTTGAAGAATATTCAAACGGAACTTCCCGTTAGTGAAATTTTTTACATCGGCACCTGTAATCGCGTAGAGTTTGTTTTTCTTACCAAAGAGAAAACCGATAAGGAATTTGTAACCAGATTTCTCACCGTTTTAGATATGGGCTTGCCTCCTGAGTTTATGGAGCGTTTTCTCGACACTGTTACCGTTTACGAAAACGAAGAAGCATTTAATCATTTATTAAGAACTTCCTGCTCATTAGAAAGCTTGGTAGTTGGCGAGAAAGAAATCCTTGCTCAAATCCGCAAAGCTTACGAAAACTGTCGCGATGCTGGTTTTACCGGCGATTACATGCGCATGATTATGGATCGGGTGGTAAAAACCGCGAAAGAGGTTTATACGCACACCAATATTTCCAAAAATCCTGTTTCAGTGGTGTCGTTGGCTTACCGTAAGCTAAAGGAATTAAACATGTGTGGCAATTCACGCATTTTGATTATCGGCGCTGGCGAAACCAACCAGAATATTGCAAAATACCTTAACAAACATAAATACTCTAACTTCTCGATCTTTAACCGCACGCTTTCAAAGGCCGAATCGTTAGCTGAGGAATTAAATGGTAAAGCCTATAATTTGGCCGAACTCGAGAACTTTACTGACGGATTTGATGTAATTATTACCTGCACCGGATCTACCGAGCCCATTATTAGCGAAGCGCTTTATGCCAAATTGCTCAATGGCGATACAGGGAAAAAAGTAATTGTTGATTTGGCCATTCCTAACGATGTTGCGCCTGCTGTTGTGCACAACAACCCAGTGCATTACATTGAGGTAGAATCGTTAAAAGAAGTAGCCCGCAAAAACATTCAGGAGCGTTACAACGAGCTTGTGCACGCCGAAGACATCATTAGCAACAATATTACCGAGTTTTTTACCGTGTTAAAGCAACGCCGCATTGAGCTGGCTATGCAAGAAGTTCCACGTAAAATCAAAGAAATCAAGAACACGGCATTGAATGGCGTATTCGCCGACGAAATTAGCCAGATGGATGAAGCCTCTCGCGAAGTTTTAGAACGCGTGATGAACTACATGGAGAAGAAATACATCAGCGTGCCGATGATTATGGCCAAAGAAATTTTGGTTAACCAATCTTAGTTTATTGGTTCATTGGTCATTGGTTCATTGGTCAATAGTTCATCAGTTCATTTGTTCATTGGGTAATCAGTTCATTGCTAACTGCCAACTGCCAACTCAAAACTGAAAACTGAAAACTGCCAACTGCCAACTTTCGGACCTCCGACCTCAGACTTTTTTCTTAAACTTCGTACTTTCTGACTCCCGACTTCAGACTTGAACTGTAACCTCACTGTCTCATTTTAAAACAAAATATGGTATAAAGCACTATTTAGCTTAAATTTGTAACTCATTTAACCTTTATAGTGAAAAAGTTAACCATTGGAACACGCGGTAGCGAATTGGCTTTATGGCAGGCAAATCATATCAAAAATGAACTTGCAGGCATTGGCCTTGAAGCAGACATTAAGATTATTAAAACGCAGGGCGATAAGATCCTGAATTTAAGATTGGACAAGCTGGAAGGGAAAGGATTTTTTACCAAAGAGCTCGAAGAAGAGCTTTTGGGCGGAACAATCGATTTAGCCGTTCATTGTCTTAAAGATTTGCCAACAGCACATCCGGCTGGCTTAACCATTGCAGCCATACCAGCTCGAGAAGAAGCAACAGAATACCTTTTGATTTTAAAAGATTGTGTAGACGTTTCCCAAAAGCTGTCGTTAAAGAAGGGAGCAATGGTTGGTACTTCATCAAACAGGAGAAAGGCGCAGCTGTTGGGCTTGCGTGCCGACCTGGAGATTGAAGATCTTCGTGGAAACGTTCCAACACGCATTCAAAAGCTTAGAGATGAAGATTTCGATGCCATTATGTTGGCCAAGGCTGGCATAAAACGCCTGGGCTTAGATGTGAGCGAATTTCACGTTGAGGAATTAGAACCAACAGAATTTGTTCCGGCACCTGCACAAGGCGCTCTGGCCATACAGATCAGGGAAAATGATACCGAACTATTTGAAGCGTTGCAACAGTTGCACGATTCTTCTACAGCAGAAGAAGTTGGTGTAGAACGCAAGGTGCTCGGCCTTTTCGAAGGTGGTTGCCACATGCCATTGGGCTGTTATTGCAAAAAGGAAGATGGCGAATTTGAGGTTTGGACTTCAAAAGCCGAAACTGCAGACGATTTTCCTGAACGTTTATTTTTACGTGCGGAAACGACCGACGGCCTCGCTGAAAAAATTGTTGCCAAATTTGATAAGAATAGAAAAAAGCCAGCAAAGGTTTTTATCTCCCGCGAAATTGGCGAACACAGTTATTTCCGCAGAGCGTTAGAAAGCAATAACATTGAAATTGAGGGGCGTTCGTTAATTCGTACCTTTCCGATTGTGACTGTTTTAGATCAGTTTATCTTAAAAAATATCGATTGGATCTTCTTCAGTAGCCGCAATAGCGTAGAGTATTTCTTCAATTTAAAACCCTTATTGCCCAAGAAAACACAATTTGGCGTTGTAGGAAG
>Ga0308165_1006686_pt1 | contig 10024 bp, 9 predicted proteins | sample PhyWR2_FD_201032 | JGI IMG/M metagenome (GOLD analysis project Ga0308165, IMG submission 201032) | Phyllosphere microbial communities from UC Gill Tract Community Farm, Albany, California, United States - DLSLW.R2 | ecosystem: Host-associated > Plants > Phyllosphere > Unclassified | place: USA... | reverse complement strand
GGAAGCTCTCCAGAATAAAGGCTTCACACGCCCGACTGCCATCCAGGCGGCTGCCATTCCGCCTGCGTTAGAAGGCCGTGATGTACTCGGTTCTGCGCCGACAGGCACCGGTAAAACGGCGGCGTATTTGCTGCCTGTCTTGCAGCATCTTATTGATTTCCCTCGCAAGAAATCTGGCCCACCGCGTATTTTGATTTTGACACCGACACGTGAGTTAGCCGTTCAGGTAGCAGAACATGCGCGTGAATTAGCCGCGAAAACCCATGTGGATATTGCGACCATCACCGGTGGCGTCGCCTACATGAACCACGCCGAAGTGTTCAGTGAGAACCAGGATATCGTGGTGGCGACAACCGGTCGTTTGATGCAATACATCAAAGAAGAAAACTTTGACTGCCGCGCAGTAGAAACGCTAATCCTTGATGAAGCTGACCGTATGCTTGAACTTGGCTTTGCGCAGGATATCGAACACATTGCAGGTGAAACTCGCTGGCGCAAACAGACGATGCTGTTCTCCGCGACGCTTGAAGGCGATGCGATTAAAGACTTTGCCGAGCGTCTTCTTGAAGATCCGGCCGAAGTTTCCGCTACACCTTCAACACGTGAGCGCAAAAAAATTCACCAGTGGTATTACCGCGCGGATAACTTCGAACACAAGCTCGAGTTACTGAAGCACCTGCTCAAGCAAGATGATACAACGCGTACGATTGTCTTTGTTCGTAAACGCGAGCGCGTGCATGAGCTGGCCGCGCTGCTGCGTTCAGCGGGCATCGAAAACTGTTATCTTGAAGGTGACATGCCGCAGGTGAAACGCACCGAAGGGATTAAACGTCTGACGGAAGGTCGCGTTAATGTTCTGGTGGCTACGGACGTAGCGGCGCGCGGTATCGATATTCCTGAAGTAAGCCATGTTATTAACTTCGACATGCCGCGCAGCGGGGATACCTATCTTCACCGTATCGGTCGTACCGGACGTGCAGGCCTGAAGGGCACGGCTATTTCCTTGGTTGAAGCGCATGACTATCTGCTGCTTCAGAAAGTAGGCCGTTATATCGAAGAGCCCGTAAAAGCGCGCGTGATTGATGAGTTACGCCCTACGACGCGTCCACCGAGCGAGAAAATGACGGGTAAACCGTCCAAGAAAGTGCTCGCTAAACGCGAAGAGCTGAAACAGAAAGAAAAAGAAAAACCGCGCGTGAAGGACCGTCACCGCGATGCCAAGAATATTGGCAAACGCCGTAAGCCCAGTGGCCCTACAGCAACTTCTACGAAAAAAGATTAAAAAAACGCCGGGCTAATTACCCGGCGTTTTTATTTCCAGCGGACCTTACAGGCTAGCAGTAAAGGTACGCGCAATCACATCGCGCTGCTGTTCTGGCGTCAGTGAGTTGAAGCGTACGGCATAACCTGAAACACGGATGGTCAGCTGAGGATATTTTTCTGGATGCTTAACCGCATCTTCCAGGGTCTCGCGACGCAGTACGTTGACGTTCAGGTGTTGACCACCTTCCACGCGCACTTCTGGCTGGACTTCCATTGGGATTTCACGGTATTCGATTTCGCCCAGTTTATTGACCGGCACAATTTCGTCTTCTGCAAAACCGGCTTTCGCCACTACGCAACGCGCTTCACCCTTCTCGCTGTCCAGCAGCCAGAAAGAATTCAACAGGTCGTCATTTGCAGCTTTAGTGATCTGGATACCCGTAATCATATGATGCCTCCCATAACCTACATTATTTGGTGTCGGCCATTCGCGGCCAATTGGTAAAACCATTGTTTCTTGAGTGTATATATATCAGTCGAACCGCCTCCATTCATTGACCTAAATCAACAAAAATCAGACCTTACAAACCATGCGGTTTGGATTTGTTGTTTTAAATCAATTTTCACAAGGTGGAATTTGGGTTCGCTTTTATTCATTTCAAGTCTTAAGAGCTTTATCCCTAACGGATTTTACCCTCCCGAGATTAACGGTTAAGCTAGGCGAAGATAAAAATTCGCAGGAGAGCGAGATGACGACCTCTTTAACATGGCATGACGTGCTGGCCGATGAAAAACAACAACCCTATTTTGTTAATACGCTTGATACCGTTACTGCTGAAAGGCAGTCAGAGCAAACAATTTATCCGCCGCAAAAAGATGTGTTTAACGCGTTCCGTTATACCGAACTGAATAACGTCAAAGTCGTGATCCTGGGTCAGGATCCCTACCACGGTCCAGGGCAAGCGCATGGACTGGCTTTCTCTGTTCGTCCCGGTATTGCCACGCCGCCCTCTCTGCTGAACATGTATAAAGAGCTGGAAGGTTCTATACCTGGCTTTACTCGCCCTTCCCATGGCTATCTGGAGAGCTGGGCGCATCAGGGAGTGCTGCTCCTCAATACGGTTTTGACCGTGCGTGCCGGGCAGGCACATTCTCATGCAAGCCTGGGCTGGGAAACGTTCACCGATAAAGTGATTGGCCTGATCAATGAGCATCAGGAAGGCGTCGTGTTTTTACTGTGGGGCGCGCATGCGCAGAAGAAAGGGGCGATTATTGATCCACAACGCCATCACGTACTGAAAGCGCCCCATCCTTCTCCGCTGTCTGCTCATCGCGGATTTTTTGGCTGCAATCATTTTGTATTAGCGAATGAATGGTTAGAAAAACGTGGCGAGAAGCCAATCGACTGGATGCCCGTATTACCGGCTGAAAGCGAATGATTTTTGACGTGAATTAAAACGTGAGTGCTAATGTGATTAGGCCCGGCGATTGCCGGGCCTAATAAACGAAGCGAAATTACGCTTTGTTTTGACGCCACCATTCAGCCAGCAGAACACCGGTAGCAACGGAAACGTTCAGGCTTTCAACTTTGCCAGTCCCTTCGATAGAAACACTCAGGTCGGCCGTGGAAAGCGCTGCATCAGATAAACCATCACGTTCCTGACCCAGCACCAGCACCATTTTGCGCGGTAACGTTGCCTTAAACAGCGGCGTTCCCGTATGGCTGGACGTAGTAACGATGGAATAACCCGCTTTACGGAATTCTTCGATGGCATCCAGTACGCTTTCGCCAGTGATCGGTTGGACGTGCTCAGCCCCGCCTTCAGCCGTACGAATTGCTGCACCTGACTCGACAATCGCCGCATCCTGCAACAGTACGCCTTTCACGCCGAAGTGCGCGCAGCTACGCATCATTGCACCCAGGTTATGTGGGTTACCCACATCTTCCAGTGCCAGTACACAGTCATCGGCATCAGCCTGGCTGACCCACTGCTTAACCGTTGTACCGTTACGCTTTTTGATCAGGAAGCAAACGCCACCATGATGCTCAGTTCCTGACGCTTTCGTGAGCTCTTCGTCATCGACAACATGGTATGCCTTACGGTTCGCAGCCATCCAGCGAAGTGCTTCTTTGAAACGCGGCGTTACGCTCTGGATAAACCAGGCACGCACGATACATTCAGGACGGCTCTGGAACAGGGCCTGACAAGCATTCTCACCGTAAACACGGGTTTCTTCTGCGCGTTGACGACGCAAGACTTCCGGATCGATGAAGCTTTTACCACTGATTCCACCGTGATCGGCTTTAGCCGGCGCTTCGTCAGTTGGGGCACGAGAAACAGTGCGCCACGGCGAGGAATCACGTTGGAAATCATCCCGAGGGCGGTCGTCGCGTTTGCGATCGTCACGCTTACGGTCATCACGTTTGCGGTCATCACCGCGGGAATTTTTGTCATCGCGGGCGGGGCGACGGCCACCGTCTGCACGAGACGATGCTGGACGCCCAGCACCTTTTCCGGTACGCGGATTAACGGTGCGTTTGTCAGAATCATCATCACTGCGGACATACATCACTTTGACCTTGCCGCTTTTATTTTTCAGTTCGTCGTTCATGCTTTTCTCCACCAGCGCTGCGCGAAGCGCGCAGATTACCCGATGTACAAGCGCATAGCCATTATTTCGTATAAAAGCCTGTGACTATTGTTCCCATTGAATAAAACGCATTGTCGTTTCAAACAGGCTCAATGATAATGTGTAACATATCAGAAACATTATCGGCATTTTGCTGCTTTGTCCCACTGCTCTATCAGAGGTTAGTTATGAATACCGTATGTGCCAACTGTCAGGCTCTTAATCGCATTCCGCAAGACCGAATTGATGATGGAGCAAAATGCGGGCGTTGCGGTCATGAGCTTTTCGATGGCGACGTGATTAACGCAACGGGTGAAACTCTCGATAAGCTGCTGAAAGACGATCTCCCGGTCGTGGTGGATTTTTGGGCGCCATGGTGTGGCCCGTGCCGTAACTTTGCGCCTATCTTTGAAGACGTCGCGGAAGAACGCAGCGGTAAAATGCGTTTCGTGAAGGTTAATACTGAAGCTGAACGCGAACTCAGCGCGCGTTTTCGCATTCGCAGCATTCCGACCATTATGATTTTCAAAAATGGTGAAATGGTCGATATGCTCAATGGTGCCGTACCAAAGGCGCCTTTTGAGAGCTGGTTGAACGAATCGCTCTAACATTCTCGGGGGTGCGTCTTGTGCCCCGCAGTTGGCTCTGCGAAAATGGCATTTTCCCAACGCCACTTCTATGACGAATAACGCCGTACTCCAATTACGTGCCGAACGCCTGGCGCGTGCGACCCGTCCTTTTCTCGCTCGTGGCAATCGCGTTCGTCGCTGCCAGCGTTGCCTGCTGCCGCTTAAACTCTGCCTGTGCGAAACGCTGGCTCCTGGCCACGCAAATAGCCGTTTTTGCCTGGTGATGTTTGATACTGAACCCATGAAACCCAGCAACACAGGCCGGTTGATTGCCGATATTCTTCCGGAGACCGCCGCGTTCCAATGGTCACGCACCAATCCCCCGCAGGCGCTTCTCGATCTGGTTGCCAACCCAGATTATCAGCCGATGGTGGTGTTTCCCGCTTCTTACGCAGGGCCTGGCAGGAAGGTGATGTCAACGCCAGCGACGGGAAAGCCCCCTCTGTTCATCATGCTCGATGGGACCTGGACCGAAGCGCGGAAGATGTTCCGCAAGAGCCCGTATCTGGATGCACTCCCGGTGATCTCGGTCGATCTCTCCAGAGTGTCGGCCTACCGACTGCGTGTCGCGCACGCTGAAGACCAATATTGCACGGCAGAAGTGGCTATCGCCCTGCTGGATCTTGCGGGCGATAACGTCGCTGCCAGCGCTTTAGGAAGTCATTTTTCCTGTTTCCGCGAGCGCTATCTGGCAGGAAAACCCTATCGTACGGGAAGCGTCACAGCAGAAGAGTCAGAAAGCGTTTAAAATCATCAAGTCACTCGTGCTTTCAGGAGACTTGTATGAGCCAGCGAGGGCTAGAAGCGCTACTCCGCCCAAAATCGATTGCCGTTATTGGCGCATCCATGAAACCCGATCGCGCGGGATATTTAATGATGCGCAATCTGCTGGCCGGTGGTTTTAACGGTCCGGTTATGCCCGTTACGCCGGCATATAAAGCGGTTCAGGGTGTGCTCGCGTGGCCCGATATTGTCAGTCTGCCGTTTGTGCCCGATCTTGCCGTGCTCTGTACACATGCCAAACGCAACATCACTTTGCTGGAGGCGTTGGGCGAGAAAGGCTGCAAAACCTGCATTATTCTTTCTTCGCCGCCTGAGCAGCAGGCAGAGCTTCTGGCCTGCGCCAGCCGTTTTCAAATGCGCCTGCTGGGACCCAACAGTCTGGGATTACTGGCCCCCTGGCAGGGCTTAAATGCCAGTTTCTCTCCTGTCCCGATACGCAAAGGGAAACTAGCCTTCATTTCCCAATCAGCAGCCGTGTCTAACACAATTCTTGATTGGGCCCAGCAGCGTGAAATGGGGTTTTCGTATTTTATTGCACTGGGTGATAGCCTCGATATCGATGTGGATGAACTGCTGGATTTCCTCGCCCGCGACAGTAAAACCAGCGCCATTCTTCTGTATCTGGAACATTTAAGTGACGCACGACGCTTTGTCTCCGCAGCCCGCAGTGCCTCACGTAACAAACCTATATTGGTCATTAAAAGCGGTCGCAGCCCAGCCGCGCAACGTTTGCTGCATTCCCATTCTGGTATGGATCCCGCCTGGGATGCCGCCATTCAGCGCGCAGGTTTGCTACGTGTGCAAGACACTCACGAGCTTTTCTCTGCGGTAGAGACGTTGAGCCACATGCGTCCACTGCGTGGCGAAAGGCTCATGATCATCAGCAATGGTGCGGCTCCAGCCGCGTTGGCGCTTGATGAGCTATGGTTAAGAAATGGAAAACTGGCCACGTTAAGTGACGAGATGCTTGGCAAACTACGTGAAGCATTTCCGGACAGCGTAACGCCAGGTAACCCGCTCGATCTGCGAGACGATGCCAGCAGCGAGCGTTACATCAAAGCCATTTCATTATTGCTGGATAGTCAGGACTTTGATGCCCTGATGGTGATTCACTCACCCAGCGCCGTAGCGCCAGGAAGTGAAAGTGCCAGGGCATTAATCGATACAGTCAAAAATCACCCACGCGGGAAATATGTCACCCTCCTGACTAACTGGTGCGGTGAGTTTTCCTCGCAAGAAGCACGACGTCTGTTTAGCGAGGCGGGACTTCCGACATACCGCACGCCTGAAGGGACGATTACCGCTTTTATGCACATGGTGGAATACCGTCGCAACCAGAAACAGCTGCGTGAAACGCCCGCGTTACCCGACAATCTCGCGGCAAACGCGACCGCAGCTCATCATCTGTTACGTCAGGCAATTGAAGACGGTGCGCACGCACTTGATACTCATGAGGTCCAGCCGATTCTTGATGCCTATGGCATACAAACACTGTCAACCTGGATCGCCGGGGATAGCGTCGAAGCGGTTCACATTGCGGAACAGATTGGTTATCCCGTTGCATTGAAACTCCGCTCTCCTGATATTCCGCATAAGTCGGATGTACAAGGTGTGATGCTTTACCTGCGCACCGCAGCGGAAGTGCAGCAGGCTGCTGAAGCGATTTTTGATCGCGTCAAAATGGCCTGGCCCCAGGCCAGGGTTTATGGGCTGCTGGTCCAAAGCATGGCAAATCGTGCCGGAGCACAAGAACTCAGGGTAGTCGTCGAGCAGGATCCCGTGTTTGGCCCGTTAATTATGCTGGGCGAAGGCGGCGTAGAGTGGCACCCCGAGGAGCAGGCAGTCGTGGCATTGCCTCCGCTGAATATGAATTTGGCGCGCTATCTGGTGATACAGGCGATTAAGAGTAAAAAAATTCGTGGCCGCAGTGCGCTTCAGCCTCTGGATATTGCCGGTTTAAGCCAATTTCTGGTGAAAGTCTCAAACCTGATTGTCGATTGTGCAGAAATCAAGCGACTGGATATTCATCCGCTTCTGGCTTCGGGCAACGAATTTACGGCTCTGGACGTTACGCTAGATATCGCGTCCTTTAACGGTGACCGCGAAAGTCGGCTGGCCATTCGTCCGTATCCATTACAGCTAGAAGAAACGGTCGAGTTGAAAAACGGCGAGCAAGTGTTATTCCGTCCTATCTTACCGGAAGATGAACCGCAGCTTCGGGCATTTATCGCTCAGGTGACTAAAGAAGATTTATATTATCGCTACTTTAGCGAGATCAGCGAATTTACCCATGAAGATTTAGCCAATATGACCCAGATCGACTACGATCGGGAAATGGCTTTTGTCGCCGTCCGTCATCATGAGAGTGGCGATGAGATCCTGGGTGTGACGCGTGCTATCTCCGATCCTGACAATGTCGACGCTGAATTTGCGGTGTTGGTACGTTCTGATTTGAAAGGGCTGGGCCTGGGACGGCAACTGCTAGAAAAACTTATCAGTTATACCCGCGATCACGGATTGCTATGCCTGAATGGCATTACGATGCCCAATAATCGCGGCATGATTACCCTGGCGCGTAAACTCGGATTCGACGTAGATATTCAACTGGACGAAGGGATTGTTGCCCTGTCGCTGAGTCTGACATCGACGTTGAGTCGTAAGTAAGGTACTGGAAATGTTGACCACTTTAGACTTTACTGGTGGTATCATTGTCCGCTTATGTTGTCTGCAAATGTCAGATAACCCTTCAATGAACAGAGAAGATACGCACTGTGATGTTGTCAAAATTTAAGCGCAATAAACATCAACAACACCTTGCTCAACTACCGAAGATTTCTCAGTCAGTTGATGATGTCGAGTTCTTTTATGCTCCCGCCCATTTTCGGGAGACGCTTCTGGAAAAGATTGCCAGTGCCACTCAGCGTATTTGCATTGTGGCGCTTTATCTTGAACAGGATGAAGGTGGACGTGCCATTTTAAGCGCAGTCTATGAGGCGAAACGCCAGCGCCCGGAACTTGACGTTCGCATATTGGTTGACTGGCATCGCGCGCAACGCGGCCGGATTGGCGCTGCAGCGTCGAATACCAATGCAGACTGGTACTGCCGCATGGCTCAGGAAAATCCAGGTGTAGACGTGCGTGTCTTCGGCGTGCCCGTTAATACTCGAGAAGCGCTTGGCGTTCTGCACTTTAAGGGCTTCATCATTGATGACAGCGTACTTTACAGCGGCGCCAGCATTAATGACGTTTATCTTCACCAACTCGATAAGTATCGCTACGACCGCTATCACCTCATTCGCAACAAGCAGATGACGGACATTATGTTTAACTGGGTTGATCAAAACCTGGTACATGGTCGCGGTGTAAATCGCCTTGACGATCCGCACCGTCCAAAGAGCCCAGAGATCAAAAATGACATCCGTATTTTCCGTCAGGAATTGCGTGATGCTGTTTATCATTTCCAGGGTGATGCAGATAATGAACAGCTTTCAGTGACACCGTTGGTCGGCTTGGGTAAGTCCAGTCTTCTGAACAAAACTATCTATCATTTGATGCCATGTACTGAGCAAAAGCTGACAATCTGTACACCGTATTTCAATTTGCCGGCCATCCTGGTACGTAACATTATCCAGCTACTGCGCGATGGTAAAAAAGTCGAAATCATTGTCGGTGACAAAACTGCGAATGACTTCTTTATTCCTGAAGATCAGCCATTTAAGATCATCGGTGCTTTGCCCTATCTGTATGAAATAAATCTTCGTCGATTCCTGAGTCGTCTGCAATATTACGTCAATACCGATCAGCTTATCGTTCGCCTTTGGAAAGATGAAGACAACAGCTATCACCTGAAAGGTATATGGGTTGACGATAACTGGATGCTTCTGACCGGGAATAATCTAAACCCGCGTGCATGGCGTCTCGATCTTGAAAATGCGATCCTGATTCACGATCCGCGCCATGAACTTTCAGTGCAGCGTGAACGTGAGCTCGAATTGATCCGTACTCATACGATAACCGTTCGTCACTATCGCGATTTACAGAGTATTGCAGACTATCCAGTGAAAGTGCGTAAACTTATCCGCCGTTTGCGACGGATTCGTATCGACCGCTTAATTAGTCGCATTCTCTAATGCCCGGGCCCTGTCAACGACAGGGCTTTTTTTGGAGTCCAAGATGCGCATTCCCTTCCTGATGAGTCTTCTCTTACTTTCTGGCTGCAGCCATATCGCTAATGATGACTGGCAGGGTCAGGATAAAGCCCAGCATTTTATTGCCTCAGCCATGCTCTCTGCAGCAGGTAATGAATACGCTCAACATCAGGGTTATAGCCGTGATCGCAGCGCTATTTACGGACTTATGTTTTCAGTGAGTCTTGGAGCTTCAAAAGAACTTTGGGATAGTCGCCCAGCAGGAAGTGGCTGGAGCTGGAAAGATTTTGCATGGGATGTTGCCGGTGCTACAGCTGGTTATGCTGTGTGGCAACTTGCCTATTATTGAAATGATCCTTTTCCTTCCTTAGTACTATATCTCTGAAGTGATAAGCATCTAGCCGGTATATTGGATTTGCTTCATTTGTATACACCTCATCTGGAAACAAAAGCAAAAAACCCCGGACCTTGCGGACCGGGGTTCTTCTTTATTGATGCCTGGCAGTTCCCTACTCTCACATGGGGAGACCCCACACTACCATCGGCGCTACGGCGTTTCACTTCTGAGTT
>Ga0308165_1006684_pt1 | contig 10026 bp, 10 predicted proteins | sample PhyWR2_FD_201032 | JGI IMG/M metagenome (GOLD analysis project Ga0308165, IMG submission 201032) | Phyllosphere microbial communities from UC Gill Tract Community Farm, Albany, California, United States - DLSLW.R2 | ecosystem: Host-associated > Plants > Phyllosphere > Unclassified | place: USA... | reverse complement strand
AGAACCCTGGAGGTTCTGCGATGAATGACGATATTTATCAACGGATAGAGAGTAATGCGCACTTCAAAGAGCTGGTCACCAAAAGGCAACGTTTCGCCGTCACGCTCTCATTACTGATGTTAATTGTTTATGTTGGCTTCATCCTGCTTATCGCCTTTGCGCCCGCCTGGCTTGGTACACCGTTACACCCCGGAACAACAGTGACACGCGGTATTCCTATCGGAATCGGGATTATTATTTTCTCTTTTATTCTCACCGGAATTTATGTCTGGCGAGCCAACGGTGAATTTGATCGTTTAAATCGTGAGATCCTGGATGAGGTAAAAGTTCCATGAAATATTTTTTGACGCTATTCACCACGCTTTGCCTTGGTTTACCGGTTAGTGTTTTTGCAGCCGACGCGCTTACTGGCAACGTCGAGCGCCAGCCCACTAACTGGCAAGCGATTGTGATGTTCCTGATCTTCGTTCTGTTGACACTGTACATTACCTACTGGGCATCTCGTCGTACCCGTTCACGTAGCGACTATTATACCGCTGGCGGTAATATCACCGGTTTTCAGAATGGTCTGGCGATTGCCGGTGACTTCATGTCGGCAGCCTCATTTCTGGGTATTTCAGCGCTGGTTTATACCTCGGGTTTTGATGGCTTAATCTATTCCCTCGGTTTTCTGGTGGGCTGGCCCATTATTCTCTTTTTGATTGCCGAACGCTTGCGCAACCTGGGGCGTTATACCTTTGCGGATGTGGCATCTTATCGTCTGAAACAGAAGCCGATTCGTATTTTATCTGCCTGTGGTTCACTGGTGGTTGTGGCGTTGTATTTGATAGCCCAGATGGTCGGTGCCGGTAAGCTTATCCAGCTGTTATTTGGCCTGAACTACCATATTGCCGTGGTTCTGGTTGGGATACTGATGGTGCTCTACGTTCTGTTTGGCGGCATGCTGGCGACGACCTGGGTACAGATAATTAAGGCCATCCTGTTGTTATTCGGCGCAAGTTTTATGGCCTTTATGGTAATGAAGCATGTCGGCTTTAGTTTCAATAACCTGTTCAGTGAAGCCATTGCCGTGCACCCTAAAGGGGCCGCTATCATGAGCCCTGGCGGGCTGGTAAAAGACCCTATATCAGCCCTCTCGCTTGGTCTCGGACTGATGTTTGGTACTGCTGGATTGCCGCACATTCTGATGCGATTCTTCACCGTTAAAGATGCGCGCGAAGCCCGTAAAAGCGTGTTTTATGCCACCGGCTTCATGGGCTACTTCTATATTCTGACCTTTATTATCGGTTTTGGCGCCATAGTTCTGGTTAGCGCGAATCCTGACTTTAAAGATGCTGCTGGCGGGCTGATTGGTGGCAACAATATGGCCGCGGTTCACCTGTCTGATGCCGTAGGTGGAAACCTGTTCCTTGGCTTTATCTCTGCGGTTGCCTTCGCCACTATCCTTGCAGTGGTTGCCGGACTGACGCTGGCTGGAGCCTCGGCGGTCTCTCACGATCTGTACGCCAACGTGTTCCGTAAAGGTGCCAGTGAGCGTGATGAGCTCAGAGTGTCAAAAATTACCGTTCTGGTACTCGGCGTGGTGGCGATTCTGTTAGGTATTTTGTTTGAAAATCAGAATATCGCCTTCATGGTTGGCCTGGCCTTCTCCATCGCAGCCAGCTGTAACTTCCCCATTATCCTGCTGTCGATGTACTGGTCAAAACTGACTACCCGCGGCGCGATGATCGGTGGCTGGCTTGGATTGATTACTGCGGTGGGACTGATGATCCTCGGCCCTACAGTTTGGGTGCAGATCCTCGGTCACGAGAAAGCGGTGTTCCCTTATGAGTATCCGGCGCTGTTCTCTATTCTGATAGCCTTTGTCGGCATCTGGGTATTCTCAGCCACGGATAATACCGAGCAGGGGAAACTGGAGCGCGAGAAGTTCCGTGCTCAGTTTATTCGTTCACAAACCGGGATTGGTATTGAGGAAGGGCGTTCTCACTAACTTTTCGACAATACTGGGGGCAAAGCCCCCAGTACATTACAGCAAATGATTACTCTTGCTCGATTAACAACGTCTCAAGCAAATCAAGGTCATGAAGTAATTTTTTCAGCGTTTCGTTACTGATTTGTTTGGTCGCACGCAAATGATAGAGCTCACCACGTTCAGAACGTAATGCTGCCAGACGGAAGCGACGTTCAAGATTCTCTTCCAGCTCACTGTTATCCGAGTTCTTGCTGCCATCAATACGACGACGTAAATTACCGATAACCCGAGAACTGACTTCTTTCAGTAACTGGTTATCGATGTTTTCCTTGGTATCTGCCGACAGACGTTCTTCCATTTTCTGAATCGTCACGATAGCCACTTCACCGGTCGCTGCTCGAGCCAGACGTTCTTCCTTACGCAGCAACAGTGGATCACCCATATCAACGTGCCTGAGCAGGATAGGCAGCATAATGACCCCGGCAAACAACGAGAACAGAATGACGCCTGCGGCGATAAAGATAAGCTCATAACGTGCCGGGAACGGCGTACCGTCTAATAGAAATAGCGGAATAGAAAGCACACCCGCCAGCGTTATCGCTCCGCGCACACCGGCAAAAGAAGCAATACACAACTCACGGGTTGTGAATGAACCAAAAGCCAGCGGACGTTTTTTCATAAAGTGATGGCTGATTTGCTTCATCGCCCACAGCCACAGGAAACGCAGCATAATCAAGGCAAAATAGATAATAACCACATCCAGGAAGAGCATCCATAACTCAACATCTGGGTCAGCATTCGCCGCACTAATTGACGTTTCAAGAATACCCGGAAGCTGTAAACCTAACAGCAGGAAGACCATGCCGTTAAACACAAACTCCAGCATTGCCCAGACACTGTTGGCACGTAAACGCATTGCCAGAGGCGCGTTACGCAGCACGCCAGCACGGGTGATAGTCATCCCCGCCGCAACGGCAGCCAGGATCCCAGAGACACCAATATGTTCTGCTATCAGATAAGATGCGAATGGCAGTAACAGCAGCAACAGAATTTGCGTCGCGGGTTCATCGCCACTGTAACGGCTCATCAGACGCATTGATTTCCCATACAACCAGCTGATGGCAATACCGGCTAATAAGCCACCGATAGCGACTTTCAGGAATTCCAGGCTAGCACCACCGACAGTGAACGCCATGCTGCCTATCGCGACAGCAACCGCCAGCTTCAGAGAAACCAGGCCAGAAGCATCGTTCATTAAGGCTTCGCCCTGTAGGATCCCCATAATCCGCTTCGGTATCCGTCCTTCTCCGACAATACCGGACAACGCCACGGCATCCGTCGGTGACAGTACCGCAGCCAGAGCAAATGCGGGAACGAGTGGGATCCCCGGCACCATAAAGTAAATCAGTAACCCAACCCCAACAACGGTGACGAGTACCAGAACTAAAGCCAGACCAATAATTTCCCTACCCTGACTCAGAAATTCATTCACCGGTGTTTTCCAGCCATCAGCAAACAGCAGCGGCGGGATAAACAGCAGTAAAAAAAGATCGGGGTCGAACTCTACATGCAAGCCAAACTGTGGCCAGGCAAGCAGTGCACCGATGGCAATCTGCATCAGGGGGAGAGGGATCTGAAAAGGTAATATCTTTGTTACCACTCCTGAGAGTGACACTACAAGGGTCATAATGAGAATAGTAAAGAAAATTTCCATGCTTTCCTTAGTTCCAATATCGGTAAAAAATTATCCTAAAGCCAAGTTTAGAAGAGCGTTATTCCCTATCTTTAACAGAGGTGAAAGTAGAGTCAGGACATATCATTCTATATTGCCTCTGCCTGCCTGCTGCGCACAACTCTATATATCTGTTTTTTCAAAAGTGACCTTATCTGTGGTCATTGAAGTCGACTTTTCGTGATGTTCTGGCAGGATGAAAAGGCTGTTCTTAACTTCATAGTACATTCAATTTGCATCCTTATTTTCCTCTCATTTTCACGATAACCTTCTAAAAATAAAATACTTATTGTGATAACACGGAGATTGCTGAATGAATAAATTCAAGAAGGCCTTGCTTGCTGCCACTCTGATGGCCTGCGCTGCCAGTGCTGTTGCGGCACCGGCTGAGAGAGCCAGACCAGCACACCACAATAATGAACGCCCCGAGATGATGGGGCCACCACCTGCTCCACCGTTATATTTAATCATGCAACAAACTGATTCACCGAATGAAACCCTGAACAATGTCGTTAAAAATGTTCCGGTTCTGGAAAAAGGAAAGCGCTACGAAATAAGACTCGAAGTGAAAGAACTCCCCCCCGCACCACAACAGCCTATGCCTGCACCTCAGCAATGAGATTAAAAGCCCTCGCCCCCCACGAAGAGGGCTTTTTTCTTTCTGGCACAACAACAAATGTGCCGATACTAAAACTTTAATCGTGGATTTTAACAACAGAATTAACGGGAGATGACAAAACAAGAGGAACGAGTTACCCGAAGGTAACCCGTCTGTAGAAAGGTTAGATAGCCCAACCACCAGCGTAGAAAACAACCAGCGCAATGGTAATCACCACGGTACCGATATTCAATTTACGCCATTCACCGGCAAAGATACGACCGATAACCAAAGAACTGAAACCAATCATAATCCCGGTGACAATGTTACAGGTCAGTACAATAAAGACCGCCGTAATCAGCCCGGCCATTGCATCAACGAAGTCTGCAAAATCAAGTTTTGAGACGTTGCTTAACATCAGCAAACCGACATACATCAGAGCAGGTGCCGTAGCGTAAGCAGGGACCAGATAAGACAGTGGTGACAGGAACAGAATACAGAGGAACAACAAACCGACAGTCAGCGCAGTCAGACCTGTTTTACCCCCCGCCGCCGTACCGGCCGCAGATTCAATATAGACAGCCGCTGGAGCAGCGCCCACCAGACCTGAGAACACGCTGCTGACGGAGTCAGTGGTCAGAGCTTTGCCGCCATCGATAATCTGACCGTCTTTATCCAGCAGATTAGCCTGGCCCGCAACAGCGCGGATAGTTCCGGTAGCATCAAATACCGCCGTCATCACCAGTGCGAACACGCTTGGCAGTACCAGCGGATCCAGCGCGCCGAGGATATCCAGGCTGCCGACTAACGAGTGTCCGGATTCATCTTGCAAAGAAGGCATTGCGAAGATACCGGTGAAATGTACTGAAGGATCAAAAATCATGCCCAGAATAGATATCGCGACAATGGTCAGCAGGATACCGCCAGGTACACGTAACTTCTCCAGACCGATAATCGCTGCCAGGCCAACCAAGGACATGATGACCGGGAAGCTGGCAAAATCACCGAGAGCAACGGGCAAGCCATCCAGTGGATTTTTGACCACCAGACCGACACCGTTTGCGGCAATCAGTAACAGAAACAGACCAATACCGATACCTGCACCATGCGCAACGCCCATCGGCAAGTTACGCAAAATCCAGCTACGGATCCCGGTGACAGAGATAATGGTAAACAGCACCCCCATCAGGAATACCGCACCCAGTGCAACAGGTACACTGATACTTTGTCCCAGCACCAGGCTAAATGCCGTAAATGCGGTCAGGGAAATGGCGCAACCAATGGCTAGCGGCAGATTTGCCCACAACCCCATCAGGATAGAGCCGAAACCAGCAACCAGACAGGTGGCAACAAACACCGCGGTCGGTGGGAAACCGGCTTTGCCCAGCATGCTCGGCACAACAATGACCGAATAGACCATGGCAAGAAACGTCGTCAGACCAGCAATAAGCTCCTGGCGAACGGTACTACCACGCGCAGAAATTTTAAACCAGGCGTCGAGAGACCCACCGGCACGTGGAGAAGGAGTAGACATACGAAACATCCCCTGAGATTTTTAGAATTCGACTTATTTGTACGAGGGAAAACTTACGTTATTCGTTGTTCTGCTATTTTGATAAAGGCCTTATCAAAAAAAGCAAACGATTACCTTCGGACAAACAATCAGCGTATATGGCCTAAATAATTCGAGTTGCTTCCAGGCGCAGAGGTTATCGAGTCGATGAGCATAGACGGACTATGTGATTCAACTCGATGACCGAAAGCAACACCCAGGCAACTTGAAGTATGAAGGGCAGAAAATTGGAAGCAAACGATTATCCAGCCTTATTACAGGGATTTTCAACCTAAGTTTGATGATTTTCGCTAATAAAATGAGAGTCAGGTCATTTTATCGCCATCGTATGCGCAAACGTTATCGTTTGTGCGTAACAAGATAACAAAAAAATCACATCTGGCGTTCATCACAGTCAGGTTGCCGCAATAAATCGATGACGCCAGGATGATATTATTCGTCCAGCAGCAATCGTGCTCCAGTTCCCTCATCACCCAGTTTATCGCCCGGATTTCGCAGCGGGCAATCCACCCCCGACAGACATCCGCAGCCAATGCAGCCATCTAACTGATCGCGCAGAGCAACCAGCATACGAATACGGCTATCCAGTTCTTCACGCCAGACCGAGGAAAGATTTTTCCAGTCATTTTTATTAATCACGTGGTCATCTGAGAATGCGCTAAAAGCGTCACTCACCGTACTTAATGGCAGACCAATACGTTGCGCCACCTTGATAATGCCGACGGTTCGCAGCACGTCACGTCGGTATCGCCGCTGATTGCCGGCATTTCGGGTGCTACTGATAAGCCCCTTACTTTCATAGAAATGTAAGGTGGAAACCGCAACGCCACTCCGCTTCGCCACTTCACCCGGTGAGAGCAGCGTTTTGATCCTATTTTTTTTCTTTTCCAAAATACGCTTTACCTCAAGTTAACTTGAGGAATTATACTCCACAAAAAAGAAACCGGCTAACCTGTAATAGAGGATAATTTATGGCGCATCAGGATATTATTCATACTTTAACCGAATGGATTGATTCCCATATTGACCAGCCCCTTAATATTGATGTAGTGGCAAAAAAATCAGGATATTCAAAATGGTATCTGCAACGAATGTTCCGCACGGTGATGCGTCAGACCTTAGGTGATTACATCCGCCAGCGCCGCCTGCAAATGGCAGCAGAGGAACTACGTGCCACAAAAAGACCTATCTTCGATATTGCGATGGACTATGGGTATGTTTCACAACAAACCTTCTCCCGTGTCTTCCGCCGCGAATTTGACCGTACCCCCAGCGACTATCGCCATCAGTAATCGTTTTGCCGGGGCCGCCGATACCAGGTAATACGCTTATTCGGCGGTCGGCTATGGGTGACGACCCAATAGCTTCATAATCAGGATGCTGCTCCAGACCATAAGTTCCCCCTCTCTTTACGCTACAACTTGCCCAAGATCAAGGTTCTCTCCAGAACGCTAAAATGTACAAAAATCGACCTTGTTACCGATTGTCACAATAAAAAAATGTGATAAACTTCACATATCCAAGCCAATTAATCACTTTTATATTTTAATGCTTGTTCATTAGTTGTCGGTCATCTTCCAGACCTGCACTGATGAGCCTGCTTTAGAGGAACCATTTTATGGGTACAATCACCGCTGGCGTCGTCTTAATGCGCTGGCCGTTAATCAGTGCGATTCTGATGTTTATGGCCAGTACGCTTAATATCAGGCTTCGCCAATCCCACTACCCTGCTCTCGCGATTGTCAGCACGATGATGGGGGTCAGTGCTTCATGCTGGTTTGCTACCGGCCTGCTCGGCCTGACAGCCGCAGAGATAGCCACCAGCTGGCTGGCGGTTAAAGATACGGTGATTGAAGTGATGAGTCAGGCGCCACCTGCCTGGCCAATACCCTAACCCTATTATGCTCTGTTTAAATCCTGCCAATTGGCAGGATTTATTGTTTTTAGCGCCACACTGATTTAATAACAATACCCTCTGACAGGAAGCTAAGCTTTTCCATCTATTCCCTGGATAAAAAAATAAACATTTAATATTTCACTTATGTTACGCAGAACCGATTCATATTTTCTGTCACATTCGCTGATTAACTGCCTTTCTATTCTCTTATTACGCCCAGTTTAGCAATATAACGAGATAGCTTATCTGGTGCGCCGGTCATCTTCTCTTTCTGGTCAGGCCAGATATTAAAATTGATTAATATTAGATACCTGACTCTCATTTTTAATCTTCCCCATCGATTATATACACATAATTTGTATGGTTAATACGAAAAACGATTGTAACCTCATGTTTTTAATCATGAAAATTAATGATTGAGCAACGGGGTAAAAAGCCATATATTGTCGTCGTTTTATTTACCGTAGTTACCTTTTAAATTAATTCAACCGGTGAGCTTTAGCCTCCGGTTGTAGGAGAGATATGATGACGGATAAAGTCCGTATTGACACTTTAGATGCACAATCTGCAAAAACCACTAACGACACTTATTTAGCGAGACAAGCTGAATTTGAATCTAATGTCAGAAGTTACCCACGCAAATTACCTTTCGCGATAGCTAAAGCTCAGGGCGCATGGATTACCGACGTTGAAAATAATCGTTACCTTGACTGTCTGGCAGGTGCTGGCACATTAGCGCTTGGCCATAATCATCCTGACATTCTGCAGAGTATCCAAGATGTCATTACCAGCGGCTTGCCGTTGCATACTCTTGATCTTACCACACCGTTAAAAGATGAGTTTTCAGCTTATCTGCTCTCTTTACTGCCAGGTCAGGGTAAAGAGTATTGCCTCCAGTTCTGTGGCCCATCAGGCGCAGATGCTGTAGAAGCGGCAATCAAACTGGCAAAAAAACATACCGGTCGCAGCGGCATTATTAGCTTCTCTGGCGGTTACCATGGTATGACTCACGGCGCACTGTCCGTTACTGGCAACCTGTCACCAAAAGAAGCGATTCATGGTTTGATGCCTGAAGTTCAGTTCCTGCCTTATCCTCACGAATACCGTTGCCCGTTAGGCGTCGGTGGTGAAGCGGGCGTTGCTGCTCTGAGTTACTATTTTGAAAACTTAATCACTGACGTTGAAAGTGGTGTGCGTAAACCTGCCGCAGTGATCCTTGAAGCCGTTCAGGGTGAAGGTGGTGTTAACCCTGCTCCTGCTGCGTGGCTGCAACGTATCCGTAAAGTGACCCAGGAACACGGCATTTTATTGATCATCGATGAAGTTCAGGCTGGATTCTCTCGTACCGGTAAAATGTTTGCCTTCGAACACGCAGGTATTGAGCCAGACATCATCGTGATGTCAAAAGCAGTCGGTGGCGGCCTGCCATTAGCCGTGCTGGGTCTGAAAAAAGAGTTCGATGCCTGGGAACCTGGTCACCATACCGGTACCTTCCGTGGCAATCAGTTAGCGATGGCAACCGGCCTCACTACTCTTAAATATCTGAAAAATAAAAATGTTGCTGAGAAAGTCACGCACCAGGGTGAATGGCTGAAAGGCAAGCTGAAACAGCTGCAAAAACGCTATCCGGCTATCGGCCAGGTCCGTGGTCTGGGCTTAATGCTCGGTCTGGAAATGGTTAAGCCAGAAGAAGCACAGGATCATATGGGTTGCTACCCGGCCGATGGTGCTCTTTCTGCGCTGATCCAGAAGAAATGCTTTGAGCATGGTTTGATTCTGGAGCGTGGTGGTCGCGGAGGCTGTGTGTTACGCCTGCTGCCATCCCTGCTGATCACCGATGATGAGCTGGAAATCTTCCTGAGCAAATTTGAACAGGCTCTGTTAGCTGCTGGCGTTAAACCGGTCTGAGTGGACTGGTCTGAGTGGAGTCGTACCGAATGTCACAAATAAATCCAATTCTGGCCTCGTCAGCCCAAAGCATTGAAGCTTATCAGCAGGCGATTACGCAAAGTACCCAGGCAGTCATGCAATGGTTACAGCAGCCAGAAATGTATCAGGGCAAAACCGTTGCCGAATTGCGCGAACGTATTGCACTGGATTTTAACCCTCAGGGCCTGGGTAACCAGGCTGCTATTGAACGTGCGATTGAGTACTTTCTGAAAGACAGCTTGTCAGTGCACCATCCACAATGCGTGGCGCATTTACACTGTCCAAGTCTGGTGATAAGCCAGGCCGCTGAAGTACTGATTAATGC
>Ga0308165_1006683_pt1 | contig 10027 bp, 11 predicted proteins | sample PhyWR2_FD_201032 | JGI IMG/M metagenome (GOLD analysis project Ga0308165, IMG submission 201032) | Phyllosphere microbial communities from UC Gill Tract Community Farm, Albany, California, United States - DLSLW.R2 | ecosystem: Host-associated > Plants > Phyllosphere > Unclassified | place: USA... | reverse complement strand
TCGCCTTTATCGTGGTGTATGTCTCGGTGTTTGGCGTTGGCTACTCCTACCTGGGCAATCTGATTAAGAAAGGCCCACAGGCCGGTGAAGGCGACCATGTCCCCGAAGGCGGGCCGGGCACCTCTCATACGCCTTCACGCCCCCTGTCGGCCGTGCAGGAAAAATTAACGTCATCGGATAAGGGAAAATAAGATGGGAATCGATCTCGCAGTTATCTGGTTTACCATTATCGTCTTCGCCACCCTGATGTATATCATCATGGACGGTTTCGATCTCGGCATCGGCATCCTCTTTCCGTTCAATAAAGATCCGGTCGAGCGCGACATGATGGTCAACACCGTTGCGCCGGTATGGGACGGTAACGAAACCTGGCTTATCCTCGGCGGCGCGGCACTTTACGGCGCTTTCCCGCTGGCCTATGCGGTGATTACCGAAGCGCTTACCGTCCCCCTGACGGTGATGCTGTTCGGTCTGATTTTCCGTGGTGTGGCTTTTGAATTCCGTTTTAAAGCCACCGAAGAGCACCGCCCTTTCTGGGACAAAGCCTTTATCGGCGGCTCATTTGTCGCCACCTTCAGCCAGGGCGTAGTGCTCGGTGCGGTCATTACCGGTTTTGAAGTGACCGATCGTACCTACAGCGGCCCGGCGCTGGCGTGGCTGACACCCTTCAGTCTGTTCTGTGGCGTTGGGCTGGTGCTGGCTTATGCCCTGCTCGGCAGCACCTGGCTTATCATGAAAACTGAAAACGCGTTGCACCGTAAAATGACCGCTCTAACCCGGCCACTGCTGCTGGCTTTACTGGTGACTATCGGCATCATCAGCATCTGGACGCCGCTTCTACACAGCAACATTATGCAACGCTGGTTTACCCTGCCTAATCTTTTCTGGTTCCTGCCGGTACCGGTACTGGTGCTGGCTGCGGCCTGGGCTCTGCTGAGGGCGCTGAAGCGTCACGCGCACTACTCTCCATTCCTGCTGACGCTGGCGCTGATCTTCCTTGGCTTTACCGGGCTGGGGATCAGTATCTGGCCGAACATCATCCCGCCCTCGATTACCATTTGGGAAGCGGCATCGCCACCCCAAAGCCTGGGCTTTATGCTGGTCGGTGGCCTGCTAATTATCCCGATCGTACTGGTCTACACCTTCTGGAGCTACTACGTGTTTCGCGGAAAAATTAAGCCAGACGAGGGATATCACTGATTTTTTAGAAAAGTTGCCATAGTTGGTCTACGCTTTTAAGGCGATATCAGGAAACACGCCATCAAAGGAGGCTGTATGAGTCTGTTTGACAAAGCAAATGACAAAGCACAAGAAGCGGTTGGTAAAGGCCAGGAAGAATTTGGTAAAGCGGTTGACTCCCCGGAACATGAGTTCAGAGGGAAAGTGCGTCAGCAGGCGGCGAAAGCGACCTACGCATTTGATGACGCCATTGACTGTGTGAAAAGTAAAACGAAGGATTCGCCAATTGTCTCTTTGGCTATTGCTGCGGGCATTGGTTTCCTTGCCGCGAAGATATTGAACCGTCGTTAATTAAACGCACAATAAAAAACGCCCGTATACGGGCGTTTTATTATTCAGGCCTCAGCATGTTGCATCGACCAAACTTCATGACAGGTTAAAATCGCTAAAAGCAAAGACATTCCGCTACCCGAAAAAAATAACCACCGGGTAAAAGCACCTTCACCTGTCATTGCAAAAATATCGAGAATGCTATCAATCGTGTCGCGTGGAACAATATTTATTTGAATAAAAGTAATTAACAAAAAGAAAATCATATAAGATAAAACAAATGAACACACACACCAAACTGCAAAAGTCAGTCTTCTCACAGTAAGTCCCTCCCTGATTAATCCAACCAGACCTCTCCTTTCCTTTGCAATAAACATATCTTACCTCAACCGCTTTTCAATTCAAAATCAGTTGATGCTCTCGCTATCAAATAATATAAAAAATTCCCCAGATAGCATTTTAGAGTGTAAAAACAGCGTAGTGATATGCTGTACTACGGATGAGAACGATACAGACAACAACATTAACAGAATATTAAAGGGAGTTACTCATGGAAAGAAAATTATCTCTGAAAATTCTTAGTCATCGTTTTTTTGTTAGTGCAGGTGTTATCACCTTACTATTTATCAGTAGCGATCTTTGTGCGCGGCAGTCGCCCCATAATACCCCGTTAAAACAACCCGGCGTTTCCACGGATAACAGCAATCCTTCCCCGCCGCTCTCTTTATCAGAAAATGCAACGCCGGCGCCCTCATTTCAGAACAACAGGCCACACCCGCTGATGCACGGTGATGATTTCGACTACGATTTGTACTATAACTACCGGTTAACTCCGCATATTATCCTGCGCCCTAACCTGCAACAAACCACTAAACCCGGCGCCGTTGACGACGGTAATCCACAGCGATTCGTGGGTGGACTCAGCGCCGGCATTCAGTTTTAACCTGAGCCGCCGGTTCCGTAACCGCAGACGAACCGACGGCATACTGATATAGAAATAATAATTCATTGATTTTATCAATTATATACAATTGAATCGCATTTAAGCCTAATATCCGCACAAAAATATAACCCTCAGAACTTCTTTACATGTTGTCATATCCCTGTCGCGATTGCTTTCAAAGCGATAATAATCAGCACGCATTTTATTTCTAAATACTCCCTGTGGTTAGCGCTCCAGGGAAGGAGCGGTCAACGGGTGCAGGGTAATAATAAAAAAGGCAGGTTGTCATGAAAAGAAAAGCATACGCAAATCACAAAGTTAAAAAAATGGCGTTACTGTGCAGTAGCGCACTGATGATGTTTTCGACTATTTCTCAGGCTGATATGTCCCCCCTTAGCGTGGACTCACCTTATCTTTTTGGTGACTGGGGCGGAAATCGTACCCGGTTAAAAGAAGACGGCGTTGATTTTCAGGTAAATTACACCATGGAATCGGCCAGTAATCTGGCAGGCGGCTATAACCGCTCAACCACCGCCCGCTATACCGACCAATGGGCGTTTGGCACCAGCCTGGATTTAGAAAAGCTGCTCAACTGGGACGATACGCAGTTTCAGTTCACCATTACCAGCCGTAACGGGCGCGATCTGACCGAGCATATTAACGACCCGCGCGTCAGCGGACTCTCATCCGTTGAAGAGGTTTACGGCCGCGGTCAAACGTGGCGCCTGACCCAGTTCTGGTTAAATAAGGGCTTCTTTAATCATGTCGTTGAACTGAAGGCCGGGCGCGTCACCGTCGGTGAAGATTTCGACACGATTTCCAGCAACTTTCAGAACCTGGCCTTTGGCGGCGGCCAGCCGGGTAACTGGCGCGGCGATCGCTGGTTCAACTGGCCGGTTTCCCAATGGGGCGGACGCCTGAAACTTAACTTCACGCCGGAGCTCTATTTTCAGGTCGGTTTCTACAACCAAACCGAAAGTAATTACAATAAAGGCAACGGTTTCTACCTGGATGCCAGCCCGACGCTCGGTAATCTGGTGCCGGTAGAACTCGGCTGGAAACCGACCTTTGGCCCGGATAAGCTGCCGGGTAACTATCGTATGGGCTTTTATTACTCCTCCGTTAACGGTGATAAATACTCAAGCTATCATCACGGTCAGTACAGTGATGATGCCCACGCCTACGGCGGCTATGTTCTTTTACAGCAGCAGCTTACCGCAATGGATGGCGACAATCAGCGCGGTCTGGGCATGACGGTTCAGGCGGTGATGAACGACCGCCGCACCTCAAAAACCGACAACTATCAGGCGGTATCATTTGTCTGGAAAGGTCCCTTCGCGGCACGTTCACAGGATGAAATCGGCGTCGGTGCTGCCCGTATCCACGTCAACAGCGACTACAGCCGTATGCAGCATCGGGTCAATGAGGAAAACGGCGTCGATAATTACCGCAGTCCAACCTATCTGCCGATCCAGCACGGTTCCGAATACAACTATGAAGTTTACTATAATGCCCGTTTAACCAACTGGTTCAGCCTGCGCCCCAACCTGCAATACGTGGCTTCTCCAGGAGCGGTGAGCGAAGTGAAAAATGCGTTTATCGGCGGCATCAGCGCTAACGTTAATTTCTGATCCCTGACGCTAACGCCCCTCCGATCCACCTGCCGCTACAGGGATGTACGGCAGATTACTTTAGCTGCATTCGCGAAGTGTAAAAGCGTCGGCTGGCAAGATAACCGGCAATGATGGTGGAAAGACTGGCCGTTCCCAGCAGCATAAACGTCACCATAATCTGATATTTTACTGCCTGAACCGGATCGACACCGGCAAAAATCAGTCCGGACATCATCCCCGGTAAACTTACCAACCCGACGGTTTTGGCCGCATCCACGGTCGGGATCATTGCCGCACGAATACTGTCACGAACAATTTTGCCCGATGTCATCCTGATGTCTGCACCCAGACTCAGCATCTCCTCTATTCTCTGACGATTGTCACTGAAACGCTGGTTAAGATGGTTAAAACACAGCCCGACCGCCACCATCGCATTCCCGGCTATCATGCCGGAAACCGGGATCACCTGCATCGGCATAAATTCTATGGCACGGCTTAATACGAGGATTATCAGGGTTAGCGCTGTACCGGCCGCAATCGCCACAAAGGAAATCAGAAATCCGCGATCGATGCCCCGGCTGCGCTTTTTCGCGTTCAGGGCAGCGTTAACGCAGATAAACAACACCATCAGTACCGTGATCGGGTCGCTGCTCAGATCAAAGATGTATTTCAGCACGTAGCCGACGATCGTCAGCTGAACAATCGCCCGTACCACGCTCCAGACAATATCTTTTTCCAACGCCAGGCGCTCTCTGCTGCTGACCAGCAGAGCAATCACTACCAGCCCCAGCGCCAGGGCTAAGGACTCATTACTGATTTCATGTCGAACCATGCTGTCCTCCGTTTTGCGGTGCGACCAGCGTCAGAATACGCTCAGATCCAACCGTTTCCTGGCGATCGTGGCTGATCCAAACGGCCGCCGTTCCCTGCCTGACCTGCTCGTCAATCAGCTGACGCACGGCCCGTTTGTTGGGATCATCCAGCGCACTGGTAATTTCATCCAGCAGCAGAATATCCGGTGAGAACTGCACATTGCGCAGCAGCGCAACGCGCTGCTTTTCTCCACCCGATAGCTGGTCAACCGTACGTTCCAGGGTTGCAGCGGGTAAATTAAGTCGCGCCAGACCCTCAATCATCATCTGCCGCTGCGGAGGACGCCGGCGAACGTGGTACGGCAGCGCCAGATTATCGTAGACCGTACTACCGAACAGCAGCGGATTTTGAAAACAGTAGGAAACCTGCTGCCGGTAGCGTTCGGGTTTTAGCGTCCCGATCGGTTCTCCGTTAAAACGCACCTCGCCCGATGCAGGCTCCAGCAGCGAGGCAATAATTTTGAGCAACGTACTCTTCCCTGCACCAGACGGCCCGGTTAGCCAGATAAACTCGCCTTTATCCAGCTCAAACGAAACCGGCGCCAACAGAACCTTGTCCTGTAGCGCAAAAGTGACCTCCCGAACCTCCAGAAGGCGATCTCTGTCCATCATTTTCCAACCTGCCACAACGATGCCATACAAGGCGGCAATGATAACGCTTTCAGCGCGCTAACATTCTTTTTTGTCCGGCCAGCAGATTAACAGCAGCCCACCAAGGATCAGCGCACCACCTGCCAGCTTGCCCCAGAGGAAGGTCTCGTTAAGTGAAGGGATCAACAGCGCAGTGCCCCAGACCAGCAGATAACTCAGGCTAAGCAGAGGATAGGCCCGGCTCAGCGGCATCCGCCGCAGCGCCAGCAGCCAGCACAGCATCGACAGCGCATAGGCCATCAGGCCGCCGACCAGCGCAGTCGCAGGCGCAGAAAAAGTGAGTACGGCGGCAATAAACGGCAGCGGCTGGCCGATGGCGGGCAGCTGGATCATCGCCCACTTCATCAGCAGCTGTGCGCCGCTCACCAGCAGAACGCTGCACAGGGCAAAGAGCCAGCCCATCAGGTATATCCCCCCATCACGGCTACGCCACCAACAATTAGCAGAATACCCAGCCCGTGCCGCAGTGAGATATGTTCATGCCACAGCCAGCGGGCGGCCAGGGCAACGAACACAAAATTCAGGCTCAGCATCGGATAGGCCACGCCGACCGGCACGGCCTGTAAGACGCGCAGCCAGAGCAGCATGGCAACGCCCAGTAGCAGGATACTCAGACCCAGCCACAGCAGCAGGTGCCGCGTCAGAGTCCCCTGCCGCGGCGTAGTGGAGGCCTGTTTCTGACACAGCTGGCCCGCGCAGCTAAGCAGGCTGACCAGCAGAATCAACAGGACATTCATGGCAGCTTGTTGTAGAAGTAGAACACCATCCTCTCCTGCCTGTAGCTATGATCCGGCGGCGGAATGCGGGCATCCACCTCACGATCGCTGCGGGTCATTTTCATGACCAGCGCCACGCTGCCCAGCCGCCGATGAACCGCCAGCCACTCGCCAAGATCGCCGCCCTGGATCATGCGCTGACGGCTGTCGGGATAGTTCAGCCCAAAGGTCAGCTCCCCCGACTCCGCGTACAGATAGATATCGCTACGCTTCTCTTTCCAGGCCAGCGCTGACGCCAGCCCGGTGGTGTTAGACACGATAAAGTGACTCTCGGACAGCTGCCTGTCAATGGTCTGAAGGAACTCCTGCGGCTGTTTAGAGTTAATCACCTTATCCGGGATAGCGACCGCCAGAATCAGCGCCAGGCCCAGCGGACACAGTGCGGCAACCGGCCAGTTTCTTCCGCGACCGATCAGCCCCACGGCCCCCATCAGCCCCCAGAACAGAAACGCAATTCCGCCGAGCAGTACCTTAACGCCTTCGCTTTCCTGATACGTTGGACGATGCGAAACGCCCCACGGCGACAGCACCAGCCACATCACCAGGGCAGCCCCCACGCCGAAGACCAGATTTATCCAGCCGTTGGCCCGCAGCGCACGTCCGCTGCCTTTCGCAGACTGAACGGCGTAGACGGCCAGCAGAATGGCCAGCGGCGCAAAGCAGGGTAGGATATAGGTCGGCAGCTTGCCCTTAGCAATACTGAAGAACAGCAGCGGCATCACCACCCAGCTCAGTAGATACATTCCACCGCTGCCGCTCTCGCTGCGGCGTTCGCGGGCCGCCTGCCGCAGCGCACCCGGCAGCAGCCCCAGCCACGGCAGCGATCCCGCGATCAGGAACGGCAGATAGAACCAGAACGGCTGCGTATGCTGTGCATCGCTTTCGGCAAAGCGCTGAATATGCTCTACCCAGAAGAAGTAGGACCAGAAATCAGGCTGCTGCTGGTGGATCGCCAGCCCCCAGGGGGTTGAGATCAGCACGGCGGCCACCACCGCCAGCGGTCCGTAAAGCAGCATCTCTTTAAAGCGATGCTGCCAGATGGCCCAGGGCGCAATCGCCACCACCGGAACGGCCAGCGCCAGGAATCCTTTGGTCATAAATCCCATGCCGCAGGCCAGCCCCAGCAGCACCCACGCCACCAGCTTCTGCCGCTGCGTGCCGGCCTGGACCACCAGCCAGTAGCTGCACATTGCCGCCGTCAGCCACAGGGTAATCATCGGATCGAGCACCGCATAGCTGCCGATGCCATAGACCAGCAGACAGGTGAGGAAAATCACCGCCGCCAGCACCGCGACACGCCGCTGCCGGAAAATTTGCAGCGCCAGCCAGGCTACCAGCAGTGCGCTCAGGGTGATCGAGAAGACCGAGCCAAAGCGTACGGAAAAGTTGTTTTCACCAAACAGCAGCTGGCTGAGATTATTAATCCAGTAGCCCGCCACCGGCTTTTCGAAGTAGCGTACGTCGAGGAAAAACGGTGAAATCCAGTTACCGCTGGACACCATCTCCCGGCTGATTTCGGCGTAACGAAATTCATCAGGCTGCCACAGGGCGCGAAACTCAAGTGGAATCAGATAATACAGAACATACATTAGCGTCAGAGATAAAGTAATGCGCCAGGCTTTCATCCAGTCTCACTCAGAAATTTGCTGGCATCCTAACCAGCCTTCGCGACCGGGGAGGCTACCCCGAACAATTTTGCCCGTCGGCAACTGCGTCAAATCTTCCGGCAGCAATTCCCCCATCGGGCAGAAGCGAATTCCCCGATGGCGCGCTTTCTCCAGCAGATCGTTGAACATTTCGCTCAGGACGATGCCTTCGGCTTCGGCATGGATGGTATACACCGGCACGCCCTGCTGCTGCTCAATACTGTCGAGAATAAAATCGTTATAGTCATCGCGGGCCACCGAACTGCCCACAACTTCATCCCAGGTGGGCAGCGTGACCGGGATCTGCACCGTGCCTGGCTCGCCGTTTGGCAGCCGGGCGCGGAACGGATGCGTGCCGCGGCAGTCGCTGTTCCAGTCAAAGCCAAACGACTCCTTCGCCGTCACCACCCGGCCATCTGCACGCCACCCCGCCACCGCCGAGCACATTACCGGCTGGCCGGTAATCGCCGCCAGCGCCTCAGTGCCGCGCGCGATTTCCGCATGCAGTTTTTCCGCTGACCAGACACCCGCCCAGGTTTGCCAGGCGAAGTGGTCCCAGGCATGCAGCCCGATCTCATGATCGACGGCCGCCGCACGAATAACCTCAGCCTGCCCGCGACCAATGTTGCGCCCCGGCCAGGCGGTTCCCGCCAGCAGAATGTCCCAACCGTAGAGCGAAGCGGCATTCGACCGCAGCATCTTCCATAAAAAGCGTGGCTTCAGCAGCCGCCATAAATGACGGCCCATATTATCGGGCCCGACGCTAAAGAAAAACGTTCCCCGCGTCTGCTGCTGCTGCAAAATTGACAGCAGACGAGGCACCCCGTCACGGGTGCCTCTCCAGGTGTCCACATCAATACGCAGACCCACTTTAATCATTCAGCACTATCCTCTTCGTCCACCGTCTGTAGGAAGAAGTCCAGCGTGGCGTCAATGGTATGACTCATTGCCACCGTCGGCTGCCAGTTGAGCAGGCGCTTAGCGTTACGAATTGAAGGCTTACGGTGCTCAACGTCCTGATAGCCTTTGCCGTAGTAGCTGCTGCTCTCGACCTCACGGAAGCCGGCAAACGGCGGGAAGCGATCGCGCAGCGGATGGCGCTCAAAGCTTTCCAGCAGTTGCTCGGCCAGCTGTTTGATGCTGGCTTCGTTTTCCGGATTACCAATGTTAATAATCTGCCCGTCGCAGTTCTGCTGTTTGTTTTCGATAATCAGGAACAGCGCTTCGATGCCATCGCTGATGTCGGTAAAGCAGCGCTTCTGCTGGCCACCGTCAATCAGTTTAATCGGCGAACCTTCCACCAGATTGAGGATCAGCTGGGTAATGGCGCGCGAGCTGCCGATACGTGCCGCGTTCAGATTATCAAGACGCGGACCCATCCAGTTAAATGGACGGAACAGGGTAAAGCGCAGCCCTTCTTTCTCGCCGTAGGCCCAAATCACCCGGTCAAGCAGCTGCTTGGACACGGAGTAGATCCAGCGCTGCTTGTTGATCGGCCCGACCACCAGATTAGAGTGATCCTCATCAAAGGTGGCATCGGTGCACATGCCGTACACCTCGGAGGTTGACGGGAAAATAATGCGCTTCTGATACTTCACGCAGTCGCGGATAATCTTCAGATTCTCTTCAAAGTCCAGTTCGAAGACGCGCAGCGGATTGCGGGTATACTCAATCGGCGTCGCGATGGCCACCAGCGGCAGCACCACGTCACACTTCTTAATGTGGTATTCAATCCATTCGGAGTGGATGCTGATATCCCCCTCAACGAAGTGGAAGCGAGGATGGCCGACAAAACGACTGATGGCGTCTGAACCGATATCCAGACCAAAAATTTCAAAATTATCGTCTTTCAGCAGGCGTTCGGTCAGATGATTACCGATAAAGCCGTTGACGCCCAGGATCAGCACACGCGTGCGACGTTTCACTGCTGCCGCCGGCTGATTATGCAGGATAGCGCCTTCAACCAGCCCCAGCGTCTGCGCCAGCTGACGGCCCTGCATATAGACACCGCTCTCGC
>Ga0308165_1006678_pt1 | contig 10035 bp, 7 predicted proteins | sample PhyWR2_FD_201032 | JGI IMG/M metagenome (GOLD analysis project Ga0308165, IMG submission 201032) | Phyllosphere microbial communities from UC Gill Tract Community Farm, Albany, California, United States - DLSLW.R2 | ecosystem: Host-associated > Plants > Phyllosphere > Unclassified | place: USA... | reverse complement strand
GCGCGCTGCTGCGCGACATCGAAGACGCCATCAGCCCGGCCGGCAAACCGCTGCTGGACGTGTGGATGAGCCACGGCGACAAAGTGACCGCGATCCCGTCCGACTTCGTGACCGTCGCCAGCACCGACACCTGCCCGTTCGCCATTATGGCCAACGAAGAAAAACGCTTCTACGGCGTGCAGTTCCACCCGGAAGTGACCCACACCCGTCAGGGCCAGCGCATGCTGGAGCGCTTCGTACTGGACATCTGCCAGTGTGAAGCCCTGTGGACCCCGGCCACCATCATCGAAGATGCGGTCGAGCGCATCCGCGAGCAGGTGGGTGAAGATCACGTGATCCTCGGCCTGTCCGGCGGCGTCGACTCCTCCGTGACCGCGATGCTACTGCACCGCGCCATCGGCAAACGCCTGACCTGCGTATTCGTCGATAACGGCCTGCTGCGCCTGAACGAAGCCAAGCAGGTAATGGAAATGTTCGGCGACCACTTCGGTCTGAACATCGTGCACGTCGAAGCGGAAAACCGCTTCCTGACCGCACTGGCGGGCGTGGACGAGCCGGAAGCCAAGCGTAAAATCATCGGCCGCGTGTTCGTTGAAGTGTTCGACGAAGAAGCCTGCAAGCAAGAGCAGGTGAAATGGCTGGCGCAGGGCACCATCTACCCGGACGTAATCGAATCCGCCGCTTCCGCCACCGGCAAAGCGCACGTGATCAAGTCGCACCACAACGTGGGCGGCCTGCCGAAAGAGATGAAGCTGGGCCTGGTCGAGCCGCTGAAAGAGCTGTTCAAAGACGAAGTGCGCAAGATCGGCTTGGAGCTGGGCCTGCCGTACGACATGCTGTTCCGTCACCCGTTCCCGGGCCCGGGTCTGGGCGTGCGCGTGCTGGGCGAAGTGAAGAAAGAGTACTGCGATCTGCTGCGCCGCGCTGACGCTATCTTCATCGAAGAGCTGCACAAAGCCGACCTGTACAACAAAGTCAGCCAGGCGTTCACCGTGTTCCTGCCGGTGCGTTCGGTCGGCGTGATGGGCGACGGCCGCAAATACGACTGGGTGGTCTCCCTGCGTGCGGTAGAAACCATCGACTTCATGACCGCGCACTGGGCGCACCTGCCGTATGACTTCCTCGGCCGCGTCTCCAACCGCATCATCAACGAAGTGGACGGCATCTCCCGCGTGGTGTACGACATTAGCGGCAAGCCGCCGGCGACGATCGAGTGGGAGTGATTTACCCCCCCTTCGCAGCCTGTTCGTAAACAAGCCGAAGTGACTGAAACCCTCTGTTTTTACAGAGGGTTTTCTTTATATGGCCATATCTTTTCTGCCTGGTTCCAGCCATGAGTAAAGCCGAACATTGTTTGTGGCCTAAATCTGGCCTATGTTCGGACCTTGGCATGATTGATAGCGCCTGGGGGCATGAAGAAAGTAGAGACCATCGGCTACGTTAAAAAGAGCGCGGCCACGCTCGATCTCTCTGAACCTATCTATAGAGGATCGCATTACTCGTCCTGCTCATCATACTTGCGTTGGCACTCCTGAATCGCCTCAATATTCCCTAACGTCCAATCGAACAGTATCGAGAACGGCCCCTGCAGGGATTTGCCGAGCGGCGTCAGCGAATACTCGACGCCAAGCACCCGCCCGTCCAACACTTTGCGATGCACCATGCCGTTACGTTCCAATTTGCGCAGGGTCTGGGTCAGCACTCGCTGCGTGACACCATCCAGACGGCGCTTGATGGCGTTGAAACGCTGCGGCTCGCGCAGCACTTCCAGCACCATCATGGACCATTTATCTGCAATCTGATCGAGCACGATGCGGCTCGGGCAGTCGGCGCGGTAAACAACATCGGTCTTATCCATCGGTATCCTCCCGCATCCCTGGGATGCTTAAGGTGCGTAATTGACGCCAGGTATGCAAAGTATACCATTCGAAACACGGCGCGAATAACCCGCACTTGTACCCCAGGTAAAAGGACATTGAGATGACAGATACAGATTTCAGCAAACTCAGGCTGTCTCATGCGCATGGCGTGATGACGATCGCTATCGATAACCCACCGGTAAACGTACTCGATGTGGCGCTGATGTCGGAAATCAGCCGTTTATTGCTCGCGGTGCGTGACGATCCGGATACGCGGGTGTTGGTGTTCCAGAGCGCGAACCCAGCGTTCTTTATTGCTCACGTCGACATGACCTTGATCGATGAGCCGCACGCTTTCGACGAACTGGCGAGCAACGCGCCGGAGGGGCTTAATCCGTTCCAGGCGTTTGGCGAACTGCTGCGCAGCCAGCCGCAGGTCACTCTCGTTAAGCTGGCCGGGCTGGCGCGCGGCGGCGGCGCCGAGTTTGTGGCGGCGGCCGATATGGCTTTCGCTGCACGGGAAACGGCGGGACTGGCCCAGTGCGAGGCCTTGATGGGCATTACGCCCGGTGGCGGCGCGACGCAGTATCTGACGAGCCGAATGACGCGCGGCCGCGCTCTGGAAGTGATCCTGGGCGCCGAGCTTTTCGATGCCGCTACCGCAGAACGCTACGGCTGGATTAACCGCGCCTTGCCTGCCGCCGAGCTTGATGATTTCGTCGATCGGTTAGCGCGCAATATCGCGGCATTGCCTGCGGGAGTGATTGCGGCGGCCAAACAGGCGATGCCTGCGCCGGATCTGCAGGCCGGTTTTTATCGCGAGCACGACGCCTGGGCGGGATTGTTCGCACGCCCGGCAGCGGAGCGGTTGATTCGCGGCGGGCTGAAGGCCGGTGCGCAAACCCCGGAGGGGGAGCGCAACCTTGAAGGCCTGCTGCGGCATCTTGCCCGCTAAGGCATCGCCGCGCGCTAGCCCGCCCCCCACTGCGTCAGTAGCGCATGCAGCCTGGCCGGCTCCAGCGGTTTGCGCAGCACCAGATAGCCTTCCTGCTCGGCCTCTTGCAATATCTGCGAGTTGAACTCGCCGCTGACCATCGCGCCGCTCACGTCCGGCAGGCGTTCGAACAGCGCTTTCAGGATGTCGAAACCGCTCTCGCCGGAACGCAGGCGCTGGTCGCACAGCACGGCGAACGGCGTAAAACCGTCGTCGACAATGGCGAAGGCTTCCTCGGCGGAGGCCGCGCAGCGCACGGTGATGCCCCAGGTGCTCATCAGGCTCTCCCAGGCTGAAGTCACCAAGGGATCGTCGTCCACCACCAGGCAGGCGCCGCGCAGCGGCGCATAGCGGATGGGCGTGGCGATGTTGTCGTAGGCGGCCGCGGTTTCCGGCGCTTTGTCTTCGCCGATGTATTGCGTGAAGCGCATCCAGAAGCGCGAACCTTTGCCTTCGACGGAGTGCATGCCGTACTTCACCTTCATCAGCTTGGCGCAGCGCGCCACCACCGCCAGCCCCAGCCCGTGGCCGGCGCTGTCGATTTTCCAAGCCAATTCGGGGCGGTAGTAAGGGGAGAAGATTTTGCTTTTCTCTTCGTCGGCGATGCCCACGCCGGTGTCCCACACTTCCACCAGGCACTCGGCGCCGCGCGGGCGGATGGCGATCAGCACGCCGCCCCGTTGCGTGTAGCGCAGGGCGTTTTGGATCAGGTTGATCAACGATTGCCGCACCAGCAGCGGATCGCCCATCACGCTGATGCGCCGTTTAGGCCGCCAGGTGCGCAGCGCCAGGGCGCGGCTGTTGGCCTCTTCGCGGAACAGGGTGATCACCGAGTCGAGCAGGGCGCCGATATCCACATGGGTGGCGGCGGTGCGCACGTTGCCGGACTCGATCTTGCTGAGATCGAGCAGCGAATTGAACATCAAATGCACCGAACGCACGCTCTGCTGCAGATCCAGCAGCTGTGGCGTCAGGCTGTCGTCGCGGTTCTTGTGGATGATGGCTTCGATCAGAAAGCCCATGGCGTGCACCGGCTGGCGCAGATCGTGGCTGGCGGTGGTCAGGAACTGGTTCTTGTCCAGCAGCGCCTGTTCCGCCTCCTCTTTAGCTTGCCGGAACTGCTCCGCCAGGCGCGAGCTTTGTTCTTCGAGCAACGCCTGCTGGATAAAGAACGCATGCGAGGTTAACGCGTGGCGGTAAATGGCGAAGCCGTACAGCAAGTTCAGCATCAGCACGATGAACATCACGTCTTCCAGCCGCCAGATGATGCCGAGGTTCAGCAGCCCCCAGGAAGCGAAGAAAAAGCGGGTAAAGGTGCTGATAACCGGCGTCAGATGCGTTGCGTTGGCGGCGACGATCGCGGCGATGCTGATATTGAGCAGCAGGAAAAAGTCAAAGTTATGGGTCTGCGGGGTAATTAAATAGAGTGAGGAGATCCCCAATCCGTGAATAAACGCCACCTTATTAATGCGCGGCAGCCAGCGGCGCAGCACGGCGTCTTCATCATTTTCTTTGGCCTCGCGCTGGTAGCGCCGATGCCATATTCTGATCGCCACGGCGCATAGCAGGTAAACCATGATCCAGGCAATGGTTGGGCCGAGTTCATCCCCCAGCAAATAAATCCAGATGGCGAACGGGATGCCGACGAAAGGCACGGCGGTGAAGCTGAACACCAACCGCATGAAGGTGTTGTCCAGCAGGCGGATCTGCGCGCGTGAGGAGATGCCATCATTTTGTAAATTCTGGAAAAACTTCATTGTGACGGATCCCGTTTGCCGTGCAACAGCGTGATGGCTTCTACCCGGCTGTTGACGCCGATCTTTTTTAAGATATTACTGATATGCTCTTTCACGGTGGGTTCGGAAATAGACAGCTGCGTCGCGATCCTTTTATTCGGCAGGCCGCGCAGCATCATAGTTAATACGTCGATTTGTCTCGGCGTTAAATTGAATTTATTTAAATGTTCATGACTGTTTTTAATGGCGGGTTCATTTCCTTCCGGGAACCACTCCTGATTATTATTCAACGCAAAAACCGCTCTGGCGAATAATTCCGGGGGTTCATTTTTTAATACGAACCCATGCCCGCCGGCATTGTGCACTTTCTGCCAGATATCGTTATTTTCGTCGCCGCTGACCACCAAAATACGCACCTGAGAATAACGTTGTTTTACTTCTTTGAGTAATTTCAACGCCGTACCGGAAGAGAGCCAAAAATCGATCACCAGTAAACGCGGCGGGCCATTTTCCCTAATATGACGGTAGCAATTTTCTTCATTGGTCACCACATGTGCCTGTTTGAATCGGCAATGCGTGCTGAGAAAGTTAGCGATACCGCTTGCTACCAATGGATGGTCATCAACGACCAACGCATAATCCTGCCCCAAAGGATTCTCCTTTCGCCTTCACAGTTCAGATAGGTCTGATGAATTATTATCAACCCTCCCTACTTTAGGAGGGTTTTTTCGTTTAGGAAAGGGAAATATATTATTCGAGGATTTGGATAAGAGAAAACATAAAGCCAATCGATAATTTTAACTGATTGGTTATAAAGGATAATTTATGAAAAAACCACTTATCGCTTTAACCGTTACGATGATGATAGCCGGTTGTTCCACCCTGAAAACCGATCAGGCCATTCCATTACTGCAGGCGGAAACCGCCAAAATGCTGGGCCTGGGCTCATCGGACGAAATTACCGTGACCAATGTCAATGGCGCACAGCCGGATGCGCTGGGCGGGCAAAAACTTTCTTATCGCGCCACCACGGAAAAAGGCCGCATTTTCGATTGCTCGTCGCTGATGATGCCGGGAATTTTAGGTTCGTCGCCGTCGCTGAGCGCGCCGACCTGTACGCCGGTGGTCACGCATAAATAATTCGCTTTGGGGGCGGTATTGCCGCTTCCTGGTTTTCCATCGTCGGAGCGTCAGCACCGGGGGGCAATAAGCTTTTGCTTCGACGATCACTAAACCGGCGTGCGCGAAATAACGCCTTACACCTCCTCTAGTGCATTGAGTTTCCCTATAACAATAAATTTCGCGCCATCACGCCAACGAGTACGGAGATAGCCCGTGAATGACAAGACATCGCATCCTTTAGCGGTTAAAACACCGCTTTCCAAACTTTACCTCGCTCTATTTTCTGCGCCGCTGTTGATGCTGGCGCCCGCCGATATCGCTCGCGCAGATGATGCCATTTTTGATGGCGACGCAAAAATTACCGAATCATTGGCCTACACCGGGGACGTTTACGTCGGCCGTAATCAAAGCGGCAACCTGCTGATCGATAATGGCAAGATCAGCGCCTATAACATCAATATCGGCCGGATGTTCAACGGCCAAATTCATGAAAGCCTGGTCACGGTCCGCGGGCCGAACGCCGAGCTGAACGCGGTAAACGATCAGTTCGTGCTGCGCGGCGGCCTGAACCTGGGGCGGGGCACCCTGCGGGTTGAAGACGGCGCGCTGGCCAGCGCGAAAGAGATCGTGGTCGGCACCACGCGTGGCTACGACAGCCATCTGATCGCCACCGGCGCCGGTTCTCGCGTCACCAGCAATTTTCTCAGCGTCGGCACCGATTTAGGGGCACGATCCACGCTGGCGATTGAAGACGGCGCGGTGCTGAACACCGCCTTTGACGCGCGCATCGGCAATGGTAGCGGGCCGGGCGAGACCGATACGCTGAGCCCGAAAGCCACGGTCACCGGGGCCAATTCCCAATGGAACGTCGGCCGCGCGCTCACGCTTTACGGCGATCTGGACGTGCTGAACGGCGGCGCGGTCAGCGTTGGCAGCATCGAAGTGGCGGGCGTCTCTGGCGCGCGTAAAACCGCCGAGCTGACGATCGCCGGCAACGGCTCACGGTTTACCAGCGGCAGCAGCGTCAACGTCGGCGATTACGGCAACGGCGTGCTGGCGGTCATGGACGGCGGGACATTCTCCGCCGGCGGCAACGAAGTGGTGCTGGGCAAGACCGGCTCCGGCTCTAACCGCGGCGCGCTGATTATCGGCAGCCGCGGCAACATGGACACCGGCACCGGGTTGACTGAGCCGACGCTCGGCGCGGCGGGCGCCGCAGGCACCATCGATGCCCAGACGGCGATCGCCCTGCGGGGCGGATTGTTCCGCAGCTATGTGTACTTTAACCATACCGACGGCAATTACGTTTTCAGCAACAAGATGAGCGGCGAAGGCGAGGTGATCAACAGCGCCGGGCACACGACGCTGAACGGCGATCTCTCTGAGCTGCAGGCGAACGTCACCGCGCGCGGCGGCAAGCTCATCATCGCCAGCGACATCAATACCCAGAAAGAAGACGACATCTTCGAGATCCAAACCCTCAGCGCAGAGAACGGCGGCACGCTGATCCTCAACGCGACGGCGGGTTCCGACGTCAATAACGGGCAGGGCTACAGCAGCGCCGCGTCGATCAAGGCCGGCGGCACATTGGGCGGCAACGGCACGCTGGGCCAGACCGAGATCCAGTCCGGCGGCCATATCTCGCCCGGCGACGGCAATATCGGCACGCTGACGCTGAAACGCTACCTGAACTTTATCGGCGAATCCTTCTACGACGTCGATATCGCCGGCGACGGCCGCAGCGACCAGTTGCTGGTGGCGGGCAAAACCACCATCAGCGATCGGGCCAAGGTGCAGGTTACGGCTCTGGATCCGCAAACCAGCTATAAAACCGGCCAAAGCTATCGCATTCTGACCTCGGACGGCGGCATTGACGGCCAGTTCGCGGCGGCGGTCTCCAAGTCTGCCTTCCTCGATGTAGCGCTGAATCACAGCGCCAACGCCGTGGATCTGACCATCGCGCAGAAAGACACGGGCGGTGAAAATCCAGGGGGCGAAAACCCGGGTGGAGAAAACCCAGGCGGTGAGAATCCAGGGGGCGAAAACCCGGGTGGAGAAAACCCAGGCGGTGAGAATCCAGGGGGCGAGAATCCGGGCGGGGAAAACCCAGGCGGTGAAAATCCGGGGGGCGAGAACCCAGGCAGCGGCAAGCCGGGTATTTTCCAAACGGTGGCTGAAAGCGGTAACCAGTGGAATACCGCCGGTGCGCTCTCGACGCTGACGCAGAGCGGCCCTTCGCTGGCGCTGTATAACTCACTGCTGCTGCTGAGTGCGCCGGAAGCGCGCGAGGCGTTTAATCAGCTGTCCGGCGAAGTCTATCCGTCGATGCAGTCTAACCTGATCGCCGGCAGCACCCAGCTGTTCAACGTGCTGAACCAGCGCATGTTGCGCCTGTTCGACAACGACAGCCTGCCGATACCGCCGTTGGCGATGTCGCTGGTGCAACCGGCGCAGGCGCAAAACAGCGGCGTCTGGGGGCAGACCTTCAGTTCCTGGGGCAAAAACAGCGGCAACGGCAACGTGGGCAAGCTGGATGGCAACACCACCGGCTTCCTGTTGGGCGCGGATCGCAAGCTGACTGATCATAACGTGCGCATCGGCGGCTACTTCGGTTACAGCCGCGGCGACTACGACGTCGACAGCCGCCGTTCCAAGGCCGATACCGACAACTACCACCTCGGCCTGTATGCAGCGGGGCAGCAGGATGCGTTCTCGCTGCGCGGCGCGCTGGGTTACACCTGGCACAAGATCGAAGGCAAGCGCAACGTCGATTTCAGCGGCTTCTCGGATCGGCTGAAGTCGGACTACGATGCCAACTCGCTGCTGGCGTTCACCGAAGCGGGTTACCGTTTCGGCCAGCCGGAGATGAACGTCGAACCGTTCATCAACCTGAGCTACATCCGTCTGCATACCGACAGCTTCCAGGAGTCGGGTGGCGCGGCGGCGCTGAGCGTGCGCAATGAAACGATGAACACCTTCTACTCCACGCTCGGGGTGCGCGGCGTGACCGAGCTGCCGAAGAACGTCAGCCTCTACGGCTCGCTCGGCTGGCAGCACGCCTACGGCGATAAGAACACCTCATCGCGCATGGCGTTTGCCGGCAGTGACGCGTTCGTCACTCAGGGCCAGGCCGTGGATGACAACGTGATGGTGGGCGATATCGGCGTGAGCGTGAAACTGTCGCGCGCCGCGACGCTGGATGTCGGCTATCAGGGGCAATTCGGCGCCGATACCCGCGTTAATTCGGTCAACGCCAACCTGCGCTGGTCGTTCTGATTCTTCCTCTAGACTTCTCTGGTACTGACTGGCCCGCTTGATGCGGGCCTTTTTTATGGTGAGAACTCAGTGGCGGCCTGTGGCTGACTTTTATGATGAAAAAGCCCGCGCAACGGCGGGTTTGGCGAGAAGCGTGAGCGGGGGGTTAACGCCCTTTTTTCTTGCGCCCTGGCTGGGTAAAGCGCTTGCGGCCGGCCGGCGCAGCGGCTTTGTCGGCGCTTTTGGGGCCGCCGGCACTCGGTTTTTTCGCCGCGGCGGATTTGGCCGGGGCCTTCTTCGCCGGCTTGGCCTCGGATGAAGAGCCTTCAATCAGTTTGAACAGCTCGATCAGCTCGTCATCGGTCAGATCGCGCCATTCGCCCAGCGGCAAGCCTTTGAGGCTGACGTTCATGATGCGCGTGCGTTCCAGCTTGGTGACCTCGTAGCCGAAGTGTTCGCACATGCGGCGGATCTGGCGGTTCAGCCCCTGCACCAGCGTGATGCGGAACACGAAAGGTGCCTCTTTCTTCACCTTGCACTTTTTGGTCACCGTGCCCAGCATCGGCACGCCGGCGCCCATGCCGCGAATAAACTCGTCGGTCACCGGCTTGTTGACCGTCACCAGATACTCTTTCTCGTGATTGTTGCCGGCGCGCAGGATCTTGTTGACCAGGTCACCGTGGTTGGTCAGAAAGATCAGCCCCTGCGAATCTTTGTCCAAGCGGCCGATCGGGAAAATGCGTTTGCTGTGGTTGACGAAGTCGGCGATGTTGTCGCGCTCGCCGTCTTCGGTGGTGGTGACGATGCCGACCGGCTTGTTCAGCGCGATCAGCACCAGATCTTCTTCATTGCGCGGTTCGATCAGCTGACCGTTAACCTTCACCACATCGCCGGCAAATACCTGGGCGCCAACGGTGGCGCGTTTACCGTTGATGAAAACGTTGCCCTGTTCGATGTATCGATCGGCGTCGCGGCGTGAGCAGATACCGCTCTCGCTAATGTATTTGTTCAGACGAATGGATGAGTTAGTCAGCATGGGATCTCCGTAAAACGCGGACTATACATTACC
>Ga0308165_1006677_pt1 | contig 10037 bp, 16 predicted proteins | sample PhyWR2_FD_201032 | JGI IMG/M metagenome (GOLD analysis project Ga0308165, IMG submission 201032) | Phyllosphere microbial communities from UC Gill Tract Community Farm, Albany, California, United States - DLSLW.R2 | ecosystem: Host-associated > Plants > Phyllosphere > Unclassified | place: USA... | reverse complement strand
TTGAAAACATTTAGAATATTAAGTGAACGCTATCGAAATAGACGGAAAAGATTTGGTTTACGCGTCAACTTAATAGCTGCATTGGTAAACCGGATAAATTTTCAATAATGACTTTCGCAAGAGATCTATTATAGTTAACAAGTTTTTATTTACATCTCAAAGCCATGACATTTCATCTTTTTTTACTAATAGTGAATATCACAGCCATAGTTTTACTAATTTTATTTTTGAATAAGAAATAAAAGGAATCTTAAAACTGCATCCCAACCCATCCCTGTGATGGGTTTTCTTTTGTCTATTAAAACATAAAAAATAACTCTCCTAATAAAAAATATTAGCAAACTTATTGACTACTAATATTAGTATGCTAATATTTATCTCACAAACAAAGAAAAGCCCCAACGTTGCTGAAACAACTTGGAGCCAGACCCACGCCTTCGAGTGAGTGAAATTATTATGACCCAAACCGCATCTCACAGTCAAACCCCAGAGTTTGACACCGATAAAAGTCAAACGACTGAGATTCTTTATCAGCAGCCGACTGAAGCTGAAATGCGTAAACCAAGCCTTCTTCTGCGTCTTGGTGATCTGATAGCAGCAACCGTTTTAATTGCGACTGTTTCATCCTTAACGCTTATGGCTGTTCATGGTTGTTCAGATGATGTGGATCGCCAACAGACTCAGGCGGTCAAACACCAGTTGCAGTTTTCTGCTAATGGAGGGAATCGCTGATGAGTCTTTCTAATTTCCAAGCAAAACTTAAATACACCTCAGATGAAGGCTGCGAATACGAATCTGATTTTCGTGTAAATCCGAAGCAAGAAGATGCAAACAAGGTTCTTCTTGATCTTATTGAACATTTAGCTTGGATGGGTGCTGTAGGTGGTCAGGCTGATGAAACCACAAAAGCGTTTGAGCGTGGCCATACACAAGGTGTTGAGCGTCTAGCTTATCTGGATTCTTTGAACAAGGAGACCAATCATGAACGCAATAGCTAAACCTGAATTGTTCGCGCCCTGCTTCCCTATCTTTGAGCTGGTTGCAGAAAGTATTGAAGTTGAAGCCGATATGGTTCGATTCACTCTGCAATACGGCTGTAAAGAGATTGATTGTGAAGCTCAGGCTGATGAATTGACTGATTCGACTTGTGTGAATAAGACCAATGATCCGCAGAACGATGTTGATGTCGATTACACCAAATTGGAAATTGATCAGAACACGCCTATTTCAGTACTTCGCCATGATGTGAACCTGACTGAAGGTCAAAAATTACAGCTGACAGCTCAGCAAGTTGAAAAATTAAATCAGCAGCTTGAGTGGATTTGCATAGAAAAATTTGAAATGGAGATGGCGGCTTAACGGCTGCTTTGGAGAAGAATATGAATGCACCATTAGAACTTAACACCCAAACCCCTGCTTTACCTGCTAGCTCACAATCATCTGCATTGATCTTGGATCCAATGGCAATGCAGAACATGGTCGCTTTCGCTGACTTCATGTGCAAAGCAGTAATCACTGTGCCGAAGCATTTGCAGGGTAATTCTGGTGACTGCTTAGCGGTGACAATGCAAGCAATGCAGTGGGGCATGAATCCTTTTGCGGTGGCTCAAAAGACCCACCTGGTAAGCGGCAACCTAGGTTATGAAGCTCAACTTGTGAATGCGGTAATTATTGCTCGTGCCCCTATTATTGGCCGCCCTAATTTTGAATGGTATGGCGATTGGTCAAAGGTGAATGGAAAGGAGTGCAAGGCTCACGATATTGGCGTTCGCACTTGGGTAACGATTAAAGGCGAATCAGAGCCACGTGTGCTTGATGTGTCGTTTGCTCAAGTTGGCACAGTCCGAAATTCACCGCTATGGGTAAACGATCCAAAGCAACAGATTGCATATTTAGCCACTAAAAAATTGGCTCGACTGCACTTCCCTGATGTGATTTTAGGCGTGTATACCGATGATGAATTGCAAGACAACCAAGGCATTGTTGATGTAACACCGAAAGACCAAGCGGTTGAACGTCTTGAAGATACTCGACCAACATTAACTGAAAAGCAGGCTGAAGCAGCAATCAAGAAGATTAAAGCGGGTCAATTGGTATTGCAGCAAGTTACTGACTACTACGCGGTTTCAGATGAATTATTGAATTACATCAAAGCTCAAACTGAGGTGCTTGAACATGATTCAGTTTAGAGCATCAAGCATCGGTAAGCTCATGTCTTACCCGGATAAGGATACTTTGGCAGATGGTGCTCTGACTCATGTTTATGAGCTTGCAAGCCAAATCTTGCTGAATTGGAAACCTGCCTTAAACACCTTTGAAATTGAAAAAGGTCGCGTTGTGGAAGATCAGACGATTGCTCTCTACAACCAAGTTTCAGGCAATTTTTATGTAAAAAATACCGAGCGCAAAACCAGTGATTTATTCACTGGTGAGTGCGACATCAATGAAGAAGATGAGGATTTGATCCTGGATATTAAATCTTCTTATTCAAAAAAGACCTTCCCCTTAATTATTCGTGAAGGTGATAAAAAGCTTTATGAATGGCAGCTTGATACCTACATGCTGCTATGGGATCGGAATAATGCAGGGCTTGTATTTGGTTTGGTAGATACACCAAGCCATCTAATCAAGAAGCAAGAACCGGAAGACTGGCACATTGTTGGGCACATCCTTCCTGAGTTGCGCATCACTACTATTTTTAAGCCACGTGATGCAAAACGTGAACAGCAATTAATTAATAAAACACGTGTTGCTCAAGATGTGCTTTGCGAAATTTTGGACAAGCGTGGGTATAAATGGGAGAAAGCCGCATGAAAAAATTAACTCGCGTCCATCCTCTCATGAGCGAAGCCTTTGTGATTTGGCTTGTGAAAATTGGCTATAAAGGCGTGACAAATGCATCAGGTGTTTTGTTCTATTGCGAAGCGTCTGGCAGGAATTTCCCGCGCAACGTGATGATTATGGCGAATGGTCGATTGAATAAGCCTGCGACTCAGTTGTTTGAAGAATTTAAGAAATATAACCCTTTTGGAGATGCAGCATGAGCACATTAAAAGATTTGAACAAGCACCTGTTTGATCAACTGGATCGCTTGGCAAAGGCTGATAAGGATAGCCTGGATTCTGAAGTTAAGCGCGCCCAAGTCATTTCACAAGTGAGTGAGCAGATTGTGGATGCACACAAAACTCAATTGGAAGCTGTGAAACTGGTGGCTCAATACAAAGGCCTTAACTCGAATCAGGAAGCACCACAGATTGCAGTTGGTGATATGAATCTGGAGGTGTGATATGTCGAAAGGTAAACCGATCAAATACACCGAAGAAATGCTGATGTTTTTACGTCAGCATGAGGAAACGCCACGTGCTGAGCTAACTTGCAAATTTAATGAGAAATTTGGCTACAGCCTTTCAGTGGGCAGCATAAAAGCAAAGTGTTTACGCATGGGGTTAAAGACTGGCCGAAACGGTTGTTTTTCACCTGGTCATAAAACTTGGAATGCTGGAGTAAAAGGACTTACCAGTGCCAACTCAACATCGTTTAAGAAAGGCAATACTCCTTTCAACCACAGGCCGGTTGGTTATGAGCGAATCACTGTTGATGGTTATGTCGAGATTAAAACGGCTGAGCCGAATGTTTTTGAGTTGAAGCACAGGTGGATCTGGGAGCAACAACATGGACCAGTCCCTGACAACCATGTCCTTGTTTTTAAGAATATGAACAAGCAGGACTGTCGGTTAGATAATCTGATGCTGATCACCAGAGCTGAACTTGCTCGATTGAATCAATCTTTTTCAAAGCTTGCCACGCCAGACACAAATGAGACGTGCATCCTGATGGCAAAACTTAAAGATAAAACACATAAATTGAAGGTGGCGTGATGGATATTCAAAAAATTAAAGAATTGGCTTTGGCGAATGGCTTCAAATTAAAAGAACAAGCAAGCGGAAATATGGATTTGAACGCTTATGTTTATGACTTCGCAAATGCTATCGAGCAAGCAACCAAAGCTCAAGCGGTGCCGGAAGGGTTTGTTTTGGTGCGGAAAGAGCCAAGTGAGCAGTTGCTTAGCAAGGCAATCCGCAAATATTTGCAGGTTAGTGATCTTTCAATCATTACCAGTCGTATGGCCCATCTTTATGAACTTATGATTCAGGAAGCCATGATCGAAGCACAGGAGCAAAAATAATGCAGATGTATTTTGAAATAACTGATGCGAAATCTGTAGCTAAAATTGATGAAGCGTTAAACCCTATTCACACCTTCGATTCAAAGTTACATGCCTTGCAGAAAAAATATGGTGCTGATAAACCTTATGTTTTTAACTCATTGGATCGAGGTCTTGAATTTGGTTATTTTTGGTTTGAAAACTATCCAATGCATTTAGATTGCGAAAAAGAATTTAAAGTTTCAAGCGAAAAATACAAAACAGGTTGGGAGGTTCGTCCTCGTAAAAGTAATAAGAAATTCTATTCGGAATTCATGGAAGGTCTGGAGGGGGTAAGTTACAAAGCTTTAAAAATAGCCTTATTTGATAATGAGAAAAGCCGCCCAAGTATTTCTTACACGAAAATAGACAATGCTTATTACATTGATTCAACCATGGATATTGTTCTGGCATATAGAGAATTAACTGCTTCGCAATATAAAAGCTTGACCAGTGAGGAGCCAGTCAATGACTGAAAAATTAGAACAAGCCAAAGACCTCATTGAATCTTTAGCAGCTCGAAAAATTGGTGGTACTGGGATTGAGTTGAACAGTGAAGAAGTTGATTTGGCATATGAAGTTTTTAACGATTATGTGGAACGGAATGAGGTGAAAGGTGTTGATGTGAAGTTGCCTTTTACTATTTTGCAAAGTTTGCGGGAGGTGTCATGAACATAGAGCAATTTCATAAAATCATTCGCCCTGTCGAAAGACCTACTCGTACTTGGCACTGCGGATTTTCTTATCTTGAAACTTGGCTAGATTGTGAGTCAAAGGATAATAAACATGGTCTAGAATTAAGCCCAGACTTCCAACGAGGTCATGTATGGAGTGAGAAACAACAAATCCATTATGTTGAAAATATACTTCGCCGAATTGTTGATGAAAGTGGATTAACTATAAGGTTTAACTGTCCTGCATGGCGAAATGATCGATCTAAAGATTCTGATCTTTTGGAGCAGATGGTTTGTATAGATGGACTTCAACGACTAACAGCAATTAGACGCTTCATTGCAGGTGACATAAAGGTATTTGGACTTGGTTTTGATGTACTTCCAAGACGAATCATACTTAGAGATTTACAGATTGTCGTAAAGGTTTATGACTTTCAATTTCGAAAAGACTTACTTCAATTTTATTTAGATATTAATGGTGGTGGCACACCACACACTAAAGATGAGCTGGATCGGGTTGAAAACTTATTGCTCGAATCTAGCAAAGAAATAGAAGCAAATAAGAAATTGGAGGGATTGTGATGGGAGTTGCAATTGATTTAACGAACACTGAACGTCGCATCTCTACTGCTGAGTTTGCTTTAAGAATGAATATTTCAGAAAAGGAACTTTATGCCCGAATTAATGATGGTCGGATTAAATCACCGATGAAGGATGGGCGAAAAAACTACTGGTTGAACAGCTATGTTTTGGAGTGTATTGTAAATCCAGATGGTGATAACATAGTTACCATGAATGCGTAAGTATAAGCATAAAAACAGGTCGCATTTAGCGGCCTTTTTTTCACAATAAAACTAAATGTGAGTAATATTGTGAGTAATAAAGCAGTTAAAATAATAATTATAATTTAAAAACAATCACTTATATTAATGATGATGACTTGCGTCCATCGTAATCATGGTAGCTGAACGAATCACTTCGTCCCCGATCTTACAAATTTCGTAAAGTGCGGCAATAAAAACAGCTTGACCATCTTTCCGACGCACTCCCCAACGCTGTGCTTTATAATCAAAATATTTGGACTCGTAAAACTCAGTCACTGGAATGACACCAAATTTATATTTCGTCAATGCATTATTAAAAGTAGGTTTTTGAAACAAGGTCTCATTGCGGGCATTATAGGTTTTACTTGCAATCGTGTTATCTTCTGCCCATTTCGGTACCAGACCAAACATTACTTTACGCCACTCCGGACCCTGCGCTGATTTGAACAATAAAGGCAAGTCATAACCCGGATAAACCTCTTCCGAATATTCAAAAGGAATTTCTGGGAGATTTAAATCCTGTAATTGTTTAAGCGTTAGTGGTTTGAAGTTTGCGCACATAGCATAGGTATTAAATTAAAACTGGCTCCATTATATCCTTAACTGTATCATTCTGACTGCATTAGCTTGCTAGAATTCGTTAGCCAATTTGTAGCCTAATTCTTCCGAAATCACCTGCATTAAGACGCCCTACTCAAACTTCCTCTAAAGGATTTACCTGGTTGACCTGCCCTATAACCGAAAAAACCACTGTGTAAGATATATTTTGAAGCTAGATTTAATTATTCGCTAATCAAAATTAACTGTTTACTTTTTTGATGGCCACACAGATACGCCAGTAAATTAAAAATGAAGTGGCCATGTCCACTCCAGCACTTTTAATCGCATCAATATGTGCCAGTTGAGCTTCATTAAACCGAATTTTAAAAATATTAAAAATAAGTTCAAAACAAATCATCGCCACAATTGCAAAGACAGTGATTTTAATGGTAATAGGTAAATAAAGCGCAATAAAACGATTTAAAAATGCGTGGCCGTTTTCACCGCCATTAGCCATAAATATGGCATTAATCCAAGTGATTAACAAACCTATATTAATGATTAACGATGCTAAACTTATTTTTAGATCTTCAGTTTCAGCCTGACTTAAAGCGAAAAAGCTTAACAAAATTAAAATACTGCTGACCAAATAATAATTCTTAAAGTCGGCGTAAGTGACACGATTTTGTTTTAAGTCTTCAATGAGTAGATCGGTACGCCAAAAATACATGATTTATACTCCATTATTATGTGTGGATCATATACAAAAAAAGCCTCACAAGGAGGCTTTTTATTCAGCTCACAGGATTAGTCACCTGTATAACCTTTAAGTTTTAAACGAGCAGCATGTAATAGCGGCTCTGTATAACCTGATGGCTGTTCCCCACCTTTAAAGATCAAGTCAGAAGCGGCTTGAAATGCAATATTGTTTTCAAAGTCATTCGACATTGGCGTGTAGAGCGGATCATTGGCATTTTGCTCATCCACAATTTTCGCCATACGCTGCATTACTTCTTCAACTTGCGCACGCGTTACGACACCGTGACGTAACCAGTTTGCAACGTGTTGCGAAGAAATACGTAAAGTTGCACGGTCTTCCATCAAACCAACGTTGTTGATATCGAGAACTTTAGAACAACCGACACCCAAATCAACCCAACGAACCACGTAACCTAAAATACCCTGACAGTTATTTTCAAGTTCTTTGGTTTTCTCTTCTTCAGACCAATTAGTGTCTTTCGCTAAAGGCGGAGTTAACAAATCATCTAAAGGTAATGCTTCAGTCGCCAATAAGTCTTGCTGACGGCTTGCTACATTAATTTGGTGATAATGAATCGCGTGAATGACCGCACCTGCAGGTGATGGAACCCATGCACAGCTTGCACCTGCTTCTGGATGTTCAGTTTTGGTTTTGTACATGTCAAGCAGCATATCCGGTTTTGGCCACATGCCTTTACCAATTTGTGCTTTACCACGTAAGCCTGCTTTCAAGCCAACCATCACGTTGCGGTTCTCATAAGCCGGGAACCAGATTTGAGATTTCACTTCGCCTTTACGAACGAAAGGACCAGCTTCCATGAAAGTATGAATTTCATCACCGGTACGATCCATGAAGCCCGTGTTAATGAAGATGGTACGGTCTTTCGCTTGAGCGATACAGTTTTTCAAGTTTACAGAGGTACGACGCTCTTCATCCATGATACCGATTTTGAGTGTTTTAGCCGGTAAACCTAATGCTTGCTCAGCACGTTCAAACAGTTCAACCGCAAAAGCAACTTCTTCAGGACCATGCATTTTTGGTTTAACGATATACATCGAACCTTTACGCGAGTTCTTGATTTCGTTTTCACCTTTGATGTCTGCAAAAGACAACAATGGTGTAACCAACGCATCCATGATGCCTTCATAAATTTCCGCACCATCGACAAGAATGGCTGGATTGGTCATTAGATGACCCACATTACGAAGTAACATGAGTGAACGACCGTGAATAGAGGTCACTCCACCAATCAGGTTTTTATGGGTGCGATCTTTATTCAACGAACGGGTAACGGTTTTACCATTTTTTGCGATTGACTCTTCTAAAGTGCCACGCATTAGACCCAACCAGTTACGGTAGCCTTCTACTTTTTCTTCTGCATCCACTGCAGCAATCGAATCTTCTAAATCTTGGATAGTGGTTACAGCTGCTTCAAGCACTAAGTCTTTAACGCCAGCGGCATCTGTTTGTCCAATCGGACTGGTTGCATCAATTTCAACAATTACATGCAATCCATTATTTTTAAATACGATTTCATTCGGTGCAGCAGCTTCACCGTTATATCCCACGAATTGTGCTGGATGCGCTAAAGTGGTTGTAGAACCATCTTTTAAAGTCACAACAAGTGCATTATGTTCAACTGTGTATTTTGTTGCATCTGCATGCGAACCATTTGCCAGCGGGAAAGTTTCATTTAAGAAATTTTTCGCGAATGCAATTACTTTTTCACCACGTACCGGGTTATAGCCCTTACCTTTTTCCGCGCCATCTTCTTCAGGGATCACGTCGAAACCATAAAGTGCATCGTATAAAGAACCCCAACGCGCATTTGCCGCGTTCAAGCAATAACGTGCATTACGTACAGGTACTACAAGTTGTGGACCAGCCAAAAGCGCGATTTCTTCGTCGACATTTTCTGTGCTGATCTTGAAATCTTCTACTTCTGGTAATAAGTAGCCAATTTCTGTAAGGAAAGCTTTGTAAGCTTCTAATTCAAATTTGTTGTTACGGTGCCATTCATCAATTTTAGCCTGAAGATCTTCACGCTTAGCTAAAAGCGCCTTATTCTTGGGACTAAGATCAACAACGACTTGCTCAAAGTTTTTCCAGTATGTTTCGCTGTCTAAACCAGAACCTGGTAATGCTTCATTTTCGATGAAATCGTAAAGTTCTTTAGCAATCGCTAACTTGCCTTTTTGAATACGTGCAGTCATTGTCTTTCCTGATATTGCTACTTTTTATAACAAGAGATTCTAGTATACCGATTTAAATCTAGCTGAATAGTACTATCACATTGCTAAATAGTGATCATTTTTTATAAAATAAATATACATATTACTAAATAAAATATAGCTCACAAATGCAGTGTCATCATCAACTTGAATACCTTTTTATAGTTTATAAAGTTTTTGAAATGTCGAAATTAGACTTAAGTGCAGATTTATGGATAAAAACAGTACTTAAACCCGACGTTGGTATAGTTATAGAGTAAAGTTTAAACAATGACTAGGGCTAAATGTCGACAAAATACACATTTTTTTAGTAATAAAAAAGCGCCATTTCTGGCGCCTGCTTTTAATTTGTTGGTGATTCTATATTTTGTATAAGCTTATGCTCCGCATTCAGATACTCATCGGACTGCATTTCCAGCAAACGTGAACGCGTACGTTCAATTTCAAAGGCCAATTTTTCACCTTGATAAATTTCAATAATTGAATCTTCAGAGGTTAATAACAGTTTTACGCCACGATCATAAAACTCATCGACCAGATAAATAAAACGACGTGCGCCTTCCGACAAGTAGTCTGTTAAATGCGGAACGTTACTCACCAGCACGGTGTTGTAGATATTGGCGATTTCAATAAAGTCTGCCGGACTGCGTGGTTTGAAACACAATTCTGAAAATTCGCACCATAAAACGTCTTCAGTATGCCCAACTGTTTCCACAATACGATTATTAATAATAATCGGTTCTTGAGAAATTTTTTGAGTTTGAGTCAAAGCAGTAAAACGCTGGGCGATCCAGTTTTTATGAT
>Ga0308165_1006675_pt1 | contig 10038 bp, 8 predicted proteins | sample PhyWR2_FD_201032 | JGI IMG/M metagenome (GOLD analysis project Ga0308165, IMG submission 201032) | Phyllosphere microbial communities from UC Gill Tract Community Farm, Albany, California, United States - DLSLW.R2 | ecosystem: Host-associated > Plants > Phyllosphere > Unclassified | place: USA... | reverse complement strand
CTGCCGGCCAACGCCACGCAATCGGGCATCAAGACCAGATCCAGCAAGGGCGGTGCCGCAGGCGCGGGCATGAAGAACGGCCCGGGCGACGCCAACGCCATCCGCTTCGAGGACAAGGCGGGCGCCGAACAGCTGTGGCTGCATGCCCAGAAGGACCAGCTCACCGAAGTCGAGAACGACGAAGACAAATGGGTCGGCAACGACCGGCGCAAGACCGTGGACCGGGACGAGACCAGCGTGATCCACCGCGACCGCACCGAGACCGTGGACCGCAACGAGAAGATCGATGTCCACGGCTGGCGCACTGAAGTGGTGGACCTGGATGAGACGCTGACCGTTCACCAGAACCGCCAACGGACCGTGGATCTGAACGAGACCGTGAAGATCGGGCAGTCACGCAACAAAACCGTTGGCAAACACGAGAAGGACAAGATAGGTCGCAACTGGTCCATCACTGTGGGCCGGTTCAAGACCGAGACCATAGGCATCGCCTACATGCAGAACGTGGGTGTCGCCAAGATGGTGAATATTGGCGTGGCCTACAACCTCAACGTGGGCATGACCATGATCACCAATGTGGGCAGCAGCCGCAAGGACACGATCGGCAAGACACAGGATGTCAGTGTGGGCGACAAGTACGAGCTCAAAGTCGGCGCGGGCAGTGGGGGAGGAGGCAGTGGAAGTGCATCTTCCGGGATGGCGATGAACATCACCGCGCCCAGCAGCGCGAATTCGGAAGGCGGCGGCGCGGCCGGGTCATCCATCACCATGGACGGCAAGAGCATTACGTTGAAGGTGGGCAAAAGCCTGATCGTGATGCAGGAGGATGGGACCATTGTCGTCAATGGAAACACCATCGATGTGGTTGGGTCCAAGCACATAGGCATGGAATCCGACCGGATAGACCTGAACTGAGGGGGGGTGCAATGAGCAGCCCCTCCTATGTTCTGGAATCTTCGACGCCCACTGCGGACTTGCCCGAAGTCAGAAATCGCACCCGCTTCCCGAGCCAGTATTTTCAGATGCTGGATACCGATGACCACGTATTTCACGTCATGGTCACCCGGATTACCTATGACCTGAATCGACTGGATGAAAACGGGTTTCCACGTCTTGCAAAACAGCAATTTGAACTGGTGCAAACCGACGAGTTCTATACCGGGCGTCATACCAGCTCGATTGTCCAGGAGAGCGATTTTTCGCCCTACAAGCCCCGCTGCGATGTCATCTTCTCGCATGCCTTTGCATATTCTCCGGAGGAGAAACCCTTCAATCGCTGGACTGCCGGTGTCAAGATCGATAAATGGGAAAAGGTGTTGATGGTTTGCGGCCCGCGCGTCATACGCTCCGGTTTATTGGGCTGGCAGCTCAGTGAGCCAGAAAAGGCCACTCGTGTACCTATCTGCCATGAACTTGCGTTTGGTGGAACCTGTCGTTGGCCGGAAAAAAACGATGAAGACGCCGATCCCGAGATTTTTTCGCGTCATGAACTCAATCCGATTGGATGCGGATTCCTGGACAAGGCATGGGTCAAAAAAACCGGGAAAAATGAATTTCGTGCACCACAGATCGAAGTGTTCAACAAGGCCTTCGATGATGGATGGCTCCGCGGCCAGAACTATCCTGTGGTCGGGCTGGGGCCTATCGGACGCTGGTGGCAGCCACGTGTGCAGCTGACAGGCAGCTATGACCACAAATGGCTTGAAAGCCGTTGGCCTGCCTTGCCCAAGGATTTTGATTTTTCCTACTGGAACTGTACACCTGCGGACCAGCAGATTGATTATCCAAAAGGTGGCGAGAGCATTACCTTGTTCGGACTGACGCCAGGCGGAGGATATTTGCGCGCAAAGGTCCCAGGCAATCATCCTTATTCATTAGTGGGGCTTCACGCGGGCCCGGTACTGGAGCGCCCCATGCATCTAGATACGCTGATTTTCGACATGCAGAAGATGACACTGACCTGCGTGCACCGCACCAACATCGCGGCCAATGCAGGAATAAAGATGATCGAAGTTCTTCAGCGCACCCAGGAGTGATTTATGGCAAAGGAAATGGGAACAGCCCAGGATGGCCAGTTTGTCTTGATCAACACACTGCCGGATGTATGCCTGACGCCCAACAAAAAAGGGAAACCCATCCCTTATCCCATCATGCATAGCATGGATCAGAGTGGGCAGTGCTCTCCCAATGTGTTTTTTGCAGGAAAGCCTGCCTACCTGCACGAAGAGAGCTACGTGGACAACGTGAAAGGTGATGAGCCAGGTGGAGGCAAGGGAATCGTTTCCGGCACGCATGTAGCTATCAGCCGCAGCGAGCAGCACAGCGCCACCGTTTTTGTCAACCAACGCCATGTGGTGCGGACCGGTGACAAGGTCTGGATGAATCGCAAGAAACCCTGACCTGACATGATAATAATGGATTATTGCAAATGACCACCTCCGGCAATCGAGTCAGTGATGGCTACGAATATTCAAGAAGCCCAAAAGGTGATGGATGGGTTCTTCATGAAGTTGTGGTCAAGCCCGATGAAAGCTATAAGGTCTACAAACGCGCGACGAAGAAAGCGAACGGATTCCCGCAGCCTGGCACCCATGCCAATGCCCCGGGGATCATCACACCAAAAACCGAGACATATCAAGGCTCAGCGCCTGCGCAGCAGAAGACAGAACCAAAGCCGGGGCTGCCACCATTGTCCGACTGGGAAAAAGGCATCGATGGGCTGAAGAACTATGTCGATGGCGTTCCTCGTGAAAAGATAAGAGGAGAAACTTCTGCGATTCTTACTGAGCTTGGCGACTATGGGTCAGGGCGATCCATTCCTGGTGGGGGTCCTGAACAATATGCGCGCCGCGAGCAGCTGAAAGTGGCTTTGGAGCTTTTCAAGGAAAGGGCCAGCAAGGAGAGCATTGATCCCAAGGAAGTCCCTGAATTGGGAAGCTATGCACGCAACCAGCTCACTACGGTATTTGCTGCCTCCCTGTCCGGGGCGTTTATTCGGCGCAGGGGCAAGGGGAAATCCGACAAGAACTGCGCCTGCTAGAAAAATTCTGCAGTGCAAAAAATAGACAAATAGATAAAAAGAGAGGGAAAACGCATGAGCGCCAATCCTGAAACGATTCAACTGGCCTATGGCGCATGCGTGCTCAATGGGGTCAACGAGCGAGACTTCGTGATCGACGGGGCCATGCCCCTGCATTGGCAGCGTACCTACCTGTCCGACAACGCGCATGCAGGCCTCCTTGGCAGGGGATGGACTGTGCCCATGTCGCTGCATCTGCTCGCAATGCCCGAGGAAGTGGTCCTCATCGATGCGCAGGGCCGGCGTATTTCGTTTCCGCGTCTGGAGGCAGGCCAGCAGTTCTACTCCCGGTATGAGCACATCACGCTGCGGTGTGTAGAGGGTGCAAGCTGGGAAGTGGTCAGCCAGGATGGCACGCGCCTGCTGTTCGGCCGTGGCGGCGAAGCGCCTGGGGCCGCCGCAGCGGCCGCCACCCGCTATATCCCCTTGGCGGGAGTGGAGGACAGCAACGGCAACGGCTTCCACCTGCAGTACGACGCCGCCGGCCTGCCCGTGACACTGCGCAGGACGGACGGCGTCCAAGTGGGTTTCGCCTATGACTGGTCCATCGTCCCGGGCAGTCCCCGGCTGGTGCAGGTGCTATGGCATGGTCAGCTCGAGGAAGAGGCGCCGGCGCCTGCACAGGCGCCGCTGCTGGTCAGCTACCGCTACAGCAAGGATGGCGACCTGAGCGAAGTCGTGGATGACACCGGTGTCGTCTGCCAGCGGTTCACGTACGTGGACCACCGACTGGTGGAGCGCCAGGAAGCCAGTGGGTTGGTTGTCCGCTACGAATGGAGTTCCCTCCAGCCAGAGGCCAAGGTACTGGCCATGCGGCACTCCACAGGCGCGCAGTGGCACATGCGCTATGACGACGCGGCGCACACGGTCCAGGTCACGCACAGCAGCGGCACGATGTCCCGCAGCTTCGAGCAACGCTTCGATGCGGATGGCCACCTTCTTGCATCGGTGGATGCGCTGGGCGGCGTTACCCGGCTCGAACGCGATGCCTATGGGAACGTGCTTTCACACACCGACGCCCAAGGCAACATCACCACCTACCAATACGACGCGCGGGGCCGGACCACGTTGGCACACCTGCCTGACGGCGGCCAGGAGTCCACGCAGTGGCTGCAGGGCCAGGACAAGCCTGCAGCCATCACCGATGCCCTGGGGCGGACCACCCGTTTCGAATGGGATGAGCGCGGAAACCTTCTGAGCACCACGGCTGCGGACGGCAGTACCACCCGCTACCGCTACGACCAGCGCGGCCTGCCCGTCACCATCACCGACGCCCTGGGCAAATCCCGGCAACTGCAATACAACGCGCTGGGCCAGCTCGTCCAATACACGGACTGCTCCGGCCAGCCCACGCAACTGCTATGGGATCTTGAGGGCAACGTGCTGTCCATCACCGACGCACTGGGCCACAAGACGCTGCACGGATACACGCGCCTCAACCGTGGCCGGCGCCTGACCTTGCTGCGCGCAGCGGATGGCAGCGAGGAACGCTTCGCCTATGACCCGGCAGGCCGCCTGATTGCGCACCAGGACCCGCTGGGACAGAACACCCGCTACCAGCTTGACGTCTACGGCAACCCGCTCGCCCGCACCAATGCGCTGGGCCATTCGCTGCAGTACGAGTACGACGGCTTCGGTCGCCTCACGCGCCTCATCAACGAAAACGGGACCCACTACCATTTTGCCTGGGATGCCCTGGATCGTCTCCTGGCGGAGCAGGGCTTTGATGGCCGGCGCCTGGACTACCGCTACAACCGTGTCAGCCATCTGCTGGAAATGGTCGATGGACTGCCCCAGGGCGCCACATGGATGGGGCGCGATCCATCAGCCATCCGTACCTACTACCAGCGTGATGCCATGGGGCGCATGCTGGAGCGCCGGGCCCACAAGCGCGGGCAGCCATCCACGCGCACCCGCCTGGCCTACGACGCCGCGGGCCAGCTCACCATGGCACGCAATGCCAATGCACGGGTGCAACTGCTCTACAACCCCGTGGGCCAGATCGCCAGCGAAATCCTGCACACCCGCCTGGGCCAGCACGGTGCACTCACGCACCGCTACGACCTGCTGGGCAACCGCATCTCCACCTGCCTGCCCGATGGCCGGACCATCCACACGCTGACCTATGGATCGGGCCACGTGCATCAGATCCATATCGACGGTGAAGTCATCTGCGACTTTGAACGCGACGCCCTGCACCGGGAAATCGAGCGCAGCCAAGGCACCCTGCGCAGCCGCTACCACCTGGACCCCCTGGGGCGCCTGCTGGCCAGCCAGGCCGGGCCCGCCTCAGACGGGGCAAGCACAGCGCCTGCTGCCAGCACCCACAACACCACCAGCGGCCAAAGCATCGCAAGGCGCTACAGCTATGACGCTGCAGGCCAGTTGCAAAGCATCGACGACAGTCGCACGGGCCGCACGCTCTACCAGTACGACGCCATCGGCCGCCTGACCCAGGCGCTGTCGGGCCATGCGGCGGAGCGCTTCGCCTTCGACCCGGCGCACAACCTCATCGACCCCGATCAGCCGCCGCCACAACAAGCCAGCCCTGCCAGCCCGCGCCCGCCAGGCACGGAGACTCCGGACGAACAATGGGCGCGCTACGTCAGGGAGCACCTCTCAGACCCCAACTTCAACCTGCTCCAGGCGAGGGACGACGCGCTCATCGCCAGCGCCGACCCCGCGCAATGGGATCGTGTGGCGGGCAACCGGCTCAAGGTCTGGCAGGAGCACCGCTACGAGTACGACACCTGGGGCAACTGCACCGACAAACGCAGCGGCAAGCACCAGATACAGCACTACACCTGGGATGCGGAGCACCAGCTCATTGCAGTCCACACGGAAAACCAGAACCAGCGCCAAGGTGAGCAGGCGCACTGGCGCTATGCCTACGACCCCTTTGGTCGGCGCATAGCCAAATGGCAGGAAACGCCTGAACAGAAAAAGTCCGCCCTCCAAGTCACCCACTTCCTGTGGGACGGTAACCGCCTGCTGGCCGAACACGCCCTGCAGCACAAGGACGGCAAGGACACGACAAGCCACAGGCTCTACCTGTATGAGCCCGAAAGCTTCGTACCGCTTGCCCAGGTGCAAAGCCTCTGGAACAAGGACCAGGAGGCGCGCGACAAAGGCCTGGGCAACCCCTTTGTGCAACAGTCCCTGCACGAAGCGCGCAATGACGACCAAGTGTGGAGCACCAAGGTCCTTCCGCTGCAGCGCAAACTGCAATCGCGCCTGAAGGGCGTGGTGCCGCAGGAAGCACCCCCCAAGGCGCTGCAAAGCCGTACCTTGCATGTGCACACGGACCATCTGGGCACTCCGAGGGAATTGACCAACGCGGAAGGCCACATCGTCTGGGCCGCCAGCTACAAGGCCTGGGGAGCCACGGCCAGCATTGACTACCCCGCCCTGCTGCAGACGGTACGTATGGGCAATACCTTGACCCAGCACTGGGTGGAGCAGGACCAGGACAGCCGACCTGAGCAGCACCTAAGATTCCAGGGCCAATACTTTGACGTTGAGACGGGGCTGCATTACAACCGGTTCAGGTACTACGATCCGGATGTGGGGAGGTTTGTTAGTCAGGATCCGATTGGAGTATCAGGGGGTATAAATTACTATCAGTTTGCGTCTAATCCTACGGAGTTTATTGATCCCCTGGGATTAAAGTGTATTAAACGTCTTTCTCAGAAAAACAGACTTGAGTTTGATGGTTTGGAGGTAAGGGCAGTTAGAGATCTAAGTCATCTTTCGCAAGGCACCTTAGAAGCAATGGCTAAATTGGGTTTCGCTGCTACAGATCAGAAGGGAAATAAACTTATACTGCATCATCACCTGCAAAATCCGAATGGTCCAATTATTGAGATGCCGGCAAAAAATCATAAGATCGGTAATCCCCGTCAGCATCCGAATGGTAATCAGAAAGGTCAAGGAATAGGGGATTCGGCTCGCACAGATTTTAATAAATGGAGAGAAGATTATTGGCGTGCTAGAGCTCAAGAAGAGCTGGACAAAAGAAATGGATGTAAATTATGAAATCTAATATTATTGATCTGAAAAATAGTTATCCTTTTATGTTTGCGGAAGGCGTGAGTCAAAGTGAAATTCAGAAATTGGTTGATGTTTATCATGGGCTGGTATCATCGCAGTATCAAGAATTTTTGAAATTTTCTGGCGGTGCGATAATAGGTGCTTATCCTTTGTATGGGGTAAGTTCTGTTGAATTGATGGATGCGCATTTTAATACCGTTAGTAAGGTCACAAATAAATATGAAGACGATAGAATGATTGAGAAAGGGCGGTTTTTGGTGATATCTGAAAATCATGCTGGAGATCCGATTTGTCTTAATATGGATGGAGCCGTTGTAGAGTTTTCGCATGATGGGTTTCAAGAGAAATCATGGGAAGATTTCAATGGTTTTATCGAGTGGTGCGCCGATGCGTCCTAAAACGGTTGGCGCGCAGCAGAATAATATTATTTATTGAAAGTAAGCTGTACTAATTACAGTCATTAAATTCGTTTGCGTCGGTAATTTTATATAGGCAGAGCACTCCCGGTAGCCAAAAGACACGATAATCCGCAGGCTATAGTTTTATGAGTCTGACGGCTTTGTGCCGCTGGCCTATGGAAGAAGCCTTTGGAGCAAGGGCTAGGACAATGTCTGGAATACTAAGGTCCTGCCCTTATTGCGCAAGCCGCAATCTCAACTGAAAGCCGTTGTACCGCAGCAATCAGTCGTCATAGTCCATGCTGCAAAGCTGGACCTTGATGTGCATACGGACCATGTAGGCCCTCCAAGGGAACTGACCAACACAGATGGCCATATCGTCTGAGCTGCGAGCTAAAAGGCCTGGGGCGCCACGGACAGTTCGACCAGACGGAACGCATGGGCAATACCTTGACCCAGGACTGAGTGGAGCACGACCAGGGCAGCCGACCTGAACTTCCAGCGCCAAATTGACGTTGAAGCGATGCGGCATTACAGCTGGTTCAGGTACTACGGTCCAGATGTGGGTAGGTTTGTTAATCAAGATTCTGTGAAATTACTTGGAAGCTTGAATTTTTATAGCTATGCTGCAAATCCTACAGAGTTCGTAGATCCCTGGGGGTTGGCGCCTGAAGCATATAAAATGAATGGAAAGACTCTTTGTATTAAAGGCAAATTTCCAGCAGGATCGCCAGAATCTAATGAACTTAGGGATTTTGGCAAGCGATGGCAAAATCAAATTGATAGTAATGGTGGCTCCATGACCAGAAGAAAACTTAGTGCACAAGAGCAAAGGGACTCTGATAAATGGAAGAGGTCTATGCGATGCCAATGTGGTCCAACCAAAGTGGCTGGTCACGTACCAGATGCGGTGGCAGGCGGATCCGCTATTCCTAAAGATTGGATGGCGCAACTTCCAAGTACAAACAGCTATGTTGGAGGTATAGTATCGAAATTACCTGTTGGATATTCATATGATACTGTTAAGATTGTTTCCAGTTTAGGAGGCTGCTAAATGACCAATATTCATTCTCTGATGTTGAATTACCAGAGGGAAATGAAAAATATAGGAGAAATGATTGGCTTCCCATCTGCAGCTAAAGTTATTAACGAGAATAAAATATATGCTATTGATGGAGTTACCAAATATGATCTAAGTCCAATGCTGAGAGATCGATTTATTTTTTGCGACAGATGGGATGATTTTTATCTTTCTCAAAATATGCTATCTTTGGATGAGATAAATAGTTTCCCATACAATGCGAAGTTGGTGAAGTGGATAAGTCTGAGAAAAGAAAATTGGGATCATGTACCTCCGGAAAGTGTGGGGGATTCTTTCTGTTCTATTTTTTCATTCAATCCTTATGAACCAGAAGAGATATATATTGACTGGAGCGATTCCAGGAAAGAGCCTACAATCTGGCATTGCGCTCAGTCGGATTACTATAAATATGACAATCTAGAAGAATTTTTTATGGAGATATCAAAAATATAATAAAAATATACTATTTTTGAGTGGCTTGCTTTCTTTTGGCTTCTACAAAAATCTTGTAGAGATATCTTTTTGATTATGGAGATGTGTGTAAGCCAAAAGTAGCGCTCAGGCGTCCCGGCGTTATGCCTACGACTCCTTTGGCCGGCGCATAGCCAAATGGCAGGAAGCGCCCCAACAAGAAAAGGTTGCGTTAGGCCTCTGCACAGGGACGGCCTCCCCCATCACCCACTTTTGTGGGATGGCAACCGCCTGCTGGCCGAACACGCCCTGCAGCACAAAGACGGCAAGGACACGACAAGCCACAGGCTCTACCTTTATGAGCCCGACAGCTTTGTGCCGCTTGCCCAGGTGCAAAGCCTCTGGAGCAAAGACCAGCAGGCGCGCGACAAAGCCCTGGGCAACCCCTTTGTGCAACAGTCCCTGCACGAAGCGCGCAATGACGACAAGCTCTGGAACACCAAGGTCCTGCCGCTGCAGCGCAAACTGCAATCGCGCCTGAAGGGCGTGGTGCCGCAGGAAGCTCCCCCTAAGGCGCTGCAAAGCCAGACCTTGCACGTGCATACGGACCACCTGGGCACCCCTCGGGAGCTGACCAACGCAGATGGCCATATCGTCTGGGCCGCCAGCTACAAGGCCTGGGGCGCTACGGCCAGCATTGACTACCCCGCCGTGCTGCAGACGGTGCGCAAGGGCAATACCTTGACCCAGCATTGCGTGGAGCAGGACCAGGGCAGCCGGCCTGAGCAGCGCCTGAGATTCCAGGGCCATTTTGACGTTGAGACGGGCAGCACCCGCTGCAGCGCTTTGCCCCGGAATATGAACCCCTGCCAAACCCGCCCCCAAACCTGCCGGACAATCCATGGAAACCAAGGCACCGTTCCATGACAACTTCAACCCCCCTTCCTGAACCCGAATTGAGAGCCTTCGCCGCAGCGGCGGCCGAGCAGCAGCGATGCACGGACTGCGCGGTGCTGTGG
>Ga0308165_1006674_pt1 | contig 10039 bp, 8 predicted proteins | sample PhyWR2_FD_201032 | JGI IMG/M metagenome (GOLD analysis project Ga0308165, IMG submission 201032) | Phyllosphere microbial communities from UC Gill Tract Community Farm, Albany, California, United States - DLSLW.R2 | ecosystem: Host-associated > Plants > Phyllosphere > Unclassified | place: USA... | reverse complement strand
GTGATACCGCTGTATTCGCACCATAACGTCCTGCAAATGCTGGTTTATCATCAACTGTCAGGTTGCTTAACGAATACCCCACAAATCCAACTTCTTTTGTGGTATCAGAAGCATCAACGACACCAAAAACTTCATCCAGAATCGTTTTATCTGCGGTAGAGATAGTGTAACTATCAGTCGGAGTAAACGTCAGATAGGTATTCGCATCGCACAGAACAGTAATCGTCGCTGTTCTTACAGGCAGCTGATAATTATTCGATTGAGGGATCATGGACGGTGATATTCTGCCGTAATCAAAAAGAATATCATTATCCCCACCATTAATAGTACAAGTCGGTGGCTTAACCGCACCAGTGACCTGAATATTAGCGACAGGTTCAACGGCCCATGCCAGGGACGAGCTTAATATCGTCAGTAACGATATCGCGAGAAGATTTTTTTTCATATAAACTCTCTTTGGTTTAATTTTATCATGGCACCATCAGCATATAAAAAATCGCCATGATGCCATCTCATCAAATATTTTGATGTATTACAGACCAAAGGCAAAAGTTAACACAGTAAAGCCATCAAGCTGTGCATCACCAGAGCTTGCTTTCATCACACTGTTAATTGTTGGTGTAACAACGAAATCAGCGGCAAAGATTTGTCCTGCTGCTAATTGGGTTTTACTTGTTGCCCAGCCTAATGGCAGGGTTTTATTAACCAGAGCAGAAGTAGCATAGTTAGTACCTGAAACTACACCCACTTTAGTTGCAGTTGCATCACTGTTTTCTTTAACAGTCGCATTTTCCATAGAGATGGTATAGAAACCGATTTTATCAGTACCATCAGTACCTAAACCAAAGTTATTATTACCAGTGGTCAGCTCGGTACCGGCACGTTCATCAGTAGAGGTGAAGGTCAAATAGGTAGTTGCATCACAAACAACTTCGATATTTTGAGATTTACCATCCAGTGTGAGGTTACCTGATAATGGGAAGATACCTGGAGAAAGATCAAAGTTATAGGTGAAAGTATCTTCTGCCTGGCCATTAATAGTACAGGTTGGAGGAGTGATAGTACCTGTTACTTTTAAGTTTGCTACAGGCGCAGAGAAAGCAGCACCGGATAATGCAAGCAATGAAATTGCAAGCAATGATTTGTTAAACATAAAAACTCCTGACAATAGACCAACGGAAATAAGCACAGATGAACGGTAAAGAAATCGTTCATTTAGTAAATATATGTATAGTTCATTCTCTGGAGAGTGTTTTGTAAATATAGGGAGGAAATAAAAAATAAAATAAAAACAATAATAAAATCAAAAGAAAGCGTTTTAAAATTTTTAAAAAATAAAATTTATTTAATAACCATCTTGATTTTTCTAATTTAAATGAATTAGATAATTATTTTTATTACCACGTTAAAAATGAATAACAATGTAATAATATACTTCAATGCTGTTGCAGTCATTGCAATGAATGTTAACCACTATGTTATGACAAATTTAAACACCCGTCAAAATACCAAAATAGTTCTCCTTTTTTTTAAATAAAACAATAAGGTCATAAAATTATTATTTGAGGTGAGTTCTAAATACTTTTTGAATTGTCAGTCGTTAAACCAGGTGGATAAATTTAACGGCCAAAGATAATTTGCTTAACTTATTTTTGACATACATTATCCACCTTCATCAATCACTTCATATATGACATCAATTCAACAACCCCAGATGCTCAACCAGGATTGAACTGCCAATACCAATAAGCACTACGCCACCAAAGATCTCAGCCCATTTACCAATCTTAGCGCCAAGGAAGCGACCCAGCAGCATACCCGTGGTCGCCATTATGGTGGTCGCCGCGCCAATCGCCAAAGCTGTCACGATAATGTTGACCTGCAAAAATGCCAGCCCTACCCCCACCGCCATAGCATCGAGACTGGTTGCAATAGCCGTCGTGACCAGCAGCCAGAAACCATGACGACTCGGTGCGGTTTCCGGTTCATCAGATTCTTTGCGGAAACCTTCGACTATCATGCGCGCACCCAGTATGAACAAGAGTGCGAACGCGACCCAGTGATCCCAGCTCATAATGAACTGGCTGGCGGCAAGCCCAATACCCCAGCCAATAACGGGCGTAATCGCTTCGACAACACCGAAGATCAGACCGGTGCGCAGCGCCTCTTTAAAGGGAGGACGGTGAAGTGAAGCACCTTTACCAATCGCGGCAGCAAAGGCATCCATCGACATGCCAAAGGCCAGAATGACCACAGCATAGAAGCTCATAACGAATTCTCAGGTGAGCTCTCACAACAGGCAGAGAGCATTAAGTTTTTAATCTGTTGCTATCTTGCCATAAGTATAAAGATAAAAAAACTTATAATTCATACAGTTATAGCCAATGCTAAGTTTAATAGCTCATGCTATATATGCCTCTGTTGATGATATGACTATCACAAATGTGAAGCTGCTCACGCCTCATCAGCAATAGCAGATTATTACTGCTCGATAGCGAAACCTTCATGACTGCTCATTATGTAAAGAGGTAACTTTACTCGCGTCTACACAATGATATTCCTGCATAAAGGAAATGAGGCTTACCATGATCAAATTAAATAAAAACTACTCTACAAGCTGCCTGTTCTTTCTATTTTTTTATATTACATGGGGGTGTTGCTTCCCCTATTTATCATTATGGCTAACGGAGACTGTCGGCATTGATTACACCGATGTTGGTTTAGTTTACTCTTTCACCGCAATTATCGCTGTTTGCTTTCAACCGCTGTTCGGTTTTATCTCTGATAAATTAGTGTATCGCAAAAATCTAATGTGGATGTTAGGGATAATTATCACCTTATTTGCTCCCTATTTCATTTATGTTTTTGCTCCTTTATTAAAAACAAATATCTTCCTGGGAACATTAGCTGGCGGTATCTATCTTGGTATGGCTTACGGTGTGGGCTGTGGTATTTGTGAAGCCTATATAGATAAAGTCAGCCGTATTTCCGGATTTGAATTTGGTCGCGCCAGAATGTTTGGTGGTATTGGTGCCGCTATCGGCGTCTTTTTTGCCGGACGCCTTTACGGTATCGACCCGAATCTGATGTTCTGGCTCGCCAGTTTGGCAGGGATTTGCTTACTGATGGTTATCTCAAAAATGAAGATTGAGACCCGTCAGCAAGATGCCCAACAGCTAACAACACACTCGTCAGTGACCTTAAGTGATGCTACTGCGCTGCTAAAAATGAAGAAATTCTGGTTCTTCGCGATGTATATGGTCGGCGTTGGCGCAGTTTATGAAACTTACGATCAGCAGTTTGCTATCTATTACAGTACCTTCTTTGAGAGCAAAGCCCGAGGGGCCGAAGTCTTTGGTTATTTAACCACGGTTCAGATAGGCCTTGATGCCGTAGTGATGTTCTTCGCCCCCTGGTTTGTTAATAAAATTGGTCCTAAAAATGCCTTGTTATACTGCGGGATGATTATGAGTCTGCGCATTATTGGTTCGGCCTGGGCAGACGGTCCGGTCACTATCAGTATGATTAAAATGCTCCATGCTTTCGAAAGCTCAGTCCTGCTGGTTGCGGCGTTGAAATATATTTTCGCCAACTTTAATCCATTACTTTCAGCCACCGTATTTTTAATTGGCTTCCAGTTCTCGAAAAGTTTTAGCTCTATTTTCCTTTCCACCGGCATCGGTCATATGTACCAAAGCATTGGTTTTACCAGCAGCTATATTATTCTCGGAAGTATTGCTCTGGTCTTCACCCTGATGTCATTTATTACTCTGGAAAAAGCACGCGTTTTTATTCCACGGCCGATAACCGTGAATTAATTTAAGGAGGTAATGTTTATGTCTGATTTATATTATGGTGTCGCATATTATGATGAATATATGCCGGAAGACAGACTGGCGAAAGATATCGCTTTAATGCTCGAAACGGGGATTAATGTGGTACGTATTGCCGAGTCCACCTGGAGTACGCTGGAACCACAAGAGGGCGAGTATAATTTCTATCATATCGACCGGGTACTGGATGCGATGCATGATGCCGGGATAGCGGTCATCATTGGAACACCTACCTACGCCGTTCCAGCCTGGCTGGCCGCTAAACACCCAGACATACTGGTTACCACTGTTGACGGACAGCAAAAATATGGTCCTCGCCAGATAATGGATATCGTCAATCCGACCTTTCGTCGCTATGCCGAAAATATTATCCGTACTCTGATGGCTCATGTGCAACATCATCCAGCCATTATCGGCTGGCAACTGGATAACGAAACCAAGCATTACGATAATATTGGTCGCTATATGCAGGAGGGCTTTATACGTAGCCTGCAAGAGAGCTACCCGGATATTGCACAACTGAATAAAGATTTTGGTCTCGACTACTGGAGTAATCGCATTGATAACTGGCAGGATTTTCCGCCGGTCGAAAATACCATTAATGCCAGTCTGGCCTGCGCGTTTTCTCGCTATCAGCGCCAGCAGGTCACAGAGTATCTGGCCTGGCAGGCAGAGATTGTGCGCGAATATGCCCAGCCTCAGCAGTTTGTAACCCACAACTTTGATTTTGAATGGCGAGGTTACTCTTACGGCGTACAGCCGCGGGTAGATCACTTTGCAGCGGCAGAGGCACTGGATATTGCCGGAGTCGATATCTATCATCCCAGCCAGAAGCATCTGACAGGACGAGAAATCTCATTTGGCGGCGCAATAACCCGTTCGTTAAAACAAGGCAGAAACTACTTCGTACTGGAAACTCAGGCACAGGGCTTTGCTCAATGGACTCCTTTTCCTGGACAGCTGCGCCTGCAAGCCTTTAGTCACGTGGCTTCAGGGGCATCAATGGTGTCCTACTGGCACTGGCACTCTATCCATAACTCATTTGAAACTTACTGGAAGGGGCTGTTGAGTCACGATTTTTCTCGCAACCCGACCTGGCAGGAAGCCACCACCATCGGCGCAGACTTCACACGCCTGTCACCACATCTGGCTGAGCTACGGGCAGATAATGATGTCGCGTTACTGGTAAGCAATGAAGCGATGGATGCCCTTAATCAGTTCCGTCCTGGAGACGCACAGGGCAACATCTATAACGATATTTTCCGCCGTTTCCACGATGCCTTGTACGACCACAATATCAGCGTCGATATTATCCATGATGTGAATAAAGAGACAGCACGCTACCGTACCCTGATTATCCCCGGGCTCTACGCCGCTGATGATGGCTTACTGACGCGAATCAACGCCTATATTGAACAAGGGGGCAGAGCGCTAATTGGCTTTAAATCTGGCTTTAGCAATGAAAATGTGAAGGTACGTAGCAGCACACAACCCGGCATCTTGCATCAAGCCTGCGGCGTCAGCTACAGTCAATTCACCCTGCCAGAAGATACGTTGGTGAGTTCATGCCACACCGCTCTTGATTGCAGCCAGGATAACCAGGCCGAACTGTGGATGGAGTTACTGACTCCTGCTTCAGGCACGCAGACGCTATTACGTTATCAGCACCCTGCATGGGGCGAGTATGCGGCTGCCACCGATGCAAATTATGGTCAGGGGCGTGCAATATACGTGGGTTTCTTGCCGCAAAAGGCGCTGGTCAGCCAGCTGTTTGATTTACTCACTTCCGATATCGAGCTGACCTCGCGAACCTCAGCCTGCCACTATCCTCTGATAGTGAAGAAGATGCGTAATCGTGACGGTAACTGTGTGAATTTCCTGTTTAACTATTCTGCTGAACCGCTTGATTTTACCAGTGAAACGGCAGGAACAGCGCTGTTAAACGGGGATAAGGTAAGCTACGGTCAGGCATTACATCTGGATGCCTGGGAATTTAGCATCATCGAAAGTTAATTAAACTGCGACACTCGGGCGGGTAACCTATGGAACTGAATATCAATGAGTTACTGAGTTTCTCGCCTTTAATGAAGACCTTCACCTTTAATGCCTGGGTGGTCGCAGGTTTTACCCCCATTACTCGCGGATCAAAACTGGATTACTACATTAACCGTCCCCAGGGAATGAAGGGATACATTATCAATCTCACCCTGCGTGGCCAGGCTTGCGCCAAAACGGCTGATGGCTCTCTGAGGTTTCGCGAAAACGATCTATTGCTATTCCCGCCTGCCGTGGCACAGCACTATGGCCGGGATGAACATAGCGAGCACTGGGATCATTTATGGATTTATTTTATCCCTCGCCCCTACTGGATAGACTGGCTGAAGTGGGATAAAACGACCTACGGCATCAGTAAAACAACGGTTAACGATCCTGCACAATTTCAGCACCTGTGCGATCTGTTTTATGAAGTCATCCATCATAGTTCAGCTTCCGAACCACTGTCTGAAGCGCTGGCGATGAATGCCCTGGAACGCCTGATCCTGACCTGTTTTCAACAACAGCCGGTGAGTAATCGTCATGCCCACGATCCGCGAGTGAATACTGTTTGCGACTATCTCAATGAGCATATCGCTCAAGAGATTAAAATCGATACGCTCGCAGCAATGGTTTTTATCTCCCCTTCCCGGCTGGCACATCTGTTTAAAAATGAGTTAGGGCAAACTGTCTATGCCTGGCGGGAAACACAACGTATTAATCGGGCAAAATGGTTGATTCAAACCACTTCGCTACCGCTCAATAAAATCGCACTATCGATAGGATACGGTGACCCGGTCTATTTCACGCGCATTTTCCGAAAACATAACGGTATTCCACCAGGTGAGTACCGTAAACGCTATTCTGAAATACAGGAAATACCTCATAGTGGCTGAGTGCCACACAGATACAACTTGAAGTATGACGGGTATAAACAGTATCGTGGCATCTCGCTTATAAGCATCATTGCGCCTTATGGATTTAAAAAAACCAGACTCGCCAAAAATACACAACCGTCCGACGGCTATCGCAATACTTTTAATCGGGATTGCACAAATTTTAGTCTGGGGCGGCTCTTTCTTTATTCTTTCTGTTCTGGCACGTCCCATCATGGAAGAGACAGGATGGTCGAGGCAGTGGGTTTACGGAGGTCTGTCTCTGGGAATATTTATCTCAGGGCTGTTACTGCCATGGATTGGAAAATGCATTAAGCGTTATGGTGGTCGTGAAATTCTTGCCGGAAGCGGCATTGTTACCGCCATTGGCTTAATTATTATCGCCTGCACCCATAGTCTGCCCTGGTTTATTTTTGCATGGATGATATTGGGTGTTGCAATGGCAATGGGGCTTTACGATGCGCTGTATGCCGTGCTCGGCAACAGTTATGGTAAGAGTGCTAAAACCGCAATTATGACGGTCACATTGATTTCAGGGTTCTGCACTACCCTTGTCTGGCCGTTATTAGCCTACGGGGTTACCCATCTGGGATGGCGTATGACATGTCTGGTTTGGGCAGCAGTACTTATCGCGACCATTTGGCCTATCTATAGAATTTCACTTCCTGCAGAACCAAAGACGCTCACGTTCAAACAGAGTCCACGTAATGAGCTTATCCCAGTCACCGTTGATAAGAAAATCTATTTATTAATGTCGGCAATCTTCATGCTGGCAGCCATTATCATGACGGTAATTTCGATACAACTTATTGATATTTTGCAGGATGGTGGTCTTTCTTTAGCTGCGGCGGTGGGTATTACCGTTTTTATTGGCCCAAGCCAGGTCGCAGCACGCGTCATGGATATTCTCATTAAATTCAAACATCCGGTAACCTCACTACTGATTTCCGTGGTGTTTGTACTGATTGGTTTACTGCTAATCGCCCTGTTTCCAGAACACGCTATTATTGCCGTTATCGTCTACGGCTGCGGGAATGGTTTGCGCTCTATTGTCCGCGGCACTTTACCCCTTGCCATCCTCAAGCCAGAGGAATTTGCCATCGTCATGGGCCGAATCGCTCGCCCCTCTCTGATAGCCCAGGGCGCAACGCCTATTCTCTCGGCAATGATATTTGAGCACTTTGGCGCAGAGGTACTGATGATGACATTGATTACCCTGGCCGCAGTGAGCATTGCTCTGTCATTAGCCCTACAAAAACGTATCAAACAAATTGGCGTCTAGAGGGGTTCAACAGACTCTTTACGGATACCCTCCAAGAGTCTGTTAGTACCCATTACAGAATGTAGATCAACTCAGCCAAGGTGATTTCAGGACTGGGTTGTCCATTTTGAAACAGGCGGTGTATAGGCTTTGAAATATTCGATAATTTCAGGTAATTCTTCAGAAAATAGCAGCATATCTGCATATCCCTGCTTCATAAAACCTTCACTCACCATTTGCTGCACCATCACTCTGAGTGGGTCATAAAAGTGATTAATATTCATAAATGCGCAGGGTTTGTTATGTATCCCGAGCTGTGCCCAGGTCCACTGTTCAAATATTTCCTCTGCGGTTCCGGCTCCGCCAGGTAGCGCAATAAAACTGGAAGACAGCTCCGCCATACGGTTTTTTCTCTGATGCATGTTGTCCACCACCTGAAGGTCGGACAATCCGGTATGAGCGATTTCACGTTCCAGTAAGGATTTCGGGATAATACCCGTGACATGACCTCCATGAGCAAGCGCTGAATCAGCTACCGCGCCCATTAGCCCGACACGCCCGCCGCCATAAACGATACCTATCCCGTTTTCAGCCAGCCATTTACCCACAAAAGATGCCGACTCCATGTAAACAGGAGACAGGCCTTCAGAAGAACCACAGAAGATACCAACAGTGTGCATATTATTTCCCCAGACAAACGAAGGAGATAAGTATACTCCTTTTAGTTCCGGACACTCTTGATATTCTATTGGTTGCATGAGTAATATCTAAAATATACAGACACACTAAAAAAGAGTGTTTTTACTGCGAGTTAGACAGGTTGTTATCTGCATATTAATATCATCCATAAAATTGTACCGACGGCGATATTCAGCTCTTTTCTTACTGACTATATCATCAATATTTTTCCTTTGAATAATAACTGGCAATTGATAATACCCATCCATTATATAATAACCACCGGATGCTTCCCAAAAAGAATCATAGTCAGCATGTATATATTTTCTACGATTATTATAGCGTAGCGATTTATATACATGAGTCTTATTTGTTACCGCATATATATTTTTCACATTCATAAGCTGTGATAACAGTCGCAAAGTATCAAGCACAATCCTTTTAGGGAAAATACCATGGAAATTTTTTGTCGCTTTATGTATACGTTGCTGAGCATCCTGAGAATTCGGTCCTTGAAATCCTCCAATTATTAATGAATATTCGTTCAAATGGCAACATAATGTGAACGATATCTCGGCAAGAAGATGACCAGTCTGATCCTTTAAAATAATCGTCGCTTCACCTTCTCGATCCAGTTTATGTGTAGAAATAAAATTTAACGTGTAGATTTCTCCATCTTTCCCTTCCAAAAAAGCGATAGTAAGCCCTGTATCGCTGATGTGAAGTGAAAAATCATCGTCATCCAGAAATGCCTTGATTCTCTCGTAATGATGAAGAATCGCATTCAAACCATTTTCTGCGCTTAATTTATTGCTCAGGTAAGGTCGGTGAATACGACATGGCAGACGAGGTTGCGTTAGAAGAATATTACCATAATCAGGATGTAACGTAATCATCTTAAGAAGACGATAAGTGAGTACAGGCATTACCATACTGCGAAGGAAAAATTTCATCCTGAATCTCTTTGAGATCCATAAATCATGTGGAACAAAAGTCCCCCGGGATAAGGAAAAAAAGAGATCTATTGGATGTTCTGGTAAGTTTTTAAATATTGTATTTTTAATTGCACTCATCACTTTGCCATATTAATTTAATAATTATTCCATAACTGTAATAAATATCAGATATATATTATCGAACGAAATACACAGCCGAAAAAATAGATTATTTAAAATCAACAGCCATCAACTCGGATAAAGTTTTGTCCTCAACTGAATGATGGCATACATCGATATAATCAGTGAATTTTGGTGATAGTGGCATGCCTAGTTTAATTAATTTTTCATTATCAAAAACTACGTTCATTTTAGAAAACCCTCCGTAAAGACTCATAGCTT
>Ga0308165_1006673_pt1 | contig 10040 bp, 10 predicted proteins | sample PhyWR2_FD_201032 | JGI IMG/M metagenome (GOLD analysis project Ga0308165, IMG submission 201032) | Phyllosphere microbial communities from UC Gill Tract Community Farm, Albany, California, United States - DLSLW.R2 | ecosystem: Host-associated > Plants > Phyllosphere > Unclassified | place: USA... | reverse complement strand
TTCAACCGCAAGCGCCACCTGCTGCTCACCTACAACACGCTGGCGCACCTGGACGCGCCCGAATATGCCGACTGGGTGAGCTACGCCTGAAGCGGCAGGCGGTGCCGGGTGAAGCGCTGCGTGAGCATGGCGGCCTTGCGGGCCGACAGATGAAACGCTATTAAAATCATAGCTGGATACGCAGGCGCAGCCTGCGCAAAAGCCCTTTTTGGCGCGCCACCACGTTCAACTGCGAGGGCGCACGGGCCTGGCGCCGCTAGCGCGCCGCCGTGGCGGCCACGCGCCAGACGGTGTTGCCCACGTCATCGGCCACCAGCAGCGCGCCGCGCCGGTCGATGGCCACGCCCACCGGCCGGCCGCGTGCCTTGCCGTCGTCGCCGACAAAGCCGGTCAGCACATCGACCGGCAGCCCCGAAGGCTTGCCGCCGGCAAAAGGCACGAACACCACCTTGTAGCCGGCAAGCGGCTTGCGGTTCCAGGAGCCGTGCTCACCGACAAACACGCCGCTGGCCAGTGCCGGCGGCAAGGCGCCGCCTTCGGCAAACGCCATGCCCAGCGGCGCGACATGCGAGCCCAGCGCGTAATCGGGCGCCAATGCCGTGGCCACCAGCTCGGGCCGGGGCGGCTTGACGCGCGCGTCCACGTTCTGGCCGTAGTAGCTGTAGGGCCAGCCGTAGAAGCCGCCGTCCTTGACCGAGGTCAGGTAGTCGGGCACCAGGTCGCTGCCGATCTCGTCGCGCTCGTTGACCACCGTCCAGAGCGCGCCACCCGGGCCCCAGCCCATGCCGTTGGGGTTGCGCAGGCCGCTGGCAAACAGGCGGTGGCTGCCGGTTTTCGCGTCCACTTCCCAGATGGCGGCGCGGCCGGCCTCCGCCTCGATACCGTTTTCGGCCACGTTGCTGTTGGAGCCGACGGTGACGTAGAGCTTGGCGCCGTCCGGGCTGGCAATGACGTTTTTCGTCCAGTGGTGGTTGATCGGGCCGCCCGGCAGGTCGGTCACCTTCACGGGCGCGGCGCTGATGGTGGTCTGGCCCGCCGCATAAGGCACCTTGACCAGCGCGTCGGCATTGGCGATGAACAGTTCGCCGCCCACCAGCGCCATGCCGAAGGGCGAATTGAGGTTTTGCATGAACACGGTGCGGACTTCGGCCCGGCCGTCGCCGTCGGCATCGCGCAGCAGCGTGATGCGGTTGGCCGAGGGCACGCCGGCGCCGGCCTTGGCCATGACTTTCTTCATCACCCAGCCCTTGATGCCCTTGCCGTCCTCGGGCTTGGGCGGCGCGTTGGTCTCGGCCACCAGCACGTCGCCGTTGGGCAGCACATACAGCCAGCGCGGATGGTCCAGGCCGCCAGCCAGCGCATTGACGCCCAGCCCGGCCATGGCGCTGGGCATCTGGCCTTCGGCCCAGCCGGCGGCCGGCGCGATCTTGACGGTGGGCAGCAGGCCGGCCTTGGGCGGCGGCAGCGTGGGCGTGGCGCCCATGCCGGCCGTGGGCGCGAGCGAGGCGGTGTCGCCGCAGGCCGCCAGGGCGCCGAGCGCGGCCAGGCAGGCGGCCGCGGTGGCGCGGCGGCGGGAAAAAAAGGCGTTCAAGCGCATGGGAGGGTTCCTCGGGCCGGTGGCTGGGCAGTGCCGCGGCGCGGCAACCCACTGGCGCTACTGTGCCGCTGCCGCCCTGCAATGCCTGTCAGCCGGCCCCTTCCAAGCGTGTCGGCTGAAGACTTCGGCCACGGCCGCGCCCGGCCCGGGCGGGCTCCCGACCCTACTACATCTCTGGTTCAGCGCCGGTCCAGGTTGTTTTTCATTTGCGCTAGCGCCACCATGAGCGCCGCGCCGCCCAGGGTCTTGATCAGCCCTGAATGCTGGGCATAGAACTGGCTCACCTGGTCCACCACCCCGGGATGGGTCTGCTCGGCCTGGGCGGCGATTTCGCCAACCTGCGCCGGCGACAGCTGCGACGCCTGCTCGGGCGTGAGCTGCGACTGGCCCGGCGCCAGCATCCGGCCCAGCGCGCCGCCAGCCAGGCCGGTGGCCGCCGCCGGCCCGAGTGCCGCCAGGATCTGGTTGAGCAAGCCGGCCTGCTGCGTCGGCGAGGACTGGCCGAACATCTGCGAAACCATGCTGCCGAACGGCGGCGTCTGGTCCGAACGCATGGCCGCAGCCAGCCCGGCGCCCAGCTGCTCGGGCGGGGCCTGCTGCGCCACCTGGTCGAAATGTGTTTCGGCATTGCCGCCGAGGGCTTGCTGCAGCAGATCGAGTAATCCCATGGTGCGCTCCTTTGGAAGTCAAAAAGCCCATCTTGACGCCGCGCCTCCAGCCGTGCTGTAACGATTAGTGCGCCGGCTGCCCCGGCCAGGCCCGTTGCCCGGCGTCAGGAAGTTTTTTAAAAAGCGGTGGCGTGGCGCAGCGTGTCGGCGGGCAGCTGGTCGATCTCGGTGAGCAGCTGCGCCAGGCTGCGGCCCATCGCATCGAGCAGCGCATCGCCCTTTTCGGCCGTGGCGGCCGCCGCGTTGCCGGCCGCGCCCTGCGCGTTGTAGTCCTGCATCTGCCAGGCCAGCTTGGCGCTGCGGCCGTCGCCCAGGATGGGCAAGCGCTCGGCCCGGTCCTGCGAGGTGGAATGGAAATTTCGCGCCTTGTCCATGTCAACCTGACCCGGCCTGAGCGCCAGCATCATCGAGGTTTCGATCTCGCCGGCGTGGATGCCAAAGCGGTGCTCGTGCGCGCTGAACCTCTCGGCCACCGACACGCCCTCTTCATCGATCAGCGGCAGGCTGAAGGTGTTGACGCTGTACACCAGCAGCCCCAGGCGCGTGCGCAGGTCGCGCGCCACCACGTCCAGCAGCCCGGCCTGCCCGCCGTGCGAATTGAGCAGCACCAGCTTTTTCACGCCCGTGGCCGCGACCGACTCGGCCAGCTCGGTCCACAGCCGGATCACGGTCTCGGCCTTGAGCGTGAGCGTGCCGGCAAAGCGCGTGTGCTCGGGGCTGAAACCCACCGCCTGCGTGGGCAGGAACAGCACCGGCAGCGCGGCCGGCAGGTGCGGCAAGGCCGCATCGACCACGCCATCGACCAGCGTCGCATCGACGCCCAGCGGCAGGTGCGGGCCGTGCTGCTCGGTGGCGGCGACGGGCAGCACGGCAATGCAGCGGTTCAGGTGCAGACGGGAAAAGTCGGGGCTTTTCAGGTCAGCCCAGAAACGGGGCTGATCGACAGGGATAGGCGTTGCAGTGTTCATGGCTGTATTTTCAGCGATGCGGACAAGCTCGGTGCCAAAAAAACCGGCGTTGGCAAACACGGCGCCTTGACGATTGTCATCGGCGCCGCGCTGTGCCCGACGTAGCCTCGCGGTTCAGGCGATATGCCCGCGAGAGGTGAGATGGCCCCGAAACAGACCCGGAACCTTGGCTACTGGTTGCTGGCGCTGGCGCTTTTGCTGCTGCTCCAGAATGGCCCGCCCCCTTGAGGCACCTCAATCGCCCGCAACTGGGCGTCCCGGCTCAGGCAGCCGCCGCCGCCTTCTGAATGGCATCACTGTGCGTTTGCTGGCTGACATGCCGGCCCTGCCGTTCAGACCGGGGCTTGGCAGCACCGGCCGGCAAGGCCATGGGCTCGGCGCTCAGCAAGTCCGCCAGGCACTGCGGCCGGCCGCGCGCGCCGCTGGCGCGGTAGTCGGCGAGCAAGGCGGCGCGGACCGTCTCGGCATCCAGCCCGCGCGGGCCGGCGAGGTGCGCAAACAGCAGATCGACCAGCTTTTCCAGGGCGAATTCATGCGTCTTGCCCGTCGTCTGCCAAAGCCAGTCGCTGAAGGCCAGGAAATGGCCAAAGGCCGAACCCGCATCGTCGGGCCCATTCCGCAGCAGCAGGCGCAGTGCCGCTGAAAAACGTCCCGAGTTCGCCACCATTTCCCAGTAGCGCGCAAAGCGCCCGATGCGCTGCATGGTCGCAAAGTCAATCGCCCCGGTCTGCAGGATCGTGTAGGGCGTCTGAGGGTCGTAGCGCATCGCAAAGTCCGCCGTGTGCCGCGTGATCGGCGTGCCGCGCAGGCGCTTGAGAATGCCGAACTGGATTTCATGCGGGGCGAGTGCATGCAGCCGGTCAAAGCCCTCTGCAAAGCTCTGCAGCGTCTCGCCCGGCAGGCCGAAGATCAAGTCGGCGTGGACATGCGCCTGGCTCTCATTGACCAGCCAGCGCAGGTTCTCGGCGGTTTTTGCGTTGTCCTGGCGGCGCGAGATGCGCTGCTGCACCTCGGGGTTAAAGCTCTGGATGCCCACTTCAAACTGCAGCGAGCCGGCCGGAAACCGCGCGATCAGCGCTTTGAGCCGCGCATGCAGGCTGTCGGGCACGACCTCGAAATGCACGAACAGCCCTGGCGCATTGCGCACCGCGCCCGCCTCGTCCTGCATGCGGTCCAAAAAGAACTGCAGGATGCGCACCGACACATCGACCTTCAGGTTGAACGTGCGGTCCACGAACTTGAAGTTGCGCGCGCCGCGCTCGTAAAGCAGCGCCATCTCGGCCATGAAGCGGTCCAGATCGAACGCCCAGGCGGTCTTGTCCAGCGAACTCAGGCAGAACTCGCAGGTGAACGGGCAGCCGCGCGACGCCTCGACATACAGCAGCCGCTTTGCCAGATCCTCATCGGTGTATTCGCCGTAGGGCAAGGCCAGCGCGCCAAGCGGCGGCTGCTCGCCGGGGATGATCTTCATCAGCGGCTGCGGGCCGTCGAGCAACGCGCGGCACAGCCTGGGAAAGCTCACGTCGCCCCAGCCCGTCACCACATGGTCGGCCAGGCGGCAGATGTCCTGCTCGCCGGTTTCGAAGCTGACCTCCGGCCCGCCGAGCACGACCTTGATGTCGGGCCGCAGGGTTTTCAAGAGGCGCACGACCTGCGTGGTCTCGACCACGTTCCAGATATAGACGCCCAGCCCGATGATGCGGGGCTGCAGCGCCAGCAGGCTTTCGACGATCTGCACGGGCCGCTGCCCAATCGTGAATTCGCGCAACTGCGTGACCGCCCGCAGGCCCGCGCCGCCGTGCAAGTCCATGTTCGCCAGCAGGCAGCGCAGCCCCAGCGCGGCGTGGATGTACTTGGCGTTGAGCGTGGCCAGGACGATGGCGGGCAACACGGGTGCAGCGGGCGCGGCGGCGGCTTGGGAAGAAGTCATGGGCGGCATTATCGAGTTCCGGGGCGGCGCTGCAACGCAGCCTTGTCTGACACCGCCTGCGTCTTTTAGACCACGGCCATGGCACGACGCGGAGCCTATAACCGGCTGACAGCGGGCCTTGCGCCCGCCCGTGCCACAACCTCAACCCAGGAGCGCCCATGAACCCGCCCACCGCCCAGCCGACCGACGCCACACCTGTTGATGCCGACCTTGCCGAGCAGGCGGTTCCCGGGCACGGCGTGCCCTCGCAAGACCCGGACTCCGCAGCCCAGGTCGCCCTGAGCCCCGAGGAAGCCGAGCGGGAAGCGAAGTCCGCGCTGATGGGCGGCGGCATGGTGGCCGGCACGGCAGCAGGCGCGGCCATCGGCGGCGTGGTGGCCGGCCCATTGGGTGTGCTGGTGGGCGGCGCGATTGGCGCCGTCGCCGGCACGGCGGGCGGTGCCGGCGCCGGCGCCCTGGCCAGCGAAGACAGCCCACCCAACGCCGACGACACGGCGCACGTTGCCGACGACACCCCGCCGCGCTGACGCGCCCGCCGCCTGCGCCCCGTGAGGCGGCCCGGCGCGTATTTTTCAAGCCAAATCGGCTTGCAGCGCAGGCTGCATCTCCGCAAGCAGCTATTTTTTTGATAGCAAATTAGTTCGCTTCGCCCCTAAGCAGCGTAGCCGGATGGTGTCGCTCTACTGCTGGAACTGGACGCTGTACCAGTTGCTGGTGGCCGAAATCGGGCCAGTCAAGCGCGCAGGGGACGAGGCCATGAGGCGCTAGCGCAGCGCTTCAAGAGCCAGCCGGTGCGCCGCGCCGTGCTGCTTGACGCCTGCTCCGCGCTCAAGGTAAACCCGGCAAGTCTGCGCGCGGGCCGGATGCATTGACAGGCCTTGCCAGATTCATCGGGATAAAACCGCGCCCAACAGGCACCCGAAAACTAACGGCGACCGCCGTGAAAGCCTCGGCTGCCGCCGCCGTGAAAGCTCCGATCACCCCGTGCATAAAAGCCGAAGTTGAAAAAGACGGGCGGCCCCACGTACACGGGGTTGTAGCGATAAGGGTAGTAATACGCAGGGGCTGCATTGACGGGCACGGCCGCATAAAGGGGCTGGCCATTGGCGTCCGTTCCGTACGCATAAGGTCCGGGAGGCGCATAAACCGCGCATCCGCCCAAAGCAGACAGCGCAACCAGCGAAAAGATCAGGCGTTTCGCCGCGCCTTGCGTGACTTTTTTCATGGTGGTTGGAGGCGCGGCGCATCCCCATAGTTCAATGGAGTGTTTGCTTGGGCGGATACGCCACGCGCTGGCGTCCCAGGCGATGCACCAGAAAAGCCACGATCAGCACATTCACCGCCAGGACCGCCGCACTGATCAGGCTTGGCCGATGCAGCAAGTGGCGCCATTCAAAGGGGATGTAGAGGCCGCCCGACAAGGCGCCCAGCACCGCGCCCCATGCGCGTTCGCGCCACAGGGCGTAGGCCTCGGCCAGGCGCAGCGCCGCATAGCCGCACAAAAGCAGCATCCATGTGCTGACCGGCGTGCCGTTCAACAGGTCAACGTAGTGCAAAAAGACCGAGGGGAAATGCTGCGCGGGATCAAGGCCGAAATGCCCGACCAGCTCCAGCGCGAGATGCCGGATATCGTGGTGCAGCAGACCGAGCAAGCCCAGGCCGCTGGTGATGGCAGCAAGGCCCTTGAGCCCTTCAAACGCGGCGATGGCCTTGAGCGCCTGGTCTTGCGCCGAAGCCATTTCAGTGCGGCCGCTTGGCGGGCAGCATGCTCAAAAGAACGCCATCCTTGAGAAAGACAGGGTGGTAAATTGCTGCGGCGGCATGCAGGCCGGCCGGCCACAGGATGGCGTCGCCCAGGAATTGATGCACGTCGCCCCAGTCGGCTAGTTTGGCGATGGCGGAGTTGGCAATCACGGGCTCGATGCCTTGGCGCATGAGCCGCCCGAAGCCTGCAGCCCCCAGGATGAAGGCGATGGTCACGAGGACGGCCGTGAGCCAGTGAAATGCGCGGCTGGGTGCGTCGTAATGGGAAGTGGATTGCCGATTCATGAAAAGCCCCCTGGCGTCTTGGGGTCAGTGTGCGGCACCTTTATGAAGCCATGCTGAAACGCATCGTCTGCCCGGACCAGCCACCCCCTATCATCGCCAGACCATGCCCCATCTTGCGCTGAACCACCCCGCCAAGCCCGCAACCCCACGCCTGCAAGTCGCCGCATGAGCCGGGGCCAGGTCCGCAACATCACGGGCGAGTCCTTTTTTGCCTGGGACGGCGACGTGCTGGTGGTCAACATCCTGGGCAAGCCCGGCGCCGGCAAGGACGCCATCGGCAAGCCCCACGGCACGCAGCTCAAGGTCAGCGTGACGGCCGCGCCGCAGGCGGGCAAGGCGACCGACCACATGGTGCGCTTTCTGGCGCCGCTCTTTGGCGTGGCCGCCGCCGACATCGAGGTGGTGTTCGGGCGCGAGAACGTCAACAAGCAGCTGCGCATCCGGGCACCGAAGAAACTGCCGGCGGTGTTCGCGCCGCTCGCCGACACGGACTGAGCCGCAAGGCATCACGGGCATCGCGGCTTTTGCCTGGCGGCCTTGCGCGGCGGGCGCACAATCGCCAGCAGCCTTTTTGCCGCTCCTTGCCGCCCCGGCGCCGCCGGAACCAAACGCGGGGCCGCCGCTCAGACCATGACCATGCATTTCCAACGCCTCCTCAGCGCTCTTTTTTTAATAGCATCCTGCGCACTGTCCGTCAGCGCAAACGCCCAAAATGGCCTGATAAAAACGTCGCAGACCGGCCCGGTGGTCGCGACCGAGCAGGTGCGCGCCGAACTGCTGGCCTGGGCGCCCGAAGGCGTCGAGGCGGGCAAGCCGCTGTGGCTGGGTCTGCAGCTGGCGCACCAGCCGAACTGGCACACCTACTGGAAGAATTCGGGCGACTCGGGCCTGCCGACGACGCTGGAGTGGACGCTGCCGGACGGCGTCACGGCCGGCGAGATCGCCTGGCCGACGCCCAAGAAGATTCCCATCGGCAACCTGGCCAACTACGGCTACGAGGGCACCGCGCTGCTGCCGGTGCCGCTGACGGTGGCGCCCGGCTTTGGCGCCGCGCAGCTCGACGTGAAGCTCAAGGCCGCATGGCTGGTGTGCCGCAAGGAATGCATTCCGCAAGAGGGCGAATTCAGCCTGCGCCTGCCGGTTCGCGGCTCGACGGCGGCCAGCGGCGCGCTGTTCCAGGCAGCGCTCGACGCCAGCCCGAAGCCGCTGCCCACGGGCGCCAGCCAGGTCGAGGTCGGCGCGAAAGCGCTGAAGGTCACGCTGGCCGGCCTGCCCGCCGCGCTGCGGGGCCAGACGCTGGCGCTGTTTCCCGAAACGGCCAACCTCACCCAGCCGGCCGCGCCGTGGCAGCAGGCCTGGGCCGGCGCGCTGTGGACGGCCGAGCTGCCGCTGTCCAGCCAGCGCAGCGAGAGCCCGGCGCGCCTGCCGCTGGTCGTGGCCTCGGATCAGGGCGCCTGGCGCATCGACGCGCCGGTGCGGGGCGACTGGCCGGCCGCCGCCGCCCTGGCCACGGTGTCGCCCGCGCTGCAGGCGGCGCTGCGGGCCAACGCAGCCGCGCCAGCAACCCCAGGCGCCACAGGATCTTCAGGCGCGCCGGTCGCGCCGCCGTCCTCCGGCGCATCGCCCGGCCTGCTAGCCGCGCTGCTCGGCGCGCTGCTGGGCGGGCTGATCCTGAACCTGATGCCGTGCGTGTTTCCGGTGCTGGCGATCAAGGTGGTGGGCTTCGTCAACGAGAAAAGCCGCGCCGCGCGGCTGGGCGCAGGGCTGGCCTACAGCGCCGGCGTGGTGCTGTCGTTCCTGGCGCTGGGCGCGCTGCTGCTGGGCCTGCGCGCGGCGGGCGACCAGCTCGGCTGGGGCTTTCAGCTGCAGAACCCGGCGGTGGTGGCGGGGCTGGCGGCGCTGTTCACGCTGCTCGGGCTGAACCTGGCCGGGCTGTTCGACTTCGGCAGCCTCCTGCCGGGGCGCGTCGTCAACCTGCAGGCGAAAAACCCTGGCGTCAACGCCTTCCTGTCGGGCGTGCTGGCCACGGCCGTCGCCTCGCCCTGCACCGCGCCCTTCATGGGCGCCTCGCTCGGCTATGCGGTGGGCCTGCCGGCGGCGCAGGCGCTGGCGGTGTTCGGCGCCATCGGCGTGGGCATGGCGCTGCCCTACCTGGCGGCCAGCGCGCTGCCGGGCCTGACGCGCGCGCTGCCCCGGCCGGGCGCCTGGATGGTCACCTTCAAGCAGCTGATGGCCTTTCCAATGTTCGCCACCACCGCCTGGCTGGTCTGGGTGCTGGGCCAGCAAAGCGGCATCGACGGCGCCGGCGCGCTCTTGGCGCTCTTGGTGCTGCTGGCGCTGGCGGTCTGGTCGCTGGGGCTGCGCGGCATGTCAGGCCGGGTGATTGCTACTGTTTCAATAGCACTGTGCGCAGTCGGCGTCTGGGCTGCGGGGCCAAATGTCATCAAACCGGCCCTGCCCGCGCAGGCGGCGGCCAGCGAGCGCTGGCAGGACTGGCAACCGGGCCGCGTCGAAGCGCTGGCCGGCCAGGGCCAGAGCGTGTTCGTCGATTTCACCGCCGCCTGGTGCGTGACCTGCCAGTACAACAAGAAGACCACGCTGGCCGACGCCGGCCTGCTGGCCGAGCTGCAGGCAAAAAACGTCGCTCTGCTGCGCGCCGACTGGACGCGCCGCGACCCGGCCGTGACCGCCGCGCTCAGCGCGCTGGGGCGCAGCGGCGTGCCGGTCTACGTGCTCTACACGCCCGGGCGCGCGCCGGTGGTGCTGTCCGAAATCCTGTCGGTGCGCGATGTGCGCGCCGCGCTGGCCCCGCTGGCGCCGCTGTGAGG
>Ga0308165_1006672_pt1 | contig 10041 bp, 3 predicted proteins | sample PhyWR2_FD_201032 | JGI IMG/M metagenome (GOLD analysis project Ga0308165, IMG submission 201032) | Phyllosphere microbial communities from UC Gill Tract Community Farm, Albany, California, United States - DLSLW.R2 | ecosystem: Host-associated > Plants > Phyllosphere > Unclassified | place: USA... | reverse complement strand
AAAGATGATGAATGTATTACAACAAATAGATGAGTTTACGGTCGACCCACTACAGTTCCGACGGGCATTAGGAAATTTTGCAACAGGCGTTACCATCATTACTGCACAAAATGCACAAGGCGAGAAAGTTGGTGTAACCGCAAATAGTTTTAACTCGGTGTCACTCGATCCACCACTTATTTTGTGGAGTATTGATAAAAAGTCTTCAAGTTTTTCAGTATTTGAAGAAGCGACACATTTTGCCGTCAATATTTTATCGGGCACCCAAATTGAGCTGTCTAATAAGTTTTCGAGACGCAATATTGATAAATTTGCAGACACAAACTTTCAGCTTGGTGTCGGATGCGCACCCATTTTAGAAAATTGTTCTGCTGTGTTTGAGTGCGAACGTTATCAAGTTATTGAAGGGGGTGACCACTGGATTATTGTTGGTAAAGTGGTTCGTTTCCATGACCAAGGCCGAAGTCCGTTGGTGTACCATCAAGGTGCATATTCTTGTGTGATGCCGCATCCAAGCCTTCAAGTTAAACAGACGGAACAGAACGGCGTAGACCAAACACATTATGGTCACTTATATAATAATGTCTGTTACTTGATGAGCCGTGCATTTAAAGCTTATCAAACTGACTATATTCCTAAGCAAATGGCTTCTGGCTTTCGAACCAGTGAATCACGGCTGTTGCTGGTTTTGGCAAGTGGTACTGCTTCAAGTAAAGAAGATTTACCACGAGATATTGCGATGCCAATGCAAGAGGTAGAAAGATCGGCCGAAATTTTAAAATTTGAAGGATTACTGGTCGATCACGATAATTTATATGCACTGACTGAGAAAGGTAAACAAACGGCGCAATACTTATTTGAAATTGCCGATAGTCACCAAAATGAAGTGTTTAAAAAATATTCTGATGAGCAAAAGGATATTTTTATTACCATGCTGCGAGACTTTGCAGGTGTAGCATAAGCCCTATTAAGCTGATAAATTGAATCGATTTATCAGCTTTTTTATACGTAGATCACTACGATTAAAAAAATTCCAAGGATGAGGAATTTTTTGGCACACAATTTGTTTATCAATAAAACATGATTGCAAATAAGCCCAAACAGCGGGCCACAGCGAAATAAGAACTTCCGCTATGGCAGCTACACGGAGGTAAAAATGAACCAATATGTAAGTGATGCATTGCTGAATTGGACAACCCATATCAAGAATGTTTGCGGAAATTTTGAAACAGATTTTGATGGCACTCGTAATTTATTCATTGGAGAGGTTCAATGTTTTTTATTGGGTGACACCGAAATCGCTTTTATCAGAAATAATGCAAATAAGATTATCCGAAAAGCAGATGAAATTGATCGAGTGAATAATCGTTTTTGTTTTTTGATTTTGCAGTATTCGGGAAAAATGCTGCTCGAATATAAAAATGAAACGCTAAGCCTGAATGAAGGCGATATTGTGTTGGTAGATCCGGTCGAAACTATTTCGATGTATCCGCAAGGGTTAGTCAGCCAGATTTCAGTTCATCTGTCTCGAGAAAAACTGCTTAAAGAAAATATTAGTACCGAATATTTTGGAAAGCTCATTACTCAAAATATGAGTGGTTTTTTACTCAAAAATATTTTGAAAAATATGTCGGCTGAAAATATTAAACTCTGGTATGCAACTGAAGATGGTAATGCTTTTGAAGATGCATTAATTGCTTTAATCAAACCTACAATTAATTATAAAAATATCAATAGCTCAAATAACCTGATGGAAAAAGCTGAGCGTTATATTATAGAAAACTTAGCAAAACCCGATTTAACACCTAAATTAATTGCAGAGCATATTGGGGTGTCGTTACGTCATCTCTATCGTCTGTTTCTTCAAGAAAATTTATCTATTAACAAATATATACAGCTCAAACGCTTAGAAAAAGTCAAAGCAGATTTACTCGATAAAAGAAATAAACAAAGCTCGATTACCCAAATTGCTTTGAAATGGGGCTTTTGGGATGGCGCGCATTTTTCAAAAATCTTTAAAAAGACTTATGGTCTCTCTCCTAAAGAATTTAGAGAGGGTATGTCAGCTTAAGCCTTTCATCTTTTGATGTCATTTTTAGACAAGTTCTGGGTCATTCCTGAACAAGCTAGCCCTATGTAACTGTGTTGAAATTAAATTCATTAGAGCAGGTTAGATAAGCTTAATAATTATAGAAATATTAAGTTGGTCTAATGAATTTCACTCACAGGGAAGTGCAATTTTAACTGTCTGATTCAGATAGTTCAGGGATAGATGAAAAGGATGAAACCAATGCGTAAACAACGATTATTCAATGATATACAAAAAATATTGGCACTTAACTTATCAATAGCTGCTAGCTTTTGGGGATTAAATACTCAAGCTTATGCTCATGGTGGAAAGGCCGAAATGGTGTCACTTTATCAAAACATGAGTGAGCAGGGCGCCAAAGTTGTAAAAGATGATTTTACCAATACTTATATGATCACCAAAGGTTCTATGGTGGTTCGAGCCAAACCCAATTCAGATCAGGTTTTGGTGAATGGCAAACCTTTCAAACTCAGTGTCCCATTATTAATTAAAGATGGTAAACCTGTTATTGGAAAAGATTTTTTTAATGAAGTTTTCCAGTCTGGTTTAGATCAAACTTTCAAAATTGAAAATACATTTCACCCACTCAATAGTTTAAATTCTGACGAAATCAAAAAGACATTTGATGTCATTAATAGCTCGAAATACACCTATAAAAATATGCGTTTTGCCGAGCTAAAGCTCAAAGAACCAGAAAAAGCAAAAGTTTGGGATTACTTTATTAATCACAAAGAATTTAAAGACGCTCGAATTGCCTCATTTATTTTGTTAAAGGGGAGTCAAGCGATTGAAGGTGAAGTTAACCTTAACACTCAACAAGTCACCAAATGGAATGTACTTAAAGACACTCATGGAATGGTGTTGCTCGATAATTTTGAAGCCGTACAGCGTGTAATTGAGACGAGTAAAGAATATCAAGATGCGTTACGCAAACGCGGCATCACAGATGTGAAGAAAGTAATTGCTACACCACTGACCGTTGGATATTTTGGTGGTAAAGATGGACTGGATAAACAACTTAATATATTAAAAGTCGTCGCTTACCTAGATACTGGAGATGGTAACTATTGGGCACATCCGATTGAAAATCTAGTTGCTGTAGTCGATTTAGATAAAGAAAAAATTATTAAGATTGAAGAAGGCGCAATCATTCCTGTGCCAATGGCAAATCGACCTTATATGTCGAATAAGCCCGTAGCAAGTAAGCTAAAACCACTCAATATTTCTGAACCTGAGGGTAAGAACTTTAGCATTACAGGTCAAACTATACATTGGGGGAACTGGTGTTTGCATGTGGCGTTAGATTCTCGTGTTGGCTTACAGCTTTCAACAGTGACCTATAAAGATAAAGGTGTTAAGCGTAAAGTCATGTATGAAGGTAACCTTGGTGGAATGGTGGTTCCATATGGCGACCCTGATATTGGTTGGTACTTCAAATCTTATCTAGACTCAGGCGAGTATGGCATGGGAACACTTACCTCATCTATTCTTCCTGGAACAGATGCACCCGACAACGCTGTTTTACTTGATGCCGTGATTGCAGACTATAAAGGCCAGCCTCAAGTAATTCCAAATGCCATAGCCGTGTTTGAACGTTATGCTGGACCTGAATACAAACATCACGAAATTTTTGGTAACCAAGATGCCAGTGAGGCCCGCCGTGAACTGGTGGTGCGCTGGATTAGTACAGTTGGAAACTATGATTACATGTTTGACTGGGTATTTGCCCAAAATGGTGTAATTGGGATTAATGCGGGTGCAACGGGTATTGAAGCTGTTAAAGGCGTTAAATCACGCACGATGCATGACAGTACCGCAAAAGAAGACACTAAATATGGAACTTTAATTGACCATAATATTGTGGGTACAACGCATCAACACATCTATAACTTCCGCTTAGATATGGATGTAGATGGAGAAAATAATAGCTTTATGCATATGGACCCTGTAGTAAAGGCCAACGACAGAGGTGGTGTTCGTACAAGCTCAATGCAAATTGATAGCCGCGTGATTACCAATGAACAAAATGCAGCTGAAAAATTTGATCCATCCACCATTCGCTTACTGACTAATTTCAACAAGGAAAATAAATTAGGTAATCCAGTTTCTTACCAATTGATTCCGTTTGCAGGTGGAACACACCCAGTGGCGAAAGGAGCCAATTTTTCTAAAGATGAATGGCTGTTTAAACGTTTAAATTTTATGGATAAGCAAATTTGGGTGACTCAGTACAATCCAGACGAGCGCTATCCTGAAGGTAAATATTCAAACCGTTCGACTCATGACACAGGCTTAGGTCAATTCATTGGCAACAACGAAAATATTGAAAATAAAGACCTTGTAGTGTGGATGACCACAGGTACAACCCATGTGGCACGTGCTGAAGAATGGCCAATCATGCCGACAGAGTGGGTCAATACCCTCATCAAACCGTGGAATTTCTTTGACAACACGCCGACTTTAAACTTGGGCGAAGAAGAGCAAAACACGCAGCACGACCATCACTAAAAATGTGCATGAGCCAGAATGGGTAACGAATAAGTTACCCATTCCTGAGCGCTGGTAAGCCGTTCACAAAAAGGAATTTCTCAATGAAAAATTTATTTTCTCAGGTTGTGAGAGGGACTCTCTTTGTCTCATTTTTTTCAACTGCGCATGCTGGTGAGCTTGAAATTAAACCGACTTTTGAAGCAACTTTTGGGGCTTTTAGCAGTGGTAAAAGTTATAACGGCGAAAACATAGAAGACGAAAGAATAAATTGGCAAGAAGGCCACCTTAAATATGGTGCTAAAGGGCAATATACCTTTAAAAATAATCAGCTCTATGCAAGCTTGAGTGGTATTAGCTCAGCAACATTTGGCGATGGCGACGCAGGCCAAAATAGTAATGGCAAAGAGCGCAAAACAGATGTGAATGAATGGATTATTGGCTTTAAAGACGGTACTAACAAAGATGAGTTGACTACTTATGATTTAAGTATTGGTCGACAAAATATCATGATTGGTGATGGTTTTTTCATTGCGGGTGATGCATTAAATCTCGGCAAACCGCCAGCAGATGGCACCTTAGACCGAGGCGGAGCATATTATCTCGCAGCGCGTCGAAGTTTTGATTTTACCAGTCTGCTTCAATACAAACCGCAAGAGAACACAACGCTAAAACTCGCTTATTTAAAATCGAATAATAAAGCACAATTTTCATCTGAACTCTTTGTAACAGATCTGATGTATCAGCTTAAAGATAAGGGCGTTGGGTTTACTTACTTAAATGTATTAGACCTTGAAGATGCTGAACAGGTTTCAGGACGAGAAGACCTTAAAAATTATGCCTTACGCTTAAATTATCAGCCTTTACCTGAATTACAGGTGAAGTCTGAGTTTGTTATTCAAGATAAAAAAGATGGTCAAGAAAATGCAGGTTACGTAGGGCTGAACTATAACTTTTTATCTTCAAAATATACGCCCTCATTAGGTTACCGTTTTAGTCATTTTTCAGACCAATATGATCCGATGTTTTATGGAAATACGGTTGGGTTTGGCACGTGGTTTCAAGGAGAAGTTGCCGGAAATTATGCTGGCCCATTCAATAAAAATGCAGATATCCATCAAGTCTCTTACATGATGAACTTAAAAGAAAATTTTATGTTGGGTGCTTTGGCCTATAAGTTCAAAACAGTCAATAAGTCTTTAAGCAATGTAGGTGGACATGAGCTGGATGTGTTCTCGGTTTGGTCGGTCAATAAAAAACTCAACGTTATTCCGTTGGTTGGACTCTATAAGCCGAAGCAAGATATCCAGAGTGGCGGCACTCAAAACTACGATGACAAAACCAATGCCTATGCGCAGTTAATTTTGCAATACATCTATTAATAGATCCTTTTAAATGAATTGAGAGAAATAAAAATGAGTGAAGTTCAGATTTTAGCAAGCGTACAGCAATTTATGGCACGTCAACATGGACACTTTATTGATGGAAAGTTAGTTGCTGCTGAGCATTTAGATAAAGTGGATATTGTGAATCCATCAACTGAACAAGTGGTTGCTCAAATTAGTATTGGTAGTCAACAAGACGTTGAAAATGCTGTGAAAAGTGCTGAACATGCTTTTCAAAATGCTTGGGCGGAAACGACACCGTATGAACGTGGCGTTAAACTGAACAAATTGGCAGATTTAATTGAGCAATATGGTGAAGAGCTTGCACAGCTTGAGTCGTTGTCTACCGGAAAACTCATCAATATTTCCCGCCATCTTGAAGTCGCACAATCTGTTATTTTCTTAAGATATTTTGCTGGTTGGGCAACCAAAATTAATGGTCAAACCATGCAACCCTCTATTCCTTCAATGCAAGGTGAAAAATATACGGCCTTTACTTTAAGACAACCGATTGGTGTGGTCGCAGGGATTGTGCCATGGAATTTTTCACTGATGATTGGTGTTTGGAAAATCGGCTCAGCTTTAACAACTGGCTGTACCATTGTGCTTAAGCCAAGTGAGTTCGCCAGCTTATCTTTATTACGTTTAGCCGAACTTGCCATTGAGGCAGGTATACCGGCTGGTGTAATTAATGTAGTAACAGGTAAGGGCGATACAGGGCAATATTTAATTGAATCGCCACTCGTTAAGAAAGTCTCTTTTACAGGTTCAGTACCAACAGGTATTGCGATTGGTAAACTCGCAATGAGCAGTGATTTAACTCGTGTAAGTCTAGAGTTAGGTGGTAAAAATGCCATAGCTGTTTTGGCTGATGCCAATATTGATGAGATTTTACCAACTTTGTTGCAAGCAACTTTTGTGCATCAAGGTCAAGTTTGCGCATCTCCAGAGCGGTTTTTTGTACACCACACAAAATATGATGAACTAGTCGAAAAGCTATCCAAAGCACTCTCTGGGTTCAAAATTGGGTCCGCGATGGATGAGGACAGTATGTTTGGTCCACTCTCTAATCAGCCACATTTTCATAAAGTGAAACATTATTTAGATATGGCAAAAGCCAACAACCAGATTATTGCAGGGGGTGAGGCATTAGATCAGACAGGATATTTTGTACAGCCGACTTTAATTTCCTTCAAAAATACGGATGATCCTTTATTTTCTGAGGAAACCTTTGGGCCGGTGGTCGGGGTAATGCCGTTTGAAACTGATGAAGAGCTTATTCAGCTTATGAATCAATCACGCTTTGGTTTAACTGCAAGTATCTGGACAAATGATTTATCTAAAGCTTTGCGTTTAATTCCTAAAATTGAAGCAGGCACCTTGTGGGTCAATATGCATACTTTCTTGGATCCGTCGGTTCCATTTGGTGGGGTGAAAGCTTCAGGGATAGGCAGAGAGTTTTCAGATGCATTTATCGAAGATTACACCGAGTTAAAATCGGTCATGATTCGCTATTAAGCTAATAAAGAGGTTTGTCATTTTATAAATAACAAACCTCTGTCTTTAAAATAAAAATTGGACTAAAAGTTAATAGTTTAAAGTGATGCTTTGTTGAGTTGATTGGTCGATTTGCTTTTGACTCACTGCATCATCTTTACATTTATAACTTTCAAATAAAGGAAGCTGATCTGCAAAGTGGGCATCAGGTTTTCCATTTTGATTGATAAAGCCACTTTGTCCTGGAGCTAAGATTGAACACATAGTGACTTGATTTGGATTTAAAACCACTCTGAAGGTAGCACTTCCCGTATTTCCATAAGTGCTGAGCTGTTGTTCATGCGATGGATCAGCCCATGGAATACCTACCGAATTTTTGCTAGAAAAGCCCATGGTTGCGACCGGAATTTTCCAGTCATTTGGATCGGTAGAGTGATATTGTTTTGAAAGTTCAGTCAGCGTATTTTCTAAAGCCTTTAATACAACCTCATCTGCTGTTTGTCCTTTTAAGAAATCAACGTTCTGAGGAACGCTTGCCTGTTTGCCTTGCAGAGCATTCCAGATTAATTTCGATGCACTCGCTGGTTGTGCACTCCTAGGATCATTATTTACCGGATAAAGCGTATCGGTATAATGTTTATAAATATTCTCTGAAAGATTAGGTTTGAGTACCAGTTCAATCATTTGATTGAGCCATACGCGCGTAATGGCTGGTGCTGCACCTTGATAATATTTTGCTTCGCTGTCTGGACGTAATTTAAGATCCCAATTGGCAAGTAAAGGAGCTACTTTTTTAGCTAATGGCGATGCTTTAGGACTTTGGGCAGCTTTGATCATATAAGGCACAAAATAGCGTGCATTTAAATCAGACCATGCTGCCATTTTATTAATTTCCCAAATTTCTTGCTGACTCAGTTTAGGTTTACTTTCTAGAGGTTCAAGCAGTTCATTGACCCGATCGACATAAGAAAAGTTTGAGGAATCTGAGCGTAAGCCAGCATATGCTTTATTATTCCAGCTTGTGACATAGCCTTTTTGTGGGTTGTATTCTTTAGGATTGTGTGAAAAGTCATAAAAACCTTGCCACTCCATTGAACCATCGCCTTTAGCAGGAAGCTGAATATGCTGGTTTTCAGGGCGAATAGGTAAGCGGCCCAATGCAGCAACACCAATATTATTTTTAGTATCGGCGTAGAACCAAGTTATAGATGCAGCGACACGTTTGGCTTGAGCAAGAAACTCATCCCAGTTAGAGGCCTTCGCGGCATTCGCCCATCCTAATAAGCTTTCAATTTCAACGCCTTCCCAGCTACGTTTTTGTGCATACGCCGTATGGTTATTTTCATCCCATGTACTTACAAAACCTTGTTTACTCTTATAAACATCTAAAACATGGTCAGCTTGATTCTTAACTTTTATTTTTACTTGTCTGTGCTCAAATGGAATATAACTCCCTTTATATAAATATTCTTTTGAATTACTTGGATTTAGGGTGAGTTGGTAAACATCGTTAGTATCGAGCGAACCTACGGTAGACCCCCATGCTATTTTTCCATTGGTTCCAAATAAAATTGCAGGTAATCCAACTGGAGTAATACCAGTCAAATTATAGCCAGCACCATGCAAACCAATGCTATAGGTGATTGCTGGTGTATACCAGCCTTGTTGTGGGCCATTATATAAAACTGCTTGGCCTTCAACGGTTTTATCGCCTTTTAAAACCCAAGCATTACTTGCAGTCGGTACACCATCTATTACACTTTTACCTAAAGCAATGCGAGCTTGGGCTAAATAGTTTTTTGCTGCTTTATTCGAGATGGGGCTAATGTCTTTAACAATTTGCTGTTGGCGCGCTGTTAGCTGTGGTTTTTGTGCAGATTGAATAATGGTCGGAGCGCTTGGATCATCTAGCCAGCGTAATTGTTGATAGACTTTAAGACCTTCTTCTTGGCCCTTTTCTTTTTGTAGTTGTGTGAGTAAATCTAAATTTGAGACTTCAGAACTTGCCGAAAAGAAGCGATTTAAAATTAAGCCCACCCAAACCATAGCAATATCTTCTGTTTGCCACGTTGAGGGTTTAAAACCATGATCTGTGAACTCTTTAGGCATAAGAGTTGGATCTGCTAAAACTTCTTTAACCCGTTTATTAAAACCCGCAGCATAACCTTCAAAAATTGCTCGATCTTCTGGTGAGAGCGCGGCAAGTTGCTGTTTAATATTTTCTGGGTCAAAACGGCTATGTGTAGCAATATCATATTGGAGATAGTCGGGGCCGAGTACCTCAGCAACAGTGCCTTGTCCTGTACGTTTTGACATTTCCATCTGGAATAATCGATCGGTCGCTACTGAATAGCCATAACCGTAGAAAAGTCCGTAGGTATCATTTGCATATACATGGGGCGTACCAAAGTTATCACGCTTAATCGTGATCTGTTTTTGTGTAGGCGTTGGGTCTAAACTTGACGAAGAATTACAACCTGCTAAAAGCGCACCTAAAAGTAATGTTCCATATTTAATTAAAGGGCGTGTAGGGTGAGGCTGAGAGTTCAGCATAGATATGTTCAATTTAGATATCCTTACTTT